>Ga0334882_1003187_pt1 | contig 15356 bp, 11 predicted proteins | sample GraSluR1_MG_5_FD_207226 | JGI IMG/M metagenome (GOLD analysis project Ga0334882, IMG submission 207226) | Sludge microbial communities from methane-producing bioreactor in Wageningen University, Netherlands - Granular Sludge_15_04-R1 | ecosystem: Engineered > Bioreactor > Anaerobic >... | reverse complement strand
CCTCGATCCTCACCACCACCGGATATGCCACCTGGAACTACGAGCTCTGGCCGAATTTTTCCAAGATTCTTCCGTTCTTCCTGATGTTCATCGGGGGCTGCTCCGGGTCCACCGGGGGAGGCATCAAGGTTATCCGCATCGTGGCCCTCTTTAAACTCTGGGTGAACAACGTAAAATACATGCTCCACCCCCGGGGGATCTTCATCCTCAAGGTGGGTAAAACCACCATTCCCAAGGAGGTGCTCTACACCATCTCCGGTTTTTTTGCCCTCTACATCTTCACCCTTCTGGGAACCACCCTGGCGGTGGCCAGCTGCGGCGCCGACCTGGAGACCTCACTCTCCACCGCCCTGGTGACGGTGGGCAATATCGGTCCCGGCTTCGGCGACGTGGGCCCGGCGGACAACTACTTCTTCTTTCCCGATTACGTGAAATGGATCCTCTCTCTTGCCATGATGGCGGGACGGCTGGAGCTGTTTACCGTTTTCGCCCTGGCCACCCGGCAGTTCTGGAAGCGGTAGCCGGCGGTTTTAGGCTCCCGGGAGAAGCTGCTCAGACCGCCGCTGCCTCGGTTTCATGCCATCAATATCCTTTTTTTCCGAATTATCCGAAAAGTTTCGCTTGACAACCGGCAGGATGAGGATTACTGTTGACTTAAGCGTTTAAGTAGAAGGAGCCCGCATCGGCGGGTTTTTATTGAACTGCTTACTTAAACGCTTAACTAAGAAGACAGGGGAGTCTATCTGCAGCATGAGGACCAACCGGCCAGAAAATATTGTTACGGGAAACGAGTATATCAGTCTGCCCGAAATCCGGGGTAAAGATGGAGCCCTGGAATCTTTTTCCCTGCTCCACATGGGCCTGAAAGGAATGATACTGGTGAGGGGAACGGAGGAAAAACCTCTTGTCATGCCCGTGGTGCTTGATTCCGAAGGGAAAAAAATACCCTCTGTTTCGTTGACCTGGGAACGGGATCTATACTGGATCCCGGAATTTACCATGGAACTGGAAGGCGATACCGGCATTCTTCGGGGGACCATCCTGACTCCTCCGGGGGAGCGCGGTTTTGGTATCCGTCTTGTTTATGAACCGGCCGTAGGAGGTTCAAAGGCCTTTTCTTTCGGTCTTCAGGGGGCGTCCTCCGGCGCTTTTCACAGGGTTAACGAAACCAGGCCTTTGGGCCGGGGCTTCACCTGCCGGCCCAGCAGCTGGAATAATGCCTTTTCCATCGATCTTGTGGCGGACTTGCCGGTTTTTTCCTTCGCCCCGGTGATCGAACCGGGGATGATAACAAAATATAACAACGAAGACACCGGAACCGTCGAGTTTTCAGTGGTAAAGATCCTTCCAGAGGACGCAAAAGGCTGTACCGAAGCGGTTTTCTGGTGGGGGGCAGGCTACGAGGAAGTCGGCGCCGTTACCGCCGCCAAGGAGTTGAGCCGAAAGGGATGGGCCCGGGTCCTGAAGGAATCCCGGGACTGGCTGGCTTCCCGGATCCGCCATATATGCGATCCCGCCCTGGGGGGGATCCTGAACCAGAATCTCTTATTTAACTATTTTTTTGCCACCGGATTGACCCTCGACTCCGAGGAGTTTGTCATGGTGACGTCCCGGAGCCCCCGTTACTACGTCAGTGCCTCTTACTGGGACCGCGATTCCCTGCTCTGGAGCTTCCCCGCCATCCTGGCGGTGGATCGCCCCCGGGCCCTGGAGATGCTTTATTACGCTTTTGGCCGCCAGATCAAGAATGCGGGTATTCACAGCCGCTATATTGACGGGACCGTGCTGGAACCAGGATTTGAACTGGACGAACTGGCGGCGCCCCTTCTGGCGTTAACATCCTATGCCGGCGCCGTTGATGACCCTGCCCTGGTCCTTCGGCAGCCCTTCGCCCGGGGGATCGACATGATTCTGCAAAAGGCGGAAGCAAAAAGAGACCCCGACACCGGTCTGTATGAGACTTTTCTTCAGCCCACCGATGATCCTGCCGGAATGCCTTTTCTTACCTATGATAACGTGCTCCTCTGGAAGGCCCTGAAAGCCCTTGCCCTCTGTTACGCGAATGCCGCTGAGGGCAAGGAGGCTGCGGCCCTCAACGAGAGAGCGGAGAACCTGAAGCAGGCTGTGATGTCCCAATGCATCCATGAGGTTGATGGAAAAAGACGGTTTGTCTGGGCCGTGGACGGTGCCGGCTCCTTCGAGATGTATGATGAGCCGCCGGGAAGCCTGGAGCTTCTCTCCTGGCACGGTTTTGTCCCCGCCGACGATCCTGTTTATCTGGCGACGGTGGACTATATCCGAAATCCCGATTACCGTTTCTCCTTTTCAGACAGAAGGGTTGATGAAATCGGCTGTGAGCATGCTCCCTATCCCTGGATCCTGAGTCTGGCCAACTCCCTGCTCTGCGGACGCCTGGAGAAGGGGAGACGGATTCTTTCCTTTATCAACATGGACGACGGCCTGGCCTGTGAGAGCGTCGACCCTGATTCGGGAGAGGTTGTCACCGGGGCGGCCTTCGCCACCTGTGCGGGGTTTCTTTCTTTCGCCATGCTTGAGGCCTTCGGAGGCGGGGAATGAAGCGGCGCGAATCGATCCGGCTTATCAGGGAAACGGGCTATCAACCCGATTCTGAAAAGTTTTTTGAAAGCCTTTTTTTTCAGGGCAACGGGCGATTTGGATATCGAGGTTTCCGTGATGAGGCAGGGAAGGGGTCTGATAGTGACCGCAGCACCTTCGCCGCGGGCTTTTTTGGAGAACTGAAACCGGGCCTCACCGATATGGTTAACTGCCCCGATTTTCATTATACCCGCCTGGAGGTGGAGGGTGAGGCGGTGTTTTCCGGCTCGCCCGGGGTGAGCCAATTCTGTCGGGAGCTTGATCTGGATACGGGCATCCTGAGCAGCCGCTACACCTTCGTCACCGCCGACGGAGCCAGACTTCTCATATCCTCTTTCCGGTTTCCGAGCCTGGCGGATCGACGCCTGGCGGTTCATTCCATGAGTTTTGAGTCTCTCGACAGGGACATGACCATCAACCTGACTGCGGGTATCGATGGAACCACCAGGAACCGGCCGGTTCATGACGATCAGTTAAAACAGAATGATGACCTGGTCAACCTGAGAGAAACCATTCGGAGGGAAGAAGACGGATCCGGGCTTTTCCGCTTCGGAGCCCGGGCGTTGGGGACGGGAATTATCCTCGAGATGGCCATGGCTATTTCCTTTTCCGAGGGTGTGTCGAATCGTGCCACCGAAGCCCGGGAGGACCGTCTGACTGGTGAGTACACCATTTCTATACCCCGGGGGAAAAAACGGACTTTTGACCGCTTAACCATCCTTGCCACCAGCAGGGACCCCTTCGGAATCGCCGAAGGACCCCGGCTTTCAGCGGCGGTGGCCCGGGCGGCCCGGGAAGCATCGGAACGGGGGGTGTTAAAACTCCGAAGGGAACAGGAACAAGCCTGGGAGAGAATTTGGGAGGCGGCAGATGCCGGTGTCATCGGCGATGACGCTCTTACCCTGGGTCTGAGATTTTCCGTATTTCAGCTGGTACAGGCGGCCGCCATGGATGATCCCGGTGTTTCTATCGGAGCCCGGGGTCTCTGCCACAGCCGCTATAAGGGCTGTTATTTCTGGGACACCGATGTCTTCATGCTTCCCTTTTTCGCCCTCACCTTTCCGGGTGCCGCATCCTCTCTACTGGAATATCGGTACCGCACCCTGGAGGGCGCCAGAAAAAACGCCGCCGCCCAGGGTTTGAAGGGAGCCCGGTATGCCTGGATGGCCAGCCTGGACGGCAGAGAACAGTGCGATACCTGGGATATAGGCTTGAGTGAAGTTCATATAACCGCGGATGTGGCCTGGTCGCTTGGCGCGTGTCGTCAATGGCTGGGAAACGAGGACTGGTACTTCACCGCCGGTGTGGAAATTCTTGTCGAGACGGCCCGCTACTGGAAAAGCCGTTTTTCCCGGGAGGAGGGCACCGGCCGGTACAACCTTCTTTCTGTGAAAGGCCCCGATGAATACGGAGGTGTCACCCTTAATAATTATTTCACCGTCGCCATGGCCCGGGCCAATCTTCTTTCCGCAGTGAAGGCTGTGGAAGAAGTCAGGAGTCAGAGACCGCAAGAATGGTCTTTACTGAGGTTGAACCTGAATTTTGCTCCCTCCGAGGCGGATGACTGGGAGGCTCTGGCGGCGAACTGTGTCTTGCCCTTTGATGAAGAGGCGCTCTTACCCCTGGAAGATGAGCTTTTTCTGAAAAAAGAGCCCTTCGATTTTCGGTTCCTGAAACAGGGGGATCATCCCCTCTACAAGGCTGTTCCTTTTGACAGGCTCCAGCGTCTCAGGGTTGTCAAGCAGGCTGATCTTGTTCTCCTGGGAAGACTTCTTCCGGGCGTTTTCACACCCTCCGAAGAACGGAGGGTGTGGGATTTCTATGAACCCCTTACCGCCCACGATTCCACCCTCAGTTTCGGCTCCCACGCGGAAACCGCCGCCGTCCTCGGTTTGCTTGACCAGGCGGAGGATTACCTTGTCCGGGCGGCCCGGCTTGATCTTGATGACCGCATGGCCAATGTGGGCGACGAAGGGCTTCATCTGGCGGCCTGCGGCGGAGCCTGGCGGGCCCTGGTCCTGGGATTCGCCGGACTTGATGTGAGCGGGCCTGTTCCTGTCCTTTCCCCGGTCCTCGCCCCTCGATGGGAGGGTTTATATTTCCATTTCACCAGCCGCGGCAAGGCGTACCGAGGCGTCATAGAACAGGATCACTGGTCTGTTTACGGCTCATCGGATAATCTTGTCTCTTCAGGACAAATGAAACCCGGGAGGAATGTAAAATGAAAAAAAGACCTACCATCACCGATGTGGCCCGTGAAGCGGGAGTCTCCATCGCATCGATTTCCTACTTTCTCAACGGGAAAGGGGGGGTGGGAGCGGAAACCAGGGAAAGGATCGAACAGGCCATCGTAAAACTAGGGTACATTCCGGATATATCCGCCCGCAGTCTCGCTAACCGTCGTTCCCGGCTTATCGGGGTGGTGATTCCCCAGCTGGAGGAAGGAAGCCGCCTGGTATTTGCCAACCCCTTCTACGCTTCCATCCTCAGCAGTATCGAACATGAGGCCCGGGACAGGGGATTTCATATCATCGTTTCCGGTGTCAGCGCCGATGAAAGCTATCTTGAACTGGCCCGGAGGCGGAACCTCGAGGGGATTATCATCATTGGGATGTACCCCGACGGTTTTTATGAGGATTTGAAGCGGTCGGAGATTCCCATCGTTCTGGTGGATTCGGTTTGTGAAGATCATGACTTCGATGATGTTGTCATCGATGACCGGAAGGGCGGTGCTTTGGCTGCCACCTATTTACTCGAGAGGGGACACACCAGGATAGCCATGCTGGCCGGTTTCCCCGCTCCCGGCGGCGTTCATGCGGAGCGAATCACCGGTTTTCGGGACGCCGTGTTAACAGCGGGGATCAAGGACGACCCGTGCCGGATCATCGATGTGACCGTGGGATTTGATGCGGGCCGGCAGGCTGCGGACAGGGTTGTGACTCTCTTCCCCCGGGGGGGGGCGGTTTTTGCCGCTGCTGATGTGCTGGCCATCGGCCTGATTAAAGGGCTGAAGGAAAAAGGTTTTCGGGTTCCCGAAGACTATTCGGTCATCGGTTTCGATGATCTGGATATTTCCAGATGGATAACCCCGGGATTGACCACGGTGGGTCAGGATATTATCGGAAAGGGCGCCATTGCCGTTCGGCTTGTGGCTGAAAGGATTGAAGGAGCTCCTTCGGGACGGCAAAGACTTGTCCTGCCGGTCCATATGGTGGAGCGGGAATCGGTGCGGGATCTCAGGATCCCCTGAACAGGAAACGGCACGACCGGGGCTTCGCGACCCCGGCCGTGAAGTCCGCCCGGCTGTGCTTTGGGAGTCCGGACTCCGGGTTGCAACGGACGGAAAAATACAGGAGGCGTTTAATGAAACGAAACATTCCCTTGGCTGCGGCTCTCATCGCCGCGTTGATTACCGTCGGTGCCTTTGCCGCAGGGCAGAAAGACACCGGAGGAACCGCCGGTCCTGCGGGGGCAGGCGCTCCGGTGGAGATTGTTTTTTCCAATTTTCAGGGTTCCGGTGAAGTCAGTGTTCATCTCGACGCGATGGTGGAAGAGTTTGAACGACAGAACCCGGATATCAAAATCAAGCTGGAGACGGTCGGATATAACGATTACTTTACCCAGCTTCAGACCCGTATCGCCGGCGGCAAAGCCCCGGACTGCTTCGATCTCAACTACGAAAATTTTGTTTCCTATGCGAAAAAGGGGGTGCTGCTGGATCTGAAACCTTATATTGATTCCACGGGTTTCGATGTGACCGCCCTGGATGAACGGGCCCTGGCGGCGTTCAGCGCAGACGGCATTCAGTACGGCCTTCCCGCCAGTTTTTCCACTGTCCTTTTGTTCTATAACAAAGATCTCTTCGATAGAGCGGGAGTCTCCTATCCTACGGCAGATTGGACCTGGAAAGAAGAGCAGGCGGCGGCGGAAAAGATAAGGGCCCTGGGCGATCGGTACTGGGGTCTGATTCACCCGGTACATTTCTGGGAGTTCTACAAGGTAACCAGGCAGAACGGTGGGGCTCTGATGAATGAAGCAGAAACCCGGTTTACCATGGACAGCCCCCAGAACAGGGAGACCCTGAGCTTTATGGTAGACAGGATCCGTAAATCCAATGTCATGCCCTCGGATGCTCAGATGGCCGGTGCGGGTGAATGGGACATGTTCAAGACGGGGCGCCTGGGAATGCTGGTCACCGGAATCTGGGCCTTCCCGGAATTCGCCAGGGACTGTACCTTTGCCTGGGATGTGGAAGTGGAACCGGGTATGAAGGAAAAGGCTACCCACTTTTTTGCCAATGGCCTGGTAATATCCAAAGACACCAAACATCCCGAAGCCGCCATGAAATGGCTGGCCTTCATGGCTGCCAGCCGTGAAGCGGCGGCCATCCGGGTCAACGCCGGCTGGGAGCTTCCCGCCATCACCGATGAAACCGTTTTGGCCGACTATCTGACCAAAGATAACCCGGCGAACCGTAAGGCGGTGTTTGAATCGCTGAAGTACATCGTCATGCCTCCGGTGGTCGAGCAGGCTTCGGAAATGACGGACATTGTCAACAGAAGTCTTCAGGCCGCCCGGGAGGGCACTAAAACTCCCGCCCAGGCTCTCAAGGATGCCCAGGCGGAACTTGACAGCAAAATCAAGCTGTAGCATTTGCTGCGGGAGGGTCGGAGATTTCCGGCCTTCCTGCAATTTTTCACAGGAGGAGAAATATGCCGCATTTACACAGGAATAAAACGGAAGGCTCGTCGGCGTTCCTCTTCCTGCTTCCCAGTCTTTCCGGTTTTTTGATACTGAGCCTCGTACCGGTTTTGGGATCCCTTGTTTTAAGCCTCACATCCTGGGACGGTTTGCGATCCCTGTCGGATTTTGGGGGCGCCGGTGCGTTCCTGCAGGATCAGTTTGTGGGCGGAGCTCATTATGCCGAGATCCTTGGTTCCGAGGAGTTTCACCGGGTGCTGCGGAATACCCTCTATTTCATCCTTCTTTATCTGCCGGGCATCCTGGTCCTTTCGATAACCGCGGCTCTAATATTAAACAGGAAGCTTCCGGGAGCCACGCTTTTCCGTGTCCTCTTTTACATTCCCGTCCTCACTTCCTGGGTGGCCGGAGCGCTGGTCTGGAAGTGGGTCCTGAGCCCGGAATACGGCGTTCTGAACAACCTGCTCGCCCTGGTTCATATTCAGGGACCGGGATGGCTCTTTACCGATACCTGGGCCATGCCGGGCATTGTTCTGGCCAGTCTCTGGAAGGATATCGGCTTTTTCGGCCTGATTATCCTGGGCGGTCTCCAGGGAATTTCCCCCACCTACTATGAGGCCGCCGAGCTTGACGGGGCGGGAAAACTTCAGCAGCTTTATCGTATCACCATCCCCCTTCTGTCGCCGACCATTTTCTTTGTACTGATAATTGCCGTCATCAACTCCATCCAGCTGTTCCCTCAGGTGATGGTCATGACCACCACCACCGGAATTTCCGAACCCCGGCCGTCGACCCAGGTGCTGGTGGAAAGGATCTACCGGTATGCTTTTCGCTACTACAAGATGGGCTATGCAGCGGCGTTTTCCTGGATCCTCTTCGTCATCGTCTTTTCCCTGACGGCGATTCAGATGAGGCTGCAGAAGGTATGGGTGCATTATGAATCGTAAAACGGGAAAAGTTTTTTCGACCGCCCTTCACTACCTCCTGGCCGGGACCATTGCCTTTATCGTGGTGATCCCCTTCCTGTGGATGATTTCCACCGCCCTGAAGGACAAGGGGGCCTTGCTGGCGGTTCCTATCCAGTGGATCCCCGCCGAGCCCAGCCTTGATTCGTTCAGAAAGGTTTTTGAAGTATTCCCCTTTGCCCGGTCCTTCTTCAACAGTGTGATCATCACCTTCTTTACGGTGCTGGTTACCCTCTTGAGCGCCTCCATGGCGGCTTTTGCGTTTGCGAAGCTGCATTTCCGGGGGAAGAAGATTCTGTTCTCCCTGTTTTTAGCGACCCTGATGATTCCCCAGCAAGTTACCACCATTCCCCTGTTTCTGGTTCTCAGAACTTTCGGGCTCCTCGATACCTATACGGGGGTGGTTCTCCCTTCGATTTTCAGCGCCTTTGCCATTTTCATGCTGCGTCAGCACATGGCGGGCATCCCCAACGACTTTATGGAAGCCGCCAGAATCGACGGCGCCTCAAATTTTATGGTATATCGTATCGTCATCCTTCCCCTGGTTTCGGCTTCCCTGGCGACCCTGGGGGTGATCATCTTCATGACCGCCTGGAACGATTATTTCTGGCCCCTGGTGGTCCTTTCGGACCGGCACAAGATGACCCTGACCCTGGCCCTGAATCAGCTGAACGGGCAGTACTCCAGCTGGTATAACGTACTGATGGCCGGCAGCCTCCTCAGCATGATTCCCATTATCCTCGTCTATATTGCAGCGCAGCGCTGGTTTAAAACCGGGCTGCAGCTGGGAGGTTTGAAATGAACAGTCATTTTTACACTGGGGTCTTTCCCGCCAGAACCGAAGGCCCGGTTCCCGCTGATCTTCCCTTCGCCGATCTCAAGGCGGAGCGGACCGATGACGGTGTCCGCTGGTCTTTTCTGACCGAGGCGCGCCATGTTTTCGGCCTGGGGGAACGTTTCAACGGGGTGGACCAGGGCGGGAAAAAACTGACCCTTCGGGTGGAGGAGAAATTCACCGAACAGGGGGAAGTCTCCTATTTCCCCGTCCCCCTGTTCTGCACCGAACTGGGATTCGGTATTGAAATCGAAGGTACGTTTCCGGTGGTCTGTGACTTCGGAAAGACCGCTCCGGGAGAGTTTTCCCTGGAGATTCTCTGCGGAAACGAGACGCCTCCCGGAATTGTGATACGGTATGGGAGCCCCGCAGAGATCATCGAGGGATTTTCCCGGTTCCGCGGCCTGCCGGCCCTGCCGCCGACGTGGGCCCTGGGGCCCTGGATTTCGGCAAACCGATGGGATTCCCGCAGGGAACTGATGAAGCAGGTCGACCAGATGGAGCGGCTTGGGATTCCCGCCACGGTGGTGGTTCTTGAAGCCTGGAGCGACGAAGGCGGTTTTTACGCCTGGAACGACGCGGTGGATGACGGCCGGGGAGGGTACCACTATCCCGACAGCGGTCGGTGGCCCGACCCGGAGGGAATGATTGCTGAGCTGGGCCGCCGCGGTCTCAAGCTTGTCCTCTGGCAGGCTCCGGTGGTGAAACGAATTTCCGACTGCCCCGAGGAAGTCCGGGAGCGGCAACAGGGCTCTCTGGATGAAGCCTTCGCCGCCGGCCACCTGGTGAAGCGGCAAGGGGGAACTCCCTACACCATCCCCGAAGGAAAATGGTTCGGCGGAAGCCCCATCCCCGATTTTACCAGCCCCGCCGCCTGCCGCTGGTGGTTTGAAAAACGGCGTTACCTTCTCGATCAGGGGGTGGCGGGATTCAAAACCGACGGCGGGGAATTCATCCATCATGATGCCCTGGTCTTCGCCGATGGAAGCCGGGGCGATAGCATGCGCAGCGGCTATACCGCCCGCTACCTGGAAGCCTATGGGCGGTTTATCGGGCCCGACCGGGTCCTCTTCAGCCGTGCGGGATGGGCGGGCAGCCAGCGATGGTCCCTCCACTGGGCGGGGGATCAAAAATCTGAGTGGAGTGAACTGGCCGCCCAGCTGAGTGCGGGACTTTCGGCGGGGTTTTCAGGAATCCCTTTCTGGGGTTTTGACATCGGCGGTTTTGCCGGCCCCCTGCCCGATGCGGAACTGTACCTCCGGGCCTTCGAACTGGCGGTCTTTTCACCCCTCATGCAGTGGCATTCTGAACCGCCCTACGGTCAATTCGCCCAGATCATGCCCGCCCCGGGAGGCAACAATGACCGCAGTCCCTGGAATATTTCTTCCGCCACCGGGGACGAAAGGATCATCCCCCTCTGCCGGAACCTCTCACGGCTCCGGATGGCCCTTATTCCCTATCTCCATGAACAGTTCCGTGCTGCCGCCGAAACGGGCCTGCCGGTGATGCGTCACCTGCTTATCGACTCACCGGGGGATCCCGCGGCGGTGAGGATCCATGATCAGTTTCTCCTCGGTCCAAATCTTCTCATCGCCCCGGTCGTTACCGCCGGAACAATCACCAGGAGAGTCTATTTCCCTCCGGGGATTTGGATAGATATCCGGGATGGCAGGCCGTACAAGGGAGGAGATGCATGTGAAGTATCGGCGCCCCTGGGGCGGTGTGCGGTTTTCCGGCGGTCCGGTACTCAGATTTCTCTTGACAGCCACTGGGTTGACGACACAACCCCCCCTTACCTTTCTCAATTCTCCGGGGAAGGCTGATGAACTCTTCCGGGCAGCTGGTCAAACGCCTTTCCCGCATTGCCTCCGCCCTGGCTGACACGGGTTCTGCCAGGGCGCTGCTGGCCTTCGGGTCGGCGGGTTACGATCTGAGCCGGCTTGACGATTATTCCGACCTGGATTTCCTTGTTATCGCCAAAGATGGGGAAAAACAGACCTTGCTGGAAGACCTTTCCTGGCTGGAGAGGTCTTCCCCCCTGTCATTCACCTATCGACACACCCCGGACGGGATCAAGGCTCTCTCAGAGGATGGAATTCTCTATGACTTGGGAATCCTGGAAACCGGTGAGTTAAACAGCTTCCCCCATGAAAAGGGCCGGATTATCTGGAGGGAGGACTCCTTCGACCCGTCCCTGGCCGGGGAGACCCTTTCCCGGTTTCCCGAGACGGCTTCGGATCGCTCCTTTGAATGGCTTTTGGGAGAGATAATCACCGCCCTGTATACCGGTTTATGCCGTTACGGGCGGGGAGAGAAAATGTCCGCCTTCAAGCTGATTCAGGTAACCGCCCTGGAACGGTATCTGGAACTCATCAGCCGCCTCGAATCCGGCGGTTCGGTTTATTCGGCAGATCCTTTTGATTCGGCCCGGAGGGTTGAATTCAGGAATCCCGGGATAGGGCGGGAACTTGAAAAACTGGCTCAGGGCTATGGGGGAACGATCGCTTCGGCGGAAGCGCTGATTCATGCCCTTTCGGCGCGGGTGCCCCTGAGCCCTGCGGTTCTCTCCCGGCTCACCTCTCTGCTCGCCGAGGAGCGGGCGAGGGTGGGTTGAGTTAAAAATCTGTCTCTTATTCTGTGTTCCTCCGTAGCTCCGTTTTCAGGCCAGGGCTGTTTTACGCTGCCGGGCGGGAACAACAGGGAGAATGAGCGGCTCTATTTTGAAGAACTCCGAATTTTATCAAAACACCTTGAACTCATGTGCTTATTGAAAGCATCCAAAGCTTTTTTTAAATCCTTCGATTTAATTCCGTCCAGGATGTGCTGATGTTCATCCAAAATTGAATAGGGATTTTCGGCCTCTTCGTGGGTTTTATGCATCTCTTCGAGCATGAAGGCCTGCAGTGTTTCATAGATGGCAACAAAAACGGCGTTATGTCCCGCTTTAATAATGGTAAGGTGGAAATCAAAGTCCGTGTGGTTCAGCTCTTCCTTTGACCCCTGCGCAATGGCTTCCTTCATCTGCTTAATCATAAGTTCAAGATTGTTTACCAGGCTCACGGCTTCAGGATCCATGTTGATGTAGAGTTTTACCAGATTCGTAAGACTTTTTGTTTCAATAATTTCTCTTAGCTCAATCAAATCAACGAGCTCGTTGGTTCCCAGGAGTAAGGCCCAAGTGAGGGCTTCGGTGGATATGCTTGCCCGATCGGATACATAGGTGCCTTTGCCGGTTTTTGAATTCAAAACTCCCAGGTAGTTAAAGACCTTGACGGCTTCCCGGATGGTGGGGCGGCTGACTCCGAATCTTTCGGCCAGTTCCATCTCCGGAGGGATCTGATCATTAACTTTATATTGGCCTGATGCGATCAGAGATTTAATCTCTTCCATCACTTGTTCTACCACTGTTTTTTGTTTGAATGTTTTTTGCACCATCGATGTTTCCATAAGTAGATTATGCAGGATTATGGAAACAAAGGCAAGATAAATATGTAAAATTGTAAGACAGCCAGATATTAATACAAAAAAATGTTGACAGACAAAATCAGCTCTGATAGAGTTGTAATATAGTTTGGCTGTAAGGCAATTAAGTCTTAAAATGCAGAATGGAGGTGTAGATGAAACGTTTTATCGTGGTACTGTTGGTGGTTGCTGTCCTTGGCGGGTTAGTGTGGGCCGGCGGAGCAAAGGAAGATGATGGGCAGGTGGTGGTTGCCTTTGCCCAGAATGAGCTGGTTAATGCCTGGCGGGTGACGAATCAGAAAGACATGGAGTTTTGGGCAAAAGAGCTGGGAATCAAGTTAATCAGTACAAATGCGGACCAGGATCCCGCAAAACAGCTTTCCGATGTGCAGAACCTGTTGGCCCAGCGCCCCGATGCCCTGGTTATGCCGCCCACAGAGTCAAAGGCTCTGGTGCCGGTGGTAAAGATGTGTAACGACGCCGGTGTTCCCCTGATTGTCATTGACCGGACCATCGATGCCGAGCCGGGCGTGGGGATGTATAAAACCGAGATCAGTCAAAGCCATTATTATCCCGGTCAGCTGCTGGCCAAAAAAACCGTAGAACTTCTTACCCAGAAGTATGGGGAGCCCCGTGGTAACGTGGTTCACGTGCAGGGCATGGCGGGAGCCTCTCCTGTTATTGACGCCAACAACGGCTGGGCGAATATCATGAAAGATTATCCCAACATCGTAGAAATCGCCGTTGCCGACGCTGGTTTTACCACCGAAGGCGGGATGAAAGTCATGGAAGACTTTTTACAGCGGTTTCCCGCCGGTAAAATTGATGTTGTCCGTACCGATTACAGTGCCATGACCATTGGGGCCCTGCAGGCAATCAAAAGCGCCGGAAGAAATGAGCTCCTTGGTTACGTTGTCGGTGAGGGCGGGCATTATCTTGCCATCGAAGAAGTCATTGCCGGGAATATAGCCCTCGAAACTCAGACTCCCCCGTATTTTGGAGAGCTGGCGTTGAAGAGCGTGCTGGCCATCCTGGAAGGGAAAGAAGTTCCCGCCAGACAAGAGGTTCCAATCAAGGTCTTTGATTCTTCCGATCCCGAATTTGCCAAACAATACCTGGCCGAAATTAGAGCAAAAGGTTTGGAATTTTAAACAGACCTTTATATGAGATTTTAACTCGATCTGGAGGAAGGCAGCTTCCTCCAGATCGTTTAAGGAGTCAATCTTTGACGGCGAATCAACCAATTCTTCAACTTAAGGGTATCGGTAAGTCTTTTTCCGGAGTTAAAGTTCTGGATGACATAGAGCTGGATCTGTTTCCCGGTGAAGTCCATTGTCTGGTGGGGGAAAATGGAGCGGGAAAGTCAACGTTGATTAAAATCATATCCGGTGCATATCAAGCCGATTCGGGAAGTTTTTATCTTTCGGGAGAAGAAATTACCGATGTCACCCCGGCTAATATGTTAAACCGCGGTGTTACTACAATCTATCAGGAAATTGACGTTATTCCCGTGCTTACCGTTTCGGAGAACATCTCTTTGGGGCAAGAACCTCTGTCAAAAACGGGTTCGATTGACCGCGATAAGATGGACCGTATCGCCCTCGAATCGCTTAAACAAATCGGCGCCGAACACATCGATATACACCTGCCCATGGGAAAGTTAAAAGTGGCCCATCAACAGATGGCTGTCATCGCGAAGGCTCTGCACCATCACAGCAAGATCATTATATTCGATGAACCATCGGCGGTTTTCTCTGCCCGGGAAGTTGACCTTCTCTACCGCATCGTCCGGGGCTTGAAAGAAAAAGGAATCGCCATCATTTATATATCCCATCATTTTGATGAGATATTCGCCATTGGAGACAGGGTAACCGTATTGAAGGATGGTCGTCTCAGCGCCAGAGGCATGCTTCGGGATTACACCCATGATTCCCTGATTACCGCCATGGTGGGTCGGGATATTGATTTAAGTTATCGTGACAGCGCAGTTGTTTCCGGCAATGTGGCTTTGAAAATCCAGAATTTCTCCCTGCCAGGGGTATTCAAGGAGATAAATCTCGAAGTTCATCAAGGTGAGATAGTGGGAATCGCCGGATTGGTCGGTTCCGGAAGAACCGAACTCCTGCAGGCCATCCTGGGGATTGAGAAGGGTGCCACAGGTAAAATCACCCTTAACGGGAAAGCCATTAAGATATCCTCACCCAAAGAGGCGCTTCAGAAAAAGATCGGAATTTTACCGGAAAACCGCAAGGATGAAGGTCTCGTTCTTATGCGGTCGGTGGAAGAAAACGGGGCGATTTCTTCCATTGTTACAGAATCCAGGTTTGGAATCCCGCCATGGAAAAAAATTAAACAGAGGGTACATGAAATACTCTCTTCCTTATCTGTAAAGTTTTCTCATATTCATACAGAGATCCGGTTCCTTTCCGGAGGCAATCAACAGAAGGTGGTTTTCGCAAAACTGCTTGCTGCGGGTTGCGATATCCTCGTGCTGGATGAACCTACTCGAGGCGTGGATGTGGGGGCAAGGACAGAAATCTATCAGGAAATGCAGAACCTCAGACGCCAGAGAAAGGCCATCCTCATGGTTTCGTCGGATTTAACCGAGATTCTCTCTCAATCGGACCGAATCATGGTTATGGCCAAGGGTTGTCTGGCGGGAGAACTCTCTCACAGCGAAGCCACGGAAGAGAAAATTCTGGCCTTGGCACTCAGTACCCCAGGTGGAATAAAATGATAACCAAGACCGCACTGAAAAAAATAATCACCGACCACAG
>Ga0334882_1003184_pt1 | contig 15358 bp, 13 predicted proteins | sample GraSluR1_MG_5_FD_207226 | JGI IMG/M metagenome (GOLD analysis project Ga0334882, IMG submission 207226) | Sludge microbial communities from methane-producing bioreactor in Wageningen University, Netherlands - Granular Sludge_15_04-R1 | ecosystem: Engineered > Bioreactor > Anaerobic >... | reverse complement strand
GAAAAGGTCCAGTTCGGTCCTGCCGAGACGATCGCGGACAGTATTTCCGTAGGTGCCCCAAGAAACTGGGCCAAGGCGCTCAGAGCGGTGAGAAAAAGCGGGGGAGAAATGATCAGGGTTTCCGACAAGGGTATTCTTGATTCCATACCGGAACTTGCCAGGGAGACCGGTGTTTTTGCCGAACCCGCAGGAGCGACCTCATTTGCCGGCTTCCGGAAAATGGCTATGCAGGGCAAGACAGGTTCCCGGGACAGGATAGCCCTCGTAGTTACCGGGAACGGATTAAAAGACATTCCTTCGGCACGAAAGGCGGTTGGTGAGCCCATCGAAGTTGAGCCTGAACTCCGGGATCTTGAAAAAGTCCTTGGATTAAACGTATAGAACGGGTCTTGTCCTTTGAGAACCGGTTACCTAAGGAGGAAAGAATATGTTTGGGAAGTGCAGTGAGGCCTTGAGAAAAGTTGATCCGTCCATCGCGGCGGTCATAGATTCGGAACTAAAGCGTGAACGTGAAGGTATAGAGCTTATCGCTTCCGAGAATGTGGTATCTCCGGCTGTCCTGGCAGCCATGGGCTCCGTGCTGACCAACAAGTACGCTGAGGGATACCCGGGGAAAAGATATTACGGCGGCTGTGAGGTCGTTGACCAGGCTGAGGACCTCGCAAGGGACAGGGCAAAAAAGCTCTTTGGCTGTGATCACGCCAACGTTCAGCCCCACTCAGGCTCCCAGGCCAACATGGCAGCCTATTTTTCTGTCCTTAAGCCAGGGGACACCATTCTTGCGATGAACCTTTCCCACGGGGGGCACCTGACCCACGGCAGCCCGGTAAACTTTTCGGGCCAGCTTTACAACGTTATTCCCTACGGGGTCTCCATGGAAACCGAAACAATAGATCTTGACCAGGTGGCTGATCTTGCCAGGGAGCACAGGCCCGTCATGATAGTCTGCGGCGGCAGTGCATATCCCAGGAACATAGATGCAGCCGGGTTCAGCGAGATCGCGAAGGAAACTGGAGCGCTCCTTATGTTTGACATAGCCCATATAGCGGGATTGGTCGCTGCCGGAATTCATCCCGACCCGGTACCCTTCTGTGATTTTGTAACTACTACGACTCACAAGACACTAAGGGGGCCCAGGGGCGGAATGGTCATGTGCAGGGAGCAGTTCGGAAAATCGGTTGACAAGGCAGTCTTTCCCGGAATGCAGGGTGGCCCCCTGATGCATGTGATCGCCGCAAAGGCGGTGGCTTTCCAGGAGGCTCTCCAACCCTCCTTCAATGATTATCAGGAGCAGATAGTAAATAACGCAAAGGCACTTGCCGGTTCCCTTCTGAAAAGGGACTTCCGCCTGGTTTCGGGCGGGACCGATACCCACCTTATTCTGGTGGATCTGACCAACAGGGGCATTACCGGGAAAGACATGGAGATAGCCCTTGACAAGGCAGGTATCACGGTGAACAAGAACACCGTTCCTGCAGAGACAAGAAGCCCCTTTGTCACCAGCGGGATCCGGATCGGTACTCCCGCAGTTACCACAAGAGGTTTTAAGGAGGCCGAGATGGATATCCTTGCAGGCTGGATCGAAATAACGGCCAACAATATCGGGAACGATAAAGTCCTTTCGGCAGTCAGAGCCGAGGTTCTTGAACTCTGCAGCAATTTCCCCCTTTATAAGGGTTATTGAGAATACCGGGAAGGAGATGCAACAAATGATAGACCTTACTATGAACGAGGAACAGCTCAAGAGGACCATCGAAAGGGCCAGGGAGAGGAATGTCATCATCCCGACCTTCGAGCAGATGAAAGACCCTGGCAAGATCCCGGCAAGTATCAAGGAAAAACTTAAATACGTAGGGTTGTGGGATGTGAACAGCCTTAACCTTTTCAGGATCACATGGAAGAACGAACCGGTTAAAAAGGGCGGACTTTATGGAGACGTCAATTTTCTTGAACTTCCCAAAGAGATAACAGGTGTCGATGCACGCATAGTGGCCCTGGTAGGGAAGTGGTTCCCGACAGGATCGCACAAGGTCGGGCCTACCGTCGGCTGTCTCGTTCCAAGGCTTGTGACAGGTCAATTCGATCCCACGACCCAAAAAGCTATCTGGCCATCCACCGGAAACTACTGCCGGGGCGGAGCTTACAATTCACAGCTTCTTGCCTGCGAATCCATCGCCATCCTTCCCGAGGGGATGAGCAGGGAGAGATTTGACTGGCTCCGGCAGGTCGCTGGAGAGGTCATAGCGACTCCGGGAAGCGAAAGCAACGTCAAGGAGATCTTTGACAAGACCTGGGAACTCAAGCGGTCCAGGGAAGATGTGGTGGCTTTCAACCAGTTCGAGGAGTTCGGCAACTACCTCTGGCACCATGAGATAACCGGTTCGGCCGTGGAAGAGGGGTTCCGTCTTGTCGCCAGGCCGGGGGACCGCTTCTTCGGCGTTACATTTACTTCCGGGTCGGGCGGCACACTGGCTGCGGGGGATTACATGAAAAAGATCTTCCCTACCTCGAGAATAGCTGTCGGGGAGGCTCTTCAGTGTCCCACGCTTCTGCAGAATGGTTTCGGCGCTCACCGGATAGAGGGCATAGGGGACAAGCACGTACCCTGGATCCACAATGTCAAGAACACCGACATGGTAATAGACGTTGATGATTCTGACAGCATGGCCCTTATACGCCTGTTCAACGAGCCGGCGGGTCTTGCCTTCCTCAGATCCAGAGGAGTCCCTGCTGACGTCGTTGAACAACTGCCGCTGATGGGTATTTCCAGTGCTGCGAACGTTATCATGGCAATCAAGATGGCCAGGTATTATGAACTTACGGAAAAAGATGTGATCTTCACCGTTTTCACCGACTCCATGGAGATGTACGGTTCAAGGCTAAGAGAGATGGAGGAGGAATACGGCAATTACAGTGAAATAGACGCCGCAGTGGATTTCAATCGCAGCATCCTCGGTTTGAGCACGGACTGGATGAAGGAGCTCACATATTACGACAGGAAAACGATACACAACCTGAAATACTACACCTGGATAGAGCAGCAGGAACGTGAGCTGGATGAACTCAACGCCCAGTGGTACGATGCCGAAAATTACTGGGGGAGCATTCCCCCGCTTGCGGGGAAGATAGACGAAAAGATAAACCAGTTCAATAAAATGGCAGGGCTTCTCTGATCAAAAGGCCCGTGAATGACCAGAACCGGTCTTTCACGGGCCCTTTTTACTACCAGGCAGCAGGAAATGCAGGAAAGGAGTGTTTTTTTTGTCTTTCGACATGATTTTTAAGGGGGGAACCGTGTTTGACGGGAGCGGTTCCAAAAGTTTTTTATCTGATATCGGTATCCAGGGGTGGAAGATCAAGGCCATTGGGGATCTTGGCGGAGCCGAATCCGGCGAGGTCATAGATGTCAGCGGGAAAGTGGTCTGCCCGGGGTTCATTGACACCCATAGCCACTCCGGCATAGGGGTTCTGGCAGATCCGGCCGCGCCGCATAATATTATGCAAGGCATAACCACATGTCTCATAGGCCAGGACGGAATGGGCGCGGCTCCCATGGTGGACCAGTTCAGGGAACCATGGAAGAAATCCATGTCAGGCCTGGAGGGCAGCTATGACATAGACTGGAACTGGAGTTCCGTAAGCGAGTATATGGACAGGCTGGATAAGGCGGGTACAGGGCCAAATTTTGCCTACCTCGCACCCCACAGCAACATACGCCTTTCTGTAATGGGGTTGAATGACCGCGAGCCTTCTGCAGAGGAAATGAAGGAGATGAAACAACTTCTCGGCAAATGCCTTGAAGAGGGATGCTTTGGGATGTCTACCGGAATGATATATCCCCCATGCAGTTATGCAAAGACCGATGAATTCATTGAGCTGGGCCGTGTTTTGAAAGAAACCGACACTGTTTTTGTGACGCACCAGAGGAGCGAGGCGGATTCTATTCTCGATTCCATGGACGAGATCATCGAGATAGGAGAAAAGAGCGGCTGCCGTATTCACTTCTCCCATTTCAAGGTGGCGGGAAAAAAGAACTGGGACAAATTCCCCGGTATCATGAAGAAACTGGATATTTGCGTGAGAAAGGACATAAGGGTCTCCGCAGACCAGTATCCCTATGTGGCAGGAAGCACCATACTAAGCGTGATCCTGCCTCCATGGGCCCATGACGGCGGTACTGACAGGATCCTTGAACGCCTTCGTGACCCTGAAGCAAGAAAAAGAATGACCAGGGACATTCTCAACGGTATACATGGCTGGGATAATTTCGTTGATTTTGCAGGCTTTGACGGTATTTTTATCACCTTTGTAAAGACCGGGAAGAACAGTGATGCCGTTGGGAAAAGCCTTGTGGAACTCGGGGAGATGCGCGGGAAGGAACCTCTTGAGGCCGTCTACGACCTCCTGCTGGAGGAAGAGAATGTGGCAGGCCTTGTAAACTTCTACGGGAGCGAGGATCATGTCCGGCACATAATGCAAAGACCCGAGCAGAACTTCTGTACCGACGGGATTCTTGGAGGCAAACCCCACCCCAGGGTTTACGGAAGCTATCCCAGAGTTCTCGGAAGGTATGTCAGGGATGAGAGGATACTTGAAATGGCTACCGCCATCCATAAAATGACCGGAAAGCCCGCTGCCATGCTTGGAATAACAGACAGAGGCCTTTTAAAAGAGGGCCTTTCGGCTGACATAGTGGTGTTCGCCGCCGACCGGGTTATCGACACGGCGGATTATTCAGATCCTGTCAGGTATCCGAAAGGTATCGAACATGTAATGGTCAACGGCAAAATGCTCGTGAGGAACGAGGTCCATCACCCCGATAAGGCCGGAAAAGTCATCCGGTCCAGTGGAAGGAGGGGGTAGGGAGAGATCTGTCCTGGTGCGATCTTCAAGCAGAAACAGCGCTGATATACAGTCCGTTGGCGACATTCTGGACATTTTCAAGGGAGGTTTGATCATGGTTTCGTTCAAAACAGGGATAAAGAGGTTTTTCTGTATTGCCGTACTTTTAGGTCTTGTTCTTTCGATCTCGGCGTCTCCCCTTATGGCGGCCGAGTACAAGTGGAAATTTGCCCAGACCACGGTGCGTCCGACCCAGGCCATCTCAATGCGCCTCTTCTGCGACTTGGTGAAAAAATATTCTGATGGCCGCGTGGAGATCAAGTTCTACGAAAACGGTATAATGGGCAGCCATAACGAGATCTTTCATGCCGTCCAGCAGGGCGACATAGAAATCGGCAACTTTGCCCCATACGTGAACCTGGTGCCTGGCGGATATTTCAACTGGATGCCCTGGACCATTTCTTCCTGGGAAGAATCAGAGATAGCTTTCGGCAGGCCTGGCGGTGTTCTCTACAAGGTTCTCCAGGACGCTTACGACGAGGTAGGGATGTATGTCCTTTACACCAATAGCCAGGGCCCTTATGGCCTCGGAAACAATGTCAGGGAGATCCGAAAACCGGAAGACCTCAGTAATCTGAAATTCCGAGTATCCTCATCCCTTGGGAGTGTCATGGGCCTTGTCAACATGGGCAAAGGTACTGGCATGACCGTTGAGACCGTCGACTGGGGTGAACTCTACAACGCCCTCAGCCGCGGTGTCGTCGACGGTTGCTGGAGCATGTGGCCGTCGCTCATCGAAGAGAGGCATTACGAAGTGCTGAAATACTACACCTCCCTTGACTGGATGTGGGACGGGAACCAGATAGTTATCAACAAGGAACTCTGGGAATCTCTCCCCAAAGATATACAGGATGCGGTTATCAGGGCCGCCGTAGAGGCTGAAGCACATCAGTACAAGCTGGCCCGTACCGCTGTTGAAAGCATGCAGGAACAGCTGAAGAAAACCGACGGGTTCAACATCTACTACCCGACTGAGGCTGAAAAGGATATCTTCAGGCAGAAAGCCGATATGCTCTCAGTCTGGAACGAACTTTGCAAACCATGGCTGGATGCAAAGTATCCGGGCCAGAACATGACCGAGAAAATACTGGCGGAACTTGACGCAATTCGCAAGCAGGTACACGGGGAATAATCAGCGACTATACAAGAGATGACTGCCGCCTCGAAAGAGGCGGCAGTCCGGACAGCGACGATCTTCCAGTTTGAGGATCTTTCAAGGAGTGTGGGCTTGGTGCTGAACTTTGTTAACAAACAACTTGGCGCGGTAGAAAAATGGGTCTGTTCAGCGGGGCTTCTGGTCTCAACTTTCCTGGTTTTTGCACAGGTCCTGAATCGATACTGGCTTCATTACGAGATCATGTGGATCGGAGATCTGGCTCTATACATTTTTGTTTTTTCCTATATTTCCGCCATTGCTTTTACTACGTTCCGTAAGGGCCATATATCAGTAGAAATGTTCAAGTCCCGGTTCCTGAAAGACAGTCCGATAGGTCTTGCTGTTTACGATCTGGTAATGGACATTCTTTCCCTGGCAGCAGTAATGATCTTTTTAATCCCTGTAAAGGAGTTCTTTCTCAGGTCCCTGAAATATCCCGAATATGGAACACTGGTCCGCTGGTTTAACCAGGGTTGGCTAATTTATGCCCTGTTCGGAGTGGTGATCCTCTCTTCCATTCATCTCCTGTTCCAGATCAAGGAAGACATGGCGAAGATCTCCCGGCTTCGCAGTGAAGCCCCTGAAGGGGGCGATCAATAATGGAGACCGGGATCGTCGTTGCCCTGATCCTCTTTCTTTTACTGATCCTGGTAGGGATGCCCCTTGGATGGGTTTTTCTTGCCAGTACCGCGACAGGCCTGATCCTCATGGGATCCCGTCTGACATTTATGGCAGGCACGTTTTTTCATTCAGTATTCACTCCCGTGGTCATGGCCATAGGTTTCTTCGTCTTTGCGGGAGCCCTTATTTCCGAGGGGGGGCTTGCTGACAGGATAGTACGCTTCTCTTATGCCCTTGTCGGCAAGGCAAAAGGCGGGCTGATCGTGGTAGGTATTGTCGCCACCCTTTTCATGAGCGCCCTCACAGGTTCTTCGGTGCCATGCATCTCTGCACTGATACCCCTCCTTGTTCCCAGACTTGAAAAATACGGGTATATGAAGAAGTACACTACCGCAGTCCTCTGTTCATCCAGTTTTCTGGGCTACCTGATACCGCCCAGTGTGCCCGCACTTATCTACTGCCTTGTTGCCCAGCAGTCAGTGGCGGCCCTTTTCCTTGCTACGGTATTTCCCGGGCTTCTCCTGGCCCTCGGTTACGGGATCCTGAACTATTTCATTGTGGACAGGTATACCTTCCCCTCCGATGAAAAGCCTGATCTGCCCGACAACTTCAAGGACTCGATGAAGGAACTTCTATCCGCTACATGGACGGCCCTGCCGGCTCTAGGGTGCCCTGCCATTATCCTGATAGGGATATACGGAGGCATCTTCACGCCAAACGAGGCAGGAGCGATAGCGGTTATTTACTGCCTGGTCGTGGGTTTTTTCATCTACAGGGACCTCAAGATCGGGAACTTCGCGAGGGCGGTCACAAACACCCTTGTAACACTGGGGATGATCGCGCTCCTGCTCGGCGGAGGCACGGTCCTGACAAGGCTCCTCACCCGGGAAGGCGTTGCCCAGCAACTGGCCAACATGATGCTTGGTCTTTTCGAAAGCAAGTTCATGATAATGATATCCATCAACCTTTTCCTGCTCCTGCTGGGTATGTTCCTTGACGGCATCCCGATCCTCATACTGGCCGTACCGCTGATCCTTCCGCTGGCCAGGGAACTGAACGTAAATCTCGTCCATCTCGGTTCGATCATAATCGTAAATATCGGCCTGGGGGTCATGACACCGCCCTTTGCCATGTCTATCTTTGTCGGGTCCAGGCTCTCCGGGGTCCCTGCCGGGGAACTTATCAAACCGATGATGCTCTTTTTGCTCTGTGTAGGAATTCCGGTGCTGATGCTGACGACTTATATCCCCTTCCTTTCCTGCTGGCTCCCAACGCTGGCCCTTGGACCGATGGTAGTGGGACCCTGGTGATCCCGGCAAGATTGTTCAGGATCCGGGTTCGGGAAAAAACAGATTATTGCCGGATGATCTTTCAGTTAATTGAATGGGAAAACTCAGACTGTCTTCACTACGAGAGAGAGAGGTTGATCGAAAAGTGTCTACGAACAGGATCCCGTCAGATATCGAGATAGCTCAGAACGCGAAGATGAAGCCCATCGTTGAGGTGGCCTCGTCTATCGGCATCAACGATGATGAACTGGAACTCTACGGACCCTACAAGGCCAAGGTGACCAGGGGGCTGTGGGAAAGGATCAAGGACAGGCCCGACGGCAAACTGGTCCTTGTGACGGCCATAACTCCTACACCGGCAGGGGAGGGCAAGACCACTACTTCCGTCGGGCTAGGGCAGGGTCTTGCCGCCATTGGGAAGAAGTCCATGATAGCGTTGAGGGAACCGAGCCTCGGCCCAAGTTTCGGGGTAAAGGGCGGAGCCGCCGGAGGCGGCTACTCCCAGGTGGTTCCCATGGTCGATATCAACCTGCATTTTACCGGCGACATCCATGCGGTAACTTCCGCCCACAACCTTATCTCCGCAATGGTTGACAATCACCTGCAGCAGGGGAATGAACTGGATATAGACTCACGCAGGATCGTCTGGAGGCGCGTGATGGATCTGAACGAACGCGCCCTCCGTCACGTGATCGTAGGTCTCGGAGGAAAGCCCCATGGCATCCCCAGAGAGAGCGGGTTCGACATCACTGTCGCTTCGGAACTCATGGCTATTCTCTGTCTTTCCACGAATATCATGGACCTTAAGGAAAGGGTGAGCAGGATCATTATCGGCTACTCTTTCGACAACAGACCTGTCACTGCCGGTGATATCGGAGCTTCCGGGTCCGTCGCCGTCCTGTTGAAGGATGCCCTGAAGCCGAACCTTGTACAGACCCTTGAAGGGGTTCCGGCATTTGTCCACGGAGGCCCATTTGCGAACATTGCCCACGGCTGCAACAGTATACAGGCGACGAGACATGGGCTCAAGCTTGCCGATTACTTCGTGACCGAGGCAGGTTTCGGAGCGGACCTCGGCGCCGAGAAGTTTTTCGATATCAAGTGCAGGATGGCAGGATTAAAACCCGATGCGGTTGTTCTTGTCGCGACCGTTCGTGCTCTGAAGATGCATGGGGGTCTTCCAAAAACAGATCTGTCCCGGGAAGACCTGAAAGCCCTTGAGGCGGGTCTTCCCAACATGGAGAAGCATATCGAGAACCTGACCTCCTTCGGAGTGCCCGTTGTAGTGGCAGTGAACAGGTTCCCCACCGACACGGAAGCGGAGCTTGAATTGATAAGATCCAGGTGCACCAGACTTGGTGCGGCTGTCTCACTTTCCGAAGTATGGGAAAAAGGAGGCCAGGGAGGGATTGACCTCGCGGAAAAGGTGGTCGAAGCCTGTGCCAGGAGCAACGGATTCCGTTTCCTGTACGATGAGAAGTCTTCCCCCAGGGAGAAGATCGAGGCCATAGCAAAAAAGATCTACGGCGCAGGGGATGTACAGTACACCGATGTAGCCGAAAAGGATCTGGCGAACATACACGAAATGGGTCTGGACCACCTGCTGGTATGCATGGCCAAAACCCAGGCTTCAATATCTGATGACCCCGCCAGGGTCGGCCGCCCCGACGGCTTTACCCTGACGGTCAGGGAAGTCAGGGTATCTGCAGGAGCCGGATTCATTGTCCCGATAACGGGGAGCATTATGACAATGCCCGGCCTTCCGAAGAGACCGGCCGCGCTCAGCATCGATATAGACGAAGATGAGAAGATAACGGGACTATTCTAGTCCAGTTGAGAGTTATTCAAGTCGCAGAAAGGAAGATCCCTTGAATGAATGTCGCAAAGATCCTTGATGGAAAGGCAACTGCTGCGGCGCTGAGGGCAGATATCAGTGCACATGTGAAAAAACTTGCGGGAGAAGGAAAAAAGGCACCTGGCCTGGCGGTCGTTCTTGTGGGTGATGATCCAGCTTCAATGGTATACGTTGGACAGAAGGAAAAGGCCTGCCTCGAGGTGGGGTTCAGGTCCCATCTTCATCACCTTCCGGCTTCCACCGATACTGATACACTGATCGGCCTTCTCGGTCGAATGAACGAGGACCCGGATGTGCACGGGATACTGGTGCAGCTTCCGATCCCTGCCTACATTGACTGGACAGAGGCGGTCAGGGCTATCAGAGCCGAGAAAGATGTCGACGGGACCCACCCGTTGAACCTGGGAAAGCTTGTGATGGGGCTCAAAACAGTCGAGCCTTGTACTCCCAGGGGAATAATGCACCTGTTCAGGGAATACGGGATCATCACAGCAGGGAAAAGGGCGGTTGTTCTTGGGAGGAGCAATATCGTAGGGAAACCGATGGCACAACTCCTTATGGCGGCAGATGCCACGGTAACGGTATGTCACAGCAGGACCATTGACCTTGAAACACTGACCCGGGAGGCGGATATTATAATCGCCGCCATCGGAAAGCCTGAATTTCTGAAGGCCTCCATGGTGAAACCAGGCTGCATCGTCGTCGATGTCGGGATAAGCCGACTGGGCAGGGGACTGGTAGGAGATGTGGATTTCGAGGATGTTTCCCGTGTGGCCTCCTGGATAACACCCGTTCCCGGCGGGGTTGGCCCGATGACAATAGCTATGCTGCTTCAGAACACACTTGAAAGGTATTTTGAGATAGAAGGATAGCAAAATAAACGAGGCAAAATAATTGAATAAGGCCTCAGTTCTTACCGGGGCTCTTGTCAGTCACCTCCATTATCCTGGTTTCCAGGCACTTACCACACCCGTGGCAGCCTTTAGGGCATTTTCCGGTACCTTTTGCAAAGATAATGGTAAGTGCCAGGGCCGCTAAAATCACCAGGGGGAATAAAATCATTGCTGGTTCACCTGCGTTTCTCCGTTGGTGGCCTGTTAACGGATACCCTGAGCTTAACAGCGTTATCGGCGATGCGTTTCAGAATGGAGAAAGCCGCTTCGACCTCGTCCGGAGAGAGACCCTCCGAAAGGGCAATATGTGCCTGTTTTCGGGCTTCAAGGGCCAGGGGTAATAGACGCTGGCCCTCAGGGGTTGCCCTGAGGATATACTGCCTCCGGTCATCGGGGTTGCGTGTGCGGCTTACGTAGCCTCTCTGCTCAAGCTGTTTTACAGCCCGTGCGGTAGTAGTCTTGTCCATAAGAAGCCTTTCGCTGATCTCCTCCTGGGTCAGGCCGGGGAACAGGGCGATCTCCACAAGGAATCTCCTGGGCCCATGACCTATATCTGTGTCACTGAAGACCCTGTCCATGTATGCGCTCAAGTTCCGATGAATAATGGATATCAATTTTCCAAGGGATCCGTCCATGACCTAAGCCCCTTCCGGCGAGGGCTCAAGATTTCTCAGGGCCCTTGTCTGGGGAAGAAGGAAAAACAAGGTAATAATGAAAGAAAGGACATCCGCCACGGCGAAAGACATCCATACCCCGTTGATACCCAAAAAACGGGGCATTATCAGGAGCAGGGGTATGAAGAACAGTACAGGTCTGGCAGAGTTGATAATAAAGGCTGGCAGGGCCTTGCCCAATGCCTGGAATACGCTGCCTCCTACCTTGTTGTAGCCTGCAAAGAAGAAACCGGCCACCATCAGTCTCATAGCATGCGGACCCATTTCAAGTAGCGCCTTGTCGGAGGTGAAGATCCTCAACACCGGTCCCGGGAAGAGCAGCAGTATTGCGGCTATGCCTGAGCAGAAGGCTAGGGCCATTATGTTGGAGGTTCTTATTACCTCAAGGGTCCGGCTGTATTGCCTGGCCCCGTAGTTATACCCGGCAATGGGCTGCATGCCCTGGGCTATCCCGATGGTTGGCATGGCAGAGAACATGATCACCCTGTTGTTGACCCCGAAGACGGCAACAGCAACATTGCCGCCGTATAAACCCAGCAGCTGGTTGATCATTCCGAACACAATGCTGGAAGAAGCGTGATGAAGAAAAGCTGGAAAACCTATGGTAATGATCTCCCTCATTATGCGCAAACGAGGTGAAAGATCCCTTAGCCGGATGGCGATGATGCTTTTCCCAGAATGGAAAAACCACCCTATCCAGATCATTACCCCGATCCTTGAGATCACAGTGGCGATGGCCGCGCCTCTTATCCCCATCCCAAGGGTGAAAATGAAGATAGGATCCAGGATAATATTGGCTATGGCGCCAACAAGCATGGACCACATTGCTGTTCTTGCCGCACCTTCGGACCGGATGACATTGTTCATGGACATTGTGAAGATTATGAGGGGGCTGCCGAGGAAGATCACACCCATGTACTCCGATGCGTAGGGGAGTATTTCTGAAGATGCCCCGAAAAGCGACAATATGGGGTGAAGCAAAATGGTGCCAACAACGATATATGTTCCCCCGAGGATCGCGGTCGCAAGAAGGTTGTTGCCGAAAGCCCTCTGAGCTTTCTCGTAGTCGCGGGCTCCCAGGCTCCGGGAGATCAGCGATGCTGTACCTACGCCCAACATCGCCCCGGTACCTCCGATGATCATCTGGATGGGAAATGCCACGGAGAGCCCTGCAATACCCAGCGAGCCCACTCCGTGTCCTATGTATATGGTGTCGACCAGGTTGTAAAGGCCGTTTACGAACATTCCCACCATGGCAGGCAGCGACAGACGCCATATCAGCCGCCCCACCGGTTCATTTGCCAGCATCCTCTCCCTGCTGCTGCCCAAACAATGCACCTCCGCCGGACCATATTCAAGCCAGCGGATTATAGATCATAACTGTTGTATATGCAACTTTTATGCTCCTGGTTTGCTCCTGGTTTTGCTGCTTGTATCAGTCTCTTTCAAGGATCCATATGATGCGGTCGTCGGGATCAATTACCCGGTATATGCGGCCCCTGTCACGGTCCCATGCGAAGGGCCCGCTTGAAGCAGGTTGTCCGGCCGAGTTGAGAAACTGCATTTCCCGCATCATGGCGTATGTCTCCGTAACTGCGGACCTTACCGGATGTGCAAATGGCAGGGTGCCCCTGATAACCGCTTCAGGCCATCCCCCCATTGGGGGCATTCGGGTTGATCTTTCCAAAGCTTCAACGATACCGGGATATTCGGCCGGGGCCGTCCTTATTGCTGTCAGTGCGGCACTTGACGATCTCCGGAGTTCTTCGAAAAGACCCTGGGACAGCCAGGGAGCGCCGGGATCATCCAGTTCCAGGAGAGCTATTGCCGTGAAGTAGACTGCGTCGAATGCAGCTAATGGCTTGGGGATCATTCCCGGAAGCCATAGACCGGAAATATCCTCCCAGCGAGCCGGGTTGCCGCCGGGGAACAAGGCCTTTATCAACATCAACCCGTTGGCTGCTCTCTGTTCCGGGGCAAGATTGAAGTCCTTCAGGGAGTGCCAAAGTCCAGGTTCATCAATTTCCCATGCTGACTCAAGAAGCCGGTTTTCGAGTGATGCAGCCTCGGGTCTTGCCTCTTCGCGCCTTGAATATATCTCAACCAGTTCCTCGAAAGTCCTTGAAGCTGTCGCGGGGGAACAAAAACAAGGTGCGATCAGCATTGCGGCAAAGACAATGAACGCCAGGTATCTCTTCATTTTCTATCCCTCCCGGGTTTTATTGCCAATGTGTCTTTTGAGGTTCTGGACCTTTTTCGGTTTACGCAATCCCTGGCTACGGTAAAAAACTTTTCGGGGAACCTTGTAGTGAAAGAGAACTCCCTTACCGGCCCTTTCAGAGAAAGTGTAACACGGGGCAATCCCGCGCTGTAGTAGAGCTTCCAGTTCCCATCATGCAGCGAGCGCATACGGATCCCGGGGAAAGAACTTGCACCAGACAATTCAGTTTCCAGGTTCATCCCTGTCACATCCAGCCAGTCGACCCGGTAACTGAAAACCCCGTACCTTACAGTCAGATCGTCGAAACCTGCACGTATGCCAAGGGTGCTGAAATTCAACAGCAGGAAAAGAAAAGCGAAAAAAAGAATTGAGATCATCGAGAGGGCGGTCACAGCAAGGGGATCCCCATCTGGAGGCGTTATCACAATGATCCATCCCGTAAGTACAACACCTCCAAGAAGGAAGAAGAAAAGAAATCTGGAGAAGATCCTTTCGGCATACAGGGTTGTCTTCTGAGGACCGTAGATCTCTTTCGGGATGTTAACGTAACCGGGATGGCCTTCAGGATACGCCTTTTCCTTCCGAACGGTTTCTTTTTCGGGACTGGGGGTTTCCGCCTCTGACCTTCCTGAGCGGACCTTCCTTCCGGCAAGCAGGCGCACAAGAAGCGCACCAGGCCGGAAAAGTCTCAAGGGCATAAAAAACCCCTCTCTTCTTCGGTATTGTTTCTTTTATCATGATACCATTCTAACCTGTTGATCCTCGCTTTGGAAGCCGCTGGAAGAACTTTTTCGGAACATGTTGTATCATTTGAGATCTGATCCTCGGGCGGGTTCCGCGCCGAGGGATCTGAAATTTACCAGACGTGGAAAAACAGATGGTGGGGAGGACTTTTCTTGGAAAGGCTGAAAGAAGGTTACCGGCGCTTCCTTTCGCGGGCTGACAGGAGGCTGTACGAATCACTTTGCGGAGGGCAGAAACCCCACACGCTTGTCATTGGCTGTTCCGACAGCAGGGTAATACCGGAAGAGATATTTTCTGTCGGCCCGGGCGAGCTTTTTGTCCTTAGAAACGTGGGCAATCTATGCTGTACTGACAATCCGGCTGTTGCAGCGGCCATAGAGTACGCAGTAGGACACCTGGGGGTAAGCAGAGCAATGATCCTGACCCATGGGGATTGCGGCGCCGTAAAAGCCGCCTGTCATCCTGAACACCTTGAGGAGAAAGGTATTTTAGCATGGCTGGGTGGTGAATCATATTCCGGAGATTCCCTTGAAGAAGCCATAAAAAAATGGGGTGTAAGGCAGTTGGAAAGACTGAGTGAATTCCCGATCGTGAAGGAAGCGGTTTCGAGAGGGAGGCTTCAGACGCAACTTCTTTTCTTTGACCTTGAGTCTCTCAGGATGGATATATACGTTGGCGACGAATGGCTGGAACTTGGGGTTTAAGACAAGGCCCGGTAATTCGGCAGGGAGTGGATCAGTTGACAGAAACAAGGACCTTGTCGTCCCGCGGGAAACCTTGATCCCCATATTTCTGCCTTTTGGGCAGAGAAAGACAAGGAGTGAATGTGTTGACTTACTACGATTTTGACATGGTTCATGAACGCAAGAATACCTGCAGTCTGAAATGGGACGGTATGGACGGACGTTTCGGTACTGTTCCCGATGATGCCCTTCCGATGTGGGTGGCCGATATGGATTTTCTATCCCCACCGGAGGTAATTAATGCTATCAGGGAAAGAGCC
>Ga0334882_1003180_pt1 | contig 15378 bp, 12 predicted proteins | sample GraSluR1_MG_5_FD_207226 | JGI IMG/M metagenome (GOLD analysis project Ga0334882, IMG submission 207226) | Sludge microbial communities from methane-producing bioreactor in Wageningen University, Netherlands - Granular Sludge_15_04-R1 | ecosystem: Engineered > Bioreactor > Anaerobic >... | reverse complement strand
GAGTTGAAAGAGCTGAACGTGTTCCAGCGACCCGCATGGATAATTCTTCTTCAGATACAGTTGGAACAGTGTAATAATTGCAAGCGTTAAGAAACATGCTGGTTATTACAGCCAAACCAATTAAGAGGAATAAACGTTTTTCTTTCATTAAAATGCCAAATCCCTTCGTTATGAGGGACGAAGTGTCGCCATAGATTCTAACACTGAATCTATGATAAAGGGTATCAGAGAGCTGTTTGAGTAAACAGCTCTCTGAAATGCATATTTTCGTTATTTATTATTAAGTACAGCCAGTCCGGGTAATTCCAGCCCTTCAAGCATTTCCAATGAAGCACCGCCACCGGTGGAGATGTGGGTAATCTTATCGCTCAAGCCAGATTGGTTAATCGCTGAAACTGAGTCGCCGCCTCCAATGATGCTGATGGCATTGCTGTTTGCTACTGCTCTTGCAACACCAAAAGTTCCTTCGGCAAAGCGCGGAAATTCAAAGACGCCCATGGGACCGTTCCAAACCACAGTTCCAGCTGACAAAATGATGTCACTGAATTGCTCAACTGTTAAAGGTCCGACATCCAGCATTCGCCAGCCAGTTGGGACATCCCCCAATGCCGCCATGCGCATCTCAGCGTCTGCGTCGAAGGCATTACCCAAAACCATATCGACAGGAAGCATGATCTTATCCTCTGCTCGAGAAATTAAATCCTTGGCGGTATCCAAAACCTCCGCCTCTACCAGCGAATCTGCCATTTCGTACCCCTGAGCTTTCAGGAATGTATTGGCCATTCCGCCGCCAATCAGGATCTTATCAGCAGTCTTGAGCAAGTTTTCGATCACACCAATTTTGTCGCTGATTTTGGCACCACCCAGGATGGCAACAAATGGACGAACAGGGTCAGCAATAGCGTTGCCAAGATATTTGATCTCTTTTTCCATCAAAAAGCCCGCAGCGGCTGGCAAGTAATCTGCGATGCCGGCAGTTGAACTGTGAGCGCGATGGGCAGAGCCAAAAGCATCGTTAACAAACAGGTCAGCTAACGAAGCCAGGTCTTTGGACATTTCAACGCCGTTTTTGGTTTCTTCCGGGTAAAAGCGCGTGTTTTCCAAAACTAATACTTCACCAGCTTTCAGATCGGCAGCTGCTGTTTTGGCGATTTCACCACGGCAATCTGCCGCAAATTTAACCGGAGCATCAATCAGAGTAGCCAAATGCTCTGCAACTGGTCTCAGACTGAACTGCGTGTCTTCTTTGGTCTTGGGGCGTCCCAGATGCGACATCAGGATTACAGCCGCGCCGTGTTCAAGCAAGTAATTGATGGTAGGGAGCGCTGCTGTGATGCGAGTGTCATCAGTGATTTTTCCTTCTTTAATCGGCACATTAAAATCAACCCGAACGATGACTTTTTTGCCTTCTACGTCCAGGTCTGTGACCATTTGTTTATTAAACATTCTTCCTCCTTATAAAACAGTGCGCCTTACTGTTTGATTCAGCAATGCGCACTGTGTCTGTTTAGATGCCAGCAGGTTTAGAGTCTTTCTGCCACGTATTTCGCCAAATCGGCTGTACGGGATGAGTAACCCCATTCGTTGTCATACCAGGTCACAACCTTGACCAGTTTGTCGCCCATGACCATATTCTTGTCCAGGTCAACGATTGATGAGCGGGAATCGCCCTTGTAATCCATGGAAACTAATGGTTGATCGTACTCGCCGGTGGAATAACCCAAAATGCCATTCATTGGACCGTCAGCAGCTGCTTTGAAGGCAGCATTCAGTTCTTCGATAGTTACAGGATTTTCAACTTCCGCGACAAAATCAACAATCGAGACTGTTGGGGTGGGAACGCGCAGCGCATAACCATCAAACTTACCCTTGAGATCGGGGATAACCAGGGCAACAGCCTTGGCGGCACCGGTTGTGGTGGGGATGATGTTCAAACCAGCAGCACGGGAGCGGCGAATATCTTTCTTGTGACCAGTATCGAGAATGACCTGATCATTGGTGTAGGAGTGGATCGTGGTCATCATGCCATATTTAATCTTGTAGAGGTCGTTTACAACCTTGGCAGCCGGAGCAAGACAGTTGGTTGTACAAGATGCGTTAGATATGATGTTGTGGACAGCAGGATCGTAAGCATCTTCGTTGACGCCCAGGACGATGGTAACATCCTCGCCTTTGGCAGGCGCTGAAATGATCACTTTCTTTGCGCCACCGCGGAGAATATGAGCGTCCGCTCCGATTTTGCCTTTTTCGGAGTCAGATTTGGCAGTGGTGAAAATACCAGTGCTTTCAACTACAATGTCAACACCCAGATCGGCCCAGGGCAGATTTCCAGGATCTCTCTCAGTAAAGACTTTGATTTCTTTGCCGTCGATTACCAGGTTATTGGCTTCATTTACTTTTACTTCACCAGGGAAGATGCCGTAAGTGGAGTCATACTTGAACAGATGAGCGTTCTGTTTCACATCGACCAGGTCGTTGACAGCAACCACTTCCAAAGTGTCATCTGCTCGCTCTAATATCGCCTTTAAGACCAAGCGTCCAATTCGGCCGAAACCGTTAATACCAACTTGAGTTTTCATAACTTCCTCCAATTATTTAGATTAAGATTACTCGCACCTGTGCCAGGTGAAAAGTTTGAGAATTTTTCCCAATTCCAACATTTATTATAGTCGATGTTATAAGTGAATTTCCACAAATTTGTGCAAGAATGTGATTAATTTAATGGACCAGTTCGTTCCTCATAGAGATTAATGATCGCTTTCGCCAGCTTTTTGGAGCTGTGACGCCAGGGATATAGATCGTCTACCAGGTCGCTTTCATAAACTCGATATTTTTCGTGCAAACCCTGGTCTGCTACCACCCAGTCTGTGTCATCACCAAGTTCACCTTTGAAATTGCGATTGCAGAGAACTAACTTAAAAATGTGCTTTTGAATATGTTGCTCGAGCACGGCAAGGTGGTCGGAGGCATTAAAACCATCGGTTTCTCCGTGCTGTGTAGCTACATTGCAGATGTAATAGGCTTCTGCCCTGCTTGCCTGGATGGCATTGGTGAGGTCTTTTACCAATAGATTCGGCAAAATGCTGGTGAAAAGACTTCCAGGTCCAATCAAAATCAAATCGGCATTCAAAATTGCTTGAATAGTAGGAGGGTAAGCCAAGACATCCTCTGGTTCCAGCCACACTTTATTTACTTTGCCTGGGGTCTCTGTAATTTCTGATTCACCGTGCACAATTAAAGGTTCATTATCGGGATTTTGTTGTAACTCTCCCACCAGGTTGACGTTCGTTAAGGTAGAAGGCAGCACCTGACCGTAAATAGCGAGAACACGCCCCGATTCCGCCACCGCTTCCTCAAAACTCCCGGTAATCTCGCTCATGGCAGTGATCAACAAATTGCCAAGAGAATGCCCTTCTAATCCAGCTCCTGAGTGAAAACGATATTGAAACACCTGGGAGAGCAAAGCTTCGTCGCTGCTCAAGGCTGCCAGGCAGTTACGAATGTCCCCTGGAGGCAAAACTCCCAGATCACGTCGCAGTTCACCTGATGATCCGCCGTTATCAGCCACTGTAACGATGGCAGTGATATTGTGAGTATAGGCTTTTATTCCCCTCAGGAGGGCTGCCAGTCCATGTCCCCCGCCAATAACAACCACTTTGATTCCCTTTTCCCGTTGGCGATAGTTTTGTAGTGTATCCCAAACTGATTTTCCACTTGATTCAAATGGTTTTAATAAAGAACGGTTAGCTCCCCATATTCCAATCAAAATTACAATAAAGCCCAACCCGCCAAAAAGGAGGAACCGAATCGGTCGGTCCAGAAAGCGTAATGAAAGAACTGCCAGAATGGGGGTAAAAAATTCACTGGTTGTTGTGCGGTAATAATCCAAAATAACAACAGCCAAACCCAAACCAAGCAGCATGGCGCCTATGATGCTAAGTGCCAACCAACGCTTATACCCAGTTCCAGGTGTTAGCCAGCGTGACTCGCGCTTGAGCCTGAGTAGTAACCGTTGCAACCAGTTTGGTTTTATTATGGGGGTCATAATTAATCTGATAATAGCAGTGTTTTTTCCAAACGTCAACGGAAACCACTCGGAAAAATGTCAGATATGCGCATTTTGATGCGCAAGCATGCAGTAAAATTGACATAACAAGAAAAAATCAGTACACTTACTTAAACAACTTGTAATTAGATACCAGGAGTTACCATGGCAGAAACAAAACCTCAAATCGTAATGCGTTCTGGTCCTATTCCCGGGTCCAGCTACTACCTGGACAAGTCCGAGGTAAATATTGGTCGCGACATGGCCAATGACATCCCCGTGCCTGATGCCGAGATCTCCCGCCGACATGCGCGTTTCATTGTCAAAGAAGATGGCGTATATATTGAAGATCTCGGATCCACCAACGGCACTTTTCTGAATGGAGTTCGCCTAAGCGCTCCAAAACGCCTTGCAAATGGTGACCTTGTCACTCTGGCAGAAAGCACTGTGATGAGTTTCGAATGGGAAGCTGCCGCGCAGGCTGCCGCCCATGTACCCACTTATGGAACTCCTGTCACCAAGCCCGAGCCTGTTCAAGTCAAGCGCGAGCCAGTTTACCAAGCCGTGGAAGCCCCTATCCCTCAGCGCACCCTGGTGCCAGAACCTACCCCAGTTCCAAAACCGGGAAAACCCTGGTATTTGAATTTCTTCGTGATTCTGCTGATCATCTTGATCATTATCGGGCTGGTTCTGACCTTTATGCCGGCATCCTGGTGGTGCTTCCTTTCGTTCAACCGTCTGCCCGGCTGTTATTGATCCAGCCTCCCTTTAGCATTCAAGCCCGGTTTGATATACCGGGCTTTTTATTATCTGTTAGATCGTAAAAAAATCAGGTTGGGATTGGAAATTGAATTTTTCCCCTGAGACACGATTTGTTAACAATAAATCTAAATTTTTCCCGCTTTTTTTGCCTCAGACGCGATTTTTTGTAGGAAGACCCCTTTTCTGGTATAATTGTAAAGTTATAAAAATTCGAAAAATTGCCGTTTTTTTGGCTGAAAGAAACTATGTCTGAACAAAACGAAAATCTTGAAAACACTGAAGTGCCCCAGGTTGCAATGCCGGAAGCTGGTCTAAAAACAGTCGGCATCGACGACCAAATGCGCACAGCTTACCTTGATTATGCCATGAGCGTGATCGTCGCTCGTGCTCTCCCGGATGTGCGCGACGGTCTTAAACCCGTCCATCGCCGCATCCTTTATGCGATGAATGACATGGGGATTCGAGCAAACACCCCCTTCAAGAAATCTGCCCGTATTGTTGGTGAGGTATTGGGTAAATATCATCCTCATGGCGATTCCGCTGTCTATGATTCCATGGCACGTATGGCGCAAGACTTCTCAATGCGCTACATGTTAATACAGGGACAAGGCAACTTTGGTTCTGTTGACGGCGACTCTCCAGCCGCCATGCGTTATACCGAAGCGCGCCTTGCCAAGATTTCTGACGAACTTTTAGCCGATCTTGATAAGGAGACTGTCGATTTCGTAGATAACTTTGATGGCTCCCTGAAAGAGCCTGAGGTCCTGCCTGCTCGTGTACCCACATTGTTGATGAACGGCTCCAACGGTATTGCCGTCGGCATGGCCACCAATATCCCTCCGCATAATCTGCGAGAATTGGTCAACGCTCTCAACATGTTAATCGACCGATTTGACGAAATCGAAGAGGTGAGCGTTGAAGAGCTGATGGAACACATTCCCGGTCCAGACTTCCCAACAGGCGGTATTATCGTTGGTCGCGAAGGAATTCGCCAGGCATACAGCACCGGTCGCGGGCATTTGACAATGCGCGGCAAAGCCACCATTGAGGAATTTCGTGAAGGTCGATATGCCATCATCATTAACGAGATTCCCTACCAGCTTAACAAAACCAGTCTGATTGAGCGGATTGCAGAACTGCACCGTGAAGGTAAGATCGACTCTATCTCGGATATGCGTGACGAATCGGATCGGGATGGCATGCGTATCATGATCGAATTAAAACGTGGAACGCAGCCCAAGAAGGTCCTGAATCAACTTTATAAATACACCCCCTTGCAGTCTACTTTTGCTGTACAACTGTTGGCATTGGTCAACCAGGAACCGCGCATGCTGACGCTCAAACGCGCCTTGCAGCTCTACCTGGAACACCGCCAGGTGGTCATCACCCGCCGAACGTTGTTTGAGCTGGATAAAGCAAAGAGACGAGCTCACATCCTGGATGGTTTGTTGATTGCGATCGCAAATTTAGACGCCGTTATTAAAACTATTCGTGAATCTGCGGATGCGGATGTTGCCAAGACCCGCCTGATAGAACGTTTTGATTTGACCGAAGTGCAAGCCCAGGCAATTCTGGACATGCAACTGCGCCGACTTGCTGCTCTGGAACGTCAAAAAATCGAAGATGAGCACAAACAGTTGATGGAACTCATCAAGGAATTGGAAGATTTGTTAGCTAACCCGCACAAAATCCTCGAAATCATCCGAACAGACCTGAACGAAGTTGCCGAAAAGTACGGAGATGCCCGCCGCACCCGCCTGGCACCAGATGCTGAAATGGACCTTTCTGATGAATCGCTGGTTCAGGATGAACCCGTATTTATCTCGATCACAAATCGAGGATACATCAAACGTGTCTCTGACAGTGCTTATCGTCGTCAGGGAAGAGGCGGTCGCGGTGTGATTGGTCAGAGCATGCGCAGTGAGGATGAAGTGAACTTCTTCGTACGTGCCAACACACTGGATACGATCCTTTTCTTTACCGATAAAGGCAAAGTTTACTCTGAACGTGTCTTCGAATTGCCCGAAGAAAGCCGGCAGGGACGTGGGATCCCGCTGGTCAATATTATCAATCTTGAATCTGAAGAAACCGTCACTGCCGTATTGCCAGTAGAAAAATTTGACCAGGCAAAATATTGTGCCATGGCGACTCAGCTCGGCAGAGTAAAAAGAGTACCCATGTCTGACTTTGAAAATGTGCGTCCTTCTGGCTTGATTGCGATCCGACTAAACGATGGCGATGAATTAGGTTGGGTGCGCATGACCGGCGGTAACAATGACCTCCTGATAGTCACCCGCCAAGGTAAAGCTCTACGCTTTAATGAGTCCGAAGTACGTCCTACAGGGCGCACAACGATGGGAGTTTCTGGCATCCACTTGCGCGGAGATGATCGCCTGGTTTCCATGGATGTGGTTGAACCCAACGGCTATCTATTAGTCATTACCGACAAAGGACAGGGCAAGCGAACGCCTTTGGACGAATACCTGGCGAAATCTCGAGGCACGTTGGGTGTGACCACCATCAGCCAGGAAGCACGACCCGAAATCGGAGATATTGCGCAGGCAATGGTGGTTTTGGAGGAGGAAGATATCACAACCATCACCAAGGCTGGAATCGTCTTGCGAACAAAGGTCACAGATATTTCCATCCAGGGCCGCGCCACTCAGGGTGTCAGAATTATGGACATCGATGAAGGGGATAACCTGGCTGCTATGGTCAGGGTTTCAGCTGAAGAAGTGGAAACCGCCGCAAAAGCCCGGGAGCAAGCTTTGGCAGAGGAATCAGAGGAAAATCCTGTGATCCAGACTGAAGCTGATGTAATAGAAAATCAGGAAGAGGACGACTCTTCTGATATTGAGGATGAGATTGAAAATTCAGCTGATTGAACTACCTGCCAGTTACCTGCTTGATCGCGGGCATTAAGCGAGCCATCAGCATTGATCGAACCAGGGCAAAGCATTTCAGTTTTGCCCTGGTAGTATTTAATGGGAACATATTTCCCTTTGAAAGCCAGGTGTTGGTTCCAGTCTGCCGTAAACTGCGCAGAACCAAGTTGTTTCCGGCGCTGTTGGAGCGAATAGAGCAACTCTTCAAGGAAACTCAACACCGAATTGATGTTTACTTTTTCTGTCTCAAGGCTGGTGGCTGGGAAGCGCAACTGACCAGCATTTGTGAATGCTTCGCTTCTAAGATTGATGCCTATCCCTATTACCAAAGATTCAATCTTGGACCCGCTCCAGTTGATTTCACTCAGGATTCCACAGACTTTTTTCTCCCTGATCAGGACGTCGTTTGGCCACTTAATTTCAGCGTGAACAGCATATTCGCTCTCCAATAAATCAGTCAATGCCAGCGCACCCAACGCTGTGAACTGGCTCAGGAAGGGGATTTCCTGGTCGATTGGGCGCATTAAAACTGAAAAAGTGAGGGAACTCCCCTCAGCACTAAGCCAACGTCGGTCTTCCCGTCCTCTTCCAGCGGTTTGGTTTTTAGCCCAGACCACAAATTCACCCGGGATCTTATCTGCCAACAATGTAGCGTCATCATTGGTTGAGGCGGTTTCTCTCAAGACCAACACGTCAAAATCCGCCAGGTTTATCCAACCTGCTTCAGGGAATTGAGCTGCAAGCCCATCCATTATCATCTGTCAATCCACTGGCAGGCTGAAACAGACTCTGGCGCCCTCTTTATACTCTTCATCAATCCAGATTCTGCCACCATGAGCTAGGACGATTGACCTGCACAAATACAAACCCAATCCAGTACCCTTGGTAGATTTGGCATCTTTTTCGGAGCGGTAGAAACGGTCGAACACAAAGGGAATATCCTTAGGATCAAAACCTTTGCCCTGGTCGCTGACACAAACTACAATTTCCTCACCCAAGCTTCGTCCTTTGATCAATATTTGACCTCCGGAACTATATTTGAGGGCATTAGCAATCAGATTGGTAAATAATTGTTTGATTCTTTCCTCATCCGCGGTAATAAGTGGGAAATCCTCGCTCATTTCTACTTTGATCTCATGGTGCGTAGTTTCAGGAGCAAAGCGCTTGATCTGTGATTGGACTATAGTGTAAATATCGATTTGAGATTTCTTTAAAGTAACGTTTCCAGATTGAAGTTTGGTCGCGTCCAGCAGGTCGTCTACCATGGCGGCCAGGTGATCAGACTCCTCTTCAATGACCTTTAAACTATCCCGAACCATTTCTGCCTCCCACTTGACGTCTTCCCGCCGCAGGGTGCTGGTGTAGCCTTTGATCAGCGCAAGAGGGGTTCTCAATTCGTGGCTGATTGCTGAAATAAAGCCGGTTTTCATTTCTTCAGCTTCACGATAACGTGTGATATCGCGCACCGACGCAATCACGTTCAACAACTGACCAGTATTAGAGAAAAGTGGCGCGTAAGTAATGGCAACCGGGATAGGTTCAAGCCCATCCCGCCGGATCAGGTCGCCTTCCAGAAACATTTCACCTGGTTCGTAATCCTGCCAGCCCGATTGGGTCAGATCTTCCAGTTTGAGACCAATTGGTTCTCCCTGCCACTGCACCACGTCTTCGTACTTTTCACCCACCAGTGAAACCGGCGGGCTGTTAATGAGCCTTGCAAACGCTTTATTTGCACTTTGGATCTGCAGATCAGGGCTCAATATCAGGATGCCGTCCGCTACAGAAGCCAACAAAGCAGAAAAGCGCAAGTTTTGTTCACGCACCTGGTTATAAAGGCGGGCATTGCGCACTGCAATGGCTGCCTGGTTGGCAAAATTGTTCAGGATGCTGTGGTCGTTGGCTGTGAATACACCGCGGTAATTACGGAACACGAAAATCTGTCCAATTGGTTTTTTCTGCACCAAAAGCGGCAAGCCTACACCAGTGATCATCCCCATGCTGATATCACTCAGCATTTTGTTGATCTCAGGGATATATTGACTGTCCTCTGTCAGATCTTCTGGCAAATCACTAAGCCAATTTTCAAGGTAAGTGGATAAGGCGGGTGGGATACCCTTCGAGACCGCCAGATGCCATCCCTGGTCTTCTTCGGTCAAGGCAATAAAACCAGCATGTCCGCTAAGCATTTCCACTGAGATTTGCAGAATGCGTTCAAGCAGGGTGTTCAGGTCCAGCTCTTCGGTTAGAGCCCGTGATATTTCCAGCAGATACTCGCGCTGCCGCACGCGATAGTCAGGTAACATAGCCTAATTATGCCAGTGTTTTTAATTCGTGGGAGAAAAAAGTATGATGTTTGCCTTCTACTCTGTCAACCAATAACTCAGCGAAGTATCTTTGTCCCTCTTAAATCTCATAATCTGTGGTTGGGAAAAACAATTGCATCAATGTTGGAAGAAAAGTTATTCAACTCCTTGACTTTTACAATTGCCTATTCGATAATTTGCTAAAAAGAAAATCTATAAACCGCAATCAAACTGAAGGAGATGTAATCGTGCAAAAGGTCTTATTTGTTTGTACCCATAACTCCGCCAGAAGTCAGATGGCAGAGACGTTTCTCAATGATTTAGGGAGAGGAAGGTTTGTGGCTGAGAGTGCTGGTCTCGAGAAAGGCGAACTTAATCCTGTTGCAGTAGAAGCCATGGCAGAATTAGGATATGACATCTCACACAATCAGACTGATTCAGTCTTTGATTTCTTCATAGAAGGTCGAAAATATGATTTAGTGATCAAAGTATGTGACCAGTCCAGCGCCCAGCAGTGCCCCATCTTTCCCGGTGCAAAAATAAGCTGGAATTGGGACTTCCGTGATCCGTCCTCCTTTACTGGTAGCCATGAGGAGCGTTTGAAGCAAACACGAGCAGTGCGTGATGCTATCAAGACCAGGATTGAGGAGTTTCTCCGTGTAGTCATACCGGGCTGATTGCCAGGCAAGTTCCAAACCCTCTTGAGGATTAATTGTTTATATTTCAAGCAGCAGTGCTTGTAATTATTAATTTTTAATTCGTTGAAGAGCCTGACACAAACCTCATCCACCACTTCGTGGTTCCCCTTCTCCAAGGAGAAGGCAAAAACAACGTCTACCCTCCAATGGTGTATCGTCTTTTTAGAAAATTGGGCGCTAGAGGACTTTATTACCCCCTCTGGGGGTTAACCTGCGAACTTACTATCGTATTTGAATTCTCTTTTCGTATGAGAGCTGTTATTTTAAAAGAAAAATGGGCGCTAGAGGACTCGAACCTCCGAACCTCACGGATGTGAACCGTGCGCTCTAACCAGCTGAGCTAAGCGCCCCAGAGAGGAAAGATTATAGCGTAACCATCTCTTTTTGTCCACTGTTTAGCTATAAAAAAATAGATGGTGATGGAATCAAGTATAATTTTTTTGCAAAATGTTGTGAGATTTTCGCTTCAGAGATAAGGAATATCCCATGAAAAGAATCGTTATTTTTCTGCTGATGAGCCTTTTGATTCTAAGTGCCTGTGAACCACTGCAAACACCCCCAGAACAAGTGCAACCAGATATCCGGGTTTTCAACCCAACCGAAACATCCGTTCCTGAGCCGATTCCAACCGAAACCCCTGTTCCGCCCACTGAGACCGCTCAGCCAGCTGCAACCTCTACCCCCTTGCCAACCAACCCACCAATACCAACACCTGAAGGTGAGATTAACGTTGGAGAATTAATAGAGATCCCAGGTGCTTCATTTATGATGGGCTGTAATGGTGAAATCAATGGGAACTTCAGTTGCCCGGATTCAGAGCTCCCTTACCACGAGGTAACCTTGACATCCTTCTTAATTGATCGCTATGAGGTCACTAATTCTCAATACAAAGAATGTGTGGACGCGGGCATCTGTGCCGCGCCCCGGGCAGATACTTCCCAAACCCGTGAAGACTACTTTAACAATCCTGACTTCGCCCTCTATCCAGTCATTTACGTGACTTTCGCAGATGCCCAAACTTACTGTCAGTGGGCGGGGATGCGCCTGCCGACCGAAGCTGAATGGGAACTGGCAGCTCGCTCGGTTCTTGCCAATCTCTATCCCTGGGGCAACGAAGATCCGGACTGCACCCGCGCTAATAGTCTGAACAACCTAAACGCCACGAGTTGCGTGGGCGATACCACCAAGGTTGGGTCATACCCGCTGGGAAGCAGCCCTGATGGTGTTATGGACATGGCTGGTAATGTCTGGGAATGGGTGGCGGATTATTACTCCGCCGATTACTATGAGGTAAGCCCAACCGAAAACCCGCTCGGACCAGAAAGCGGTTCAGAACGCGTGGTACGCGGTGGCGGCTGGTCTGGCAGTTGGCGCTACCTGCGCACCCCCTCACGCGCATACGACCTTCCAATTTACAGCGGAGCCGACCTTGGTTTTCGCTGTGCGATGGATGCTTTGGACGATGCTGTAGACTAAAAATGTCTTAAATTGAAGTAACGTTTCAAGAGGATCTACAGCCGGCTCTAAACCAGCCGGCTGCTTTTGTTTAAGCGGTAAATCCAAACCATACCCAATAAACCAAATGGCAATATATAGGTCGCGAGCTGGAAAGCGGTCTGAAAGTTATATAAATCGGCCAGACGACCAACCAAGGGAACTGCCAGGGACGTGCCTACAAAGTTGGTTGACAAGAAAAGACCATTAATGAATGCCCTGTCTCCCGAAAAAGATTCCTGTACCAGTGCCATCAAAACAGGTAAAGCCGCAATTTCAAAAAAACCGATCGACAAAAGCACAGGTATCTGAAACCAATTATTGATACGCAGGAAAATCATCATAAATGAAAAAAGTCCAATCGTGATGATTGCCAAAATTTTGAGGCGGCTGAATTTATCACTTAGATTGCCAACAATTTGAGACCCAAACACTCCGGCGATAAAAATCAAGGTCATCCCAGCCCCTGAGACCCAGGTACTGGCACCTCTTTCACGCAAGAATGCCGGAAAATAGGTTGAGAGCATTGCTGTCATCATTGCCCGGGTAGCGACAATGAATACTATCGGCAGCATAATTTTCAGGATCCTGCTCCAATCCTTGGGCGTGCTTTTTTGTGCTCTTGATGCAGATGCGCTGGTATCAGCATCCTTCAGACCAAGCCAAACAAGGACCGAAACAATTGCCCCAACAATAGCCAAAATCGGCAACCCTGAAAGTCCTACCAAGTCATAAGCTGAAACCAACAGTAGTGTGCCCAAGGCGTAACCCAAAGTGCCGGCATTGACCCAAAAACTCATCCCTTTGCCCAGCTTTTTGCCTGCGTGTTTGCTGTTTAATGCTGGACCAATTGCGTGAAGCGAAGCCGAGCTCAACCCGGCCAAAACCAGCATCGCCATCATAATCACAGGCGATGAACTCAATCCAAGCAAGGTCATAACAACACCAGTGATAAAAGGTGCCAGGCTGACCAAAATTTTCAAGTTTCGTCGGTCAGCAAAGGACCCAATCACAGGTTGCAGAAGGGAGGGCAATGAAAAAAATAAGGTCAGAGACCCTCCACCAAGATTGCTGAGACTGAACTTTTCAATCAGAATTGGTAGTAGGGGCGGTAAAAAGCCTGAATACAGATCGTGTATGCCGTGAGCCAGGGCAATAGAGCCAACATAACGGGAGCTGAAGTCGTCGGTTTCCTCTATCAGGATTGGTGCAAGACTGTCCCCTCTTAATAAACCCTCTGGTTTTTCTACTTCCTTTTCCATGCTGGTAATTGTATCAAGCAATATAAAAAACCTATCATAATTCCACATAACATTTGTTTTCCAAAAAAAAATCCATTTTAAAGTGATAATCGTGAAAATTCATGAACTCGACTCTGCGGGTAGAGCAAACAAAATTGGCAAACGTGAGAGAGAAGCGATTGTCCTGTCAATAAATACAAATACCCAAGATTATCTATGGTAGTATCAGTGGATTTCGATTTTAATTAACAGAAAGAGGTGAAACATGTTTGACGGAAACTTTACAACTACAAATTCATCAGGAAATAAGGTATTTAAAGGATTAAAAGTGGGGAAAAATGTTTTTTTAGGGATGATCATAGCCCTGGCATTGTTCATCCTCATCACATCCGCCCTCTACGAAGTTCCTGCCGGCAATATAGGCGTGGTCACTCGCTTTGGTGCGGTCAACCGGGTCGCTTATTCTGGTATCAATATTAAGATTCCCTTTGCAGAGAAGGCAGTGATGCTCAGTATTCGCACACAGAAAGACGAAGTTCAAGCCACCGCCATGTCTGAGAATCTGCAGGTGGTTACCTCCCTAATCGCGGTCAACTATCATCTGGATGGCAGCCATGCCAAAGAGGTATATCAGAACGTGGGGGCAAATTACACTGAAATTATCGTCGCTCCAGCCATTCAAAATACCTTTAAAGCGGTAACAGCCAAATTTACTGCCGAAGAATTGATCACAAAGCGTGACGAGGTCCGCTTACAGGCTGAAGAAGAGCTCACCAAGCAGCTGGAACCCTATTTCATTGTGGTTGAAAACTTCAACATCGTTAATTTCGATTTCTCAGCTGAATATCAGAACGCGATCGAAGCCAAGCAAGTGGCGCAACAGCAGGTGGAGACCTCCAAACAAAAACTCGCCCAGGCAGAGATCGATGCACAAACCGTAATTGCTGAGGCTCAAGGGCAAGCTGACGCCCAGAAAGCACTGGCGGACACCGGGGCTTTGACAGATGAGTATTTGCAATACCTCTTCCTGACCAAGTGGAATGGAATATTGCCACAGGTCATGACCAGCGGCAGTGATTCGATGATCGATGTGTCCCGCTTCATGAACTTCCCACAACAGGAGCCATAAAGCCTACCCATAGTGGTATAGACAACGGTCAAAGAGGAGACACAGAGGCTATATAATAATGTTTGTGCCAAAGCTCTTAACTGACTAATCACTTTTTCGATTAGTAGATGAAATTAGAAAAGGAGTACATATGTCCAAATTTGAAAGAGAAGTCGAAATCGACGCCCCAATCCAGAACGCCTGGGCAGTCCTGACCGATGCCACGAGCTGGTCTAAATGGTTCCCATATGTTTACAGCGTCTCGAATGTACAACCGCTTGCTGAAGGCGTTGTGATCAACTGGAACAGTGGTGATAAAGACGGCACTGCCACAATCACCAAATTTGTTCCCGAGAAAGAACTTGAAATTCTCACCAATCTTGAAGGCGATGAAGACAAGCACAGTTTCACCCTTCGCAGTAGTGGTGGCTTCTTTGGTCTCAAAAACGATGAGGTCAAAGTTGAATACAAACTCGACACCATGACTGGTGGAGGCATCTTGGGTCGTTTTGTTACTGGTGGTAATCCTCGCGACATGCTTCGCGTCAAGAACGCCACAAACGCTTTGCGCAGACTCGTTGAAGCGCAATTTCCACACGCATAATAAAAAAGGAGAAATCAAATGGGTTTATTTACATCAATTATCGTCGGTCTTCTGGCCGGTATGGCGGCCTCCTGGCTGATGAAAACCAATCACAAATGGTATATCGACATCCTGATTGGTATCGCTGGTAGCATCCTGGCTGGATGGATCACCAGTCTCTTATTAGGTACCAGTCTCGTGACTGGGTTTAATCTGACTACCCTGCTTGTTTCAATCGGTGGTGCTGTTTTAGTGCTGT
>Ga0334882_1003177_pt1 | contig 15401 bp, 10 predicted proteins | sample GraSluR1_MG_5_FD_207226 | JGI IMG/M metagenome (GOLD analysis project Ga0334882, IMG submission 207226) | Sludge microbial communities from methane-producing bioreactor in Wageningen University, Netherlands - Granular Sludge_15_04-R1 | ecosystem: Engineered > Bioreactor > Anaerobic >... | reverse complement strand
TACGCTGGGGATAGGTGTTCATATTGACGGTTCGTTTGCGGAATATGTCAGGATCCCTTCTTCAAATGTTGTTCCGCTCGATAAAAGGATTCCCGACGACTGGGCTGCAATAATGGATCCGTTTGGTAATGCAACTCATACAGCTCTGTCGTTTCCCCTTCTTGGAGAGGATGTACTTATCACCGGGGCCGGCCTTATAGGCAATATGGCGGTTGCCATAGCAAGATACGCCGGAGCCAGATTTGTTGTTGCGAGCGACCTGAACGATTACAGACTCGACATTGCAAAAAGAATGGGTGCAACCCTTACCATTAATCCTTCAAAAGGGGAAAAAATATCCGATGCCGTCATTAAGCTTGGAATGAGAGGCTTTGATGTAGGTCTTGAGATGTCAGGTTCGCCACAGGCCTTCAAAGAAATGATAAGCAACATGTACAACGGCTCATCCATCTCTCTGCTTGGCATTCTGCCCTCCGATTTTTCAGTCCCGTGGAGCGATATAATCTTCAGGGCAATAACCATGAAAGGTATTTATGGAAGGGAAATATGGGAAACATGGTATAAAATGGAACAGATGATAATAGGAGGAATAAACCTCGATCCGGTTATAACACATCATTTTCATATTGATGAGTTTCAGAAAGGATTCGATATTATGGAGAGGGGTGAATGCGGAAAAGTAATCCTGGACTGGGAATGATGCAAAAGCTGACAAAATTTTTTCCGACCTGCTGCGATTCAGTACTTAAGCAACCAATTATAAATTCCAAATGTATAATAACTACAGGGATCACCTGAATAATCTCATTAAAGAGATCCGGGAGTCAGGATTATACAAAAATGAGAGAATAATCGTATCTCCCCAGGGAGCTGAAATTGAGCTTGACTCCGGGCGCAAAGTTTTGAATTTTTGCGCAAACAATTATCTGGGGCTTTCAAACAATCCGCAGCTCATAGATGCTGCGAAAAAAGCACTTGAAAGTCATGGTTACGGTATGTCGTCGGTAAGGTTCATCTGTGGCACCACCGACCTTCACAAAGATCTGGAGCATAGCATAGCAGAATTTTTTGGTACCGAAGATACCATACTTTATGCGGCATGCTTCGATGCCAACGGAGGTGTTTTTGAGCCTTTGCTCACTGAAGATGATGCAATAATATCTGATTCCCTCAATCATGCATCAATAATCGACGGAGTAAGATTATGCAAGGCCCAAAGGTACAGGTATGCCAATGCTGATATGGCCGATCTGGAAAAACAACTGCAATTATCTGAACAACAACGTTTTCGTCTTATTGTTACCGACGGGGTATTCTCCATGGATGGCAATGTTGCACCGCTTGACAGTATTGTTGCCCTTGCTGAAAGGTATAACGCCATGGTGATGGTAGATGAATCGCATTCAGCCGGTGTTGTCGGTAAAACAGGACGGGGAGTGACAGAGCTCTATGACCTCAAAGGCAGGGTGGAAATAATCACGGGTACACTGGGAAAAGCTTTTGGAGGAGCAATAGGAGGTTATACAACCGGGAAAAAAGAGATCGTTGAACTCTTAAGGCAGAGATCGCGCCCCTACCTTTTCTCAAATTCGATCCCTCCCTTTGTCGCTGCTGCGGGCATAAGAATGCTGGAAATGATGACCGAGACAAATGAATTACAGGATAAACTGCATCATAATTCCGGATATTTCATTTCACGCATGACCAGTCTTGGGTTTGATATAAAACCCACCCGCTCTGCAATATGTGCCGTGATGCTTTACGATGCACGGTTATCCCAGGAATTTGCTGCCCGTCTTCTTGATGAGGGCATTTATGTTATCGGATTTTCCTATCCCGTTGTCCCGAGGGGACAGGCCAGAATAAGGGTACAGCTTTCTGCTGCGCACGAGACCGTGGATATAGATAAAGCTATAGCCGCGTTTGAGAAAACAGGAAAGGAACTGAAAGTGATCTGACAGGATATCCTCCGGACCTGAGATTATAAATATCACATGTCATCCGCATTTTGATGATCCGCAGTCCTTGCATATAAGGCATCCTTCCTCGTATACAAGATTTTCTGAATGGCATTCACCGCATTTGCCTTTGGCTTTGGTGCCATTTGGTATATATTTTTTCAGGGCTCTTTCAACGCCGTTCTTCCAGTTGTTTATCGACTCGCTGTCAAGCTTCAGCGACTGAACAAGGTTTACTACATCAGCTATGGGCATTTCGTGCCTGAGCACGCCCGAGATAAGCTTGGCATAGTTCCAGAATTCCGGCTTAAACATGTGGCTTAGTCCCTCAATGGTCTTTTTGTATCCGTACTTATCGGTATACTGGAAGTCATAACGGGTCCTGGAATCATCTGTTTTGACTTTTATAATCTTCCCCTTAATTATGGTTTTGGGGATGGGAAATATTTCCTCGTCTGCCAGGCCTGTAAATATCTCGTAAGGTCTTCCGTCTTTAAGACCCACGAAGGCCACCCATTTTTCCTCGTTGAAATTGAATCGTATTATATCGCAGTCGAGAACTCTGGGTCTTTTGGGTCTTTCGGCCCTGATCTCATTTTTCCCGGCAATAAGCACTCCGCTTCTCGAGCCGTCGCGGTAAACGGTTGCTCCCTTGCACCCCGATCTCCATGCAGTCAGGTAAAGCTCGCTGACAAGTTCTTCCTTTGCTTCAGCGGGAAGATTGATTGTAACGCTGATAGAATGATCAACCCACTTCTGAATTGCACCCTGCATTCTTACCTTGGCTATCCAGTCCACATCATTTGCCGTAGCCTTGTAATAAGGTGACGTTGCAATTATTGATTCAATCTCCTTGTCGGGCATCATTCTTACCTCTTCCGGGTCATAACCGTTAAGTGTCAGCCAGTCAACAAATTTATGGTGAAAAACGTTGAATTCCTCCCATGAATCACCCACTTCATCCCTGAATGTGATGGTAACATCTTTATCGTTTGGATTGACTTTCCTTCTGCGTTTGTAAAAGGTTGAGAATACCGGTTCGATTCCCGAGGTGGTCTGTGTCATAAGGCTTGTTGTCCCGGTAGGTGCAATTGTAAGGAGTGCTATGTTTCTCCTTCCAAACCTGACCATATTCTTATACAACACCGGGTCAGCTTCTTTTATCCTCATTATGAAAGGATTATTCTTTTCCCGTTCAGCGTCATATATTTGAAACGGGCCTCTCTCCTTTGCCAGATATGTTGACGACTTATATGCCTCAAGGGCGAGGGTCTTATGAATCTCCACCGAAAAATCATTGGCGTCATCACTACCGTATCTGAGACCCAGGGCCGCCAGCATGTCACCTTCGGCAGTAATGCCTATTCCGGTCCTTCTGCCTTCTTCCGATTTTTTTCTGATATTTCTCCAGAGATTTCTTTCAACATGTTTCAATTCATCCGATTCAGGGTCTGCGTCAATTTTCGCCAGTATGGCGTCAATTTTCTCAAGTTCGAGGTCGATGATGTCATCCATCATCCTCTGGGCCAGCCCGATATGCTCCCTGTAAAGATCAAAATTGAATTCGGCTTCGCTTGTAAACGGATTTTCCACATAGCTGTAAAGGTTGATAGCCAGCAGTCTGCAACTGTCATAGGGGCACAGAGGGATTTCTCCGCACGGATTTGTTGACATAGTTGCAAAACCCATGTCGGCATAGCAATCCGGGACACTCTCACGGATGATCGTATCCCAGAAAAGGACACCAGGTTCGGCTGACTTCCAGGCATTATGAATTATTTTGTTCCAGAGCTGGGTAGCGTCAATATCCTTTACAAACTTCGGATTTTCAGAGTTTATCGGATATTGCTGGCGGAATGTGGTTTCATTTTCCACCGCTCTCATGAACTCATCCGTAAGCTTTACGGAAACGTTGGCGCCTGTCACTTTGCCGCTTTCCAGTTTGGCGTCAATGAATTTACCGGAGTCGGGGTGTTTTATTGAGATTGAAAGCATCAGGGCTCCCCTTCTTCCGTCCTGTGCCACTTCGCGTGTTGAATTGGAATACCTCTCCATAAACGGAACGACACCTGTTGAAGTGAGGGCGCTGTTAAGGACAGGAGTTCCCTTGGGTCTGATATGCGAAAGGTCATGCCCCACGCCACCACGGCGCTTCATCAGCTGAACCTGTTCCTGGTCAATTTTCATTATCCCTCCGTAGGAATCTGAGTCGCCCTCATTACCTATGACAAAGCAGTTTGAAAGTGATGCTATCTGGTAATCATTCCCTATTCCCGTCATCGGCCCGCCCTGGGGAACAATGTATCTGAAGTTTTTTAAAACATTGAAAATAAGCTCCTCCGGCAGGGGATTTGCATATTTCTTTTCTATCCGGTGAATCTCTCTTGCCAGGCGGCGATGCATATCGTCAGGATTCTTTTCATACAGGTTGCCGAAAGAATCTTTAAGAGCATATTTGCTTGCCCATACTCTGGCTGCCAGTTCATCGCCCCCGAAATATTCAATGCTGGCGACCACGGCTTCATCATGAGAGTATACTGTAGCTACATTCTTCTCTTCTTCATTATCTTTCTCATTATTTCCGGTTGCTCTTTTCGTGTTTTCCGAAGAAGCTTTCTCACTTTGTTTTTCCTTCGTAGCAGCCGGAGTCTCTACAAATAAATCTCCCATAATAAAAAAAAATTTATGTTACTCTTTGGTTTTGATGAGTTTAAGTGACCACTGATATTTTGAGCGGGTAGTTGCTAATTTAGGCAAGCCCATATCGTGATGCAAGACAAAATTTTTAAGTTTATTAACATTTGATGACAGAGTTATTAACTGCCGTGTATTGTGTTGATATTATGAGACTTAAATTTTTGCAGGCTCAAAAACCACTAAAAAGAAACAGCAAAATATGTAATTGCCTGTATGTTATTATGAGCCGGAAAAAAGGACTGAAAAATCCCCTCTTTGATGATGAATGAGTTTAAAAAAGGGTAAAAAGCATGCCTGCGTCCGGCGGACAAAATCAATTCAGACAGACACGGAAAGGTATCGGAAACTGAAAAGAAAAGAAGCTGTAGAAAAATCATAAACCATTAAACCTGGCAGGTCACAGATTACCGGTTACATTGACTTCATTTATAAGTACTGCGGTAATCCTTGCCAGACCAACTATGGTCAATACTGACTTTTTCTACAGCCTCTTCTGCAACCAGGCCTTATGATCTAGAATATCAGCCTGAGCCCAAGCAGGCAGCCCCAGGTACTTCTGGTGCTGATATCCTTGCTCAGGGTTGTTTTCTTTTCAAAATCAGACAGGGATGTTGCATTAAGGGTATATACCGGTTCCCTTGTTGCGGTACCTCGTGTTGCTACTCGCAATGGCCTCACATTATCATAATTTGCCAGCGGGTTGTAGGTATAGGTTCCCCATTTATCATTGAGCAGGTTCCCTGCGTTAAGCAGGTCAAGACTTATCTGCAGGGTATAGTTACGGCTTGTCCCGAAATTTGTAAAAATATCCTGGAGTATCTTGGCATCGAATCTGTGGATCCATGGCTGAAGGTCTCCAAAACGTTCAGCATAGTTCCCTTTGCGGCTGCTCAGGTAGTCGTTCCTGTTAATATAATCCCAGAAAGCATCCCTCTGCTGAGCGGCGGTCATACCGCTGTAATCAGCGAATTCGATCTCATATTTGCTGGATGGTATGAACATGATATCGGAAGAAATGCCGTCGCCGTTCACGTCATTATAATATGTGTATGTCCATCTGCCGGTCTGGTAACCCTGGTAAACAAGTGAGAATGTTGTGGCAAAATAATTGGCATACTCAACACGGTATGAAATATTCCCAACCAGTTTGTGAGGGGTTGCAAATCCCGAATAGCTGAGTTCCGGGTCATTAAGGCTTCCGGTTGAAGTATTGGAGGAGTATGCAGAATATGCAGCTGACCCCGGATTGCTTGTAACATCTTTAGCCATGGTATAAGTGTACGCAAACATACCCGCCAGACCTCTTCTGAAGTTTTTGGTGAGCTGGGCTGTAAATGAGTACTGATACCCCTGATCAGTGTTGGTAAGTTCCATTGCATTACTTATTGAGGAAATTACCTTGCTTGTGGTCCAGTACGGCCGGGTATCGGTTCCGGCCATGATGCCGGCGGGTTCCGCAAGATTTATGTTAATCTGCCTGACTGCATTTATATCCCTGGAGAACATTGCTTCGCCGGTGAATATCATACCCCATGGCAATTCAACATCAACACCCAGGTTGGAGCGCCATATCTGCGGAAATTTAAAGTCCTTGCTCACATGGGCCAGTCCGGCATTGTTTGGAAGAGTGCCGGGACTCTGAGGAAAGAGGTCAGATCTGCTTGTAATGAACTGCTTGTAATCAGGATGGAATTCAAGTCCGGCAAGGTTTGTATTTCCCGGGCCCCAGCCTATCTCCGGAACCTGAATCAGGCCCGAGTTGGTGGGCTGGTTGGTGAACCATACAAAAGGCAGAAGTCCCGTAAATACTCCTGTTCCTCCTCTTACCTGTAATGATCTGTCACCCTTAACATCCCAGTTGAACCCCAGCCTCGGTGAAACCACTACCTGGTTGTCGGGCCACTTACTGACATCGACTTTTTTACCGTTGATAAATGTCAGCTCCGAAATAGCAGGGTTATCTTTCATTTCATCAAAGTAGAGAGGCAATTCCAGGCGGACACCATAAGTGAGCTTGAACTTTGGCACAACCTGCCATTCATCCTGTACATATGCAGCAGCAAAACCAAAGGTACCGATAGCTCCCGGAGCATCCACACCGTTATATCCGTAAGTCACACCAAAACCTATTGGATCGTTCCCAAAGATAAAGTCATCCATTGAAGCATAGCGGTAATAGGATGTTCCTTCCCTGATGTAGGAATTACGGAAAAAGAGGCGGTCGAACGATAATCCTGCGGTAAGGGTATGTCTGTTCAGGTTGACTGTTAGGTTGTCGGTAATGCTCAGGGTTTTGTTGGTCACATCATTATTGAAGCTGAACAGTTCGTATCCGAATGACATGTACTGGTCTCCATCCTTGTAAATGTCGACAAACGGGAAAAGGTCCGAATTACTTGTACGGGTATCCTGAATGAAAGTATAGCTTGCCAGAAGCTTGTTTGAAATTCTGGCCCCGAATGAACTGTTCAGTTCGCCGGTTATTGAGCGGACAGTATTTTTGAATCCGTAAAATGCATTTGAGAATGCAAGCGACTGGCTGCTGATACGCCCTGAATATCTGGTGTTGTTCGGTGGACCGCTGTTAAAGTTTGTCTGCTGGTCAGAGGTTCCCACAACATCATTGTACCGGATTGTGAACTTATGATCTGTCGATATGTTCCAGTCTATACGTGCCAGGAATTTTGTATTGAGGTTCTTAAAAGCGTCAAAATCTTTGTACTTCCCGGGGTCATAGTTATAGGTCTCCAGGAGGAAGTCTCTCATACGCACCATATCGGATTCAAGGGTCCGGGATATCATAAGGTCGGGATTTGACACTCCATCTGTGCTCGGGCGCCATGTTACGCCGGGTATTGATTCCTTCTCATATTCACCGCTGAGGAAAAAGAAGAGTTTGTCCTTGATTATCGGACCTCCGACCCGGGCTCCGTAATTCTGTGAGCTTCTCTCCCTGGCGCCGGAAACTTCATTTCCGTCAACAGTGTTTCCTGTGAATGACTTTGGACGCAGATAGGTATACACCGATGCCTTGAACTCATTGTCGCCGCTGCGGGTTACCGCATTGATGCTTGCACCTGTAAACTGTGACATGCGGACATCATAGGGTGCAATGTTCACGGAAATTTCCTCGATGGCATCAAGCGAGATCGGCTGTGCTTCACCTCCGGGCAGCGGATTGCTGCTCAGGCCGAAATTGTTGTTAAAAGCCGCCCCGTCGACGGTAATGGTATTAAAACGTCCGTCACGACCGCTGAAAGAATTACCCTGAGCCTGCGGGGTATATTTGGCAAAGTCTATGATACTGCGGTCGAGAGTTGGCAGGTTCGCCAGATCACGGCTGTTGACATTTGTCTGTGTCCCAGCCCTTTCCGAGCTGAGTATGGAGTTCCTCAGACCAGCTGAGACAACAACTTCCTGCAATGCGGTGGTCGATTCAGCCAGTTCCCCGTCCTGAGCATAGGTTTCACCCAGCCTGAGAATAATTTCGGTATAGCTCCTGGTCGTATATCCGATAAAGGATATGCTGACAGTGTAAGGGCCACCAACACGCATGTTTTCGATCTTGTAGTTGCCGGCATTATCGGCAATGGTAGCATATTGTGTTCCGGAAGGATTGTGAACGGCAATGATGCTTGCACCCGGTAAGGGTTGTCCATTACTGTCAGTGATCTTCCCTCCAAGCGACGATGTTGTTGCACCCTGCCCATATAGCATTACCGTTATGAACAGGGATAAAGACATCGTAAGGATTCTTTTTAAATGTTTTATCATAAGAAACAGGATTAAGGTTAATAATAACTGCAATATCGTTATAACAAATTGTTGATCAGGCCATTACAATTAAAGGTTTTTTTATCTGACAGGGGTTTAATTTACACCTCTTTACCAGATCCGTCCAGCTGAGCCAAAATAAGTTTTTAACAATTTATGAGACGGGTATGTTAATAACTTGTTGATTGATTTTTCGCATTATTTCGGCGGTTGCGCCCGTATTTTCACCAACATACCTTCCTGCTGACTGAGCCGATTTCAAGTAAAATGCATCATCGTTCAGCCATTTTTCAATTATATCAGTGAATTCGTTTAATGATTTAAAGGATTTAGCTCCTCCGGCTTTTATTAAATCAACAGCCTCCCTGAAATTTCCATAATTGGGACCAAACATTACAGGTATGCCCCAGCATGCAGGCTCAAGAACATTATGTATCCCCCTTCCAAAACCGCCTCCCACGGCTGCAATACAGGCGTAACGGTATGCGGAGGAAAGCATACCCATATTATCAAGTATCAGCACTCTCGCCTCCGGAGCCTCTCCCACACGTGAGAACCTTACCGTGTCAACCCTGAAAAGCCTTTCAAGCCGGGCAATGTTCTGTTTGTCTATTTCATGAGGTGCAAATACCCACTTCATTTTTTCAGGATGAACGTTTATATAATCTGCAATAATTTCTTCGTCCTGTTGCCAGCTGCTGCCGGCAAGAAACAGTTTTTCACCGCCTCTGAAGATTTCGAGTTCCCTTATTTCCCCTGCGGCTTTTGTGATCTCTGCAACCCTGTCGAAGCGTGTATCTCCGGCTATTGTTATTTTATTAACACCAATACCTTTAAGCAACACTTCCGAATTGCTGTCCTGGACAAAAATATGGGTGAAGCCCTTAAGCATTTGTCTGAAGAGAGTCCCGTACCATCTGAAAAAATGCTGGGAGGGACGGAATATTGCAGAGATAAGCAAAAGAGGGATATTCTTTTTCTGTAATTTATTAATATAATTATACCAGAATTCGTATTTGACAAAAATTACCAGGACCGGATTGACCAGGGAAATGAATCTTTCAGCATTCCGGGGTGTGTCTGCAGGCAGATAAGCAATGATATCAGCGCCGGGGTAATTCTTCCTTACTTCGTATCCTGAAGGCGAAAAGAAAGTAAGAACGATCCCGTGCCCGGGCACCTGTTTCTTTATGGCCTCAATTACAGGCCTTCCCTGTTCAAATTCACCCAGTGAAGCACAATGGATCCAGATATACCGGCCCCTTCTGTCTATCTGATCCTCCAGAGATCTGTGCCATCCTTTTCTTCCGGCAACCCACTGCCGTGCCCTGATGTTAAAAGGAGCCGCCAACCTGATAACGGCAGTAAAAAGTATTATGCCAAGATTGTAAAATGCTTTCATACCCAATAAAAAACGGACAAAGGTATGAAAAAGGTGCAAAGGTGCAAAGACACAGGACAGGCTGAATAAATCAAAAACACCTGAAGCCGGTAATGCTTTTTTGTCTTTGCGCTGATCCGCACACATGCCTTTATGCCGTTAAGCAAAATACTGTTATTTTTACATAAATAAAGCCAGGAGCCATGGTAAGACTTATCGCCCTTATTATTTCCATCGTTCTGCAGATCATAGCAGCCTCCATAGCGTTGCGGTTCATGAAGCTGACAAAGTATCGTCTTTCATGGATACTTCTTTCACTCGCCTTTGTTTTCATGGCGGTGCAGAAGATCATCCAGCTTTTCGAATACTTCAGGGGAACTCCTTCATATACATGGCAGATGATAGATGAATGGACAGGAGTGTTTATTTCTTTTATGATCATCGTAGGAGTTGTTTTAATAAGAGAACTCTTTTATTCACTCAAAAGGATAGATATCGAACGTCTGAGAGCTGAAAGAAGGGTCATCAATGCAATCATCATCACCGAGGAAAAGGAAAGAAAAAGATTTGCCGAAGAACTCCATGATGGTCTCGGCCCTCTTCTTTCAACTGTGAAAATGTCACTCTCGTCGCTGAATGAAAGAATAAAGGATCCTGTTGATACGGGCATTCTCAATAATACGAACCATCTTGTAAACGAAGCGATTAATACACTCAAGGACATTTCCAACAATCTCAGCCCCCATGTCCTTTCAAACTTTGGCCTTTCAAGCGCTATAAGGGCTTTTACATCCAAAGTAAACCAGGCAAAGACGGTTGAAATAGACTTCAAGTCGAATATGGAAGGTCTGAGGCTTGAAAATGACAAGGAGGTTGTTGTTTATCGTGCTGTCTGCGAGCTGATTAATAATTCAATCCGCCATTCCGGAGCATCCCGCATAGAGATTGAACTGAATAAGCATGAAAAATTTATTACCTTGCAATACAATGACAATGGTCGTGGCTTCGACACATCAGACCTGATCAGCGAAGACACCAAGGGCATGGGAATTTCCAATATTGAGACCCGGGTTAAATCGGTTGACGGAATCTTCATTCTTGAGAGCACTCCCGGAAAAGGCATCAGTGCCCTGATTAAATTAATTGATTAACACAGACAACCACAGGATTCATCAATGGATAAAACAAGAATAATAATAGCTGATGACCACCAGCTGTTCCGGAACGGGCTCAAGATCCTGATAAACTCCTTCCCCGACCTCGAAGTTGCCGGAGAAGCTTCAAACGGAGAAGAATTTCTCAGAATTCTTGAAAACACGAAGGCAGATATTGCTCTCATGGACATCAATATGCCAATTATGGACGGCATCGAGGCAACAAGGAAAGGATTGAAGATCTGCCCGGAAATAAACATTATAGCTCTTTCAATGTATGGAGAAGAGGATTATTATTATAAAATGATTGATGCGGGAGCTAAAGGATTCCTTCTCAAGGACTCGGACATAAATGAAGTAAACGAGGCAATTCATACAGTGAACAAAGGCGGAAGCTATTTTTCCCAGGAACTCTTATACCACGTTATTCAGAGAATCAAACACCGTGAAAATGAAAACAAATCAGCAAGCCTCTCAAGAAGGGAGAAAGAAATACTCACAAAAATCTGTGAGGGGATGTCGAACCAGGAGATAGCAGAGGCCCTGTTCATAAGTAAAAGAACTGTTGATAAACACAGGGCAAACCTGCTGGGAAAAACCAGTTCAAAGAATACTGCAAGCCTTATACTTTACGCAATTAAAAACAAGCTGATAGAAATCTGATACCTGACAATACTTATACCAGATGAGTGAATCACTGACTCTTGGCCGGAAAGGTGAAATGTATGCCACAGAACATCTGAAAAAGAAGGGTTACACTATTCTCCGTAAAAACTGGAGAGCAGGGAAAAAAGAGATCGATATTGTCGCTGAAAACAAAGATTTCATCGTTTTTGTTGAAGTAAAGACAAGAACGGACAACTTTCTCACGGACCCTGTTTCTGCAATAACCCGTGAAAAGCGTGAAGCTCTGATTTTTGCGGCAGACAATTATATCAAACGCTTCGGAGTAGACAAGGAAGTACGGTTTGATGTCATTACTGTCATTATAGGTAACGGTAAAGTAGAAACAGATCATATAGAACACGCTTTTTATCCCACACTCCGGTAATTCCTTTCATAATGAAAAATCCTCATGAACAATCGGCAGTCAGGGGAGTGTCCCTTCTCACCGCCATGACATTGATGTTTTTAACCGGCATGATCATTCCGGAAAACGTATCACAAACCGAGCCCGTGAATCTTGGATCAGACCTTGAGCTTTTCATTGATTATCACCTCATTAAGTCGACGGACAACCTTCGTCTGAAGTTACAGACCCCGGTTGATGAAGGTCCGGTGCTGTTTTTTGACAATCCATGGGAGGGGATATTTTCAGGTTACACAACCATTATCCGGGATAAAGACCTGTTCAGGCTTTATTACAGGGGGGTGCCAAGTGCCGGAAGCGACGGAAGTGACGCCGAGGTAACCTGCTATGCAGAGTCGCGGGACGGAATTAACTGGACAAAGCCTGAAACCGGATTGTATGAATACGAAGGAAGCCTGAACAATAATATAATTCTTGCCCATGCAGCGCCTGCAACACACAACTTCTGCCCGTTTAAGGATTCCAATCCGGCAATGAATGATAATTATCCGTATAAAGCACTTGGAGGAACGCATAAAGGCTTGTTCGCATACGGATCATCAGATGGCATAAAATGGACCCGGATGTATGACGAAACGGTAGTCAAAGGGGCAGAGTTTGATTCCCAGAATGTATCCTTCTGGTCGGAAAGTGAGAAAACTTACGTCTGTTATTTCCGCAAATGGAAAAAAGCCGGGGATAAACAGATCCGCTCGGTAGGAAGGAGCGTTTCAAAAGATTTTCTTAACTGGTCTCCACCCGTTCTCATGTCCTTTGGCGACACCCGTCCGGAAGAGCTTTACACAAATCAGACCAGCCCTTACTACAGAGCTCCTCACATTTACATAGCCATTGCTGCCAGATTTTTTCCGGGAAAACAGATTATTACAGAAGAGCAGGCCCGCAGGCTCAATGTAAATCCCTCTTATTACCACGACTGCTCAGATGCAGTTCTCCTGACCTCAAGAGGAGGTACATCTTATCAGCGCACTTTCATGGAAGGTTTCCTGAGACCGGGCATCGGACTTGCCAACTGGGTGTCAAGGACCAATTATCCTGCACTTAATGTTGTACAGACCGGAGAGAATGAAATGTCGTTCTATGTGAATCAAAATTATGCCCAGCCCGGCTCTCACCTTCACAGGTATTCTTTACGTATTGATGGTTTTACTTCGCTGCACGCAGGATATGGACCCGGGGAAATGATCACAAAACCATTCCGGTTCACCGGGCATTATCTGGTGGTAAATTTTTCGACCTCTGCTGCCGGTTATCTTCTTTTTGAACTCCTCGACAGCAACGGAAACATAATCCCGGGGTTTTCAATGGATGATTTCAAGACCCTCACAGGTAACGAAATATCAAGACGGGCAGAGTGGAAAAACGGAGCCGTCCTTTCATCCCTGCAGGGTAAGACGGTTTTAATGCGCGTCAGAATGAAGGATGCTGATCTGTTTTCAATAAAATTTGAATAAATAGTTTAAATATGAAACATGGTTTTGGAATTTTCGGAGCAGGAGCTATTGCCGAAGTTCATGCAAGGGCAATAGAGACTATCGAAGGCTCGGTCCTGGCAGGAGTTTACGACACACACCCTGACAGAACCACATCCTTCGCCATGAAGTACAACTGCGAGCCTTTCAGCTCACCGGAGGACATGCTGAGAAATGAGAAAATTGATATTGTCTGTATATGCACTCCTTCGGGTTCTCATCTTGAGCCTGCTCTGATGTCAATCAGAAGCGGAAGACACTGTATAATAGAAAAACCTCTGGAGGTTACCCTCGAACGTTGTGACAGGATAACAGAGGAAGCCGACAGACAGAATGTAGTTGTGGCAGGGATATTCCCGATGAGATTTGCTGATGTAAATGCCGATCTGAAAAAATGTGTTGACGAGGGTCGTTTCGGGAAATTCATCATGGGCGATGTATTCGTAAAGTGGCACAGAAAACCTGAATACTACAGCGACGTTAAATGGAGGGCAAGCCTTGAAAAATGCGGAGGCGGTGCAATAATGAACCAGGCCATACATTCAATTGACCTGCTTCAGTGGTACATGGGAAAGGTTGAATCGGTAAGCGCATTTACCGGGCTTCTTGGCCATAAAGACATTGAGGTTGAAGATACAGGGGTGGCTATACTCAGATTTGCCAATGGCGCACTCGGAGTTATCGAAGCTTCAACGGCTGTCAATCCCGGATTTTTCAGGAGAATTGAATTACTTGGGTCAAAGGGCTCAGTGGTAATTGAGGAGGAAAGTCTTCTTGCATGGCAATTTGATGAAGACAGGGAAGAAGATCATCTGATCAGATCCAGATATTCTGCGGGCAATACATCAGGGGGAGGTGTTTCTGATCCAAAAGCAATCAGCGATACCGGGCACATACGTCAGTTCAATGAGATCACCGCTGCTATTGACAACGGTATTTCTCCATCAATAGATGCAGTGGAAGCAAGAAAGGCGGTGGAGATCGTTGTGGCAATATACAGGAGTGCCAGGGAAAAAAGGATAGTATACCTTTAGAAAGCTGTCCGGGTACCTTACCAATAACGTTATGCGACGTACATAAAAAACCTGAAAAATCCTTAAGAAACCTTTGTCTGTTTTATTATCATACATATCTACCCGGTCAACAGATTGCATCCTCTCACGTCAGTGCTGTCAAACCTGCCGAGAACTTCGAATCCTCCATCTTCGTGAAGCCTGCCAAGATCGCCGGTGGCAATGAAAGAGCATGAATAATAATTTGCCAGGTCAACAATGTTTATTCCCCCCTGCTTGCCTGTTACGGTCATAACAGAAAGGGGGTCATAAGGATCGCGTATAAGGATCTTCATCCAGGGAGGAGAATAGAAGATACCGTCGCCTGAGGAATAAGCCTGGCTCAGCAGCTCAGTCATTCCATATTCCGAATGAATTTTATCAACACTGAATCCGCTCTTAAGTATATCATGCAGTTCATTCCTTGTAATCTCCTGCCTGCGGCCTTTCATTCCTCCTGTTTCAATGATTATAGTGCCGGAAAGATCCGGTGCTTCTCCGACAGCCAGATCAAGCAGTGCAAAGCTTACACCAAAAAGAATGGCCTTCTTTCCTTCCGCGACTGATTTTTTAATATTTTCAACAAGCACGGAATGGCGTTCATTGTAAAATCCGCTCAAAGGATTCATGGTCGCTTCCGCAAGGCCATTCACCATATAAACGAGTGATGAAGTTTTTCTTTCAGCATACGAGGGTAAAAGAGCGGTAATAACATAATCTTCCGGATCGCCATAAAACAGACTGAATCCTTCAGTATAGCTTTTATCATAAAGCTTCAGATCTGAAATATAATGTCTTCCGGCATTATAGCCGGATGTTCCGC
>Ga0334882_1003176_pt1 | contig 15408 bp, 8 predicted proteins | sample GraSluR1_MG_5_FD_207226 | JGI IMG/M metagenome (GOLD analysis project Ga0334882, IMG submission 207226) | Sludge microbial communities from methane-producing bioreactor in Wageningen University, Netherlands - Granular Sludge_15_04-R1 | ecosystem: Engineered > Bioreactor > Anaerobic > Unclassified... | reverse complement strand
AGCTCAGATCATGCAGGTTCCGGGCGGGCGCCGAATCACGTCGCCTCCCGCCCTCTCGGCGTCTCTTCGAGCCGCTTGTACTCCGCCGGACGGCAGGCGGAGACGGGAGGAGGGGGGAGCACGGCACTACAACGACCGTCGCCGATGCAACTACGGCGAAATGCGGCGTCACTGCGTTCATGCATAATGTGAGTTCTAGGCCCGCCCATCCGGCCGGCAACCCAATCGCGCGGAGCTCCCGGCACGTGAGAGTCGCCATCTTCACCAACACCTACCACCCGACGGTCAACGGCGTGGCCAACTGCGTGGACGCCTACCGCATGGGCCTGGAGGCCCGAGGCCACGAAGTCTACGTGTTCGCCCCGTGCCCCAACGACTATGACGCGAGCCAGGACCGCCACCACGTCCTGCGCTTCCCGGCGATGCCGCTCATCGGCGACTGGGACTACGACATCGCTCTCCCCTACTCCAAGCCGGTGATGGAGGCACTCCACGATCTGAAGTTCGATGTGGTGCATACCCAGCATCCGGTGTGGGTGGGTGTGTGGGGGATGTGGTATGCGCGGTGGGCCGGGCTGCCGCTGGTGACCACCGTACACACCGAGTACCGCCTGTACGCCGGTCTGGTTCCACTGCCTGCCCCGCTGGTGGAGTGGTTCCTGGAGACCCGGGTCAGCGCCTACTGCAACAAGTGTCACCTGGTGACAACGCCGACGCAGACCACGCGCGAGCGGCTGCGGCGCGAGGGGGTGACGGCCCCGATCGAGATTCTCCACAACCCCATCGACCTGCGCGCCCTGCCCGCACCGGACCCGGCGCCGGTGCGCGAGCGTCACGGCATCCCATCGCAGGCCTTCCTCATGGGGTTCATCGGCCGCCTGGCTCCGGAAAAGGACCTGCCGAAGGTACTCAGCGCGGCGGCGCAGGTACTCAAGGAGCACCCGGACGCCCGGTTCCTTATGGGCGGGACCGGTCCGGAGCACAAGCCGCTGGTCGCCCTGGCCCAGCGGCTGGGAGTGGCAGACAGGGTGATCTTCACCGGCCTGATCCCCCACGACCAGGTGACCCACTATCAGGCCGCGCTGGATGTGTTCATGACGGCCAGCATGAGTGAGACGCAGCCGCTGTCTTACACGGAGGCCATGGCGGTGGGCACTCCGGTGGTGGCCCTGCGGGCACCGGGTGCGGTGGACATGATCCAGCACGAGCACAACGGGCTGCTGGTAGAGCCCGAGGCCGGCGCCGAGGGCCTGGCCGCGGGAGCCAGACGCCTGGCGCAGGACTCGGCTCTCCGCGCGCGGCTGTCGGAGCAGGCCGAAAGCTGGGTCCGGCGCTACGATCTGCCAACAGTGCTGGACCGCCTGCTGGAGCTGTACGAGCTGACCCTTGCTCGCCATGCCGCGCACCTGCAGGAGGGGCAAGACTGACCGGGTCGGTGTCGCGGCAAGCGCGGGTGGAGTGTCTCCATGGATGTACCAACACTTGTGCTGTGTGGTCTTGCCACCGGAGTCGCCGGTTGCCTGGGCTGGGGCATACGGGGGGTGTTCGGCGGCCCCTCGGGCGCCATGGTCCCGGGAGCTCTGATGGGTGGAACGGCGGGGCTCCTGGCGTGGCGGGGGTGGGAGCTGCCGGTGGGGCAATGGCCCGTGCTGCTGGCGGCCGCCGGAGCGGCGGCCTTCAGCATCGGCGGTGTGATGACCTACGGCCAGACACTGGGGCTCGTGCATGGCCCGAGACGCTCCGCGACCTACTGGTGGGGGCTGCTGGGCTGCCTGGTCAAGGGCGCCCTATGGTTCGGCACCGGTGCGGCGCTGCTTGCGCTCACGGCCCGCGGGGCGCTGTCTTCGCCGGCGCATGTGCTGCCCATGGCGGCGTTGTCGGTGGTGGCCGCGGCGGCGGGCAAGCGTTGGCTCAACGGCCCCATGGACCCACCCCGAGCCTATCCTCTTATCTACTTCTCGCACCGAGCGATGGATGAAGACGACCGTGATCGCCCGCGCGCGGAGTCCTGGGGCGGCCTGCTGGCAGGGCTGTCGGCGGTGCTGCTCTACGGCTCGCTGGTACTGGGCATCCCGTGCCTGTGGGGCCTGACGCTCATCGGTGCGCTTGCCGGGGGGCTGGGCTTTGCTGCCGGAGAGGCCATCCAGAGCCGGGGTGTGAACCGGCGCGCGGGTCGGGAGCGGGCGTGGGTGGACTGGTGGAAGGTGATGGAGATGACCTTCGGGCTCATCGGCGGCATCGGCATCGGTGTGGTCGTCGCGCTGGCGGCGCCGCTGGAGCCCGTTGCGCCCCCGAGCCCCTGGTCGCTGTCCGTCGCCGCGCTCGCGCTGTGGGCATGGGGCGCCCTGGCCGTCGCCGACGGCTACGGCGTGGCGGCCGCCGAGCGCTGGTTCAGCCTCCCGATGCTGGGCGGGCTTCTGGCGCTCATCGGGCTCAGCGCCGCCCCGCAGGCGGCGGCTCCGGTACTGGCCGGAGGCGCCGTGCTGTACCTGTCGGCCCTCAACACGCTGCTGCATTGGCGGGGACAGCCGCAGCCCCGCGCCTATCTGGTGGCGCACGCTCTGGCCATCGCGGCGGCCGCGGTGGCCATCGCCGCGATGGCCTCGTGGCCGCCGAGGGCGGCCCTCGCGGGCATGGCCTTGGCTCAGACCGGGCTGGTATTGCTGAAGGAACTGGCACTCCGAGGGCCCGGGGGCCTGGGTCAGCGGGTCCTGCGGTTGGGCGCGGCGCTGCCGACGGTGTTGAGCTTCCTGGTGCTGTGTGTGGTGCTGTGGCACCTGATGGGGTAAGGATGCACGGGGGGCGGCGGGGACGGCACTGATGAGGCCTCACCCCGCCGGCTCCTTCACGCGCCCAGACGACGGGCGCTTGGAGAGGGTGAACGGCACGGCTAACCGCTGCGGGCCTGGACGCAGATCATGCAGGTTCCGGGCGGGCGCCGACTCACGTCGCCTCACCCCCCCAGCCCCGCCTCTCGGCGTCTCTCCGAGTCGCTTGTACTCGCCGATACGACCGGCGAGACGGGATGAGGGGGGAGAACGGCACTACTGCGACCGGTAGAGGCCTGACTGTGGCGGGATGTATCCTCAATACGTTCGTGCATAGTGTAAGCTAGAGCCCCACAGGCACGGTGGTTTCCCGGGGTGTGTTCCCAACGGCCCGGAAGGCGCCCGGCCAATGGCAACAGCACTGATGAGGCCACACCACCGGCCACTCAGGAGAGGGACGAACGGCAACGACCACGGCAACGGCTGCGGGCCCGGAGCCCCGCAGGCAGGCCCGGACGCGGAGGGCGACGAATGACACCTCAGTCCACCGGGAGGTGCCGACATGACTCGTGAAACCTGGCTCGCCTTGATAGGAGGGCTGCTGGTGGCCGCCCATGGCCCGTCGCACGCCAAGGACTGCCCCACCTACTACACCCCGGAGCGCATCGCCATCGGACGCCAGAACGTGGCCGAACACAAGTGGGCCCGGGACCTGCTGGAGATGATGCTCGACCGGGGCCAGCCACAGACGTACATCATCGGTCGCGACTATGTGGCCGCCAGGCAGTACGCGGCTCAGGATGACGAGTTCATCTGGCTATTGCAGCCCACCACGCTGCTGCCCCGGGTCGGCACCCACGAGGCCTACGCCGAGTGCCCGATCCACGGCACCGATGTGCGCAAGATCAACGCGTACCACCCCTGGCGCATCGACCCCATCAACCACCCCTACAAGATCCGGTGTGCGCTCGGGGGTGAATGGTACCCCAGCAATGACTACCACAAGGGCGACATGACCTCGGGCGACTTCCCCGACGACGGCGACGGGATCCTGCTGGATGGTAGACGGTTCTACATGCTGCGCGAGTACGCCCATAGCTGCTACTGCTCGGTCACCATCCCGGCCTTGCGCACGCTGTCGCAGGCCTGGCTGCTGACGGGAGATGAGCTCTACGCCCACAAGGGCGCCGTCCTGCTGACCCGGCTGGCCTCGGAGTATCCCAACCATGACGACCGCAAGGATCGTCTCTATCTGGCTCCCTATGGGGGGACTCACCCGCACTACACCTGGAAGCACGGGGGCATGATCACCGACCTGATCTGGGAGACCTTCTGCACCGAGGCGGCCGTCTTGGCCTACGACGCTCTGTATGACTACCTGGGGCAGGACCCGGAGCTGATCGCGTTCGCCAAGGCCAAGGGGCTACCGATCGAGGACGCCGACGACCTGCGCCGGTACATCGAGCGTTACCTCCTGCGGGCGGCGGCCACGGGCCTGCTCAATGGCGCCATCCGCGGCAACGATGGGCACCATCAGGCACTGGCGATGACCATCGCCCTCGTCCTGGACGACTACTCCGACACGCACCCCAACTCCCTGGACATGGTGGACTACGCTTTCCACGGCGAGGGCCGGGCGGCGTACATGTTCGCCAACGGCCTGTACCGCGACGGCGGCGGCCATGAGAGCCCCAACTACAATGCGATCAAGCTGGACTTCATCCGCGTGGCGCGATTGATGGAGCAGGTGCGCGAGCGGCGTCCCGACCTGTTGCCCCCCGACAGGTATCCGGACATCTTCGCCGAGCCCAAGGCCGCCTCGGTGTTCGACTGGTTCATCAACATGCAGGTGATGAACCGTTTCTTGCCCTCCATCGGGGACTGCGCCGGCCGCCTGACACCCGACCGCGTGCCCGAGAGGGCGTACTCGCTGCTTACCAGTCAGAACATCTACGCCTTCGACAGGTACCGCGAGCCCCGCTACGGCCGGGCCTGCACCCGCGCGGACAGCGGCGAGATGTACTATGGAGAGTTGTTCTGGCCCTACCCGGCCCGGGAGATCCGGGAGGCCCTGGACGACCCGCGATCGGAGATCGTGCGCCATCCGCGCCTTCTGGATGACTACGGAGTGGCGATCCTCGAGAGTGCAGAGGGTGAGGGCACGCGCGCGGCGGTGCTCAACTACTCGGCCACCCCGGGCCACCGCCAGGCGGACAACCTGAACCTGGAGCTGTTCTGGCGCGGCCTGGACCTGCTCCCCGATCTGGGCTATCCCTTCACCTGGGACTACACCGGCCCGTGGGATGCCTCCATCATGGCCCACAATACGGTGAGTGTCGGGGAGACGCCGGGCGACACCCGGGTGCGCGTGGGCAATGAGTGCTCGCTATTCGCCGGCGGAAACGGGGTGCACGTGGTCACCGCCCGGCACAACCCCTACCCCCAGGGCTACGGCCTGGGCAGGGATGCCGCGCCGGCGGTGGACCTGTACGAGCGCACCGTGGTGATGGTAGATATCGACGCGGACCGCTTCTACGTGGTGGACCTGTTCGCCGTCAACGGCGGGGAGCAAAGAGACCAGTCCTGGCACGGGCCATTGATCGCTCCGATCTCCCCGGAGCTGGACTGGATCGCCCAGGAGAGCGGGACCCTGGCGGGGCCGGAGGTGGAGCAGTTCGCCAACTACACCGACAAGTGGGGGCGCACGCGCACCAACTTCCCCTGCTTTCTGAAGGACATCCGCCGCGCCCCGCTGGATCGACCTGCCAAGTGGACCTGGGACTACGGCCTGCCCGAAGGCGATCGGCTGGACCTTCACCTGCTGCCTGTCGGAGGCCCCATGGAGGTCATCATGGGCAACGGCCGGTCGCCGGCGCGGCCCAAGGACTGGGCTCTGGACTACCTGATCGCCCGGCGACAGGCGCCCGTAGAGGACAGGACGCTGTTTCTCACGGTGCTGGCACCCTACGTGGGCGAACCCGTCGTGCAGAGCGTCCGGCTTGTCTCCGAGAGCCCGCTGACCGTGGAGATCGCGCGTGCCGACGGCGCGGACCTGGTGACCCTGGGCACCCCTCCGGGCCCCAGCCGCACCACGGCCCACAGGCCCGGCGGAGTGCGTGTGCAATCCTACAGCGGCGAGGAGCTGACCCGGCAGGTCGAGGTGGGCAACTGGGCACCGGCGGAGGGCCCCGGCTTCGCGCATAGCAGCGTGGCCGCGGTGGACTACGACGCCGGGGCCATCGCCATCGGCTACACCGACGGCTGTGAGAGCGACTTCGCGCCCGGGCGCACGCTGCGCGTCTACAATGAGAAGCGCACGGGCATGTTCCGGATCCTGTCGGCGCGGCGCGAGGGGGACCTGCTGTACCTCGATCTGGACCTGACGGCCCTGCTGGCGCGAGGACCGGTCACCGCGGTGGAAGACGGCGCCGTCACCGTGGGCTCTCACTTCACCTTCGCCACCGGCCACGCGGACGATGAGGGCCAACTGGTCGAGACCGACCACCTGTACTTCGCCCGATCGCGGTTCGGCGAGGGCGACACGCAGCGCACCGTCAAGGGAGCGGTGAGACTGTCGGCCTCGGCGACGAAGGTCTACTTCGCCGACCCCGTCCCGGCGGCGGATTTGCAGCGTGACTACGCAGGCAAGACGGTATCGGTCTGGCAGTACGGGATAGGCGATCGGGTGGAGGTGGCGAGGGTGAGGGCGGCAGGTGACTGGTGACAGGAACGGCGACGGCGGGGACGGCGACGGCGGGGACGGCGACGGCGGGAACGGCGACGGCGGGGACGGCGACGGCGGGAACGGCGACGGCAGGAACGGCGACGGCGGGAACGGCGACGGCAGGGACGGCGACGGCAGGGACGGCGACGGCGGGAACGGCGACGGCGGGGACGGCGACGGCGGGGACGGCGACGGCGGGAACGGCGGGAACGGCGGGAACGGCGACGGCCGCCTCACCCCCCGGCCCTTCGGGCCGTCCCCCTCTCCCTTACTGCGCCAAACGGCGGCGCAGACGGGAGGAGGGGGAACGACCAACGACCCTGACGCGGGGTGCGTGGTGGTGAACGACAACGGCCAACGGGCCCTTCGGGCGGGAGCGTCCTCACCCCCGGCCGCTCTCCCCTGTCCCGCCCTGCGGAAGCCAGGAGAGGGGTGAACGGCAACGACCACGGCAACGGCTGCGGGCCTGGAGCCCCGCAGGAACGGTGGTTTCCTGGGGTGTGTTCCCAAAGGCCCGTCAGGTGCCCGGCCAATGGCAACTGCCGCCGGCGTCCCCTACTCCCCTTGCCTGAACTCCACCATCCGCCACATCCGCCCGTGCAGAGGCAGGTTCAGTGTCCCGTCGGCAACAGCCAGGGGCTCTCCGCTGATGGCGTCAAACACCCGGACGTCCTGCGGCAGTCTGGCCAGCAGCCCCGCGACGCCTACCGTGCAATCCACGTCTTCCTCGGTCTGACTCCCCAACACCAGCAGGGCGCGGTCGGCCTTGACGTACAGGCTCCCAAGGACCTGCGCGGGGGCAACCTGATAAAGGTCCGAGGTCTCCCAATAGGGGACGTAGGCGGTCTGCTGGTCCTCATACGGGGCCCAGGCCAGATCGACCTTTGCCGGCTGGCCACGGACGGCGGTGTCGTGCACCGCGGCGATGGCGATGGCCTGATCCATCGTGTGCCGGTTGGGCAGGAAGTCACCCCGGAACCCGAACTGCTTGCCCATGTAGCCGGTGAGGTAGATGTCCGGCGAGAGGCGATAGCCGCTGCGGAAGCGGGAGAGCTGCTCGCCGTCGTAATAGCCGTCACAGAAGGACTGAGTGGCGATGTTGATGGCCCCGCCGGTGTGGGCGTCGAGGAAGATCCTCTCGCCACGGCGGGCGAAGATGGCCCGCAGACGCTTCATGAACTGCCGTGTGCCGCGGATCGGGCAGCAATCCGCGTAGGTGCCGTTGGCGAGCGCCTCGCAGCAGCCGGGGTGCGAGGGGTTGGCGCAGTTCCAGGGCACCGTGGTTCCGTCCATGTACACGCCGTCAATGCCGACCTCGTCGGCGAGCTTCTCGATCCCGGCCAGCAGCAGGTCGGCATAGGGCCCATTGGTGCAGGCCACGTAGCAGTCCTGAGGCACGTCGTGGCGCTGGTACCACATGCGCTCGGGGATGGCCAACAGATCATCCTTGTAAAGCGGCCACTCGGGAGTGGCATCGGTGATGTGCTGAGAGAAGTAGATCAGAAACAACATGCCCCGCCGATGGCAGGCATCGGCGATCGGTTTGAGCTTGTCCACCTGCTCCAGGTCCGGATAGCCCTGGAGACGCGACCAGCTCTCGTGGAAGATGACGATTCGCTTGCCCTGCGCGGCCAGCTCGTCCATGAGCAGCCGCCCCGCCGAGGAGAAGCCGGAGCCGAAGCGGCCCTCGGTCAGGGCGCAGGGCCGGTCGCCGATCTCCTCGCAGGGCTCGACAAAGGACGCCGCGGCATCCAGACTCAGGGGCCCGTCGGGAACCCTGCCGAGGTCGCGTGCCACGGTGGAGAGACGCACGTCGTCCACATCGAAGTGGTCCAGCTCCAAAGTGAGTGTGCCCTGGTCGAACGAGCCGTCGACCAGGCCCTCGATCTCCCTGACGGCGACCTCGCCATTGACCTGCAGCCTGAGCTGCTTGCCCCATGAGAGGGCCACGTAACTCCACTGTCCGGCGGGTATCGGACGGGGCGAGGAGATGGCGATGGGGTATTGGCCCTGGGTATTGCGGGTGACCAAGCGTGGCCCCCGGTCGTCGGCGTTGTAGTAGAGCATCACAAGATCGCCGGAGGAGCTCTGCATGCTCAGGAAGGTGCGGTTGTACGCGGAGCGGTCCTTCTGCTCGTCGTAGACCTCGGCGGGGTCGAAGTTGGGCCGCAGCCACATCTCGATGGTGCCCTCGTTCGTCGCCAGGCGGTCGCGAAGAGGGACGCTGAGCCCACCCTTGGCCGCGGCGGTCTCCATGCCGTAGAAGCCGCCGTGGTAGATGCGGCTCTTGCCAAGCCCGATCGGCTTGGCCGGCGTCACGTGGAGGGCGAACTGTGCCGTGTACGGGGCGGTGAGCTTCGTGGGAGTGTCGATGAAGGTGCTGGTCCAGACGGTGGCCTGCGGCCCCGGCGTGACCTGCACCTGCCTGGCCCGGTCCTCAGACCTCACCCAGTGCAGGCCCTCGGCAAGCCAGGCGATCCCGCGCTCCTCATCCCCCAGCCAGAGGCTCGGGCTTAGCGGGGCACTCAGGCCGAGCGGAGACAGTGCATGTGCCGCCTGAGCGTGGCCCTGATAGGCGTAGCGGCAGACCTCGGAGCGCATGGGGAGCCGCAGGGCCACACGGTCGACTTCCACCTCGCCCCGGGGCCGGAGCGTGAGCTCGTTCCACGAGAACCCGTCGTACTCCAGAGTGCTGACCGCCCGGAGTGTCAGTTGCTCGCTCTCCCAGATGCTCTCCACCACGACCTGCTCGGCGCTTCTCTCGCGGATTGTGCAGCGGCGAGAAGTCCACGCCACCTCTTCCCCACCGCTGGAGACAAAGAGGTCGCTGGGGGCGGCGAGGAGCTGGGCCCCGGCGCTCTCAACGGCGGCGGGCAGGGCGAAGCCGTCGAAGACATAGCGCTTGCCCAGCATGCTGACGGTCTTGTCTTCCACCTCCAGCGGTGTCCAGGGCGGCAGGACACCGGTGGGCAGGCCGGCCTGAGTGCCCAGCCAGGAGGGTTTCTGCGCGATGGTGTAGTCTGCGGTTCTCCGGTCGACGACGTTCCCCGCGACGTCCAGGACCTGCAGCTCGGCGGAAAAGGTGTCCCCAGGCTCGCCCTCAATGGGAGCCTTGAGGATCGCGCCGCCGGTTGTTTTCACCTCGCGGGTCTGCTCGGAGGGCTCGGCGTCGCGGGGGCGGATCACCAGCCGGGCGGAGCCGACGGCAGAGTCGGGCTCCACATGGACGGCGGCCTCGACGTACGAGGGGATGGCGAAGTAGCGCAGACTGAGGGTGTGGTCGGGAGGCATGGACAGAGCCGTGCGGCCCACGAGCAAGGGGACCTCGGCGCCGTTCTGTCTCACCTCGTAGACCGCCTGAAGGTTGCCGCGTCCGGCGAAGGTATAGGGCAGCTCGAGGGTCTCCGAGGCGCCCGGAGCCAGGCCGGTGGTGACTTTGGCCGGCTCGTCGCCGCCGGCCCAGAGGGTGGTGGACAGCTCCAGCGGCTCGGCGGTGGGGTTGAGCGTGGCGATGGAGAGCGTGTTGGGACCAAGACGCGGTGCCGCGGCGATCTCGCGCCGGACCACGGCGCCCGGGGGGGCGAGGGCCATGGCGCCGAAGGGCATGGGCCGGTAGCCCCCGAAGGCCTCGCAGACCCAGCCCGTCAGGGCCGCATTGCGGTTGCGCAGGATGTTGAGGCCCCAGAGCGCATCGCCGGGGGGGCCGGCGATGCCGAGCGCCTCGAAGGGGATGGCCAGTTCGGCGGTCCAGGCGCCGGTCTCACGGCCGACCGCGGCCCGCCACGGTGCGTCCCAGTCGCGCACATCGTTCCGGGCCTCGGTGGTGCTGCCCTCGCAGTTGACCGTGAACTCGTACTGGGTCTGGATCGCGGTGAACCAGGTGTTGTAGGCCCCATCGTAGCCGCCGAAGGCCACCTCCGCCGTCCGGGCCTTGTCCAGGTCCTCGGGAGCGACGAAGACCTGCACGCAGTCATCCTCGAAGGCGCGGTCGTCGTGAGCGCGCCGCAGACCGCGGGGCAAAGCGGGATCGGGCTCCGCGCAGCGGATGGCGAAGTACAGGGCCTTGTCGTCATAGCAGGCAAACACCGCGGTGCCGGGCTCAGCGGCGGAAGCAACGCCTATGGGGCTGAAGTCGGCGATGGCGCAGGCCTGCTCCCACTCCACGGGGTCGATCCTCCCGTCGATGAGGGGCGGCTGCCCACAGGGCCTCACCGTCACCAGAGGACGTTGGGGCTGGGCGACGGCGCCGACGGCACCGGCCAGGAGCAGAGCGAGGGTAGCGGAGGCAGGCCAGGGCATGGAGAGTCTCCTGAGAGAGCAAGTGATGTGGGACAGTTCGCCTGAGGTGTGGAAGGGACCTCGCAGGCGGAGAAGGCAGCGTCGGGGAAGCGCGAGTGCCGTGCCCGGGGTGCGGAGGTCACGCTACCGGGCGGGTCGAATGTCCGCTTGTTCGGCAGACGGCCCACGGGGCCTTTTGGGGAGCATCACATCATGGACGCAGCGCTGCGCGTCGGCACCTATGAGACCGACATCACCCCCAAGCTGGGCACACACCTCATCGGCGGCTTTGGTCCGCGGCCCGCCGTGGGTATCAAAGACCCTCTGCACGCCAAGGCGATCGTTGTCAGCAATGAGGAAGATATCCTGGCACTTGTTACGGTGGACCTGTGCATGATCCAGCGCGACTATCTGGACCTTGCCAAGGCGCGGATCGAGGAGCGCACCGGGATTCCGCCGGAGAATGTGCTGATCAGCGCCACCCATACCCACACCGGGCCGGCGGCGACGTCGATCCTCGCCGTGGACATCGACCACGAGTACGCGGCGCTGGTGGCCCACCGGGCCGCCGATGCGGTGGAATGCGCCCTGCAGCGCCTGCAGCCCTGTGAGCTGCTTTGCGGCACCGGAGCGGTGGATCAGGTGTTCAACCGGCGCTGGACCATGAAGGACGGCACGGTGCGATGCAATCCGGGCTATCAGATCGAGCAACTTGACCGCCCGGCGGGCCCGGTGGACCGAGAGCTGGGGCTGCTGGCGTTCCGGAGCCCCGAGGGCGCCCCTTTGGCCCTGTACGTGAACTACTCTTTGCACTATGTGGGCAGCTCGCCGAGCAACCACGTCTCGGCGGACTACTTCGCCCGCGTAGACAATAACCTCCGCCGGGCCCTGGGCACGCCTCTGGCGATCGTGGCCAACGGCACCAGCGGAGATGTGAACAACTGCGATTTCGCCAACCCGGCGCCCAGGCACGAGATGGTGGACGGGCAGGCGATCAAGGTGGCGGGCATCGTGGCGGCCGAGGCGGCGCGCGCGTACTATCAGGCGAGCCCCGGCCGTGAGGTGACGCTCCGGGGCGCGCTGCGTGAGATCACCGTGACGCGGCGTGAGGTGGACGCCGAGCAACTCGCCGAGGACGAGAGGACCGTCGCGCACATGGACCGCATGAAACCCACTTCGGAGCAGGTCTACGCCTTCGAGCGTCTCGCTCTGGCGAAGGAGCCCGTCGAGCAGAAGACCTGGGTGCAGGCGCTGCGTATCGGTGATGTGGGCCTCGTCGGGCTCCCCGGCGAGATCTTCGTGGAGTTCGGCCTGCGGATCAAGGAGGAGAGCCCGCTCCGGCCGACCTTCTGCGCCTCGTTGGCCAATGACTGGGTGGGCTATGTGCCCACGCCGAGGGCGCTGGAGGAGGGCGGCTACGAGACCTGGACGGCGCGCTCCAGCAAGCTGACGGCCGATGCCGGGCCGAGGATGGTAGAGACCGCGCTGGAGCTTCTCGCGGGGCTGGCGTAGGTGCTGTCGACGGGCAGTGCCCTGCGATCGTTCTCCCCCGCGCGATCCGCAGCACGACTGGGTCGTGCCGCGGTTCGCCATCCCCCACCGGCGGCCCGGACCTCGTCGCACCCCAGGGGTCCGGGCCGCCCGCCCGGACGATGCCCCCGTTGTTCGCGCATCTCCCGGGCAGCAGGCGTAGGCTGCCCATTGAAGCCCAGCAGAAGGGACGTAAACTTTTCTGGACCGTTCCCAGCCAAGGGAGGAAATAGGCAGTGCAACAGAGAATGTGCTGTGATGAAGGTGATTGGGAATACGACGTATGCCATCGCCCATATCACACAGTTGAACCACAACTCTGTCGTCCGTGGATCGCTCCCAATCGCCAGACCGGATGGACAACGGCCGTTACAGGCGGCCATGCATTGGCGAATGCGCATAGACTCCAGACCACTAGGAGCGTGATAGCACAGCAAGCGGGAGCGGAAACCATCGTGCAGGCTTGACGAACGCCTGCGGGTTGGGTGCACGTCGAGACCGGATGAGAGTATCGGACGCGGTCTCGGCGTATTATCACTGGGAGGGAACGTTCGTGACGCGTTTTCCCGGGTCTGCGGCGTCCAGACTGGTCCTATGTCTCTCGCTCCTCGGTCTGTCCCTTGGGGCTGCGCAAGCGCACATCATCGTCGGGGGGTCCGACCTTCTCTCGCTCGCGGATGTGGGCACACTCGCCGGATGGCTGGAAGAGGGCCCACTTCAACTGGAGAACATCTTCTCGACCAACAACGACGGAACGAAAGCCGCCGTGGACTTCCACGCGGCGTGTGACGGGAAGGGACGGACCTTCTCCATCTACAGCGTGACCAAGGACGGCAGTGACTACATCATCGGCGGGTACAACCCGCAGAGCTGGAACTCCACCGAGGGCTGGCACATCACCGATGCCTTGGAAGACCGCACGGCCTTCATCTTCAACCTGACAACAGACGTCTACCAGGGACAGCACGCAGAAGCGCCGTTGTCACACGGGATATACCAGACCTACAATGATGCATCTTCCTGGGCCCGGTTTGGGTCCTATGATATCTACAGCAGTCAGACCAGTGCTATGCCGAACGTTGCCACCCAGTTTAGCTATGGTTCCGGCACCTATGACGTCAACATCCTCGGAGGGACAGGCGCTCAAGGAACAACTTTCACTACGAACCGCCTCGAAGTCTTCACCATATCTGCGGTTCCTGAGCCTTCCATCGGCCTACTGCTTCTCGCAGGCATCGTGCCGCTCGGAGTGATCTACAGGCGGCGCAGGAGAAGCACTTCCGTCAACTGAGCGGGCGTAGTAGGGCTTGGAGGTTTGGTGGCGCCGCCCAGAGACTGGGCGGCGCTTTCCATTGCCCCGGTTGTCGTGGGGCGTTGGTCTTCCGCCGCTACTGTCAGGTTGCGAAGACTGTGGGGCGGTCCCGCGACGTGTGTGTTTGGCGCCCCCCACGCCGGAGGGCGCCAAGTGCATAGTGTCGTGCCGCGGTTCGCCATCCCCCACCGGCGGCCCGGACCTCGTCGCACCCCAGGGGTCCGGGCGGCCCGCCCGGACGATGCCCCCGTTGTTCGCGCACCCCGCTATCGCACCCCGCACGACGTCCACTGCCTCGCAAACGCCCATGGCGCCGTGATTGCCCTCGGCCGAATCGCCTCGGGGTTGACAGCCCCAGTGGGTGGAGGGCCGTGCAGAGTCTACTCTGTGAAATGTAAACGTTACTTGACTTAAACCGGCTTTCGGATGTATTATGCAACCCGATAGGTCCGTTACTGTTACTTAAGGCAGACGAGGAGGTAGTCCGTACCATCGACTGTATTGCGCCAGCAGAGCGTTGTTTGTTCGTCCGTGGATCGACCCCATTCGCCCCATGTCATAGCCCAATATGCCACTATTTCGTGATTATATAGCGAATAATCACATCATTAGGACTCGCATTCATCGACTACCAGGGCGAGTGGGAGTGGGAACCGTTGCGAAGGCGGGATGGCTGCCGCGCGACGGGGCACGTAGAGACCGGCTCAGGGGCTGTGTCTGCGTCGGCGTATCACGCATGGGAGTGAGCATAATTGATCTGTTCGCCTGGGTTTTACGCGTATCGGCTCATCTTGTTTCTTTCACTCATAGGTCTTTCTCTTGGTCCTGCGCAGGCGCACCTCATCGGAGGCTCGCAGATTCTGTCTTACTCCGATGTGGATACGCTCGCGGGATGGCTGGGCGAGGGCCCACTGCAACTTAAGAACATCTTCTCGACGGACAACGACGGAACGAATACACCCGCGGACTTCCACGCGGCCTGCGATGGGATGGGACGGACGTTCTCCATCTACAGCGTTACCAAGGGCGGCAACAACTACATCATCGGCGGCTACAACCCGCAGAGCTGGGACACCGGCGGCTCGCACATCACGTGGCCCCTTGAGCAGCGGACGGCGTTCATTTTCAACCTCACCACAGGCCTTTACCAGGGACAGAGAACCGACAAGGAAGGGTCGGTACAGACCCATAACCTAGAAGACCTCTGGCCCCACTTTGGGAACTACGACTTGAACGGATTCACGAATCCGGACCACCCGATGCCGTACTACCTTGCCTCGACCAACTACGGGGTTGGGGGCACCTACGAGCAGAACCTCTTCGGGGAGAAGAGGGGCTCGAGGTTCACGACAAACCGGCTCGAGGTGTTCGTCATATCCCCTGTTCCTGAGCCCTCGCTAGGTCTGTTGCTCCTTCTGGGGATCGTGCCGCTCGGGCTGATCTACAGGCGTCGCCGGCGGCGCCTGGCCGCCGACTGAGCGGGGGACTACGGGCTGATAAGGCTTTGATGGCGCCGCCCAGACGTTGGGCGGCGCTTTGTGTTGCCCCGTCTGTTGCCGGCCGAAGGAGGCGAACTCGCGGTGCAGGGGGAACCGATGCACAGCCACGCGCGCGATGCGCGGGACCTGCAGGACTAGCGAAGCTCCGCCTCAAACCGACGAGTACGGCGCGGAGATTCGCCTCGGGCGGTGCCACGGCCGGGCGGCGATCCCGCAGGGCGGGATCGCCGAGTCGGGCTGGAAAGCCCGACCTACGCGTTCACGAACGGCGCGATCGCGACCCCAGAACTTGGTTCA
>Ga0334882_1003175_pt1 | contig 15419 bp, 15 predicted proteins | sample GraSluR1_MG_5_FD_207226 | JGI IMG/M metagenome (GOLD analysis project Ga0334882, IMG submission 207226) | Sludge microbial communities from methane-producing bioreactor in Wageningen University, Netherlands - Granular Sludge_15_04-R1 | ecosystem: Engineered > Bioreactor > Anaerobic >... | reverse complement strand
CGGACAATGTGTTAAAGAATTTTTTATTACCAAGTATATTGTAGAAATCCCAGAATTTTGAAATTATATTTTCATCTGCATGCTGGATTTCATTTATTTTAATACCCGATTTCATACCTTTCCTGACATCATATCGGGTTTTTCTTCTCATTTGATTAAGCAATTGATCCTCATTTGAGGTTAGATCAATCCAATATGTATTTCGCCCGTTATTAATACATTCAAAGCCAGTCTCTTGAAATAAATTGCTGAATTCTTCAAAATAACTGGTTTTTTTTTCATCAATTTTTGCGGGCAACCATGGGTTAATTCTCACATAAGACACATTTTTATCTTTTGCCCATGATATAAAATGTTCTAATATTACTTTAAGATCTTGTATTTCAAAATAATCATTAATAATTATACCTGAATTAATATCCCCCGTTTTAATTAAGCCATTGATTCCACTTTTTAGAGTATAATGAGCCCCTGCAATATCTATTCTTTTTTTTGTGAAAATAAAAGTTTCCGGTTGTTTTAATTCGGGTCTCCTGTGATATTCATAGTGTAAACATGCACGGTAGGATGCGTTTTTTGCACCTAAAAGCATATTATTCCATCGGTTCTCTTCTTCAATATTTATCCGTAAATTATCTAAACAAGATCCCATTATTATTGTACCTTTTAACCTTGTGTTAACTTATAACTTTCATAAAAGGATTTCTCAAGAAAGATCTAAATACTCTGTAAGTATTGAAAACAGGCCATGCTATTACGTATTTCTTATTAATCAGAACGTACCCATTATTTCTTACTGAATCTTTTCCCTTTTCATTCTCATCCTGGATCTGAATAAAAATATCTTTAGCACCGTTTTTTATACAATAGTTGATCCTTTCCTGTTCCATTCTCGTATGTAAACCCTGATGCCTGTATTCCGGAACACAAAAACCATCTTTCAGTAAAAATTGCCCGGGCTTTAGATAAATACCAAATTCCTCAAAATATCTTATGCTTTTTACTATTATCCAGGCTAAATAAGCAATATCTCCAGTGATATTGTCAATTACGGCAAGCCCTATCCAGTTTCCTGAATTCATACGGGCAGGAATAAGATTTCTAAAAGCTTTCCTACCGCGAAACTGGTAAGCCTTTCTAATTTTTGCTTCATCAGCCCATGTGATTTCTCTAATTATGTATTTATCGTTAATGTTTTTTAAATCCAATATTAACTCCTCACGCTGTAATTTATATGTATTTAACAAATGAATCTTAGGTTTTAGGGACCATAGAAATAACCTAACATTTTTGGGAATAATAAATCTAAATATGTTTTTTACTTTGCTTTGAGTGTTTTTCATTACTTAATTGATCTGACTCTGAATCTAACCGTTATTGTTATAATATTGTGCATTAATGTTATTGAACATCACAGCTATTAAAAAAGATACATCTGACGGCATGTAGAATGAGACCATTGTCCTCGATGTTGAATGAATAATCATTATTGACAACATAGCTATTCCAAAAACAAAAACACCTTTAAAACGTATATTATTCCCTTCGAGCCTGAGTAGGTATAATACTATCCCTAAAACAGTTGCCCAAAATAAAATAAAACCAACTATGCCTCCCACTAACAATAAATTATGATTCCCTACATGACCGTCATAATAATCGGCACTTACTTTGCTAAACCCGAATCCGAAAAAAGGACTTTCTTTGAATCTTGTCAGTACCTGAGGTCCTCGTATATCGAATCTCCTTGCAGTCCCACCGGCTGTTAAATCTCCTTCAAAAACGTATTCGACTGTCGATAACCTCCTAAATGATGCTATTAAATTTGACTTAATTTTCCCGGGTAATAGTATATATACGGCAATTACTGTGAATATTATAGCAATAAATAATCTTCTGTAAGTGATTTTATTATAATAATAAACCAGGAATAAAAGCAAAAACACGCCCGAGGCAATCATCCAGCCTCTTGTTGCGCTATTCATAATGAATAATAATGAAACGAAAACAATTATCCATAAATAACCCGAATTGAATCGCCTTGTCCCAATTGTAATATAATAAAGTCCTGTAACAAAACTATAGAGGGCTATTAGTATCCCTCCCGTCAGCCTAACTACTTCATCATCCTCAAAAATAGCTTGTGCATTGATCTTTCCTAAAACAAGGAAATCTGTTATCCTACCTCCTAATATAATATCAATCTGAGAAACAGAAATATGAATAAGATTTACAAAAAATACAATGCCATTGAAATAATACAATTGGTCTATGTTAAAAATTTTAGGCAGGACCAGAAAAAGTAAAAAAGAAGGTAGAAAGCTTACTATAAAAAATAGCGATCTGGCTGAATGACCAAAGACCAGGCTCCAAAATAGAAGAAAAACCAGATAAACAAAAACAGGCAAATAAAATGACTTTAATAAATCCTTTCGCAATGATATCTTTGATGGATGAATAAAAAGATACTTTAGAAGTATAACAAGAACAAAAACTAGACTGAAACTGAATCCAACCGATTGAGTTATCATCACGAACCATGAAAAAGGTTCACTGTTAAACAGATAAAATGGATGGGCTAAAAAAATAAAAACCAATGCTATATCAACGGTAGAATCCTTGCTTCGTATTAAATATAAAGCTAACATACCATAAAATATGAACCGTGATACAGGGGTATTAATCAAGTGAACCAAAATAGAACCAAGTAGGATCAATAAAATGATCTTAATGCTTGTTACTGCAATGTATTGTTGCCTAATGAATAATTCTCTTTTAGTTGGCACCACTGGAATTAGTTTATTGTGGTTATAAATGCTAATTTAAATCAATTTTTGTTGAGGTATGGATTATATCCGTCATTTGGTTTTTTGTTAAACATCCATTTCAAACCCCATAGGTAACCTCTGCAAATTGCAACGGTACATTTTCTTTGATAACCCTTAGTAATAAGGGTCTTTACCAGCAGAGTTGTTATATTCCAGATAGTAATTACTATGAAATATCTAGTTTTAAGATTCCGGTACTGGAATATGAACCGCCCCTGTCCCCTGTAGTAATATACCGGTAGCGCCTTGGCATTACCAGCTCCCGTTGTCATGCTTTCCTTATGCCATATTTTTGCTTGCGGGGTATAGATAAGCTTATATCCCTTTCTCCTGGCCCTCTGTGCATAATCACCCTGTTCGGCATACAGGAAGAAGTAATCACAATAAAAACCTACATCCTTAACCAGTTGTACCGGTAGGAGCCAGAATACATCATCCAAAGAATCACGTTCTGCTTCTTCATCACACTGGCCAGTATCTTTTTCATTTTTGCAGGGATAATAGGTTGTCATATACCTGTGATCTTTAAAGATTACACCGGTATGCTGCAAAATATCAGGATGATCATAATAATATACCTTACCTGAAACAATTGCCCTGTTGTCATAGCGAACTGCAGTATCGACCAAATATCCGATTGCATATTTATCAATAACAGTATCGTTGTTCATTATGAGATACCATGAGGGATTATCAATTTGGGCTGTTTCAATACCAAAATTCACCCCCCTAACGTATCCCACGTTGGAATTTATTCGGAGTATCTTTACCTTGTAAGTATAATTAAAAGCTTTGCATAATAACTTGAAGTCTGCCTGTTCAGAGCCATTATCAACCAGGTAAACATTAAAGTTAGAATAATCTGATGCCAAAATTGAGTTAACACAGTCAATAGTGTGTTTGTGAAGGTTGTAATTAAGGGTTATTACCGCAAGCATAGAATCTCGCTTAATTTAATCTTTCAATAATTTCTATGTAAAATATGATCAATGAATGCAAAAAACACTCTCGGTGATCTGATGAGACAAACAATAACAAAAAACTTAGGCATAGCACGAAGGTGTTTTGAAAATATCAATCGTAGGCTGGTTTTTGCTAAAATTTTTACCTGCTTTTTATCTAACTCTGATAAACTATGTTTCTTGAAATACCTGCGTATAGCATCATAAAGAATATTATCTATTCTGGTCTCAAAAAATGCCTTTTTATGTCCTATGCTACTGGGATGAACCCTGTAAGCTGCTGTTTTATAATCAAATATCTTAATCTTATAATCTATTGCAATATTTAACCACAACCAATAATCAATTACAAACCACAGATTTTTTTCGACTATTCGATTAGCCAATCCTTTGAGCAGATCAGTTCTGGCACACACAGTTAATGTATTTACAAGATTTGTGTCCAGTAAATCAAAAAAATCAGCATCAGACTTTCTTTTTTGCCTTTGACTAATAACCATTTTATTATCCGAAAGTCTTTTACCATCCCTATCTATCAAAATTATATCAGATGACACCAAACCATATTCTGGATTTGCTTCTAAAAAATAAATTTGCTTTTGTAGTTTTAATGGGTCGGTCCAGTAATCATCACCTTCGCATATGGCTGTATATTTTCCAATACAAGCATTTAAAGATCGAATTAAGTTAGGTAACATACCTATGTTTTGATCAGAGTGGATAAGTCTTATTCTTCCTTGGCAGTTTTTTTCATATGGCTTTATTTTGTTTAGTGTTTTATCAGTACTACAATCTTCTCCAATCACCAAATTGAAAAGAAAATCAGTTTTCTGCATCAAAATACTATTTATAGCCTGTTCTATAAAAGGCTCATGATTGTAAGTAATCATACAAACACTGACCAAAGGTTTTGAATTATTGAACAATTAAATAAGATCTAAAAGTTTGTTACTTCTTTTTTTGTGAAATCTTGCAGGGATACCTTTGTAAATTCCCCACTCAGCTAAATCATCTATAACAAGCGACATAGCGCCAACTGCAACACCTTCATTTATTGTAACATTAGGGAATACGATGCAGTTACTTCCTAATTGGCTGTACTTTTTAATTAATACTTTGCCTCCTTTTAAATTAGTATATTTTGGATCAATTAATGGGCCAATTAAATGTTCTCCTGAAAAATCGTCAGATGCGCTAAAAATTGTACAACGTGGAGATAATCCTGAATAATCATCTAAATCTATACCGAATTTACCATAAAGGGCTGTATATGCCGAAATATGTATATTATTCCCCAATTTGATATGTCCAGATAAAATGCAAAAATCATCAATACGAACATTATTTCCGAATTCTATCTTTTCAATATTATAGAACCTGGCAAAACGGCTAATAAGAACATTATCTCCAATAGATTTAAAACCTATAGCCAGAAGTTCTTTTTTCGTATAGAATGAGGTTTGCATATTTCATCTTAAGTTTAATAAATCACAAATTTTGTAAACAATACTTTTATCAAGATTTGGATATATAGGTAAACAAATAACCTGATTTGTAATTTTTGTTGCAACTGGCAAGTTTAAGGATTTTGCTGAAGGTAATCCTCTATAAGTTGGAAATTGACTTATAAGTGGATAAAAATAACGCCTGCCATATATATTATTTTCTTTTAAAAATTTATAAATTTCATCCCTGCTTTTACTATACTCCTTTTCATCCACAAAAATTGGGAAATAGATATAATTATAATTGCTAAGTCCAGGATAATCAGCTAACATAGTAATACCCTTTATTTTTTTAAGTTCTGACTTATATATTTCAGCTACTTCTTTTCTTTTTCTAATGTTATTATAGTAATGTTTAAGTTGAATTAATCCCAGCGCAGACTGCATTTCATTCATTTTGGAATTTATTCCAGGAGCCATAACCTTTGTTTCTCCTGCAAACCCAAAATTCTTTAGATAATCAATTCGCTGTTTGGTCTTTTCATCATGACAAACAATAGCCCCTCCTTCCATTGTAGTAAAAGGTTTTGTAGCGTGAAAACTCAATGTGGAGAGATCTCCATAATTCAGAACAGAAGTGCCATTAAGGTTATTGCCGAAAGTATGGGCTGCATCATAAATTATCTTTAAACCATATGTGTCTGCAATTTCTTGTATGCGATCAATATAGCATGGGTTTCCATATACGTGAACAGGAAGAATGGCTGTAGTCTGGGGCGTAATGGCAGCTTCAATTTTTTCTGGATCCAGATTACAGAATTTCGGTTCAATGTCTACAAAAACGGGTTTAATTTTATTCCACCATAGAGCATGAGTAGTTGCTACAAAGCTATAAGGTGTTGTGATAACTTCTCCAGTAATTCTTAATGCCTGTAAAGCTGTAAGTAACGCAAGCGTACCATTGGCAAATAATGAAATATACTTTACTCCAAGAAATTCTGCGATTTCTTTCTCGAGCTGTTGATGGAAAGGTCCATTATTAGTAAGCTGCTTGCTTTTCCATATTTTTTCAAGGTAAGGGATGAATTCTTGCAAACAAGGTAAACTGGGCTCAGTTACGTAAATTTTATTTTTTATTACCATTTTTATTTACATTATCAATTATTATGGTTTTAATTTCATAATATTCTTCCATTTTCATTTTCTTTGCCATCAATAAAATAATAAAAAATGCCATAACAGGCACAAAAATCAAAATTACAATTTGATTTACAGGGAAAGGGTTAAAATATATTATAGGCAAAAAAATGATAATTAAAGTAAAAGAAATTAAAAAACTCTTTGATAAGCTTTTCAGTTGTTCTATTAATCCGAATCTGATTAGATCTTGAGTATAATAGGTATTTATTGCCAATGCAATTAATGATGTAGCAATCATGCCTAAAATCATTTCTTTTATACCAACAAAAATGCCTAAGATAATGGATGGTATACCAACTATTTTTTTTAAAATTTCAATTTTTAAGAAAAGATCAGATCTGCCCAACGCTGTCAATATCTGAACATTTATGACATGCATTGGATAAAACATGCCTACAAAAATTAAGAGTTGTAAATAAGGAACTGAATCCAGCCATTTTTCCCCCAATAAAACCTCTATCATTGGTTCTGCGACTAGGCCCATAATTATCATTGCATTAATATTAAAAAACATTACAACTTTCAGGACTTTTTTTGCTGCTTTTTTAAGGCGTACCGGTTCATCCTGTATTTTTGAAAAAACGGGTAGCAAAAAACTCATTAAAGAATTTGAAATGGCATGTGATGGCAAATTATTGAATTGCTCAGCCCTAGTGTAAAATCCTAATTCATTAGCAGGGAAGAATTTACCAACAACCAACCTATGTAGCTGATTATAAAACCTGTCAATGATCCCCGAAATTAATAATTTACTACTAAAAGAAAACAACTCACTAAAGGAAGTTTTGCTAAATTCTAACGAAGGAAACCAATTATTCTTTAGCCATAATTGAATATTTACAAAAACCTGATTTAACAATGTTTTCCATATTAATGCCCATACTCCATATCCCTTATAGGCTAAGTATATAGCAATAATACCTGATAAAATTTGAGATACTAATTCAATTCTGGTTCTAAGTTTAAAATTAACATCACGTTTTATAATAGAGTTTTGAACAATTGTTAAAGCATAAAGGATAACAATTACTGAAAGAACCCTTACTATTTTAACCAGTTGAACCTCATTATAAAAACCAGCGATTAATTTGGCACTTAGATATAATAATATAAATACTAGTAAACTTACACCCAAATTCAGATAAAAAACTGTTGACAGATCACTACTTGATAAGGTTTTCCTTTGCATGATTGCAGAACTAAATCCAGAGTCTACAAAAACATAAGAAACAGTAATAAAGACTAAAGCCATTGCCACTAAACCATACTCAGCTGGCAGAAGTAATCTGGCTAATATAATACCTATTACAAATTGAATCCCTTGATGTAGTACCATGCCTGTAATGCTCCATGAAGCTCCGGCAATTGCTTTTTGTTTAAGACTGCTCAAGTTATTTTCTTTATTATTCTGGCTGGAACTCCCCCCATTATTTTAAACGATTCGACATCTTTGGTAACGGCTGAATTTGGAGCAATGATTGAATGATGTCCTATCTTTACTCCTGGATATATTGTACAATTACCACCTATATAAACGTTACTTTCAATTATAATTGGACTTGTAGGTCTATACTTATCCCTGTTTTTATCTTCTAAAGGAATACTGTTTATGCACATTTCTGCACTGCTATGACACCATAAACCAGTTGAAGGCCCTGCTATATGAACAAAATCCCCTATGGTTATATTATCACTTGTATCGAAAACATTATTAACTCCAATATAACACTCTTCCCCTATTGAAATATTGCCTTTACCTGGACCTACTACTTTTACTCCACCCTCTATCATAGTATTATTCCCTACGCTCAAGTTTTTAAGACAGGTATTCCCTCCAATAATTACATTATTTCCTAAAGTAACTGTTGAGGCCAAAATGCAACCCCTTCCAATCTTACAATTATTTCCAACTTTAAATTTTCTTGATACACTTGCACTATTATCAAGAATACAATCAGGATTTTTAATCTTAAATATTATATTATTAAGTATCCTTTTCACTATGTGTATTTTAGAATTCGATCAATTAATTTATAACACAATGAACTATATGAAAAATATTGATACTGATAAATATCTTTAGAAATTCCAGTCTTAAATCTGTAGATCTCTGGTAGTTTTCCTTTATTCAAGTTACATAAATCGTATTTCTGAGCTCCTAAGTTTTTGGATATTTTAATAGCTTCCCATTGTAATAATTCTCCCTGCCCTTCGTTTTTAATATTTCCCACTGAAGCACCCTTATAATAATGCATATAATTTTTGTTGCCCATAATAAAAGATCCTGAAATTGGAATTTCATTTTTAAAAGCAATTAAAACATATGCCTGCCTTTTTGAGGATAATTTACGAAACAACTCATAATAATAATCAAAAGTCAGATTAACATAGCCTAACTTTTTATGCAATTCTGACAACATTGGCCAAAAAATATTTAATCCTTCAGAATCGAAGTATGCGTTAATAGTAATACCTGACTTAATTGCCTTCCTTACCATATTTCGCCTTTTAGAAGCGATTACATTATTAAAAATCTCATCTTCATTTAGAGTTAGATCGACCATTGCTGTTTCTCCGAAATATGTATTATCCAAATCATCATGTTTCTTAATATAAGGGAATCCTGCGTAACAAAAAGATTCAAAACAATTAACACTAAACTCATTTAAATCAATAATCGCATCTCCAATAAAACCGGCATATGGGATATCATAAAGTGGCCTTATACTATATTGCTTAATACCAAATCTTTTCCTGGTTATGTGGATAACTGCAGCATGTTTAATATTTTCAGGATCATCTACCAGATAAAATAATTCAGTGTTAAACTTCTTCTCAATTATTCTGTTTAATTCAACTTCATGAAATATGGAGCCATTTTTCGTTTTTATCAGGTGACTGATCTGCTTTGAAATTGATTCATCAGGTTTAATAAGCCTGTACTCTTTATACCTTAACATGGATTATCCTGGCTATCCGGTATATTTATGATACTTTATAACACTTGGATTATTTGTTGCTGATTTTTTGATTGTTAGGATATTATATGTTTTTAAAATTATTTAGTGCTTCAATTACATAATTTACTTCTTCATGCGTCAGATCAGCATGTAAGGGCAGGGTTATAAACTTATCAGATTCCTTTTCTATGAATGGACAATTATTACCCCACCGTTTGAATAATGGTTGGACAGATAGCGGAGTGTAATGGCAACCTGTAGCTATTCCTTTACTTTTCAGGTAAATCATTAATTCATTTCTTTCGACTGCCCTGATGCCAAACATCTGATATGGGTAATTCTCTGGTTCAAATGGGATTAATGGTTCAATTACCTTGACAGGTTTTATGCCACCTATGTATTTCTTTATAATTTCTGACCTCCGATTATTAAATGCAGGTAGTCTACTTAGTTGAACCAAACCGATGGAAGCTGCAAGGTCATTCATATTGTATTTATATCCCAGTACATTCAGTTCATAAAACCAATGCATTGAATCATGATTTGCCGTAGTGTAAGCTTGTGCTGTTTTCCAGTTGTCCTTGTCAATACCTACCCAGCGCATTGCTTTTACATCCCTGAATAGTTCAGGGTCATCTGTGACCATCATGCCACCGTCACCTGTGGTCATGCATTTCTTTTCCTCATAGCTGAAACAGCCAATATCTCCCCAGGTACCAAGTGATTTACCCTTGTATATTCCTCCTGCCGTATGTGCACAGTCTTCAACTATCTTTAACCCTTTTGATCTTGCCCAGGGAACAAGAATATCCATCGGAACAGGGTGCCCGGCATAATGAACCGGGATCACCGCAACACAGTCTTTGTCATATTTCTTATCCAGTTCTTCCAGGCTCATCCCAAGTGTTACCGGATCCGAATCAATAAAAACAGGAATCAGCCTATTGTAGAGCACTGCTGATGCAGTAGAAGAAAAAGTCAGGGAAGGCACAAGTACTTTTTTACCTTCAGAGAACCTGAAACAAGCAAGGGCGAGATGCAGGGCCGCTGTTGCAGAGTTTACACCAACTGACATTTTACATCCTATGAATTTTGACCATGCTTCTTCGAATTCTGCTACTTTCGGACCTAATCCTACCCACGAGCGATCGAAAGCTTCTTTGATTGCCTGTAACTCCTCTTCTCCCAGGGATGGTTTAAATAGTCTAATGTTCATGAAATAACGATTGTTTGATTGGGTGATTGGATGATTGAATGATTAAATGATTGAATGATAGGATGATTGGTTGATTGATGTGGTGATTGTTTATTCAGCATCTTCGGCGCCATATGCTTCCATAATATCTTTTAGGATATAATCATTTTCCCAATTAGAATTATCTTTCAATTGTTTGACTTGAGATTTATTATAATTAATTAGTTTATTTTCAAGAGAATAGTGTATTGAATCATATTCATCAAACCAGCTTTGATCCAAAATTTCTGCTTTAAGAAGAGCATAAATCTGAGAATAATTTTCAGCCACTGAAGCAAGAGCAATACTGTTCATCTGAATACTTTATTTCAGATATCTTCTTCCATAACCCTCAGCTATATTGGAATGCACTGAAAATGAAGAATCCTCAATCTGAGCTTTTACTTTGAAAGAAATGCTGGAAATAACATCTAATTTTTTCTTAACGAATACGAAGAAATCAATAGCTCCCTTCCAGACCTACAGCTTTCTGAAACCTCTGTTAATATTCCTGTTCCTATTTATCAAATTATCTTCCATCTTTACAATTCAATCATCCAATCAACCAATCAATCAATCATCCAATCCTCGTAAAATCCTTTAGAGTCATATTCTTCTGGTCTTTAGCAGACAATATCGGATCGTTCACCGGCCAATCAATATTCAGATCAGGATCATTCCAATGCAATCCTCTTTCGTGCTCAGGAGAATAAAAATTATCAATTTTGTAAACGACTTCACTTATGTCAGTCAAAGTGCAAAATCCATGCGCAAATCCCCGAGGGATAAAAAACATCTTTTTATTCTCTTCTGACAAAAATACTCCATGCCATTTACCGAATGTTTTTGATCCTTTCCTCAGATCAACAGCAACATCAAATATTTCACCCCTAATACATCTTACAAGTTTTGTTTCAGAATATGGCTCAACCTGGAAATGGAGACCCCGGATTATCCCCTTCCTTTCAGAACGAGAGTGATTCTCCTGTACCCATTCCCTTTGCAGACCATGCTTTCTAAATTCATCTATATCGTAGGCTCGCATGAAGAATCCGCGTTCATCGACATGAGGTTTAAGTTTGACCTCAAACAATCCGTCAATACCTAGCTCTTTGAACTCCATTTATTCATATATCTTTCTATCTGATCAATACAAAGCTGATATACATCGCATTCTTTGTAAGTTTTATACCATTCTACTGTCCACTGAACAGTTTCTTTGAAATCCAAAACCGGTTTCCATCCTAATATATCCTTTGATTTATCGATATTAAGTCTAAGCAAATCGGCTTCGTGTAACTTCATATTAGCATCATCAGTCTCCCATTTCCCCGAGCCCCAAAGTGAAACAATCAAATCAACCACATCCTTAACTTTTGTGATATCTTTTTCATCGGGTCCAAAATTCCAGGCTCCGGAATATTTACCCGGGTCTTCCGCCATTTTCAAAGCAAGAAGTAGATAACCGGCCAACGGTTCCAGAACGTGCTGCCATGGTCTTACAGCAAGTGGATTCCTGATTATTATGTGTTTATTGGCCTCCAGGGATCTTATACAATCCGGGACCAGTCTGTATTCTGACCAGTCGCCTCCGCCGATGACGTTGCCGGCGCGGGCGGTAGAGATTGATTGATTGATTGATTGATTGGGTGATTGATTGGGTGATTGGGTGAAGGAAAGTCGGTAGGATTGGGTTACTAACTCCGCAGCGGCCTTGCTGGCGCTGTAGGGATCGTAACCGCCAAGGGCATCCGTTTCCTTGTAGCCTGTCATACACTCTTTATTCTCATACACTTTGTCGGTTGTAACTATAACTATTTGCTTAACGGAAGGGGAATGTCTGCAAGTTTCAAGTATATTGACTGTACCTATTATATTGGTTTCGAATGTCGAAACAGGATTTTCATAACCTGGCAATACAAGTGCCTGTGCAGCAAGATGAAAGACAATTTCAGGGTTTTCACGAGTGAGGATCTCCTGAATTTTATCAAGGTTTCTTATATCCTCCCTGTAATCTCTGATTTTATCTGAAAGTTTTGCAAGAAGAAATAAATCTCTGTCAGTCTTTGGATCAAGAGCTATACCGATTACTTCAGCTCCCAGCTGCTTTAGCCAGATAGTAAGCCAGGATCCCTTATAACCGGTGTGACCCGTTACAAGAACCTTCTTATTTTTAAAGAAATTATTAAAGATTTGCATTATAAAGTATTAGAACACAGATGACACTGATTTAACTGATTTAACTGATTTACACTGATTTATATTGATCTGATCTGTGAAAATCAGTCATATCTGTGTTATCAGTGTTCCATTCAATCAACCAATCAACCAATCATCCAATCAATCCCAAATCTTCCAAACCGGATTTTCCTTCCACATCTTCTCAAGCAACTGGTTGTCACGATAGGTATCCATACACTGCCAGAAGCCTTTATGCCTGAAAATTGCAAGCTGCGACTTTTCAGTAAGTTTTTTCATCGGCAAACGCTCAAGATCAACTGAAGAATCTTCAGGTATTAAATCAAGGAATTCTCTTTTAAAAACAAAATAACCTCCGTTAATAGGTTCCTGCCGGTCGGGATCTTTTACTTTCTCATAAAATTTTGTTACATTATTACCATTAGTTTCAAGATCTCCGAAACGTGAGGGAGGAAAAACTCCTGTTACTGTTCCTGTTAAACCATGAGTTGTATGAAACTTCAGCAATTCCTCCAGGTTAACATCTGAGACAGCATCGCCATAAGTGACCATAAAATTTCCCTCTGTAACATATTTACCAGCTAATTTAACCCTGTAGCCTGTCATTGATTCAGAACCTGTTTCAACAAGTGTCACATTCCAATCATCCTTAATCGAGTTATTGTGGTAAGTTACTTTACCCCCGTCCTGCAAACTGACAGTAATATCGGAACTATATGAATAGTAATTCAGAAAATAATCACGGATTATATTTCCCTTATATCCAAGTGCCAGGATAAAATCTTTAAATCCATAATACGAATAATGCTTCATTATGTGCCACAGAATCGGTTTCCCACCGATTTCCACCATAGGTTTTGGCTTATATTCGGTTTCTTCACGCAGGCGGGTACCCATACCGCCGCAAAGAATTATGACTTTCATAACTTTATTTTTTCGGGTTTATTTTACCTCGGATATACTCCGCTACCATCATGATCACCCATAATCCTATCATAACCACAATGAAAGTTACAGGTGATCTGTATCTTTCCAGCGGAGAAACCATATAAGCATGCAGCAAACTGTGAATAATCGGTATTGATGCAAGAAAAATTCCCAAAATATGTTTCTTCTTAATCAACATTAAAAATCCAATAATATAGAATGGCAAAAAAATTCCATAAAATAAGATACTGGCCATATTATGTGCCAAAGACCATTTCTGAAACCTGTATCCGTAAGTAATAAATGCTGGTTTAAAATACGCAGGCTGCCAGAAATTCAGGAATGCTCTTATTTTAATTTCATCCTTATCATATCCTTCCGGAGCAATTTCAGTACTCTGATTATAATATTGCTCAAATCTGTTTCCATATTTTTCCTTATTCCTGTTCAGAACATATTCATAGGAAGAATAATCCAGACTTGTAATCTTCTCTCCCCACAGACGTGAAGTAAATGCTGTCGTTCTTGGACTTAGCAAAACCAACTGATCATAAACCTTGTAGTTTCTTATTCCCCAGGGGATACTTAGAATAAACACAAATCCAAACCATATTGATAACGATTTAATTAATACTAACAGCTTAAATGGTTTTGACAAAAAGAAGATAAGCGCAAAAACCGGAAGATAAAATAAATATCTTTCATCGACATGTATTAGGATTGAGAAAGACAGCGCAGCAAATATTATGTTTTTAATCTTATGAGGGTTTTTAACACTTCTGATAAGAAAAAGCAGAGTCAGTGGCAACAAAAAGAAAACTGTTGATTCTTTCAGAATAAAAGGAGAATATTTAAAAAACTCCGGGAAGAATACCCCCCACAGGCTTATCATCCAGGCAGTTTCTTTATTAAAAAGTTCCCTGCCAATATAAAAAAATACAGGAACAACTAGAGAAGTAATTAGTGCATTAAAAACATAAAGTGGTATTGCAAAATCAGAAAACAGTTTTATGCATAGGGTCACCATAACAGGCAGGAAAGGTGCTACGATCATTCCTGATGTCAGATCTTTTGGTTCTATCCAATGACCCGCTGCAAATTGCTGCCCCCAGTAAATATATTCTGTATGAGCAACTCCTTGATTGAAGTATGAAATCAAAGAAAAGGTCAATCTCAAAATGAAAGTGACTAATGTTAACAGCATCAACACTTTCTTTTCATTTTTGTCCAAAACTGTTTGAACTTTACTCATCAGCAAAATCATTAAGCTTTTAAGTCGCTTACATTTAAAATCCTGCGTAAAAATAACCTCACCAACAGAATAAAACTGATTTCACCCACCATTTTCCATATCCTGATCAGAATACTAATAGCTCCAGCCAATGAATTGGAAATAATAGTTTTTAATCCTATGATCATTACACCCTCCACAACACCGAGTCCGGAAGGTGCAAAAAAAGCTAACATACCCAAAATTGCCGCAGCAGCATATAATCCTGTAATAAAGGGAAGATAACGCCATTCCAATTCAGTTACCGAGTTAATAAGTATAAATATCCCCAATCCGATACAGACCCATTTAATAAGATGAAGCATTACAACCTCCACAAAAAAAAAGTAGGTGTAAGGTGAAACATGGTTTTGGGTTTCTTTTCTTATATATT
>Ga0334882_1003173_pt1 | contig 15427 bp, 13 predicted proteins | sample GraSluR1_MG_5_FD_207226 | JGI IMG/M metagenome (GOLD analysis project Ga0334882, IMG submission 207226) | Sludge microbial communities from methane-producing bioreactor in Wageningen University, Netherlands - Granular Sludge_15_04-R1 | ecosystem: Engineered > Bioreactor > Anaerobic >... | reverse complement strand
AAGGAAACCTCGGGCTTATTAAGGCTGCAGAGAAATTTGATGAGACCAGGGGATTCAAATTTATCTCCTACGCAGTATGGTGGATACGGCAGTCGATTCTCCAGGCTCTCGCTGAGCAGTCGAGGATAGTCAGGTTGCCGCTTAACCAGGTTGGTTCACTCAACAAGATCAATAAGGCATTCTCCAAGTTCGAACAGGAGAATGAACGTACACCATCTCCGGAGGAGCTGGCAGATGTTCTCGAACTGCCGAAGGAAAAGGTAACAGATACACTTAAAGTATCGGGACGGCATGTCTCTGTTGATGCACCCTTTATTGAGGGTGAAGACAACAGCCTCCTTGACGTTCTGACAAATCTCGACTCACCGGTTGCAGATAAACTGCTTATGGACGAATCTCTTTCAAGAGAGATTTACCGTGCCCTGGCGACGCTTACCGAACGCGAGAGAGATATTATAAGGTTTTTCTTCGGTATTGGTTGCCAGGAAATGACGCTTGAGGAGATAGGTGAGAAGTTCGGGCTTACCCGCGAAAGGGTGCGCCAGATAAAGGAAAAAGCTATACGCAGGTTGAGACACACCTCGCGGAGCAGATTGCTGAAGGGTTATTTAGGTTAGTATACCGGGCTATCCGGGATGGTAAGGGCGTTGCATGCAACGCCCTTGCTATTATAAGACCGGCGATATGAACAGTTAGAGTAATTTTACTCCTCATGGAATTCAGACTTGTTTCGGATTTTCAACCCACAGGAGATCAGCCCGAAGCCATAAAACAGCTGACTGAGGGACTTCAAAACGGCACAAAATATCAGACACTGCTGGGCGTTACCGGTTCAGGTAAGACATATACCATAGCAAACGTAATTGAGAAAGTACAGCGTCCCGCCCTTGTTCTGAGCCACAATAAAACACTTGCGGCCCAGCTCTACGGAGAGTTCAGGCAGTTCTTCCCCGATAACAGGGTTGAGTATTTTGTGTCCTATTACGATTACTACCAGCCCGAGGCATACCTGCCAGTAACGGATACCTATATCGAAAAGGACCTTTCAATAAATGAGGAGATAGAAAAACTCAGGCTCAGCGCAACATCCTCACTTCTTTCGGGAAGGAGTGATGTAATAGTCGTCTCTTCTGTCTCGTGTATCTACGGCATTGGGAATCCCGACGACTTTCACTCTAATACTATTCAGATAAAAACCGGTCAGACAATCAGCCGGAACCTTTTCCTCAGGAAGCTTGTGGAGAGCCTCTATTCGCGGAATGAGCTTGAATTCAGGCATGGCACCTTCAGGGTGAGAGGCGATACTGTTGATATTTTTCCTGCTTATACCGATAATGCTGTCAGAGTAATTTTCTTCGGAGATCAGATTGAAGAGATATTTACCTTTGATCCCTCTGGAGGCCGGAGAATCGATCTTACGGACGATTATGTTATTTACCCCGCCAATATCTTTGTTACCACAAGGGACAGAATAAATCAGGCCATAAGTCAGATCCAGGATGATCTGGTGCGGCAGGTTACCCATTTCAGGGATATAGGCAGGAAAGAAGAAGCTAAAAGATTGGAACAGAGGGTACTTTATGATCTGGAAATGATAAAGGAACTCGGTTACTGCAGTGGTATTGAAAACTATTCACGCTATTTTGACGGGAGGAGACCAGGCACAAGACCCTTCTGTCTTCTCGACTATTTCCCGGACGACTTCCTGACAATAATCGACGAGAGCCACGCAAGTCTTCCGCAGATAAGAGCCATGTACGGAGGAGATCATTCAAGGAAGCAGACTCTGGTGGAATACGGCTTCAGACTGCCGGCAGCTCTTGACAACAGGCCTATGAGGATGGAGGAGTTTGAGGCGCTTACGGGTCAGACCATTTTTGTCAGCGCCACACCGGCTGATTATGAACTGGAAAAGAGTGAAGGAGTATTTGTTGACCAGGTTATAAGACCAACAGGGCTTCTTGACCCTCCGGTAGAGGTCAGACCGAGCCTGAACCAGATTGATGACCTGATGGGAGAGATCAGAAGAAGGGCCGGGGCAGGGGAGAGGACCCTGGTGACAACCATCACAAAAAGGATGGCTGAGGAGCTTTCGGCATACCTTCTTAAATATGATATCAGATGCCGCTATATACATTCAGACATTGATACCCTCGAGAGGATAGACATAATGGAAGGCCTGAGGTCTGGATCTTTCGATGTGCTGGTGGGAGTGAATCTGCTCAGGGAGGGACTCGACCTTCCCGAAGTATCGCTGGTTGCTATCCTGGATGCCGACAAGGAAGGTTTCCTCCGCTCGGCACGTTCACTCACCCAGACTGCGGGACGGGCTGCACGCAACCTGAACGGCAGGGTAATTATGTATGCAGATAATGTCACGGCAAGCATGCAGGAGACCATTAACGAGACCAACAGGAGAAGGGAAAAACAGCTGAAGTATAACGAGAAAATGGGGATAACCCCGTCACAGATAGTAAAGAAAACAGGATCAATCCTTAAGAGTTTGAAAACTAAAGGAGTAGCGGTCAGGGCTTATATTGAACCGGAAAAAACAGATATAGCTGCCGATCCGGTAGTAAAATACATGAACAGGGAAGCCCTCGAAAAAGCAATTGAAAAGGCCAGAAAAAATATGGAAAAGGCAGCCTCTGAACTTAATTTCATTGAAGCTGCCAGGTTCCGTGACGAGATCGCGGATCTTGAAAAGCTTCTGAGAAGCAAATCACAGACCCGGGATCTGTAAAAGATCTACTTTGTTGCGCTCCACTCCCGGGTGGTGCCTCCCGATATGACTGTTCCCGACATTTTGTTTTCTGTTACACGGCCGGTATATACTGCTCCGTCGATGGTAAAGGAGATCCTGTCGCCCCTTAGTCTGCCGTCATTTACCTGGGTGATTTTCCCATTTGCATTGAGCTCTCCCTCAAGGAACTGGAACTCCTGAATGAGTGTAAGCTGGTTTTGACCAAGTTTCCATTTACCCTCCGCCCTGGCAGGAACAATCCACAACAGGGCTGTGTTCCAGCTGTTCCAGTTGTCATCGGTCGTGGTCTCGATATCCGGCTCCCAGTCACCCATCGTGAAGGTGTTTGATACGATCCTGGTGCCTGGTTTCAGCTCAAGAAGACGGGGCCTGAGCTTAAGATTGATTTCCGGAAGCAGGAACATTGTGATCACCGTCGCCTGTGACAGATCTGTCTCGTAGAGATCAGCCTCAATAAACTCTGTCCGGCCGCTTACCTTAGCCTCTTCAGCATTCTTCTTCGACAGTGCAACCATTTCCGGATTATATTCAATACCCCGGGCCCTTGCACCCAGCCTGGCGGCAGTAATAACCGTTCGTCCGTCTCCCGAGCCCAGATCAATGATAAAATCTTTTGATGTCACTTCGGCGATGCTGAGCATCTTGTCAACAAGAGATTGCGGTGTGGGAACCCAGACAACATCCTTGCCTGCCTGACCGACTTCCGGCACAAAACCCGAATCGTGGTTCTTATTCTGAGATTGAACAGCCTGCGCCATAAATACGAATAGCGCAACTACCGTAATTGTCCTGAATATAAAGGAATGCTTCATTTTGTGATAATTTGAGGCGAATTTAGGGGAGATGCACGGGAATAACAAATAGTGTATCCTTTATTTTTGTTTGAATTAATAAAATTTAACATCATTTCCTGAAACCATTCTGCTCTTCTGAGTGAGTATGAGATATAAGATACAGACTGTCAGACTCTTCTCACAACATAGTACTGACATGATCTGCTATGGCTAAGGAAGCAGTCAGACCGGGTGATTCAATGCCTATGAGGTTGATAAAACCCGGAAAACCTCTGGTGCTCTCTTCGGCAATGTAGAAATCCACAACCGGTCCCCCGGGCCTCTGAAGCTTGGGACGTATACCTGCCATATCCGGCGTGAGATCCCCGGATGTAAGAAATGGAAGAAATTTGCTGGCTGACCTGTAAAATACCTCCCTTTTCGAAGGATCCACACTGTAGTCATATATATTTGAACCGAGCCACGTTACATCAGGGCCAAACTTCACTCCACCGCCCATATCGACTGTAACATGAATCCCGATACCTTCAAGATTGTGATGGGGAACGGGGTACACAAGCCTGTTTACCAGCCTGTTTTTAGGAGGATTGAGCCTGAAATAGTCTCCTTTGCAGAAAAGGATTTCAAGTTTGCCATCAGTTATTCCGGCCATCATTGATACTCTGTCGGAAGTAAGTCCGGCCGAATTAATTACATATTTTGTGGTAAAACAGTATTCATTTCCATCCGGCTCAAGCAGCCTTATCTCATAACCTTCGCCGGCCTTTCTTATACCTGTTACTTCATTTCCGTAAACAATCTGGCCGCCGTTATTGATAGTATTGATCTCATACCGTTTCATTAATGAATGGGAATCAACTATTCCTGTTGAAGGAGAGAAGAGTGCCTTCAGGGCAAATACGTGAGGCTCGATTTCAGCAACCTCCTCCCTGCCGAGAAGAACCAGATCATCAACTCCGTTCTTCATGGCTGAAACATGTATCCCCTCAATCACACCGATCTCTTCTTCCGTAGTTGCCACAATAAGTTTACCGCAATTCTTAAAGGGAACATCCCATTTCCTGCAATAATCGTACAGCATCTTTTTCCCTTTGACACACAACAGCGCCTTCAGACTTCCTTCAGGATAATAAATGCCCGCATGTATCACCTCACTGTTACGACTGCTTGTCTCCTGTCCGAATGTGCTGTGCTTCTCGATAATGAATACATCGTTGCAGATGCCTGAAAGCTTCTCAGCTATTGCCAGTCCCACTGCTCCTGCGCCTATTATTGTAATGTTTGAATCCATTAACCGGGAATATCCTTAATTTGCAAATCTAACAATATGAGCCTCATCTGATATTCAGTTAATGGATTATTTATGGGGTTTGTTGGATAAAATAACTTAATTTTGTTACTGGTCAGAGTGTGTCATAAATCCGGACAGTGTTATGGACAAGGTCAGAACCAGTCTGTTGTTAATCCTGTTTCTTGCTTTCTCGTTGCAGACCAGGGGGCAGGATGAAGAGGAGATCTCTTTGCCGCAGTTCCTTTTACCTGAATTTTCAGAGGGTATGATAAGGTTAAAGAACGGGCAGACACGGTCCCTGCTCATGAACTATAATGTTTTAACAGAAAGAATGGTCTACATGCAGGATGGCAAGCCCTATGACCTTATCGGGGTCGAGACCATTGACTCTGTTTTTATTCTTAACAGAAGCTTCATACTTATCGGAAAAAACTTTTTTGAAGTGGCGGTAAAGGACAGTATCACACTGCTTATACAGCACAGGGGGTCGCTGATACCACCGGGCAAACCTGCCCCATATGGAGGAGTGTCACATACATCTGCCACTACAAGCTATTCAAGCATAAATGTTGATGGGGCTACATTTAACCTGAAAATGCCTTCAGACTATACTGTTGCTCTTAACCCTGTTTACTGGATAAGGGTGGATTATGAGATGCACAGCTTCACGAAGCAGGCTCAGTTTCTTAAGATTTTTCCCGGCAGGGAGAATGAACTGAAAACATTCATAAAGAAGAACCGAATAAGGTTCGACAGAAGGGAACATCTTGTCATGCTGGTTGAGTACTGCAACTCGTTAAACTGATTAATGGAACTGACAGGACTTCAATAATTGAAGGGAGTATGCTGGTTCTGCAATCCGTAAACCCAAACCTGCCAGATGTTAATCCGGACACCTGTTTATCTTCAGAATATATTAATTTCAAACCAGCCTGAAATGGATCGTAACTTATAATATGCCAGTTTATGTATTTGACTGCTCCGTTTCTGTTATTTCTGTTATGAAATATTGTTGGACCAGTAGTTAGGAGGTATGTATATGAAATGTATTAAGATGCTGGTGGTGTTAGCCTTTTTTACAGTATGGTTTACACCTTTGACGTTAACAATACACGCGGCTTCGAAATCGATTAAGGTCAGATCCTCTTCTGAACTTAAGAATGATACTTCCAGGGTTGCCCGTATGATGGATGCAGCCTATAAATACATTAACACCAAAGAGTCAGATCTGACAAAAGCCAGAGCATATATCGACACTGCAGTTACGATCTGCAAGGAAGAAAGACTGGAAATACCCTCACGGCTGTCGCTTCTGCTCGCACAGTACTCCCTGGCAACGGGAGAGTATAAGAGGGCTTCGGATTATGCTGAAAAGGCACTTCAGGCATCAGGTGAAAGGGGAGAAAAGGAAATACATGCCCATTCACTGGTTTTCCTGGGCAGCTACTATTCCCGCACAGGATTTTTTAACGAAAGTATTGAATACTTTCAGCAGGCAATTGATTATTCGAAGAGAAACAGGGTAATGGGAGTTGCACCGAGAATATACTTCCTGCTGGCCAGAGATGTATATCAGAGGCTCGGTGACTGGCCCCGGCATAATCAGAGTCTTGAAAATGTAATTAAAGAATCAATTGCTGAAAATGACACGTCATTCCTGGTACGGGGATATCATTACCTGGGAACCAGATATGCCGATACTGCCAGGGCCGTCAGGAATTTCAGGCTTGCAGACTCACTCCTGAAAAAGTCGTTGTCCATTGCCATGAAGCGAAAGGATACCGCCTTTATCGCTGCCTCGCTGGCCAATATGGGCTGGAACTTCTATGGTGAGATGCAATTGGATTCTTCATGGCAATACTATAAAAGAAGCCTTTCTTACGCCATTCCGGGGAATGAATACTCTACCTCTGCAAACGCCTACGGAAATCTTGGCACAATATACCGCGATCTGGGTGACATAAAAACCTCCTTAAGTTACTACGAAAAAGCTATTGAGATAGCCAGGAAAGTAAAGGACTGGTATTCCCTCGAATGGACCTATCTTGACCTTACCAATATTTATCTGAATCTGAATGACTCTGCGAAAGCTTTCAGGAATTACGTTCTGCATAAACAATTCAGCGATTCCCTGAAGCTGCTCTGGAATATGCAGGGTCTGTCAGATGCTAAATTAAGTTATGAAATTTCTTCTCACAAAAAGGAGGTTGAGCTTCTGTCTCTCAGAGTGAAGAACCAGCGGCTTATGATTTATGGCTTTTCCGGGCTGATAGTTCTTTCCCTGGCTCTCGGGATTCTGCTTTTCAGGGCATCCAGATTGAAGGCCAAAAGGCGGATCAGCGAAATGAACAGGAAAATCTCGGAGATTACCCAGGCCAACCTGCGCCAACAGATGAATCCACATTTCATATTTAATACCCTTAACTCAATCCAGTACTATATGTACCAGCACGACAAGCTGGCAACAAACAACTACCTTACTAAATTCTCGAGCCTTATGCGGAAGGTGCTCGAGAATTCACAACACCCTTCGGTAACTCTGCACGACGAGCTGGAAGCACTGAATCTCTACCTTGACCTTGAAAAGATACGGTTTAAGGATAAATTTGATTACACCATTACCGTGGATGAGGAGATTGACACACTTATGTTTAAAGTGCCGACAATGCTTATCCAGCCCTACGTTGAGAACTCAATATGTCACGGTCTGATGCCGGCAGTTGGAAAGGGATTGGTGAACATCGACCTTAAGCTGAATGAAACATATATAAAATGCGTTATTGAAGACAACGGGATTGGCAGGGAGGCGGCCCAGAAGTTAAGGGAAAAGAGTGAAAAGAATCATAATTCCCTTGGAACACAAATTGTTGCATCACGTCTCGAACTTGTTAATTCCCTTTATGGGACCAGCCTGAAAACGATCTATACCGACCTGAAAAATGATAACGGGGAACCGTCAGGAACCCGGGTGGAGATCCATATACCCATTATTACATGAGCAGGAACATTAAAACTGTTATTGTGGATGATGAGCCTGATGCGGTGAACTTCATCAGCTCGATTATCGGGGAGTATTGCTCATCTGTTGAAGTTGTTGGCAAAGCCCATAATGTTATTGACGGGGTGCATAAGGTCAGGGAACTGAAGCCCGACCTTGTTTTTCTCGATGTTGAGATGCCCAATGGTACCGGCTTTGACCTCCTGGATCAGTTCCCCGAAAAAAATTTTGATGTTGTATTTATTACCGCATTCAACCATTATGCAATAAAAGCAATTAAATTCAGCGCTGTTGATTATATCCTGAAACCAATTAATATCAACGAGTTTATTGAAGCGGTTGAGCGGGTCATAAAAAAGAGGGCGGATAAAAACTACAGGAGCGGTGATAAATTCAACATCCTGATGGAGAATCTCAGATCAGCAATGCCCACACGTCTGGCCATACCGACCTCGGATGGAATGGAATATATTAATCCGAAAGATATTATCCGCATCGAGGCTGACAGGAGTTATTCATGGGTTTTTATAACCGGTAACCGTAAGATATTGGTGTCCAAACACCTTAAGGAGTTTCAGGATCTGTTGAATGACCGCCATTTTTTCAGACCTCACAACTCATATCTCATCAACCTGAAATATGTAAAAAAGTACATAAGAAGAGAGGGTGGTTACATTGAGATGACAGATAATTCCCAGATTCCCATTTCACGCAACAGAAAGGACCTCTTCCTGGCTCACATGTCAAAGTTCAGGGGTTAGGTTGAATAAAAAAGAGGGGTGCCTTATTAAGACACCCCTCTTTCATTGAATTAAAACCTAAAATCAGGATCGGGGCCGGAACGGCCATGCATAAAGTCCTATTTTATTGCCAGAATGGCTTCCTGATCCTTGCACAAAAACGGATAGTAAGCGGCGATAAGTCTTGTATTTTCCTTATCACCGTACTTGTCACATGTAATCAGCCTCTGATGAAAATACTGCTCATTATTGAGATTCTCATGCGAGGTTGAATACCCTTCTTTTTCAAGCTCCTTATCAAGGAGTTCAACTCCGAAATAATTCTTGTTGCATACATACTGAACCGACAGGTTATCAGACAGAACATAATACTTCCTGCCTTTTTCTGTTTTGTCTACTGCGACTGTTACCTTCATGCCGGTGTTCTGATATGAGATCACGAATCCGTCAAGTTGCTTCCCGTTTATTGCAACAGGCTGATTCATGGCCTCAATGCTGTAGTCTCCAAATGCTGACCAGGTTTTACCTTCAGCTACATACTTTTGTGCGGTTAAAGCAGTACAGATCATTATGAGTACTGCACCTAACAAGATACTTTTCATGGCTTAAATAATTAGTTAATAATAAATTAATGATCGCTTTTACTGTCTTTATATCTTTGTGACTGTCCAATTCGCAAAGAGTACAGCTTTAATCTCATACCGAAATTAAGCTATTCTCCGGAACAGAAAAGCAATAATTAACGAATGGCAGGAATGAATCAACGGATGGTAATCCGTTGGTGGTTATTCAACTTTAACAAGTGTGGTTTTCATGGTTAAACCCGGCGATTCGGCAGTTAACGCCACATCACCTGTTTCAGATCCTGATCGCACAATCACCAGGGCTTTGCCGTAAAATAGCTTCACATAATCAGCCTGGAAGGGGTCGAGCGACTGCGGGTCGCCATTACCGACACCGGCAATTATCCCCGGCCCGGTTATTGAAAGTCCTATCCTGTTATCTGCCAGAGGGCAGGGATTACCATCCTTGTCGAAGGCCTCGACAACAATATAGGAGAGGTCTGATCCGCCCTGGGAAATGGTTGTGCGATCGGGTGAAAGCCTTATTTCGAATGGTTCTCCGGCTGTCTTTATAATATTCTCACCCAGATTTTTACCCTCTTTATACGCCACGGCTTTCAGCTCGCCGGGCTGATAAGGCACTTCGTTCCACATCAGCCGGTAACGTTCGGTGGAGTTCCGTGCTGTGGGATTCTTGCATTTTGTTCCCAGCGATTTACCGTTCAGGAAGAGCTCAGCGCAGTCGCCGTTGGTATATACAAAAACCGGAATGTTTTCACCTGCTTTGACATCCCAGTTCCAGTGAGGAAGTATATGAACTGTTGTTTCATCCTGGTTCCAGTAGCTTTTATACAGATAATAACGGTCCTTGGGTATTCCGCACAGGTCAACAATACCAAAATAACTGCTTCGTGAGCCCCGTTTGCCTTCAAGCCCCATCTTCCTGACAAACATGTCTCCGTAGGGTGTCGGCTCCCCCAGGTAATCAATTCCCGTCCATACAAACTCTCCGGCAATATACTCTTCATCCTGCTGCCACATGAAGTCATCGTCGGGTATTTCAGCCCAGTACGGGGCATGGAGGTCATAGGAGCTTACCTGCAGCGAGTTGGTGAATGCAGTTTTCTCTGCAGGAAGAGGCAATTCATAGAATCCTCGCGTGCTGAGGGTCGATCCCGACTCACTTATTATCACTGACTTGTTTGGTTCAAGCTGACGTGCCAGGCTCCACCTCCGGGTATAATTATAGCTGTGAACATCGTAGTAGTCAAAGTGACGGTTTGCCGGAGCGTTCTGGTTGTCGCAGGCCATTGTCACAGGACGGGTTGGGTCGTATTTTCTGACAAGCGTCACCATGGTGTTCAGTTTCTGAAACCCGTTATTACTGTTGCTCTGGATATCTCCCATTTCATTCCCGACACTCCAGATGAATATTGAAGGATGGTTCCGGTCGCGAACTACGAAGTTCCTGATATTGCGTTGGGCAAACTCCTGAAAATCAGTCTCCGGTGTGATATCAGCCTTATTATCCCATTTATCAAATACTTCATTATATACAAGCAATCCCATTCTGTCACACAGATCAAGCAATTCCGGAGCAGGAGTGTTATGACTTGTCCGTATTGCATTACATCCCATAGACTTCATTATCTCGAGCTGTCTTTCCATGGCTCGGGTATAGAATGCCGCGCCAAGCGGCCCGTGGTCATGATGCAGGTTGACACCTTTCAGCTGAACCCTTCTGTCGTTGAGATAAAACCCGTGATCGGCCGTAAAGCGTATACTCCTGACGCCGAAGTCTGTGGTGTAAGTATCAGATATCTCGTCTCCTCTGTAGACCTCCGTTTTAACCCGGTAAAGAGCAGGATTGTCAATATCCCACCTGACCGGGTTAGTTAGTGTAACAGTCATTTCAATATCTGAACTTCTTCCGGCGGCGATTGTCCTGCTCATGGATCTTCTTGCCACTTCACTGCCCCCGGGGCTAATGATTGTGTTTTCTACCCTTATGTTTTCCTGGCTCCCTGAGTGGTTATTAACTGTGGTCATTATCCGCACCTGTGAATAATCAGGCTTAACAACAGGAGTTGTGATGTAAGTGCCCCATATCCCAACATGAACGGGATCAGTCACCACCATCTGAACCTTACGGTATATACCGGCACCCGGATACCAGCGACTTCCATGATTACGGGTATCAACCTTTATGGCAAGAAGATTATCTTTTCCCGGCCTCAGGAAACCTGTTACATCAAGGTAGAAGGAGTTGTACCCGTAATCCCATTTTCCTGCAGGTTTGCCATTCACGAATATCTCAGGGAATGCCATAATGCCGTCAAATACGAGGTAAACCCTCTTACCGCTGTAGCTGTCAGGTATATCGAGTTTTGTACGGTACCATCCTTCATCCCTCCAGGGCAGTTTGCCGGTATTGCCGTCACCATCGGGCATTACAGGTCCCTCAATGGCCCAGTCGTGAGGTATGGTTACATCCTGCCATTTTGAATCATCAAAATTGATCTGGAAAGCCCGCTCGTAATTGCCTCTGGCAAATTTCCAGCCCGTCTGCAGAGTGACTATTTCACCTGCCATGACTCCCAGCGTGACTGATAATAATAATGTAAATGCTACCGCCTTTCTTGAAAGATTTATTCCGGATTTCATATTTTTTAGTTGTTTATTTACATTAACGAATGCTTATCACCCAGTACCCAGCACCCAGCACCCCCGCCTGACCGCTGACGCAGTCAGTCGGGCAGGCAGTACCCAGCACCGGTATCACTATTTCAGAGTGATTTTAATGACCCCGTTCGCTCCCTGAACTCCGTACAGAGTGGCACGGACATCATCAATAAACTCTATGCTCTTTATATATTCGGGATCTACAAACGAAATGTCGGACACAATTCTGTCATCAACCACAAGCAGTACATTAGGACTATGGTCGAATGACCTTATCTTTGTATTTACGATCTCACTGCCCCTTACTCTGAGGTTATAAAACTCACTTGCAATAAGGTCATATACGGACTTGTATTTTGTGTAATCGCGGCTGGTCGGAACCGATGTGCCACTAATTGCGCGCAGAAGAGATTCTTCTGAGATATGATTATTCCTGACAGCTGCTTCAATGTTCTCCCTGTTCTCAACAAATGTCATATCAGCAATTAAGATATTATCCCGTTTCAGCCTTATCTTCCTGTTTTTAAAGCCGGCCGCGGAAAAATTCAGTATATCCCTGTTATGAACAAGTATGACGAACCTGCCGTTAATATCTGTCACTGCCTCTTCTCCCGATTTCGAAGCAGTAACTGTGACCATGTTAAGCGGCAGACTCTGAAAAGTTGTCACCATGCCCGAAACATGATTCAGATCCTGTGCAAATCCTCCCGGTACGGCAAGACTAAAACAGGCAATTAAAATGAATATAATTTTCCTTTCCACTGTTTTCGTATTTTAATAAAGGTAAAGTTAATAAAAGTTCTATTGCCTGCTACCTTATATTCTATCCCTTTTGTGCAACGACAAGCATCTCAAAATCTTCTGTGGTGAGTTTATCTTCCCGTGAGAATGCCCCCAGTTTTGCGCCGAATATCTCAATCGAGTTGAACCCCAAGGACTTAAGCAGCCAGGATATTTCGCTCGGCACATAGTATCTTTCGTTGCACTCGAGAGTTTTCCTGTTCCCGTCATCGTCTGTAAACTCGGTGATATTATGATCCCTGAAGGTCATAAAGTCGAAGGTATTGCTTCTGTATGTGGCATTATCGCCGGCCGAATTTTCCTCCATGAACTTTTCAACCGAATGGTATAGCGGAAAAAGTCCGTTAAGGGTGGTAAAAATGAATTTGCACTTTTGCTTCAGCGACCTGCTGACGCTTCTAAGGATCTCAAAGTTCATTTCATCTGTCTCCATCAGCGGGAATCCCCCTTCGCACAACATTATTGCTGCATCGAACTCGCTGTCGAAAGGCAGGTCTCTTGCATCATGATTGAGGAAACTGATTTCAAGGTTTTGAGATGAGGCTTTCTCTTTTGCCTTTTTCAGCATTGATTCTGAAAGATCAATGCCTGTGATTTTATACCCTCTCCTCGTGAGCTCTATTGAATGTCGGCCCGTTCCACAACCCACATCAAGTATGCTGAGAGATTTGTTATAATCCAGCTCTTTTTCGATGAAGTCACATTCTCCGGTCGTTCCCTGAGTAAAGCCTTCAGAATCATAGGTCTGCCCATAATTCCGGAAGAGACTTTCATACCATTGTTGTTTGCCCATGATATCTTGTAAATGAGGTTGTTCTGGATAAAACCAAGGATCAGAATCTCGTATTTACCACGTTGGAGAACTTCGACCCAAAAGTGTAAGCAAGTCCTATGCTGCCTGACATCTGATAGCTGGTAGCCTGACGACTCTGCTGAAGAAGTATTTGTTCAAGTGAGAGTTCACCTGCCGCGAGGGCAACCAGGTCATTGATAAAGTCAAAATTGCCGCTTAAATTAAGCGACAGGCCCCTGAGTATCCTGAAATCAAGCCTTGAAGACAATTCTACCCTGTTGGCTTTAAAATCATGAAAATAATGTGAACCGGATATGCCGGCCCTGAATGACCCCCAGGGCTGCTGAAAATTTGCTGATATATTCAGGGAATGGTTTGCAAGATTTTCTTCAAGCTTTGAAAAAATAGTCTCTTCTATGTAATTATGATAACCAACTCCTATCAGATAGACTACCGTGATTGACTTACGGCTTGACTCCCTGTAGGGAAAGAAGCTGTATTCGATGCCCGGCGAAGTTTCAACGTTGAATTGTATATTATGGAACGTGCTCGATAACATTCTGACAAATAAGCCTACCGACCAGTGCTGATTAATGCTTCTGATAAGATTGCCCTGAAACCCGTGCCTGTGGGTGTGGCTTTTTATATCTCCGTCGTCAGTGAAAAATGTGCGTTCATTGAGGTTAAAATAGGGCCGGATCCTTATTTTCCAGTCTTCCGATATTTTGTCGGCAGAGAATCCCCATCGTGAATCAAACCGGCTCCTGCTTTTCTCCTTGTCGATTGAGGCGCCTCCATATATTTCAAAAACCCAGTTTTTCCATGGATCTGTAACCGGAATAGTATCTTTAAGGAAATCGCTTTTTATGGTTACTTTCATCTGGTTAACCATGTCCGTACCTGAAAGGTAAGGGACCAGTCCTATGCTGATAATGTCAACCAGACCATTACGTGTTTCGTCAGAGGTATGCGTGCCCGGATCCCAATAGGTTATAACGTTGTTCGTACCCTCAAAGGGCCCCCGGCCAATAAATGATATCACGTAATTATCCCCTGCTGATCCTGACGGATGTCGCACCATCATTATGTGCACCTGTGCCAGCTCCTTATCGCGGACATAGTTAACGAAGGTCACATTTTCCCGTATATATTGCTGGTGCCACACAAAATCGAGAAAAACCGTAATGCGCCCGTTGGTTAGCTGTGGAACTCCATTTTCCTGGGCCGGGGCAATTTCAGGTTTTAAAATACCGGTAAAAAACAGAATAATAAGAATTGCAATAAGAGGGACTTTCCTGTTGGTAGTGTCGATTGATATATTCGTAAAAAACATAATTATTAATGATGGATTTGCACTATTATTTTAAAGGATATTTCCTGTAAAGGAATTTCAGCGTACAAAGATAGCAGAATAATTTTAATCGGCACTATATGAGGCGAACCGATAAGTTCCTTAATGATGTGTCAGTCTGATAAAGATGACCGGGTACTCCCTTTATTCGGAATATTTAATCACTTCTGCAGGGCAGTTATCTGCTGCTTCTTTAATTCCTGCTTCATAATCAGAGTAGTTGACACCTTCAATGACAGTTGATATATCTTCAAGCTTAAAGACTTCAGGGCAAATCTGTTCGCATGACCCGCATGATATGCAGCCTTCTTCCATCCATACCTTTGTTATGGCCATTTTGTTTCTTCGTTTTTTATTTCAAAAAAATGATTTTCATTTTCCCCGAAAATACATCTTTACTTTTAAAATCATTAAGTAAGTTTAACAATCTTTGCCTGAAAACCTTTTTCATGATAAACTCATGTTAATTAATTGCTTGATAATTACATAACTATGAAACCAAACCGACGGAAATTTATTTCAACTGCTGCAGCCGGCGGGCTGGGAGCAGCCGCACTATCATTACCAGGATGCAGGTCTGAAATGTCAGCAGATAACATAAGGGCAGATATAAAATCAAGATATGAAAAACTTGACGAGATTCTCAAACA
>Ga0334882_1003172_pt1 | contig 15428 bp, 11 predicted proteins | sample GraSluR1_MG_5_FD_207226 | JGI IMG/M metagenome (GOLD analysis project Ga0334882, IMG submission 207226) | Sludge microbial communities from methane-producing bioreactor in Wageningen University, Netherlands - Granular Sludge_15_04-R1 | ecosystem: Engineered > Bioreactor > Anaerobic >... | reverse complement strand
AGGGCACGGATCGCCATTGTAGGCGCCAACGGGGTCGGCAAGACCACGCTCCTGCGGATCCTGATCGGCGAGGATGGCCCCAATTTGGGTTCAGTCCAGCACGCCAGAGATTTGACCATCGGTTATCTGCCGCAGGAGGCGACCCTGGCAACGCGTGGCACGCTTTGGGAAACCTGCCTGCCCGCTTTTGCTGACCTGATCGAGATGGAAGCTGAGCTTGAAGCGTGTATGAAGACGATGTCCGAATCAGACCAGACGGATGCGGCTGTTGACCGCTATGGGAAACTGGAACAGGCTTTTGACCGGCGGGGTGGGTATACCTACGAGGTGCGGATCCGGCAGACCCTTTCGGGTTTAGGATTCGAAGAAAAGGATTACAACCGGCCTGTAACGCAGCTCTCGGGCGGGCAGCGCACCCGCGCAATGCTGGCCAAGCTTCTACTCGAAAGTCCGGATGTTCTCATGCTGGATGAGCCGACGAACCATCTCGACATCCAAGCGGTGGAATGGCTTGAGTCATTTCTGAAGGATTGGGATGGCGCGCTGGTCGTTGTCTCGCATGATCGTTATTTCCTCGACCAGGTGGCTCAAACTATCTGGGAAATGACCCCGGCGCTGGAAGTTTATCGTGGGAACTACTCAGCCTATCTGACCCAGCGTGAGGAACGTTATGGGTACCGTCTGGCGGAATATGAAGCCCAAACGGCTTTCATCGAAAAAGAGCAAGAGTTCATCAGGCGTAACATTGCCGGACAGAAGACCAATCAGGCCAAGGGTCGGCAACGGCGGCTGGAACGCTTGCTGGAGGACGCTCGTTTGGCGCCGCCGCCCAGTGAACCAAGGCGTATGCATATTCACCTCAACACCAAAGGGCGTTCAGGTGACCTCGTGCTGCGTACACATGATCTGCAGGTAGGGTATGAAGACGAAGGTCAGCCTTTGTTTGATTGCCCTGACCTGGTCCTGCAGCGGCAGGAGTGCGCCGCCATCATCGGCCCCAACGGCGCGGGGAAGACCACCTTCCTGAAGACAATTCTTGAACAGACACCGCCCTACACCGGCAAGGTACAGCTTGGCGCAAGTCTTGAAGTTGGTTATTTCGCTCAGGCACATGAGGGGTTGAACCATGAGAAAACCCTCATGGCTGAAATTGACCGCGTTGCGCCGAATATGCTGCCGGCTGAAATCCGTAATTATCTGGCAAAGTACCTTTTCACCGGAGAGGATGTGTTTCGAAAAGTGGGGACACTTTCCGGTGGGGAGCGGGGCCGGCTGGCGCTGGCCAAACTCTCACTTTCGAATGCCAACCTGCTATTGCTGGATGAACCCACCAACCACCTTGACCTGCCCACCCAGGAAGTCCTCGAATCTGTTTTCTCGAATTTTCCAGGGACGATCCTGCTGGTATCCCATGACCGATATTTGATTGATTCCCTTGCAACGCAGATATGGGAAGTCGATCCACAGGCAGGGACCCTCCATGTCTTCAAAGGCTCTTATACGCAGTATAGGGCTCACAAGGTGAAGCTGGAGGAGCAGCAGGCCGAAGAACAGGGGGGACAGGCTTTATCCGGAGCCGGTACGGTCCAAAAATCGCATGGGCCTTCACAGCAGAGGTCCCTTTCAAAACATGAACAGAAAAAGCTCCGTGACCGGCAGGCGGAGATTGAAGCGAAGGTACACGACCTTGAATCAAAACAGAGCCAGATCTCAGAGAAGCTGGCAGTTCCCCCGGATGATCAGGCTGAGGTCTTGCGGCTAGGGGAGAAATATGTCGAACTGCAAAAGCAGGTGGACATATTTCTAGTGGAATGGTCAGAGATTGAAACCCGGCTTGGGGGGTAGATGCTGGCTATGAATTCCTAATGAGAAATTGATGGGTTGGCGATCCAATCTCGGATATCGCCTGGTGAGAACGGATTTAGAGGGCATGGCTTCTGTACAGAAGCGTGTTATTTATCGCAAAAAGCTTTGAAATCTCTGAGGATATTCAAAAACTCCTCAGGTAGAAAACCCAGACCTTGCTCAGCGATTGGGTCGGGAACGCCTCCATAGAACGCCTCGGCGATCCCACCCGTGATGCAGGCGATGGTGTCGCTGTCGCCGCCCAGTGAGATCGCCTTCCGGACGGCGTCCTCAAAGCTTTCCGATTTGAGGAAAGCGATAATGGCTTCCGGCACTGATCCCTGACAGGAGACATCAAAGGTGTAACCCGGCCGGATTTCATCCAGCGTGCGGTTCAGATCGTAATCGAAACGCCTGCTGATCTCAGCCCGAATCTCAGGCTGCGTTGCTCCCTGCCGCGCCAGCAGGATCGCCAGCGCTGTGGCCTGTGCGCCCTTAATCCCCTCTGGGTGGTCGTGGGTCACCGCCGCACTGCGCTTTGCCTCCGCCAGCACTTCATCCACAGTATCCAACGCGAACCCCACGGGGCTGGCTCGCATAGCCGAACCGTTGCCCCAGCTGTTGTAAGGTTTGGGGTCCTCCAGGTATATCCAGCTGTTGAAGTTGCCCCCATAGCCGCGCCCCGGGTAGCGCCGGGCGAAGTCCTGATAGGCTTTGGTGTAGCTTATCCCATACATGAGAGCTTTAGCGGTTGCGGCCGTGAGCACTGTATCATCCGTGAAAAAACAGTCGGGCTGAAAAAGTGGAAAGTCCGCTGTTTTGATGTTATGCCATTCGTAGACTGAACCAACGATATCGCCGATCATTGCACCGAGCATGATGACCTCCTGTTTTCTGCAAGGATTAAGATGTGAATTATTGGATTGGTTAGTATTTTCTTGCCAGACCTGCAAAGCGGAACCCCGCAGCTTCCCAGGCTGTCTTGTCCCAGGCGTTGACCGCATCAAAGACCAGTTCTGCGCGGGTTTTCCTCCTAATTACAATGGGATCAAGCGTTTTGAACTGATCATGCGCCACGGCCAGGACGATCAGGTCCGCATCAATCAGCGCAGCGTCAAGGGTCGCCACCTGTTGGATATTCGCCACCTCAGCATCCTTCCTGAACGGTTCATAGGCATGCACTGTTGCGCCTTGACCCTGAAGGTTACGCGCCAGCGCGGCTGCGGGGCTTTCCCGGAGGTCGTCAACGTTGGGTTTAAAGGCCAGACCCAAAAAAGCCACGCATTTGCCAGCCAGTCCTCCTGCCTCTTTCCTGATGAGTTCCGAGATAAATTCGGGCTGCCCGTCATTGACCTGCCGTGCGGTGCGGATTAACTGGGCTGCTTCCGGTGCGGCTTCCACGAGGAACCAGGGATCCACGCTGATGCAGTGTCCGCCCACGCCGATGCCTGGCCGCAAAATATTCACCCTGGGATGCAGGTTGGCGATGTTGATTGCTTCCCAGATATCCACATCAAACTGCTGGGCGAGCCGGGCGAACTCGTTGGCGATGGCGATGTTGATGTCGCGGGAGGTGTTTTCCATCAGCTTGACCATCTCCGCCGTGGTGGCATCGGTCAGGATGATGTCACCCTTAACAAAGGTACGGTAGAGGTCTCTACCCGCTTCCGCGGAAGCGCGGTTCACACCGCCGATCACCCGGGCGTTTTCTTTCAGTTCCTGCATAATTTTTCCGGGCAGCACCCTTTCCGGCGAGTATGCCAGCAGGAAATCCTCTCCAGCCTTCAACCCACTTTTTTCGAGGATGGGTGCAAGGATGTCGGCGGTTGTGCGCGGCGGCGAGGTCGATTCGAGGATCACGAGGTTGCCGGGCTTCAGGTGGGGGACGATCGATTCGGCGGCCGAAACCACCGCGCGCAGGTCAGCACGTTTATCCTCGTAGAAGGGTGTCGGTACTGCGATGATGAAGGCATCCGCCGGGCAGACCTTGGTTGAGACCTTCAGCCGGCCGCTTTTGACCGCATCCCCAAACTGATCCCGCAGCCCCGGTTCAAAGATATGTAAATCACCAGCTTGGAGACGAGTAATAATGCCGGCATTAATATCCATCCCTGTCACCTGGATGCCGTTGCTGGCGAACATACTCGCCGTTGGCAGGCCGATATATCCCATCCCGATCACACATAGTGATTTAAAGTCCATATTTATTAACTCTTATTCTCAATACCACCATCGAATATTCAATCAGGGTGAATTTTACCTTAAAACTGTGAAGGCTTTCCAGGATGGGGCGCTGTCAGGAAAACAAGAAAACAGGGGTGGTATGTTCGTTACAATCCCTGTCCGCTGATCAGAACCCAGATGGTTTTAATCGCGATAAAGATATCGAGCCAGATAGACCAGTTGCTGATGTAGTATTCATCCAGTTGCAAGCGTTCCTCAAAAGTGGTGGCATTCCGGCCCATGACCTGCCACCACCCGGTCAACCCGGGTTTGACCTTCAGGATAATGTTGGCGTAATCGCCTATTGCGGGGAGTTCTCGGGGAAGGTAACTTCTCGGTCCAATCAGGTTCATATCGCCTTTGACCACATTGATCAGCTGTGGTAATTCGTCCAGGCTATATCGCCGCAGAAATTTTCCAGTTTTTGTTACTCTGGGATCGTTTGCTAATTTATGATAAAGATGATACTCTTTGGCTGCTTGTGGATCTGAATCTAACAGTTCAACCAGTTTCTCTTCAGCGTTCAAATACATTGTCCGAAACTTCAGGGAATTGAAAGTAGTGCCATTTTGTCCCAGGCGTTTTTGTGCATACAAGACTGGGCCTTTTGAATCTAATTTGATAAGCAATGTCAAGATTAAAAAGAGGGGCCAGCTTATAAGTAAAAGCAAAAGGGTGAGGAACAGATCTACAATTCGTTTAATGAACCGTTCGCGTTTGTTAAGCAAATGATAATTTGTTTCGACCACCAATGTTCCATGCAAATCAATGGTGCTTACCCAGAGTGATCCAAAAGGAGAGGAGTTGAGTACAAATAAGATATTGGGAATTATGTCCCTCATCCAATGGAAATTGGAAGAAAGCATTAAATCATTTGGATCAGTAAAGAGCATATGTTTAATATCAATAACCTTAACTTTTTCCCGCAGTTCATCGATGTCACCAACTGAATCAATTTCCGGGATCGGTTGATGATTATGGTGATCCGGATCAAAAAACAATACAGGCCTAAAACCAAGTCGGCGGTTTTCAAGTAATTTCTTAATGATTAAAGTTGACGAATTCCGTGATCCTACAACGACAACCGGAATTCCCCACCAGGAGAATTTTGAGAAGCGATTCCGCAGAGCAAAACGTCCTAACATCATGAAAAGGACAGAAAGAAACCAGGTCAGGACAAAGATAAATCTGGAATAAGCTAAACCGAGTTGCTGTAAGAACAGGAAAACACCAAGGAAAATGGATGATATTGTGACAGAATAAAGTACCTTTTGCATTTCCTGAACTGATGCTAAACCAAATCCGGGGTAAAGACCAGTTGTCCAGGCCATTAGAACGTTAAATATTACAAAAAAAATCAGACCATTAACGATCAGTGGCCAATTTACCTCTCCACCCATGATAGGAGTCAGAGCATAACGAATAAGAGCTGAAAGAAGTGCTGCAGTACTGATGGTTAAAATGTCTAGAATAATCAGGACAATATTTACCAGCTGGCTGCGATTTCCAAGGAGTATGTTCGTAATATTCTTCTTTTTTGGGGCATTCATTCTCAAACAAGCTCCTTTAAACCTGACGATGTCAATTTATTTGGATTGATAAATGATGATTGAATTATTTGTCCTAACATAGCTGAAATAAGAATTCTTATCATTTATTATTGTTAAACTCTTGATAAGCTTGATCAACAAATGATTTCATTTCAGTTTTGAAGCGTTTTTTGCTAAACCTTTCTGCATTGCGACGAATCTCTGTGCTATCAAATTTCGGATGTTTCTCAAACTTTTCAATGGCATCAATGATCGAGATCGGCGATTGTTCTGGAAAAAACAATCCTGTCTCGCCATCAAGGACAGTTTCTAATACACCGCCCTTACCATAAGCAATCACTGGAGTGCCACAAGCCTGCGCTTCAACAGGCACAATCCCGAAATCTTCCTCTGCTGCATAAATTAATGCTTTTGCCTTTCGCAAAAAGTCTTCAACGACCTTATCCTCTTGGAAACCCAGGAACTCAATATTACTTGAAGAATGTTTCTTCAGGTTTTTCAGCTCTGGCCCATCTCCGATTACAATCAATTTTTTATATGGCAGGTCTGAAAAAGCTTGAACGATAATATCTACTTTTTTATAGGGCACAAGGCGAGAGACCACGAGATAGAAATCTTCTTTTTCCTTTTCAACTTTAAAGCGATCAATCTCGACAGGCGGGTAAATGACATTTGCGGTACGTTTATAAAATTTTCTAATCCTTTGAGCGATAAAATTCGAATTGGCCACAAATTCATCTACACCTGGCACAGTTCTCAAGTCCCACATTCTTATGTAATGGAGTAAATATTTCGCAAGGAGTCCCTTGATTCCTCGTGTTAACCCAGCTTGTGAAAGGTATTGGTGTTGCATATCCCAGGCATATCGGATCGGCGTATGAATGTAGCTAATATGGAGCTGGTTGGGGCTTGTGATTACGCCTTTGGCAACTGCATGGCTATCCGAGATAACCACGTCATAATTTGAGAGATCCAACTGTTCAATAGCCAAAGGCATTAAGGGGAGGTAGGAACGGTGCTTACGTTTGGCAAAGGGCAGTTTATTGATGAACGATCCGGTGACCTTGGTTGATTGGATAATATCGCGACATTGCCCATTTTCATCATAGATTAACGTAAAGATTGGTGTGTCTGGCCAAATCTCCAGCATTGTCTTTAAAACTAATTCAGCCCCACCATAGGTTGTAAGCCAGTCATGGACAAAACAAATTTTCATGTTGTTTCTATCCTAAATTAATAGATGCGGTCATCTCTCTAGTATAGCTGGTTTTTTTACGTATGCCTTTTTCGCAGGTCTTACAGGCAGTGGTACTTTAGGAATTACTTCATTGATCAAATAGAACATAAATCAGAATTACGGCACGCCTTTGATTTCACTTCTCACCGCGCGCTTCTGCTTGCAGCTCGTCATAAAACCCGACTAAATAGGCATGCCGCGCTTCAGCAATCCTTTTTCCGCTCTCCGTGAACATCCGCTCTTTGACACGGCGCAGTTTGAACAGGAACTCATGGTAGGAAGAATGGGGCTCGCCGGGTTCCTTTTCGCCCGTCTCTAAAAATCTTGGTGAGGGTTCAGCGTATGACGGCTCACCATCCAGGGCAGCGTAAGCGATTGTGCGGGCCGCGCCTATTGCGCCCAGCACATCCAGTTTATCCGCGTCGAAAAGAACCTGTGCTTCCACCGTCTCAGGACGGTCTTTTTGTCCCCGGAAACGGTGGGCCCGGATGCAGTGCTGGACGGCTTTGACCTTCTCATCCGGCCAGCCTTTCAGGGCAAGCACCTCACCGGCAAATTCGGCGGAAGCGATGTGGTGTCCGGCTCGCTCAGCCCCCTCACCGCCGGGCGCGCTGCCTTTGGAATCGTGTAGCAGGGCGGCCGCCTGAAGGATTTCAAGATCGGCCCCCTCGATTTTCCCTATTCTTTCAGCCATACGGTAAACCCGCAGGACGTGATCAAAATCATGCACGGGGTCAGCAATTGCATACCAGCCCCGGGCTTCTTCAATGGTGATGGGTTCCATATTCTGTGCCTGCTTTCTGATTCAACGGATGGCGATATCGAGAAATCCAAGGAAATATCCTGCAATCAATAACAGCGCGAGCAGGATCAATATGACCCGGACGAACTTCCAGGCCACTTTTAGGACTCCCCGCAGGATGACAACGCCAAGGATGAGGATTACACCAGCAGCCAGGATATAAAGGACGCTTTGAATGGTTTCTGACATTGAGTTCATAAATCCCGGTTCGGACTCTCCTGGCTTTCGGCAGGCCCATTGACCGAATAAATCCTGCCTTTCTTAATCACACAGGCTACAAGATTGATGCCGAACCGGTAACCAAGGTGGCGGTAGTCTTCTTCACCCAGGACCAACAGGTCTGCCTGTTTCCCCGGTTCCAGCGATCCAATGGTGTTCTCCCGGCCGATGGCGGCTGCGGCGTTGATCGTTCCCGCTGCAATTGCCTGGGCGGGCGTCAAGCCCAGCTTGCGGCAGGCCAAGGCAAGGATGAACTGCATTGATTCACACCAGGACGTTCCGGGGTTAACATCCGTGGCAAGGGAAAGCAGGCCGTGTGCTTCGATGATTCCCCTGGCGGGGGTGTACTCGCTTTCGTTCAAACCAAAGGGCGTTCCCGGAAGGGAGACCGCCACAGTCCCGGACTGCGCCAGCGCTTGGATGTCTTCAGGTGATGTTTTCACCAGATGGTCCGCAGAAGCAGCGTCTAATTCGGCCGCCAGGGAGGCTCCACCGAGGTTCTCGAATTCATCCGCATGGATTTTCAGTGGGAAACCCAGCGCTTTTGCGGCCTCGAGAATCCGGCGGGACTGCCCTAAATCAAAAGCCCCGCGTTCGCAAAAGACATCCACAAAAGGCATCGGCTTGCCGCCAGCGTTTTCCTGCCACCACGTCTTCAGGGTAGGGAGCATCTTGTGGCAGACCTGGTCCACATAATCATCCGGGCGGTCTATGTATTCAGGTGGGACGGCATGGGCGGCAAGGAAGGTGGACACTAGTTCTACAGGTCCCTGCGCATCCAGCGCCAGGATCACATGCAGTTGTTTGAGTTCGGACTCAAAGGACAACCCGTATCCGGTTTTCACCTCCGCTGTGGTTGTGCCGTGTTTGAACGCCTGCCAGACTCGCCGGCATGTCTGTTCGATCAGGTCATCTTCTGCGGCAGCTCGGGTTGCTTTCACAGTAGAGAGGATCCCGCCGCCGGCTTCCAGGATTTCAAGATAAGACTTACCCTCGAGCCGCATCTCAAATTCAGCGGCCCTGTCGCCCGCCCAGACCAGATGCGTGTGCGGGTCTACAAAACCGGGCATGACAACTTTGTACCGGGCATCAAGGGTGTCGGCGTCCGGGTATTGTGCTAGGATATCCTTACTTTTGCCAACAGCGAGGATAATCCCGCCTGCAATGGAAACAGCGCCGTCTTCAATAATCCCCAGCTTGCCCAAACGATGACCGCGCTGCGGTCCGCCAGCGAGGGTCAGGAGCTGAGAGGCGTTATGGATGATAAGAGGTTTCGGATCGCTTGCCATAGTGTCTTAATTATACCAACGGCCAGGGATAGGCCCGCCGGTCTTCAGGCGGCAGGGGGAAGGTATCTGAACCGGCCAAAAGCCGGGCGCGGCTTTCCAGTGCTTTGATCTCGCCCGGCAACAGGCGAGGCGTAAGTGCGCTAAACAACGCTCCCCCGGGAGACAGCTTTGGGATCAGGGTCTCCACATCCTTGCGCAAGTTCTCCGGGATGGGTTTTCCAGCATGGTCCCAGATAACTGTCCGCAGTTTATCTTCCTCATGGAAGGACAACCCGTGGTCGATCAGCCAGAGTTCGCCCTCCGGATCTATCAACAAGTGTCCCCCCTTTCTATCAGCGTTATTGATCAGCAGGTCAAAGAGCATCACTTCAGACAGGCGAACCTTGTCTTCTTCTCTGAACACGAAATAGTGATATTCGGGGTCGTGTTCGATGAATAATTGTGCCGATCCAGGCCCCAGTGGGGCGTCCGTTGTTCTGAACACGGTCGGGGGGACGAGTTCCCATCCCAGCGCTTCACTTACAAGAAAGGCCGCCACCTCCCGCCTAGAAAGCGTTTGGTGTGGAAAATCCAAGAGCGGACGCTCTCCCTGCAGAGGTTTGTAAACGGCTTTGAATTTGAGTTCCTGATAATGACAGTCCACCAAGAAGGTATGGTTTGAACCATACACGAATTGACCTTCCAGACTCATTGTGCCTGCCTGCAGGGCTTTCAGGATAAAATCCTTTTCTGTTTTCATTTCTGGTTCAGATCGTGGTTTTATGACCGTTGTTCTTGGGTGAGAATTCACCGGGAGGCAGAATGGGCTCACCGCTTGAGGGCCAGATTGGCCGCCCGCGACTGGCAAGTTCAATCCCCCAGCGAGCCATTGCCCAGATCTGCGACCGTGTACACCAAAAACGGACCTCACTCAGGTTTTCTTCACCGGCTTCCGGATCATCGATCGAGATTTCTTTTGCGATCAGGATCATCAGGTCTTGCTCAGGATCATACCCCAGACTCAGCTCTCCCACCCGGAATAACGGGTCCAAAGGCGGTTCCAGGACCATCTGCTCCTCGCTGTAATTCGGGGAAGCATCCGGGAGATCTGGCGTTTTCTCCTGCAGTTCCGACATCAGGTTTTCAATGGCTAATGCCAGGGTCTGCACCTGGAATTTTTCGACCAGGAGGGTGATGACCTGATCAGGGCCTTTTCCCTGGAGGTAAAAGACACGGTCGCCCGGCTTGCCAATGGCATCCACGGTGATCAGGGTGACCGGATTCAGGTCGATTTCAATGCGAGACATAGGTTTTCCAATCAAAGCACATCGGTTTTATCCGATTCTACCAGAATTGAACCTTAAGCGGATAGTTTTGATAATGGCGGGAGGTTGTTTGGAGTTTCTTTATCCTGTCCAGAGATTAATCCAGATAGATAATGTCAATATTGTGTGATCCCATCATTCCCTCTAATTTGTGGATCAGGATGTCGGTCAGCCCGATGGTCACATTGGGAAAGTTGATCTCGTAATGATAACCATTTTCCCGCACCCGGAAGGCGAATCTATCCCGGCCGGGCCGGGAGATCAGGATATCGTAAATGCGACGCAGCCGGCGGACATCCTGATTTTTATCACCGCAGGAAACCAGGGTGATATGAACGCAACGCGGCTTTTGGTCCGGCCCCGGCAGAGGTTCAGGTTTTGGCAAGGCGGATTTCAGGATATGATACCGGGTTGAGGCACTGGCTGCTTCTTCAACCCGCGGCCTTGAAGAAGGGCGTTCAGCCACAGCGACCATGGTGTTTTGTTCAGCCTCGGCGTGGGTCAGGGCGGGGTGGCCATTGTCGTAACCTGGTCCATCAGAATAAGTGCTCAGTGCTTCCTGGGCATCGAAGGACTCCGTTTGCAAGGATAGGGAGTCCGCTGATGGATCGAGAGATGATGATATTTTGAGGTCGTCAAAGCCTTCAGAATTGGGGATCAATGGATCAGGGCTGGCGGGCTGGAGGGCTGCCTCTGACTCGGTTTGAAGCGCTGACTGGGCGAGAGGTTTCATGCCATTTCCGTTGTGGCCGGTGGGGTCTGGTTCGTCCAGGTCATCAATCGGGATATCAGGCAGGTAGTCTTCCAGAAAATCATCTTCTGGTACGGTAGGAGAGGTTGTGTCAGGGGTTTCTTCACACCAATCCTTCTCAAGGTCGTTGAGTGCAAGCGGTGTGATTTTGTTGACCAAAATTTTTGGGTCTCCCTGTCCGGTATCCACCCGGCCTTCTACCTGCAGTAAACTATCCATCTCCATCAGGTGATAATATTGTTCCCAGACTTTGGGAAAGATCACCAGGTCAATTTTTCCGTATAAATCCTCAAGGGTCGCAAAGCCCATGGATTTGCCGTTTTTTGTTAAGTGCGGGCGAAACCGATCAACCATCCCGGCCACCACAACATTCTCATTTTCTCCCAGTTCCGCCAACTGGTGGGAAAAATGGGTCACCCGTTGTGAAAGGAGTTTGTGATAGGGGCTCAGGGGATGGTCGGAGACATACAGGCCGAGCAGTTCCCGTTCCCAATTCAGTTCTTCATGTTTGTCAGCATGGGCTGTTTCATGCAGGATGATGTTGTCATCCATCGCGTCTGATGCTTCAAAGAGCGTCATCTGCCCTGCCTCCTTAGCCCGGAAAAAACTACTGCTGACGGCAATGATGCTTTCAAGGTCCTGCAATAAGCACAGACGCGGCCCGAAATGATCCAAACCGCCGACTTTGATCAAACATTCCATTGCCCGCCGGCCGATCTGGCGCAGATCCACCCGTTTGGCGAAATCTGTCAGGTTGACAAAGGGGCCTTCTTTACGGGCGTCCATGATCAGATCAACCGGGTTTTGCCCTACATTCTTGATCGCACCTAGGCCGAAGCGAATTGCCGGCTCCTTACCCTCACGGTCTTCAATACTAAAATCATAGCCGCTGGTGTTGATATCCGGCGGGAGAACCTCGATCCCCATAGCGCGGCAATCTGCAACATAAGCGGCAACTTTATCCGTGTCGTTCTTCCATGCGGAAAGCAGCGCGGTCATATATTCAATCGTGTAGTGATACTTCAAATACCCGGTTTGGACGGCGATCACGCCATAATCCGCTGCGTGGCTTTTGTTGAAACCGTAACGGGCGAACTCTTCCCAATCCGCAAAGATCAGGGCAGCCTCATTTGAACTGACGTTACTGTGTTTCTGTGCGCCTTCGATGAATTTCCTGCGGTGATCATCCAGCTGTTTTTTCTTCTTTTTAGCGATGGCTTTCCGCAGGCTGTCCGCCTCGCTTGCCTCATATCCTGCAAGCTGCATGGCAGCCTGCATGATCTGTTCCTGGTAGATCGCGATCCCAAAAGTGTCTTTGAAGATGGGTTCCAGAACAGGATGCGGGTAGGTCGGTTTTTCTTTACCGTGCAGGCGGTTAATGTAGGTCGGTATGAACTGCATCGGCCCAGGCCGGTAGAGAGCTATCATGGCGATGACGTGAGCCAGCTCGCGGGGTTTCATCTCGGTGATATAACGGGTCATGCCCGTGCCTTCAAGCTGGAACATCCCGGTTGTATGCCCCTGGCTGATGAAGTCAAACACTTCTGGATCATCTGTTGGGATTGAACGCAGGTCAAATTCGACTCCATGGCGTTCTTTGATCAGGTCACAAGCCCTGGACATAATGGTCAATGTGACCAGACCCAGGAAATCAACCTTGAGCAGCCCAAGATTATCGACCACTGACATCTCGTACTGTGTTATGGTGTTAATGGGGTTGTCCTCGGATTGACTCGTAGGACGATGGAGGGGGATATATTTCACAATGGGTTTGTCGGTGATGATGACGCCCGCGGCATGCGTCCCTGCGTTGCGGACAGTTCCTTCCATCTTGCTGGCGGTGTCGATCAAGGACCGGTAAAAGTCTGCGGAATCGTAAAGCTTGCGTAATTCGCTGGCCTCATTTAATGTCTCGGCTATCGTCACGGGCTTGCCGGGGATGGCGGGTATCAGCTTGGCGACTTTGTCCACCTCGCTGATTGGGATATCCATAACCCGGCCGACATCCCGGATAGCGGCCCGGGCACCCATTGTGCCGAAAGTGATAATTTGTGCGACCTTATCCTCGCCATATTTTTCAGCACAATAGTGCATCATCTCCGCCCGGCGGTCGTCCTGGAAATCAAGATCGATATCGGGCATGTTGACCCGGCCTTTTTGGAGGAAACGCTCAAAAAGCAGGTCATGTTCCAAAGGATCGATCAAATTGATATCCAGGGCATAAGCCACGATTGACCCGGCAGCGGAGCCGCGGGCGTTGTACCAGATCCCGTTTTCTTTGGCATGCTTACAAAGGTCCCAGACGATCAGGAAGTAGGCGTCAAACTCCATCTCCCGGATCACTTCCAGCTCATAGTCAAGTCGATCCTGGACTTTGGGATCAGTTGCCCGATCCCTGTAGATCCGCTTCAATCCCACTTCGCAAAGGTGGCGCAGGTAAGACTGCGTGGTAAATGGTTCGGGCACCTCGAACAGCGGCAGGTGATAGCCATCGCGCCGCAAATCCACTTTGCAGCGTTCGGCGATCAGCAGGGTGTTGTCAATCGCACCCGGGATATGTCCGAAGAGCGCTTGCATTTCCTCCGGCGTTCGCAGGTAATATGTATCATCATCCATGCGCATCCGATTTGGATCCGAGAGTAGGCTGCCTGTTTGGATCGCAAGCAGGATATCCTGCAGCCGGGCATCTTCCTGGTTGATATAGTGCACATCGTTTGCCGCAATGAACTGCATATTGAACCGTGTGCCGAGGTCCACAAGTTTCTGGTTGGTTTGCGGTAATCCTTTGATGTTATGGGACTGGAGTTCGATGAAAAAGTTGTCTCTTCCAAAAACATCAAGATACCATCGCAGGTGTTTCTCTGCTCTTTCGAGGTCATCATTCATTATTGCTCGAGGGATTTCACCGGAAAGGCAGCCAGATGTCGCGATCAGGCCTTCGCTGTGGGCGGCCAGGTAATCCCGGTCAATCCTTGGGCGGTAATAGAACCCTTCCAGTTGAGAGGCGGATGCGATTTCGAGCAGGTTCTGATATCCAGTCATATTCTCGGCGAGCAGGAGCAGGTGCGCTGTCCGTTTATCCCGCCGGGGGTCCCGGTCGGTCATCCTGCGGGGCGCAAGATAGGTCTCCAGTCCGATGATGGGTTTGATCCCGACCTCAATGGCTGCATTGAAGAACTCCACTGTGCCGTACATCGTGCCGTGATCGGTCAGCGCCAGGGCCGGCATCCCAAGATCCCTGGCGCGTTTGACCAGGGGCTTGATCTGACTGAACCCATCCAATATGGAATAGGTTGAGTGGACATGGAGATGGACAAATGACATAGCGATAAGTCGTTGTGGTGGGCCTACCTGTTAAAAAGTGCGTCCCAACAATGCTCCAGGACGCCTGACTGATTTCTATTATAGCATGCGGGATTCTCGAAAGAAAATAAACCGCCTTAAAATTGTTGGATTTTTAAGAAAGCTGTTTAAAACTGGCGGCATGAAAGCAGTCTGGAGGGGTTTCTCTCAAAGAAGAACTGAACGGTCAGGGTGCATCATCTGACCGAAAGCCGGAACTATTTTTTGAGTCTTGCGCTCCCAAACCGGGTGTAATAATTTAATTTTTTACCCAAGGCACTTTTTCGCAGATAAATGGCAAGCTGATCCCGGCCTTCTGTCAGAGGGGTCTGCCCTTTGTGCGTTGTCCTGAAGAGATAATAGGCCGTTGTCACTCCAATAACTGCCATCACGACCAGGAGTGTTTCGATCAGGAAATTCGCGAAAGTCCGCCCTTCCAAAAAAAGCGGAACGATGAGATACAGGTAAAGTGGATAGGGCAGCATCATCAGAAACACCTGGCCGATCTCGTTTTGGAGAGCGCGTCGGGCACAGTGATCGCAGACAAAATGGGTTTCAGAGCCCAGAATCTCTTTCTCCGAAGGAAGGAGTTTTCTTTTTGCTGTCTGTTCTCCAGCGGCCATGGTGCTGTCGGTGTAGTGGAACTGGGCATCACCGCCTTTGCGCGCCTGACCGCATCGCAGGCATAATTCCTCATTTTTTGGCGGTCTGCCCTGCGCCTGACGCAGCCGGACCAGAGAGAGAATCACAAAAATCACTGCGCTGATGGGGGCAACCACAGCAGTCAGGATTCGAAGGATTGTTAAAATAAGGTCCATAAGTTTTCCCATTCACTTGGAGCTATAGAGCGATTTTACCTTAATTAT
>Ga0334882_1003169_pt1 | contig 15440 bp, 10 predicted proteins | sample GraSluR1_MG_5_FD_207226 | JGI IMG/M metagenome (GOLD analysis project Ga0334882, IMG submission 207226) | Sludge microbial communities from methane-producing bioreactor in Wageningen University, Netherlands - Granular Sludge_15_04-R1 | ecosystem: Engineered > Bioreactor > Anaerobic >... | reverse complement strand
CTTATCTCCATTCTCACAGCCTCTCTTGCATCCTCTATATTCGAAAATGTGGCATGACCGGGGGGATAAGGTTCAACCTTATAGTTTGCAGCGGGTTGAGTCCAATCTACCTGTGGTTTGTTCTCAAGGTCGGAGTATGATGTGCACAAGCCCATAACCGGTGTGCTGTTTTTTGCCCTGTCCCGGATTTTATTTACAAGATTTCTTGCATAATCCAGGTCACCTTCTTCAACTGCAATTTCGGCTCTCCACAATATTATATGGGCTAACCGGTATAACCTGTAATTTTTGCCATTGTAGAATCCACTACCATAATTATTTAGGATCTGTTCAGATTTGAAATGCATGTATTTTTTAGTCATATATGGGCCGTTGATATCTTGCTCTCTTATCCAGGCCTTACCCGGGTGGATCCCCCAGCCGAGGTAGTCAACTCCCCGACGGGCAATTGTCCAGTCAACTCTTAAATCCAGAAGGTGATCAGTCGGGATGAATTCTGAATTGCTACTAATACCCTGATCATTGGTTAATGGCTCTCTATCAGAGATATCTAAAATTGGCAATCCGTCATTATTTACCTGAAATGCCTCAAAAAGCAACTGAGTCGGATTAAAGAATCCCCATCCACCCAAACTCGCCGGTCCTCTCTGATGGAAAGCAGCACCTGCAGGATATAAAGAGTTGTGACTTGTTGCAGTTGTAGCCACCTGAATCTCGAAAATGGATTCTCTATTATTTTCATGTGTCATGTCATAGTTGTCATAGAAGTCCGGAACAAGTTCAAAACCTCCGTTGTTGATAATATCGTCAAGAAGCTCCCTGGCCTTATCAAATTCCTTCTGATACAGATGGGCATGGGCTTTTACTGCTTCTGCAGCAAATTTTGTCGGTCGGCCTACTTCACCAAGTGGATGATTTACAGGCAGATTATCAATTGCGAATTGCAGATCTTCTTCGATGCCATCCCAGCCATGATCAGAATTTGGCACATTTTCAGGCAGGATTGGAGCGAGCTCAGCTTCTGTTTTAATATATGGAATGTATTCAAAGACCTTGTTTGCCTGGAAATGAAACCATGCTCTGAGAAATTTAGCCTCTCCTTCTATCTGGATAGCTCTTTCGGGGGGAATAGGTTTCTCTCCCTGCTGGTTTTTAATTAAAAACTCTATGACACGATTCGCACGTGAAACTCCTTCATAGCAGAATCTCCACCTGTCACGAAAGCCAGGAAAAGCAATCAGTATTTTATATTTGTCCATTGGATCCCAAAAGGTTCCGGCACTATGCCCAAAATGACAATCATCAGAATAGGCACTTCCATAAGTCCAGTCTGTTCCCATTGCACCACTCATTGAGGTGCCTCTGATTGAAGCATAGGTTGCGACAAGAATAGCTTCGACTCCTTCAGGTGACTCAATTACTGATCCTGCAGCAACTCCGTGTGGTTGTTTCGTCAGGAAATCTTCATTACAGGACAGCAACCCCGATGCGATTATTATAGCTGGAAACAAGATTTTCCTGTACATTTTGAATACCTGTATTTCCGAAAATTTAATAACTAGATTTATACAGATGGCACCTACAAAACCAAACTCAAAAGTGTTTATTACAAAGTCATATTACAGTTTACCCTTAAAGGTAAGAATAATATATAAATGCATTGTTGATCTTAAGAAAAAACCATGTATTGAATTGGTACTGAATTATAGTCTGTTTAATACATGAGTATTCATAATTTACTGTATTCCTTTGTGTTACTTTGTGGGTTAAGAATATTTAACCACAAAGGACTCAAGGGATTTCACAAAGGATACAGAAAGTTTTTAAGTTAAACAGAATAGAACCAGCTTCAGAGTATTTTGACATGCTGTTCTCTTCTTCAGAAAGGATGTTTTCAGAAGTTTATGATTTTGAGATTTACAGAGGCTTTTTCTCTATTTTCAGAGAAATATCTTTTTCAGTTAGGGTCTGGTACCACTTGAGAAAGATAATCTTTAGAAATAGATTTTTTACGTGAACAAAAGAGTAAAAATCGCAAATTTAGTGGGGGTGCTCTGTCAAGCCTTAAATTACCGAGCAGGAAGAACATATAAACGCAAACTGTGTTAATTGATTATCATTACAACGTTGTCCCAATCTCACTATTATGAGTCTATACAAATCAGAGCCTGCTGGGCGGCGTATTGGCCATAGACACGATAATCTGAGTGGTTGGCGACGCTTTCTAACCTATTAATACAATCATGTTCAATGACCGCGTGTTTTAGGTTGGATTATGGAATTTCTTTCTTTTTTCATTCCGTTTTACTAACGCTACAGCTCCAGGAAAAAGGCTGCGATATGCCGTAACCTGGAGCCGTATGTTAAGCGATCATTTTGCACAGTTGTTGATTACAAATAATCTTTAACAACCGGCTTTTAGAGTTTGGAATAATGCACCGCCAATAGCTTTTACCATCGCCCATACCCACTTACAATCTTGCTTCTTATAACAATAAACGACGGAAGCTATAGATACTACTAGAGCAACAGCAATTAGAACTATTTTCCACCATGGAAGTGGACTTGTGTGCTCTCGTCCTTTCGCAAGATCTTTTCTTGCCTTTTCCAATTCATTGATCTTTTCTCCGGCATATGTTATAAGACCGCTCATTCCATTGACATCTACAATATTACGAGCTTTTTTATACTCATTCCAGATTTCTTGGGCTTCCGTAGAAGTAATATCCATTTCAAAGAGCTCACTTTTAAACATCCCATCATAATCCCTAAGAATGTCCTTCATCTCCTTTTCAGAAACAAGTTTATCCTCTTTTTCCAACACCTTTGGGTACATCTTTATCGCTTCCTGTACTGCTTTACCTGCTCTTTGTAGTCTTCTTAATCCCTGCCTATTATGAAGCAGAGACAAATCTTTAAAATATTCGCTTGCTCCCTTAGGAAGATTCAGCACATTTGCTCTTTCAGCCTTTCGATTAAGAATCTCACAGTTAATAAAACTTTCTCCGGCGCTAAACAAGAGTGCTACAGGATCACCAAACTTATAAACTCCGACGAACCTATTGAACTCTCCAAAAGCTGGGTCGGATAATATTAAGAATTTGAAATTAGCTTCCATTTTCTATTCCTCCTTGTTGTTTGTTAGTTGTAATTTGTTAACTATTATTTAGTTTACACATGTCTTCACCTGTTTTGTTTCCTTGACTATGTTACTCGCTTTGGCAACCTAACCAAAAAACCAGAAGGGCTTCTAATACCACTACCCCCTTGATTAATCACATGTGTGTAAATCATAAAAGCGTCTCGGAATTAACGAAAAAAATATAGATAAACAATTACTGTATTACCCTTAGAAAACTTCCTTGCGCAGACCGATTAAATTACAAACTTTCTATTGTCATTTCAAAATTAGACAAATCAAAAGCCAAAGTCAAGTTTTTTTCTATCAATACAGCCCTCTGTTAAAGTCGACTTGGATGGTGGTTTACTATGGAGGACTTATCAAGAGTTTGCAGCAGATCTAATCTTATTACATGATTATCCTGAAGTTAATAATGTAGTAGTGCACCCCCCGAATAACATATACCTCCTTCACCTCAACTGTAAGCCTGACTGCGTCAATTGTCACCTTTTGCCCCCTGGCAATTTCAGGGAAGTCGACAAGTGAGACTGACAAAAAAGTGTTAGCGTAAGCGCGAGTCTTCCACCTTCGCTAAAGCTTCGGTGGACGAGGGAGGAAAAAAGAATGAGTGTGCTCGCTCCCGCATTGTCCTCCGTAGTTTTAACGAAGGAGGGCTCTCACTCCCGCTCTTTTTTCTTTCCGCTATCGCGGAATCTCCATTTCATTCCGAGCTCCCCAGGTAGGGCTCGAACCTACGACCTACGGATTAACAGTCCGCCGCTCTGACCAGCTGAGCTACTGAGGATTTTTTCTTTTTTAGCGTTGCAAAAGTAAAGGCTTTTAGCGAATTTAACAATATATTTAAACAAAATTATTGAATGAAACGGATTATAGGTATAGGCAACGCACTGGTGGACGTTTTAACTCTGATCAATGATGATAAGTTACTTGAAAGGTTCTCACTGCCAAAGGGTAGCATGACCCTGGTGGACGCCGGGAAATCAGGACTTGTAATATATGAAACAAGGAACCTTAAGAGTACTTTTCTATCGGGCGGATCAGCTGCCAATACAATTCACGGACTTGCACGACTCGGTGCAGAAACAGGGTTTATAGGCGCAGTTGGGAAAGATGAGACAGGAGATATCTTCGAAAACGACATGAAAGAGGCAGGGGTCAGCACAATACTGCTGAGGCGTGATTCCCCAACCGGTACCGCCGTTGCTTTAATAACCCCCGACTCGGAGAGGACCTTTGCGACACACCTTGGAGCCGCTGTTGAACTTAATGCCGAAGATCTTCTTCCTGATATGTTTAAAGGATATGATATCCTCTATCTGGAAGGGTATCTTATTTATAACCTGAACCTTGTTGAAGCTGCCTGCAGAATTGCCAAAGAGTCGGGAATGCAGGTTGCTCTCGATCTTGCGAGCTATAATGTGGTGGAGGCCAATCTGCAGGGGTTTAAAAGAATAATTGAAAATTATACTGATATCCTGTTTGCGAATGCAGAAGAGGCAAAAGCATATACGGGTATGGAGCCGGAAGAGGCTCTGGATTACTTTTCGGAATTTACGGAAATTGCAGTTGTAAAAACGGGTGCTGAAGGATCGTGGATTAAAAGGGGAGAGGAGAGATTAAAAGTGGAGGCTTATCCGGTAGTATGTCAGGATACAACCGGAGCAGGAGACCTTTATGCTTCAGGGTTCCTGTACGGATATGCTCATGGATTGGATCTGAAAAAATGTGGTGCTGCCGGCTCCCTGCTGGCCGGCAGGGTAATTGAGATTGTTGGAGCAAGGCTCGGGGAAGAAGTGTTCTCCATGATAAAAGAACAACTCGAAGGATAACTCTCTTGTGCATCTCAGGATAATCCGCTATCTTGAACCTGAAATTTTTATCAATGACAAATACCAGATAACCATGAAATCTTTAATCTCCTTTTTCTTTGGGTTTTTACTCTTTGTACCTGCCGTTGCCCAGCAGACCCGCCAGGAAGAACCGCCGGATCTTTCCCCAAGGAACCTGTTTAATGGCAAGGACCTTAAAGGATGGCACGTGGATGTACCTGCATTGGATATTAATCCGGATACAATCAATCCTTTTATCGTGCGTGACGGGATGCTTGTCACTCTCGGGAATCCACGCGGACACCTGATCACCGATGCTGCTTATGAGAATTACCGCCTTGAAGTTGAATACCGTTTTGCCGGCAAACCCGGAAACTGCGGTGTTCTGGTTCATACATCAATACCTAGGGCAATGGGTATATTCCCGAGATCCATCGAAGTACAGATGCAGTCGGGGAATGCAGGAGATTTTTATGCAATCCTCGAAGACATCGTTGTACCTGATATGGAAGCACGCCGGGGGCCTAAGGAAAAATGGGGCAGTACAAGAGGTACAACGAGACGAATCCCGAACCTTACCGATGACTCTGAAAATACTCCGGGTGAATGGAATACTATGATCATAGAATGTCTGGGCAGGGAAATAAAGGTATGGGTGAACGGGGACCTGGTCAATTACGGCTTTGACTGTACAGCCGATAAGGGACAGTTAGCCCTGCAGGCTGAAGGATCCGAAGTGGAGTTCAGGAAAGTAATCCTGACGCCAATCATAGCGCTAACGAAATAATTATAATCAAGAGCACCAAAAATTTCGCATCCTGCCGGATCAGTATTCAGGCAGTAAGTACCCGTTGTTATATACGGGTGTGATAAGCTTATTGGCTGCTGCTGATGTGAATTCTTGTTTTGCATTATTCCAGTAAACCCTCTCTCCGGTGCGGTAGGCAATATTTCCCATCTGGGCGACCAGTGCCACACCTCTTCCTATTTCAATCCCGCCATTGAGTTTTTCCGGGGTGTTATTTTTAATACAGTCGAGGAAGTTTCTAACATGAAGATCGAGTCCGGAGCCTACATTCTTCTGAACAGGCATGGCGGGGATCTTCTCTTTTTCGGGAACAACCTCCCAGCCGTTACGGTCGAGCACCAATGTTCCGTTCTCTCCTATATATGACATTCCGTGGGGCCTTCTCCAGTTGCCGAGACCGATACCTATTGTATGTTCCCAGACCATGGTGAAGTCATTGAAATCATAAACGGCAGTCATGGTGTCGGGGGTTACCATATCATCTTCGGGGAAAGCATATTTTCCTCCGATTGCCATTACTGATGAGGGGACTGATTTACCCATACCGTAAAGTATATAATCGATCAGGTGGACACCCCAGTCAGTCATAAGTCCGCCGGCATATTCCCAGTACCATCTCCATGTGAAGTGGAAACGGTTCTGATTGAACGGACGTCTCGGGGCAGGGCCTAGCCACATATTATAATCGACACCATCGGGAGCCGGTGTGTCAGGCACTTTCGGAACAGCTCCCTTCCAGTCAACATACGACCACGATTTACACGTGCGGATGCGTCCGAGCTTGCCCGATTTAAGATAGTTAATAGCATCGACGAAATGGGGCTGGCTTCTTTGCCACTGGCCTACCTGAACCATTTTTCCATGCTTTTTGGTGGCATTGAGCATTATATTGATCTCGGCAATCGAATTTCCGACGGGCTTTTCGACATAAACATGTTTGCCTGCTTCGAGGGAGTGAACAAACTGAAGGCAGTGCCAGTGGTCAGGTGTTCCGACAATTACTACATCAATGTCCTTGTTCTCGAGCATTTTGCGATAATCAGCATATAATGCCGGTTTTGGCAGATTGAGTTTTACCAGATCGCCGGTACGTCTCTCCAGCACATTTCTGTCAATATCGCACATTGCGACACACTCCACTTCGGGATTCTTGACGAATGATGCCAGATCGCTGTAGCCCATGCTGTTGCCTCCAATAAGGGCAACCTGGATCTTATCGTTGGGGGATACCCTGCTTCTGGTTGCTGACAATCTGTCAAATGGTATTACGGTTCCTGCAGCAAGGACCGATGCTGTTTTGATGAAATTTCTGCGATTCGGATTCATAATAGCTGAGTTTATTAGGAATTGCAAGGTAATGTTTTATTGGAAAAAGAGCAATGCGGGACTATTAAAAAATTCTAAAACCGGAGGAAATATGTAGAGACGCCCAACTTGGGCCTCTCTGCTATTCCGCGGGTTTAAATACTATATCAATGATGTCGGCCTTTTTGAACATCTTTTTTGAGATTTTTTTAATATCCTTCACCGTGAACGATTTAAGAATATTTTCATAATTGGCCGGATCGTCACTGTTAATCCCATAACTGTAATATCTGGTGAGAGTACTCATCCAATAAGCGTTGTGCTGTTTATTTTCTTCCCTTGTTTTCAGAAGGTTGGTAACAGCTTTTTCGAGGTTGATCTGATCGGGGCCTTTGCGGTTCATATTATCAATCTCATTGTAGATAATTGATTTAAGTTCTTCGGCTCTTGCAGGGTCACAATCGAAGCTGATTATACCCTGGCCGGTTTCGTTAGGGCGTTTCTGTGCTGACAGCGACAGACCCACACCATAAGTTCCGCCTTCATCTTCTCTTACCTTTTCTGTATAGACGATATCAAGAATTCCCTGAATGACCTCAAGCCCGAGATAATTCTTCGGCTCATATTTAAAATCATTTGAAAACGAAAGGAAAACAGTTGATTTGGGTATGGTGAGGGGAAAGCTGATCTCGCGTGCTATCCTTCCTTCCGGCTGAAGTATCTCCCTGTTGATCCAGGTCTCTGACCGTCCTCTTGAGGGAAGTGACCCGATGTATTTCTCAACCATCGGGATAACATCTTCCTTTTCGATATTACCAACGATAAAGAAAGTAAACTCATCGGCGCCGTCATATCTGTCGTTATAGATATTCCTGATATCTTCAAGGGAGATCGTTTCAACACTCTCTTTATTCAGAATTGCTGTTCTCGGATGGTATCCGGTAATAATCAGTGATATGCTGTCACTTTTCATCTTATTCGGATCTTTATCCATGTTTGCCAGCAGTGCTGCATATCTTCCTGTAATGGCATTGTGTGCCGTCTCATCAAATCTGGGACTGGCAAATCGCAGGTAAAGAAGCTGCATCATGGTTTCAAGATCCCTGGGTGTTGATGAGCCGCTTATAGTCTCCGCTGTTTCGCTGAGAGACAATCCGATTGTTGCCTTTTTGCCGGCAAGCATTTTCTGTAGAGTAATATTATCATATTCGCCGGCGCCATACATGGTTATCAGCTGAGGCATAAGGTTAGCCGCAAGAACCAGGTCATCATCAAGTCTTGATATACCTCCGAAGCTGAATGCGGTAAGCAGAACATTGTCTTTTTCGTAATCAGCCTTTCTGTAAACAACCCTTACATTATTTTCAAGGGTCCACTCAACGGCATCGAACTGAGGCAGATCCCTGGTGCTTATTATACGCGATCCGGCAAGTTCTTCGGCTATCAGCGAATCTTCAAGATCGTCATCCTCGTAGGGTGTCAGCGTACTATCCTTTACCCGTTTCATGATTTCAAGGGCTTCCTGTTCGGAAAGATGCATGACATCTTCACCCTCAAGTCCCTGTACTATTATCGTTCTGTTCACATCTATCATCAGTTCCCTGTATTTTGCGGAGATCTCTTCGGCGCTTATTCCGTCTATGATCAGTTTCAGGAATTCAAAGTCGAATTCAACGGTAGTAAGAGGTTCTCCTGCAAGGAAATAATCCTGTATTCCCTGGATATATGTGTCGTTTCTGATCTTGTCTTTCTGTTTGTAATAATTCTCGAATGATGCCAGTCTGGATGCCTTTGCCCTTGAGAGTTCACCGGGGAAAAATCCGAATCTGCGGGCTCTTTCAGCTTCGGCATAGATAGTTTCAAGGGCAAGAGCCTCCTCATTTTTCCGCGCATTGGCATATATGCTGAAAGCGTCATAGTTTCTGGCATAATAGCTTCCGAACGATATGGATCCTGAAATGAAGGGAGGATTCTCTTTCTGAAGCAATTCATTTATCCGGGTGCTCATCATTGCATTCATCAGAGCTATTATATGGCTTTCGCGGATATAGTTAAGGTTTTTTTCTTCGGGAGGGACCGCTTTATGCAGTGCAACCACCTGAACAGATGTCTGCGGAGCCTCTTTGTCTGCAGCAAGAACGAACCGGGTTCCGTCATGAAATGGCACTTCCTCTGTCTCTCTCTGTATCGGATCCTTAACAGGCTCAATTTTCGAAAAGAGTCTCCTTACCCGTTCTTCAACGTCATCAACATCAATATCCCCTACAATGGCAATAGCCTGCAGGTCAGTGCGGTACCAGTCGTGGTAAAAATTCCTGAGTGAGCTGTATGAGAAATTTCTTATAACCTCAATATCTCCGATAATATCCCTGTTGGCATACCGTGAGCCTTTCAGAACGACCGGGATAACATCGAAGATCATCCTGCGCTGGGCGTTCTTACTGGTTCTCCACTCTTCCGCTATAACTCCCCTCTCCAGGTCTATCTCCTTTTCCGACAGCGTTATGAAATCCGACCAGTCATGAAGTATCAGCAGGCATGTGTCAATAAGTCCGGGCACATCTACAGGGACATCAGATATATTATATACCGTTTCGTCGAATCCGGTGTAAGCATTGATGTTATAGCCAAATGCCACGCCATGTTTTTCGAGACCGTCGATTATTCCTTTCCCGGGAAAGTTTTTTGTACCGTTAAAAGCCATATGTTCAAGGAAGTGAGCCAGGCCATCCTGGTCGTCGTTTTCCAGAATAGCTCCCACATTCTGAATAATGTAAAAGCTTGCCCTTTTTTCGGGTTCCCTGTTATGTCTGATGAAGTAGGTAAGTCCGTTGTCGAGTTTCCCGATCCTGATCTCAGGATCGACAGGCGCCGGCCCGCCGAAATCAGGCTGGGCATTGATTATTCCGGCAGCGATAAAGGCTGCAATAAGTACAAGAACTGATTTAAGTTTATTCATGACGGATTTTAAATAAGCAGATTATTTCAATAATGCAGACCAATATCATGTAAAAATATTCAACCTTTCCTATTCATAATTATTGTTAATTTATTGTTTGCCTTTGTGATACTTTGCACTAAAATCCTTAACCACAAAGGAGCTCAAAGGATTACACAAGAGGTTCACAAAGTTTATAAATTAATCAGGTTAAAAAAAGAATAAGCAAGAATAATCTTAAAACAGACCGTGCAGTTCAGCATTTATCTTGTCGATTACTTCGCTCAGATGAGCGTTGTTGTTTGGGAAATTGTAATGGTCGGCTTCGATGATCAGAAGTTTGCCGAGATCATACGATTCAATCCAGGCCTCATATCTTTCGTTAAGCCTTTTCAGGTAGTCTATTCTTATGGAGCTTTCATATTCGCGTCCCCTGTTCTGGATCTGGTTTACAAGTGTGGGTACTGAAGCACGGAGGTAAAGGAGAAGGTCAGGGGGTTGAATGAATGAGCTCATCAGTTTGAAGATTGTGGTGTAGTTATTGAAGTCGCGTGTCGACATGAGACCCATTGAGTGAAGGTTGGGAGCAAAGATGTACGCGTCCTCGTAAATGGTCCTGTCCTGTATTATCGTTGTGTTCAGTTTTCTGATCTCCAGTATCTGGGATAGCCTGGTGTTGAGAAAATATATCTGCAGGTTGAAGGACCACCGTTGCATATCCTCGTAGAAGTCGTTAAGGTATGGATTGTCATCAACATCCTCATAATGAGGTGTCCATCCGTAGTGTTTGGCAAGTAATCCTGCCAGGGTGGTCTTTCCCGATCCAATATTTCCTGCTATTGCAATATGCATGGATGAAGGTGTTAGATTTTGAACGATAAAAATAGTAAAAATAACAGGAGTTTTACAATATATAGACAGAAGACGGAAGACAGAAGACAGAAGACGGAAGACGGAAGACCGAAGAAAGAACTTTCTTTGTGCCTCTGTACCTCTGTGCCACTGTACCGCAATACCGTTGCACAGCTGCACCGTTATATCCTTTCGCCTTTAAACTTCCATATCCATAAACTTATACAGCTCCTCAATATACTCCCTCGTATTTGACAGCCTCGGTACCTTATTCTGTCCGCCCAGTTTGTTTTTGGCTTTGAGCCAGTTGTTAAAGGTGCCCCCCGGCAGAGGTCTCACCAGGGGCATTACGAGATTAAGATCCCTGAATCGTTTGGCTTCGTAATCGGAATTTAATGATTTCAATGTATTGTCAAGGACTTCAGTAAATTTTCCGATGTCATCGGGTTCATTTTCGAACTCGATAAGCCACTCGTGAGAACCTTTCGATTCGGTTCCTGTAAATACCGGGCCGGCCGTATAATCAGCAACGGTGGCTCCTGTTGCCCTGCAGGAGGCTTCAATGGCCTTGTCGGCATTGTCAACAATCACCTCTTCCCCGAATACATTAATATAATTTTTTGTGCGTCCCGTGATAGTAAATTTGTGGGGTACTGTACCGGTGAATGTAATTGTATCACCTATCATATACCTCCACAGCCCGCCATTGGTTGATATAACCATGGCATAGTTGATTCCCTTCTCAACCTCACCGATTGTGTAAACCGGGGGCGAATCGCTGCCGAGCATGTCAAGCGGGATAAACTCGAAAAATACGCCGTAGTCGAGCATGAGAAGCATATCCGTTTCCGAAGGATCATCCTGAATGCCGAAGAATCCTTCCGAGGCGTTATATGTTTCCATGTATTTCACCCTGTCGCTACCTATAAGCTTTCTGTAATGTCCACGGTAAGGGGTGAAACTTATCCCTCCGTGAAAGAATACCTCAAGATTTGGCCAGATGTCAATGAGGCATGATTTTCCCGTAAGGGCAAGCATCTGCTTTATCAGAACCATGTACCACGATGGCACCCCCGAGATATTTGTAACATTCTGATTTAAGGTTGATTTGATTATCAGGTTTAGCTTCTGCTCAAAATCTTCCAGAAGCGCAATTTTCTTTACAGGTGTTCTGACCAGTTCAACCCATAAGGGGGCATTCTCTATCAGAATGGCGGAAAGATCACCAAACAGGGATTTGTTGCTGAACGCATTGATACTGTGACTACCGCCAAGAATAAGCCCTTTTCCAGGGAATATCCTGGTGCCGGGATTATTGAGGATATAGATTATAAGAATATCTCTTGCGCCCCTGTAATGACAATCTTCGAGGGATTTGCTGCTGATGGGAATGAATTTACTTTTCGTGGATGTGGTGCCGGACGATTTGGCAAACCATCTTATCTCTCCGGGCCATAACAAATCCTTTTCACCCGTTCTGAGCCTTTCAACCCAGGGGATCAGTTCTTCGTAGGTCTGTACAGGCACTCTCGACTGATACTCTTTAACTGATTTAATGGATTTGTAATCATATTTCTTTCCCCAGAGAGTGCCGGCGGCACCGGTAAGAAGATTGCCCAGAACCTTATCCTGAACATCAGCCGGATTCCTCCGGAAATGCTCAATCTGATCTATGCGATTGGAATTTAGTCGCTTAACAAGTGAAGGGATAATTGTCATTTACTCCGCTGATTTATAAAACTAAGATATGGAAAAAAATTTAAGGTTCTAACGGAGTGCTTAAGTGAAAATCTCTTTCATAACACCGATTGAGTTGATTCTCTTCAGACCCGGAAGATGAAGGGAAAAATATCTCAATATCGTTTCAAGAACTTCATTCCGCATTTTCCCCGAAAGGGTTATACGGGCCGCGGAATCAAAGGAAGCACTGAAAAAATCAGCCAGTATATCAGATATTTCAGGAATTGAGTAATGGCCATGCGGAGGCGGCTGAGAAACAAATCTGCCATTAAGCATATCAAAATATCTGTCGCAATGGCTTTTCCTTCGTCCGGGTTCAAATCCAAGATATCCCGAGAGGGAAGAAAGGAAGGCAATGTGAAAATTTGAAATACCCGCAATACTTCTGTCAAAGTAGATAATTGATTCCTCTAAATAATCGAACAGCGGCTCATTGGCGCTCTCTTCCCTGAGCACGGAAGTTAGAACCTCCGAGAGGAAAATAGCGATGCAGTTCTTATATGTATCTGCATAAATACCTGCAGGTGCGTATGATACGGAAAACTCTTTCAGCATTTGCATACTCCTCGACTCTTTCTGGTATGTAACCAGATCGAGTATGACCATTGGCTGGAACAATACATTATGCCTTCCGCACTTCCTGTTCCTCATGCCCCTGATAAGGAACGACTGCCTGCCCGATTTGCGGGTGTACATCTGCGCAACAATGCCCGAATCGGAATACTTTATCTGATGCAGTACAATAGCTTTGGTCTTGGCAATCATCCGCAGGTAGTTATACGGCAAAATTACTAGTAATGTTAATCAAAAACACCTGTTTATATATTTTCTTATATTTACCTGTCAATATACTGCAGAATGACAGGTACCAGCAATGAAAAACTTGTAAGGCGGATAGCCCGTCTGGCCAGGCAGAACCAGGAGCTTGAGGAACAGCTGAAAAAGCTTGCTAAGCTTAATGAGAAGCTTATACGGGAGAACGAAAATGCAAAGGCACTTCTTGAAAAGACAGCACCCGGAAAAGCTAAGGAAGAAGGAGAAACCGACAGAAAGCAAAAGTCGTTTAAGTTCAACATGGCTACCGTGCTTTTTACTGATATCCACGGTTTCTCAAAGCTTGTCGAAGCAATGGATTCGACCACTGTTATGGATGAGCTTGATCAGATAGTATACGAGTTTGAATCTATAGTGAAAAAATATAAGATCGAAAAGATCAAAACTATCGGTGATACCTTCATGTGTGCCGGGGGAATTCCTGTTAAGAATATAACAAACCCGGTGGATGTTGTAATGGCGGCTATCGAAATGAGAGCTTTCCTTACGACTTATGAAGCTTCCAGAAGGGAAGAGGGAGAGAGGATATGGGAGCTTAAGACAGGTATTCATACGGGTCCGGTTACTGCATCAATATCAGGTAAGAAAAAGATAAGCTACGACATTAAGGGAGACACGGTAAATACTGCAAGCCGGATCGAGGCGGTCTCGGAAAACGGATCAGTGCTCATATCGGTTATGACATATGAGCTTGTAAAGGAGTTTTTCGACTGCGAATATTTCGGGAAGCTGCCGGTTAAGTATAAGGGAGACCTTCAGATGTACAGGGTAAAGGGGATCAAGCCGGATTATTCTGTTGATGGCAGGGGAGTGGTACCCAATGAAGAGTTCAGGATAAAGTTCGGACTGATACAGTTTACTGATATACAGGAAATAGTACTGGACAAGCTCGAAAAGGAGCTCCCGTCATATCTCTATTATCACAATGTTAAACATACTGTCGATGTGGTTACCGAGGTGGAGCTTATCGGCTGGGCTGAAGGATGCAGCGACGAAGAGATCCTTCTCCTGAAGAGTGCAGCTTTGTTTCACGATGCGGGGCATACGGTGGCTTACGACAATCATGAGCACTACGGGACGCTTCTTGCAAGGGAAATGCTTCCCGGGTTCGGTTACACCCCGGGCCAGATCGAGAGGATATGTTCACTTATTATGGCCACACAACTGCCGCCCAAACCTAAGGATCTTCTCGAAAACATCATGTGTGACTCGGATCTCGATTATCTTGGCAGAAGTGATTTTATACCGGTTTCCAACACACTGTTTGAAGAGCTTAAAGCCCAGAATAAGATGAAATCTCTTAATGAATGGAACAAGCTTCAGGTTAAGTTCATCTCGGGCCATCAGTACTTCACAGAAACAGCACGGAGCCTGAGGGAGGTTAACAAACAGCTTCAGATTGACAGAATTCAGAGCCTTATAACTGATTAATATTTACCTGATCACGAGTATTTTGGTGACAAATGACACGGAGCCGTCAGGGCTGGCTCCGAAGATAAGGTAGACACCGGTTGCCGCTCGGCGTCCATTGTAAGTTGCAAGGTCCCACGAGGCCTGTCCCCCTTCCGAAACGGTTTCGCTCACAAGGTTACCGCTTATATCGGTAATCTTGATACGCGTATCCCTTAACAGCCCGGTTATTGTTACGTTACCATGAAAATCCTCCCTTACCGGGTTAGGGAATGCATATACCTTTTTATAGTCGGATGTTCCGGCGGTAGACTCCCCCCTCAGGGAAACCACTCCTTCGGATGTTCCGAACCAGACCTCTCCCGATCTGTTATCAACTGCCACGGCTGTAAGAGAATCGGAAAGGAGTGGAGAGTTTGATCTGGTGAAGTGTTTAAGCAGGGACGATCCGTCAGGTGACACAAGGAAAACACCCGATCCTGACGTGGCAAGCCATTTCCTGTTGCCACCATCAACAGCAATCGATGTTATCGTCTCGTTACCCAGAAGATAATCCGCCAGGCCTGTTCCGTCGTTACGGGG
>Ga0334882_1003167_pt1 | contig 15450 bp, 12 predicted proteins | sample GraSluR1_MG_5_FD_207226 | JGI IMG/M metagenome (GOLD analysis project Ga0334882, IMG submission 207226) | Sludge microbial communities from methane-producing bioreactor in Wageningen University, Netherlands - Granular Sludge_15_04-R1 | ecosystem: Engineered > Bioreactor > Anaerobic >... | reverse complement strand
AGCTGAAGAAGTTCGCCGCGGAGAAGAAGCTGGGGATCGTCCTCCCCGAGACGATCCCGACCCCGAGCAAAGGCCTCTGATCATCGGCGGCGAAGAGTTCTCCGGGGCTGGATGGAGATGCTCCCTTAGGCATCCCTCGGAGCCTCCTCTTTTTATTGGTCAGATCCCGCAAGGCAGTTTCTTCCCCGGAGCATAGACAGGGTTAAGTCGTACCAACGCCCTCCTGCCGTCGAGAAGGGCTGGAGATGGAGATCAGATGGGCGAGTTTCACGATCAGCGGGTGATAAGGGGGAAGGCCACCAGGATAGTCCTCGACAACGGGGAGCTGGACGAGATCTCGGAGAGCTTCTTTGAGGGGGCGGCCATCAGGGCTCTCGCGGGCGGGTCCTGGGGATTCGTCCAGACCGAGTCCCTCGACGACCTTTCGGGGGATCTGGAGAGGGCGCGGCGAGCGGCCCGGAGGATCGCAGGAGACGAGAGGCTGGACCTCGCGCCCTCCATCCCCGGAAAGAGCGGCAAGGTTCCAGTAAAGAAGGATCCCGCGAGCCTATCTCTTGAGGAGAAGGTCGCTCTCCTCCGGGAGATCGAGGCGGCAGCGAAGGTCTCGGGGGTATCTAGCACCCAGGCGGTCTACAACGAGGTGCTGTTGAAGACGAATTACGCCAGCTCCGATGGCCGGGACCTGGAGGCGGAGGCGACGAGGGTCGGCTTCTACGTCACCGCCGTGGCGAGCCGCGCGGGGCTGTACCAGGCGGGGATGGAGAGCAGGGCAGGATCTTGCGGCCTGGAGCTCTTCGAGGATGTCGATGCGGTGGGCCTCGCCCGGCGGGCGGGGGAGACGGCTGTGGCCCTCCTCGACGCGAAGGCCCCCCGGGGCGGGGTCTATCCCGTCGTCGTCGACCAGGAGCTCGGCGGCGTCTTCGTCCACGAGGCGGTGGGCCACGCCGCCGAGGCGGACATAGTCCTCGAGGGCGGATCGATCCTGGAGGGGAAGATCGGCGAGCGGATCGGCTCGGAGCTGGTGACCGTCAAGGACGACCCTAGCCTTCCCCTCTACGGGTTCTACCCCTTCGATGACGAGGGGAGCGGATCCGGCGAGACGGTTCTGGTGGAAGACGGCGTCCTCACCTCCTACCTCCACACCCGGGAGACGGCAGCCCGCCTGGGGGGGGTCCCGCGGAACGCCAGAGCTCAAGGAAACTCAAGGCCTGTAGTGAGGATGTCCAACACCTACATCCCACCGGGGAGGGACGGCTGGAGCCTCCCGGAGATCCTGGAGGAGATGAAGGATGGGGTCTACCTCTTGGGGAGCCGGGGCGGCCAGGTCTCCACCGCCGAGGGTGTCTTCCAGTTCAACGCCAAGCGGGGCTACCTCGTCTCCGGAGGCGAGGTGACGACCCTCCTTCGGGACGTATCCCTTTCAGGCCACATCCTCGAGATCCTGGAGAGGGTGAAGGCGGTCGGGGACGACCTCTCCTTCAACAGCGGAAGGTGCGGCAAATCTGGTCAGCTCGTCCCCGTCAGCGACGGCTCGCCCCACCTCCTCATCGAGGAGGCGGCGGTGGGGGGTTCGGGATAGGCCGAGGATGAGGGTGTCACGACCGGATCCAGCGATCATCATATATGTCAGGAGTTTTATTCGATGGAGACGAACCTGTAGAGCTCCTCTCTGGCGAGATGCCGCTTTCGATCGGCCATAAAGCGAAGTTCCTCGCCAGGCCTGGTGGCGAGTTCGAGGTGGTGGAGGTTTGAAGAGTTGAAAGTTTCTATAGTCATTCCGACTTACAACGAAGAGAAGACGATCCTAAAGAAGCTGGAAAATACTTTAGATCTTAATTATCCAAAAAAATATATGGAATTGATTGTCGTCGACTGCTCCGACGACAGGACCCCCAATATAGTCGAGGAGCGGTTGTGTGGTCGCGAGGAGATACGGCTCATCCTCGATCACGAGGAGGAGCGGCGTGGCCTCCCCTATAGCCTGAACAAGGGCTACTCGATGGCGACCGGAGATATAGTCGTCAAGACCGACTGCGACGCCATGCTTGACAGGGACGCTCTGAAGTCCGCCGTCTCATCCTTCGAGGAGGATCGGATCGGCTGCGTCACCGGCAGGGCCGTCCCGATGGGCTCCTGGTCCGAGGAGAGCTACCGAGGCCTGAATATGAAGATCCAGCTCCTGGAGTCTAGGATCGACTCCACCATCATAGCCCACGGCCCCTTCACCGCCTTTAGGAGGAGCCTGCTTCAGAAGATCGACGAAGACTCCCTCGCCGATGATAGCGAGCTCTCCCTCAAGATAAGACGGCAGGGGTATCGGTCGATCCTCAATCCGGAGGTGATCTTCTACGAGAAGACCTCTGAAGAGGGGAGGGAGGAGCAGAAGACGAGGAGGGCCTCCGGCCTCATCCGGCTGATGTGGCGGAACAAGACCCTCTTTCTAAACCCGAAGTACGGCCTCTACGGCCTTCTCATATTTCCCTTCAACTTCACGGCGATAGTGATCCTCCCCCTCCTCCTCTCGCCCCTCCTCCTGCCTATGATGAAGCTGGGGGTCCGGGGCGGAACCCTCCTGGAGACGGAGCAGTTCCTCCTCCGGGGTATGGGACGGCTTTTCTCGAAGAAGGCGACGGTCTTCTGGGAGCCAGACCCCAATATCAGGGGCTGAAGAGGGGGTCGAAGGGTGAGGATCGCTCAAGTCTGCCACCGCTACTCCCCCAACGTCGGCGGGGTGGAGAGGCACGTCCAGGAGATAGCAGAGAGGCTCGCCGAAAGGCACGAGGTCGAGGTGATCTCCGCCGACCTCGCTGGAGGCCTTCCTCCAAGCGAGATGATCAAAGGCGTAAAGGTGACCCGCCTCCGTTCTCTCTCCCCGGGGGAGGCCTACTTTTTCGCGCCTCAGATCCGCTCGTACTTAAAAAAGGGCGGCTTTGACGTCGTCCACGCCCACAACTACCACGCTTTTCCCGCCTTATTTGCGGCCCTGGCCTGCGATAGAGAGAAGCTCGTCTTCACCCCTCACTACCACGGCGTAGGAAGTACCCCCCTACGGAACATCCTAAATCGCCCCTACAGGAGACTCGGCTCGCGAATCTTCGAGGGGGCAGATCGGATCATCTGCGTCTCTCACTATGAGAGGAGCCTGGTCGCGAGGGACTTCGGGTTTGAGGAGAAGATCGAGGTGATCCCCAACGGCATAAATCTGGATGATATAAAAAGGGCGGAGCCCTTCGAGGTGGAGGGGAGGCTGATCCTCTACATCGGGAGGCTCGATCGGTACAAGAACGTCGATCGGGTCGTGGAGGCGATGGAGCACCTCCCGGAGGATTTCCGGTTCTTCATAGGCGGGACGGGAATTTATCAGAACGACCTGAAGAGGATGGCGGAGCGGCTGAACCTGACCGATAGGGTTAAGCTCCTCGGATTCGTCTCAGAGGAGGACAAGTACAGGTGGATGAAGAGCTGCGACCTCTTCGTAAACCTCTCCTCCGTCGAGGCCTTCGGAATGACGGTCCTGGAGGCTCTGGCGGCTGGGGCTCCAGCCGTCGTCAACGCCGCCGGGGGGCTCGGTGAGTTTGCGGAGAAGTTTGGGGGGATCTCGGCGGTCCTGCCAGAAGATATCTCTCCAGAAGAGCTGGCCCATTCCATGAGGGTCTCCATCGGACGGGAAGTTGAAGGCGACCTGGAGAGCTATGACTGGAGACGGATAGCAGAGAATATAGAGGATATATATAAAAACTTGCCATAAATACATGCCCCCTCCTGGAGATAAATATAGACATGCCCGATGAGAAAAACCAGATCCTCGCCGCCCAGCTACCCAGAAATTTCCTGGCCAACGTAGCATACTTCCTGGTCAGCGTCGGGATCGGCGTCCTCCTCGTCCCCTACTTCATATCCACCCTCGGGGTTGCGGCATACGGGCTTATACCGCTCGCCGCCTCCATCACGGGGTATGTGGCCATCTTCGTCCAGTCTCTGAACACTGTAGTCACCCGGTTCCTCACCGTCGACCTCCAGCGGGGGGACTATGCCCTCGCCAACCGGACCTTCAACACCGCCTTCTTCGGCCTCTCGGCCCTCGTCCTCCTGATGGTCCCAGTTGTCTTAGTTGTAGCCTGGTTCGTTCCGACCATCTTCGATGTTCCCGCCGGGGAAGAGAAGGGGGCTGTCATCCTCTATCTCGGGGTATCTGCCGCGTTTCTTCTCAGCTCCTGGAACGGGAACTTCACGGTCCAGCTCTTCGCCTTCAATCGCCTCGACCTCCAGAACCTCGTCAACCTCGCCAGCCTCCTGGTCCAAACGGGGCTGATCCTCCTCCTCTTCACCCTTTGTGGTCCGAGCCTCGCCCTCGTCGGCGGTGCCTACTTCGCTGGGGCTGCTGCCGCTTCCGTAGTATCATTCATCCTTGCCCGGCGGGTCTGTCCGCACCTGCGGGTCTCGATCCAAGACTTCGACTGTTCGAGGGTGAGGGATCTCTGCGGGATGGGGTGGTGGGTGGTAGTCAACCAGATCGGGACTCTTCTCTTTCATTCAGCAGCTCTCATAGTCGTTAATCTCCTCTTCGGAGCAACGTCTGCGGGGCTATATGCCATCCCTCTCCAGTTGGTCCTCCTCCTCCAAGCTGTCGCCGGAATCCTTTCGGGCGTTCTGGTGCCGACTATTCTTTCCTTCTACGCCCGTGGTCAGACGGATACTCTGATTCTTTTAACCAAGAGCGCGGTCAAGCTGATGGGGCTTGCCATGGCCCTTCCGATCGGACTTGTGTGCGGGCTTGCCCCAAAAATCCTCACCGTCTGGGTCGGTCCGGAGTTTGCGGTCCTCGCTCCTCTCATTCTCCTCCTGACTTTTCATTTATCGTTAAATCTGGCGGTTTTACCTCTCTTCTCGATAAACGTGGCTTATAACCAGGTTCGTGTGCCGGGAGTTGTAACTATGTTGATGGGGGTCGTTAACATCACTCTCGCCGTCGCCCTGCCGCTTCTGACCGGCTGGGGGTATTATGGGGTGGCGGCCGCGGGGGCGATCGTCCTAACCCTGAAGAACGGCTTCTTCACCCCCTGGTATGCGACAAAGGTGCTCGGGGTTGATGTCCAGACCTTCACCCCTTCGATCCTTTTCGGGATCTTTGCGACGATCCTCGTCGGAGTCGCGGCTGGTGCTCTTAACACCCTCTTCGATATTGCATCTCTCTCTATGCTGGTAGTATATGGTACGGTCGTCTCCCTTGCTTACCTCCTTCTCGTCTATAAGGTGGGGCTCAACGGGTACGAGCGGAGGCTCTTCGAGAGCTATCTACCTTCAAAGCTCAGGAAAGTGGCCGCATGAAAAAAAACATAGTTACAGAAGTTGTCGATCATGAGCTCTGCATCGGCTGCGCTCTCTGCGCCGCCCTCTGCCCCGAGGAGGCCCTTGAGATGACATGGAACCGGTACGGCGAATATAATCCCCTCGAAATTGAGCCGTGCACCAGAGGGTGCGGTCTCTGCCTTAAGGTATGCCCGTTTGTCGATCATGAAGAGGATGAGGATACGATAGGAGAGGCTCTCTATGGCTCCGTTCCAGGGATCGGCCACAGCCTTGAGGTCGGATACCACCTCGCCACCTTCGTCGGCCATGCAGATGAGCACCGATTGGCTGGCGCCTCGGGGGGGATGGCGACCTGGCTTCTTGAGAGGCTGCTGGCAGAGGGGATCGTCGACCATGTCGTCTGTGTCGCCCCCACTGGCGACCCTGAGAGGCTCTTCTCCTTCTCCGTCTTCGACGATCCGCCAGCGGTTCGGGCCGGGGCGGGTTCTGCCTACTATCCGGTGGAGATGTCGGGGGTCGTAAGGCATATCCTCGAAAATCCTGGTCGGTATGCAGTAACTGGTCTCCCCTGCTACATCAAGGCTATCCGGTTGGCTCAGAATAACAACCCAAAGCTGAGAGATCGGGTCGTCGTCACCGTCGGCCTAGTCTGCGGGCAGCTGAAGAGCCGCTCCTTTACCGAGTACATCGCCTCCCTCGCTGGTCTAGCGGGGGTGGTGAAGGGGGTGCGCTATCGAGGAAAGAGCCAAGAGCAGCCCGCGACCAATTATCACTATGCTTTCACCTCCACGGCTGGAGATGAGCGGAAAATCTTCTGGAACGACGGCATCGCCGAGGCCTGGACGAACCGGTGGTTCACCCCCAGAGCCTGCAACTATTGTGACGACGTCTTCGCTGAGTGTGCAGATGTGACCTTCATGGATGCGTGGCTTCCGGATTATTCAAAGGATTATCGGGGGACGAACCTGGTGGTCGTCCGGTCCCCTCTGATCGAGGATCTGATCCGAAGAGGTGTCCGGGATGGAGGGGTATTGGCCGAAACAGTGCCAGTGGAGGATGTCATCCGGAGTCAGGCGGGGGTTGTGGACATTAAGTGTCGGCACCTTGCGCATCGGTTGTATCTCGATCTAATGATGGAGAGGATGGTGCTGAGGAAACGGGTCTGTCCCGCGATAGAAAAAAGCCCCCTACTCCGCCGCGAGATCGCCTTGAAGGACAGGATGAGACAGTCGAGCAGGGCCTTCTGGGCTGAATCCGAAGATCAGGACGCAGGCCGCCTAAGAGAAGCTATGGTCCCCGATCTGAAGCGGCTTTCTTTCGGAAGGAGGATGTCCAGTATCATGATGTTTCCTATAAGAATTGTTATGTATGTTCGAAAGCGTTTTTCGGAGCAATCATCATGAATCAAGCGGAGCCGTCATTTATTCTGGCCGGTAATGGGCCTTACGAGAACCGGGGTTGTGAGGCGATCGTTCGTGGGACGGTGAAGATCCTCCGGGAGCACTTCAAGGACCCCCGCTTCATCTGCGTCAGCGGTTTTCTGAACGAAGAGCATTTAAGGAAGCAGAGGATGGGAGAAACTGATGGTTCAATAAGTCATATTCGCTTATACGGTCGTTTAACTAAGCAGCATGCCCTCCGAGCCTTCTGGAAATCTAGCACATGGGCATTTGTATACCAGAGGTACTTTCATCCGGAGACGTTAAAAAACTTGGAATATCGCGAAATGATCCCCAATCTAGATAAAGCGATCGCAGTTTTATCCGTAGGCGGGGATAATTATTCTCTCGACTATGGCGTACCCGCCCTGTTCACCGACCTCGATGACATCGCCATCGAAAAGAAGCGACCCATCATTATCTGGGGGGCATCCGTTGGCCCCTTCGATAAGATTCCCGAGTATGAAGGGTACATGGCCCGCCACCTTCGGGAGGTCTCCGGGATCTTCGCCCGAGAATCCGCCACCATAGATTACCTTAGGGGTATCGGCGTTGTTGAAAACGTCTATCACGTCTCAGATCCTGCTTTCGTGATGGACCCGGAAGAGCCGGATGGAATCGAGGATGAGATCTCGATAGAGGAGGATTCGATTGGCATAAACATCAGCCCTCTGATGGCAAATTATGTTACTGGGGGGGACCTCGAACGGTGGACCGACGTCGCGGCATCGATTGTCTCTGAGGTGGTCGCTAGGACCGGGATGCAAGTATACATGATCCCCCACGTGACGGTCCCGCACTCCAACGACTACGAGTTCATGCAGCGGACGGTCGCCCGAATCCGGGACGGGCGTGAGAAGATAACCCTAGTCCATCCCGGATACAACGCTGCTGAGACGAAGTGGATCATTGGCCAGATGGCGGTCTTCGCCGGGGCTCGGACCCATGCTACCATTGCCGCCCTCTCGTCTGGTGTGCCGACCCTCAGCTTCGCCTACAGCATCAAGGCCCGGGGGATCAATAGAGATCTCTTCGGCAACGAAGATTACTGCCTAGGACCCGATATGCTGGTCCCAGAGATGATCGCAGAGAAGATCGGCTATATGTTATCCCAGCGTTCCCAAATCCATTGCTATCTCAAGGCGGCGATGCCTTCGGTTCTGGAGAGGGCGATGAGAGCTGGAAAATATCTTCACGAAATCTTGGATGGTGAATAATAATCACAATACTACTTGAATCATTTCAACAATATCGCCAGCCTTTGAACTCAATTGGGAAAATTTTTGATCAATTGACCGAGTTTAGGACTAATGACGATTCATGAGGACGAAAGATTTATTGTTTCCGAAATCGATTAGATAACTAATGAGGCGGCAACTTGGCATTAACTAGGAATAACCCTCGGGTCAGCGTAATTATAATTACATATAATCGGGCTTCATTGGTGGGCAGGGCCATCAGAAGCCTCATCGGTCAGAGTTATCAGGACTTCGAAATCATCGTCGTTGATGGTTGTTCTACCGATAACACTGAGGAGGTTGTAAAGAGCTTCGATAATGGGAGGGTTAATTACATAAAACAATCGGCAAACAGAGGGATATCGGATGCGAGAAATGCTGGAATCCGCTTATCAAAGGGAGATTACATAGCCTTTTTAGACGATGATGATGAGTGGCTACCAAATAAGCTGGAGATGCAGGTAGATCTTCTGGATCGATTGCCTGATGATTACGGAGTCGTTTATTGTGGATGCCGTACCGAGCAAGATGGCAAGACCGTAGCCGAATATCTCCCCACTTACCGGGGAGATGTATTTAATCAAATGTTGCGACGATCTTTCATCGGAACTTCAACAATATTAATAAGGGCATCGTGCTTCGAGGTATCTGGTATATTTGATGAAAATTTGCCAACCTGCGAGGACTGGGATCTATGGATAAGATTGGCCAAAAAATATAAATTTGATTATATCTCAGATATTTTAGTCGTATATCATATCCACGGTGATCAGGTTACTTTCAATCAATTAAAATTCATAATTGGAGTAAGAGGTGTATTACATAAGTACCACGAGGACTTCTCCAGAAATCAGAATACTCTCTCAGAGCAGTACAGATATCTTGGAGTTCTATACTATCTTACTGGAGACAGGGCTGAAGGTACGAGGTTCATGTTCAGATCCATGAAGCTCAATCCAATCCAGAACGGCATAGTCCATGTACTTGCCGCTCTGATAACTCCAAATATTTATAAAGAAAAGATGCTGGTGGCTCTGACCGGAGACCAAAACGCTAAACTGCGCCAGAATTTAAACGCATAGGTAATTGATATGCTCGATAGATCGAGGTTCCAGGTATTATTTGTATATTACAATCCGCATCCATCTCATAAGGCCTTTGCTGATTCTATCGAGGCTGATTTTTGGAGTTACAACCGCTATGTAAATCACAATATATATCCTAAGATTATGAAGAGCTTCATAAACGGCTTATTGATCCCCGATTACGACGTTTATCTGACGGAGGGTGGTGCTCCCCTCATCCCGGTGGCTATAAAGAAATTAGCATCCATAAATAAAAGTAGAAATGCCTTAAAGCACATCAACCTGATATCGGATCACACCTTTATCATGATGGAACACACCCCCCCGGAGATGAGAGGACAGTACGGTTCGTCTACGAACTTTGCCCACAAATTCGCATCAAAGTACATAGATGGCGCCATAGCAGTCTCGAACTTTGCCAAAGAAACTGCGGAATTATTCGTAGATGGGCCGATCAGGGTGGCCCACCCCTTCATAGAGGAAGATTTATACCAAAGGCTCAGCTCCCTTGCGCCCAAATTACAAAAAAATATTGTCATGTCGGTCGGTTCCGGGACCTACAAAGGCATGGACATCCTCTTGGATGCGTTCAAAAAAGTGAGGAACGAAGTGCCCGATTCGGAGCTTTACATCATCGGCGGGGGGCATCCCGAAAGGTGGAATGAAACGAAGGGCGTTCACGTAGAAGGGCACGTCTCCGACCTCATCCCCTATTTCAATAGCGCGAGCCTGTTCGTCCAGTCTTCAAGAGCCGACACCTTTCCCGTATCAAGCCTTGAGAGCTTGAGGGCGGGTGTTCCCACCATGGTGACGGATAAGACCGGGACCAAAGAGGTCGTCTCGGAGCTGGGAACGGAGTTCGTGCGAAGAGTCGACGAGGGTGATATCGCCGAGGGGATCCTCCGCTATTTCGATCTGGAGGAGGAGAAACGGCTTGCTCTATCGAATAAGGCCAAAATCATCTCTAAGAAGTTCAATAAGGCGGAGATGTGCCACCGATTTAAATCTGAGTTCGAGGCTCTCCTCAATGAGATCTAAAACTTAAAGGTACAGCTTATCCCAGAAGATCCGTTTATCCAGAAAGGATAGCTTACCGTCACCGTATCGCTTCACTCTCTTCTTCAATCCGAAGAACTCCACCATTCCCCGAAACCTCAATCTCGCGTTCTTAGTCCTTCTCGCGTAGAATACTAGGACCAGGATCGAGGCGAGATCGAAAAATAGCAGCAAGGGGTATGCCAAAAGAAGCCGGGAGTTGGGGAGATTTCTGTAAAATGTGAGGTATTTGTTTCTGACATCATTTATCCTCATCCTGTCGGATATCTTACTGCTCGTCATCCCCCCTTTGTGGTATACGACCGATCCCGGTGAGTATATCAGCTTGTACCCCCTATTTACCAGCCTCCATGATAGGTCGATCTCCTCGAAGTAGGCGAAGTATTCGGGGCAGAGGAACTCCTCGAGGCCGTCTATGACCTCCCTTTTCATCATGAAACTAGCGCCGGAAATGGTCCCCGTCTCCTTTATTCCTCGCTCCACCTTATTCGATGCCCGCGTCTGGCCGAATATGTTCAGTCTGCTATCTCCTCCGTATTGGACCTCCTTTCTATCTCCGTAGCTCATTATGGTGGAGCTGGTGGCGCCGATCTCATCTTTGGTGGTGAGAAACGGCCTGATAAGCTCATCCAGCCATCTACGATCCACGACGGTATCGTTGTTGAGAAATGCTATATATTCTGACGACGTGGGTTTTATCCCTTCGCCGAGGCCGGCGGCGAAGCCCAGGTTCATCTCGTTCTGGACAAGAACCACATCTGGGAACCTCTCCTTAACCGCCTCCTGGGAACCATCCGTCGATCCGTTGTCCACCAGTATAATCTCGTAATTCGGATACGTCAGATTCTCTAGCGATTCGATGCATTCCATCGTATCTTTGAGCCCATTCCAGTTCAGAACTATGATGGAAACTTCAGGAAAAATCTCGTCGGCCATGATTTTTTTAATGACGACTGTATAATGGACCTCTGAATATATATTCCACAAATTTTTAGATATCTTCGGAACTTTAGATATAAGATTCGTCAATCTCGTAGGAGTCTTCAACTCCACATCGGCGACCTCCAATCTGATATGGGAATACCAATTCGGCAGATCTGTGTATTCCTCAAAGTAATCCATGGAATTCTCGTTGAAGAACGATCGATGGGTGGGATCTATAAATGCGCCGGAGCTCTGGCAATACGGAACCGTTATGTACACAGTGGCATCGGGTTTGGCAACCCTCCATATCTCCTCCAGGACTTTAATGGGATCCTGGAAATGCTCCAGAACGTGATGACAGTATATCTCATCAAAAATGTTATCTTTAAATGGGAATCTCTTGCTCATATCTGCGATTATATCGACCGGTTCTAGCCTCACTTGGTCGATGCCGATGCATCCCTCATTTTTTTTGTTCCCGCATCCGATATCGAGTTTCATCTTTCCCCCGTCCCTATAATTTATAATATTTCTGAAAACATTCTCCATCTCAGGTTCCCAAAGGTTCAAACTCCTCATTCGACTTTTCCCTCAAGCTCCTTCAAGGCATAAACCTTCAATGCATAATCAGGATGTCGATAAGTTATTATCTGAGTCAAATCCGAGATTATTCTTCTCGTCTGATTCTTTTTGTCGTATATTCCAAGCCTTCTCCATCCGCATATCCCATATATTTTAAATCCAATCTTCTCCAGATACCTGAGGTTCCATCCCCACCCTTCCCCCTCGGCTTCTATTTCCTGGGAGGCTCTATTTCTTGATACGATTATCACTTTTTTCCTCGCCCATCGTTCCATCTGGTCGACCAACTGGCGGCGCTCTTCTTCCGACAAATTATCGGTTGATTCGATCGATATCACAGCGTCAAAAGACTTCGGCTTGAAGGCGACCAGCTCTATTTTAGATCTAATATACTGGTCATGGATGCATTTTTTGACGCTCTCATCTAAATTTGAGTCGGAGATTTCCACACCTACCGAATAAACCACTTTGCAATGCTGAATTGGGGAGTTATAGCCGCAACCGAGATCAAGAACGCTGTCGCAATCGGCGAGATCTCTTCTTAGATCGTCGACCCAATCGGGAAATAGGGTCATATATGCCGGCCTGACCAGATCGGTGACGGCCATAAATTTCAGCTTCAACCGGGAGATCTCACCGCTGGTCGTATGGATCTGCTTATAATTTCTTTTATGTTTCTCGTACAACCTTCTTTTATAAACTCCAAAATTTTTTATATTTGCTGAGGTAGGTCTGTGATAAACAAACGCTGGTATCACATAAGCCTTCAATCCGACTCTTCGGACAGAGAGGCAGTAGTCTGCCCCGTAGCAGTGCCAGTGATCAAAGGTCTTCTCATCAAACTGCATCTTTTCAAACTGACTCCTGGGTATGATCAGGAGGAGTTCGTCGAGGGTCTGGACCTCCTCCTCCCGCCCAACTTCCTTCCCCCATATCTCCCCCGAATTGCTTATACGCCCTCTCTGCCGCTCCGCAAAGCTCTTCCCAGCCTCGCTCATGCCTGCAACACCGGCAATCCCGAGATCGGGTATGCCGTCTAAGATCTTCTCGACCCCTTCCAGCCAGGTTTCTATCCCAAGGTCCACGTCCTGATGAACGAACATGATGTATCTTCCCGTAGCCCTGAGGCCACCATAGTTCAGGGCTTCAGATGCCGATTTGAACTCTCCTCTAGTGTTGTCCAGGGAGATCAGCTCGAACTCGGCGGTCTGGTCTTTGAGGCTTCTCATCAGCACGGAATTAAAGATACGCTTATTATTATAAACAACCACTACCGAGATCATCATCCTCACCAGGTTATGCTCGATCAGTGTGGTGGAAAACATCTAATATTTTGCCCTCCATAGATCTAGAATTTTGCGATACATGGGATCTCCCAGGTGTTCTCGTATCTGGCGATTTATTCCAGGTTTTGTTGTAGTTATATTTTCCGACGATCATCCCATCTCAAGATGTCCAATAATTATATTAAATTACAGGCCTGGAAGCTTTCTGTGGGGCTTGGTAACGATGTTTTCACCATCACGGCAAAATGAAATCTGACCGTGAATGGGATCCCGGTTGAAGTTATCTCCTACTTATAGGCCCTCGATTTAACCAAACAAAGATGGTAGCCCCCTCCCAAGATCTTTCTCACAAAATAATACGGACTTAAGCTGCAGAGGTTGAGAAGACATTTATTAAAAAAATATTTTAATAAATCCACCTCGTACAAAATCCTATGATCCGTTCCCTCACTTAGCTTTTCCTTATTTACTGATGGACTGAATCCCAATTCCTCGGGTTCTAGAACGAATCTATTGTCTCTATTAATCACAGATTTCACAAATTTCCCCTCGATCAACTCCCACCCCCCATCATCTAATAATTTAAGATAATTCTTAGGTGTATAAAAATTTATATGACCGTCGGGATGGTGGTCGCCCTGTTTGTCTGGGGGCTTGGCTCCAAACCAGTCGCCTCCAGTCTCCATGGGAGTCATCAGCAATCCAAACTTCGCCCGTTCTGAAATTGATGAAAGGAACATCTCAGGTTCTGGGACGTGCTCGATGAGATCAAACATGGTCACTAAATCAAATATATCTTCAGTTTCTTTATATTCAAGGATGCTCCCCTGAATAAAATTGATGTATGGGTATAGTTGCCTTCCGATAATAACAAAATTCGACGCAAGCTCGAATACGCTCGTTCTCGGATAGTGTCCTTGATGCTTGTTGATCTGGAATGCCATGGAGTTAGCACCAAATCCAAAACATCCCCCAATGTCGGCATAATTATCAATTTTTCCCAATGATTTGAGAATCCGTTTACCATAAAGGGACCACATCAGCGTGCTTTTATATTGTGCTCTTGCTGGATATCCCGGTCGAAGGATAATCTTTGATGGATATGATTCATAATACTTCAACGGATCAAAAACCATGTCATATCTCCCGCCCATCTGACTCCATTTTGGTCAAGGATTTCGAACTAAATATTTTTAGGATAAATGGAGCTCGGCCCGTCATGTCCCTCGATCTTTCGTCCCGAAGGCCTTCACCGTGAACCCCCGCGGCAATAGCTCCCCCGCCGTCGCGATCTCCGCATCCCCTCTCGTGTTTGCCATGATCACCTTGATCTCGTCGCCGAACTCGATGAGGCTCTGCCTGCAGATCCCGCAGGGGGCGACCGGCTCCTCCGTCTCTGCCACCACCGCCAGGGCCTCAAACTCCCTCTCCCCCTCGCTTGCGGCCTTCGCCATCGCTGCCCTCTCGGCGCAGATGGCGGCGCCGGAAGAGGCGTTCTCGACGTTGGCGGCGGAGTATACTCTCCCCCCCTTCGCGAGGAGGGCGGCCCCGACCCGGAAGCCCGAGTAGGGGGCGTAGGCCCTCTCCATCGCCTCCCTCGCCGATTCTATCAGCCGGTCATACCCCCCCTGGTAGGGGTGGGGGCCGCACCGGAGGGAGCCGATGTACATGCACTCCTCAGGAGGGATGCTCGGAATCGTCATCTTCTCACCGTCGCCGGTGAACTTCACGGGAGCCCCTCTTATGATCACCGCGGGTACTCCCTCGTCCCCCTCCCCCATGACCACCTCCGCCGCCGAGACGAGGTTGTCGGCGACGGCCTTCCTCGTCACCAGCAGGGGCCTCCCGTAGAGATCCTTCTGACCCCTCGCGTCCTCCACGGGTACGATGCCGTCGCAGGCGAGGGCGACCCCGACGCAGCCGAGGCGTAGGGGGTGGGTCCTGCTGTCGCCGATGACGACCCCGATCCTCTTCCCCGTCGCCTCCTCCATCCTCCTTCTCAATGCGGCGGCAGAGCTCTGGGGGTCCTTCGGGAATAAGACGACGTGGTCGGGGGGGGCGTTGGAGTGGTCGATCCCGGCGTTGGGGTAGAGAAAGCCGTCCTTGACCGTCAGAACGACCCCCGGGACCCCGCCCATGATCCGGTCGGAGGAGGCGAGGATCAGCTCCATCTCCCTCGGGTCTTTTCCGTACTTCTCCGCCAGCTCTCGGGCCCGGGAGCTGGGGGTCACCTCCGATAGGTCGACGACGCCGCCCTCGGCGGTGGCGACGGCGCTCTCAGCTACCACCAGGACGTCGCCGTCGGCGAGGGCGAGGCCCGACCTCTCCATCCCGCCGAGGAGCGCCTCCACCAGGTCCTCTCCCGCCCTCACCAGATTCGTCTTTATTCCGAGAAGTTCCAACGGCCTCACCAATATCGTTTTGGATCCTCCAGCCGGTCCAGCGCCTCCTCGATGGCGCCAGATATCGTCGGGAGCCTGAAGGGCTGGTCGATCAGGTCTTTTACCAGCCCCCGGAGCTGGGCTGCCGT
>Ga0334882_1003166_pt1 | contig 15452 bp, 13 predicted proteins | sample GraSluR1_MG_5_FD_207226 | JGI IMG/M metagenome (GOLD analysis project Ga0334882, IMG submission 207226) | Sludge microbial communities from methane-producing bioreactor in Wageningen University, Netherlands - Granular Sludge_15_04-R1 | ecosystem: Engineered > Bioreactor > Anaerobic >... | reverse complement strand
CTTTAAGGCAGTCGCCGCAAACATTTCGGAGTATCTTTCTTGCAGCCATGAAATTGTCTTTCCGTATCGGATTGAGAACTCTTTTCAGATCCTCATTTATATCATCCACTTTGGCTTCTTTTACTTCCTCAACACATTTGCAGCTTCTGTCTTCAATTATTCTCGACAATGCATCCCTTTCAATCCTCACAGGATGCTGGAACAGTTCCCAGGCTTTTTTCCGGGCTTCTTTCGCTTCCGTTTCAGCCCCGGAAGAGAGAGCATCAAGCTCCTCGGGAGTCGCAATTTTCTCATTAATTATCCATTCACGCATTTTCCTTAGAGGGTCAAAATCCTCTTCCCACCGTAATCGCTCTTTGCTCTTGTATCTCTCGTGCGAACCTGAAGTAGAGTGGCCCAGCGGCTGTGTTACATCTTCAATGTGAAAAACAACAGGTTTATGATCCCGGCGGCATATTTCAATTCCCTTCTCATATAGGTTCAAAAGTCCCGGATAATCCCACCCTTTTCCTTTGAAAATAAGTATTCCCGGCTTTCCGGGTTCATCTTCAAAGCCTTTTAAAATATCCGAGATGCTTCCTTTTGTTGTCTGGTATTTTTTTGGTACTGAAATTCCGTAACCGTCATCGTAAACTGAAACAGCCATTGGAACCTGCAAAACGCCTGCCGCATTGATGGTTTCCCAGAAATGACCCTCAGATGTACTTGCATCTCCAATTGATCCAAAAGCAACTTCATTTCCCTGCATCGACAGAGTTGTGAAATGATGAAGTTCCTTGTTCTGCCTGAACAATCTGGAAGCATAGGCAAGACCAAGCAGCCTCGGCATTTGACCTGCAGTCGGAGAAATATCCGAAGAAGAGTTTTTCTGCTTCATCAGATTCCGCCAGGTTCCGTCCGGATTGATGTTTGGCACTGAAAAATGATTGTTGAATACTCTTCCTCCGCTTCCGGTATTCATTTCACTGTCTGTATTTCCGTAAAGCTGATGAAAAAATTCAACTGCATTATAAAGTCCCATGGCCATCATCCATGTCTGATCCCTGTAGTAACCAGAACGCCAGTCTCCATCCCTGAATTGTTTTGCCATGGCAATTTGAACTATCTCTTTGCCGTCACCGAATATTCCGAATTTGGCTTTTCCTGAAAGAACTTCCCTCCGGCCGATTATGCTTAAATACCTGCTGAGGTTTGCCAGGCGAAAGTCGTCAAGAATGCTCTGCTTCATATTCAAATATTCTGATGGTTTTTTTGTTTTGCCCATAATCTTACTGTAATTACTTTGTTCTGTCAGTGGTTAAACAAACAACAAGCCCCGGTTGTTTAATAAAATATGAGTAATTGAAGAGTATATTTGCACCAGCATATGCTGCTTTCTGGTATTCTTCATCAATAAAGATATAAATTTGCAGGAAAAGACAGATTGTCGTGACATTGATAAAACTTCTTACAGTAACCCTCATAATACTGGCAGCTTCATTCGCTCTCCTTGGAATCAGACTGTTATTAAAAAAGAACAGCCATTTTCCTGAAATACATGCCGGGCATAACCGTGAAATGAGAAAGCGGGGAATAACCTGTTCCAGAAATACTGATACAGGTTGTACTCCTGCTGGACGGATAACGGGATGCGAATCTTGCGAAAAACCTTTAGCGTAATGCTGTTTAATTGATTTCCAAACTTCACTGTGCAAGTAAAAATTGCCTGATAGCCAGGGGCGGTATTACTTGTTCAGTCAGATTCGGAGATTGATTTTTTTAATCCTTCTGAAATCCATGTAATGAAATCCCCGTTATCATCAGAATATATAAGGTAGGCTTCAAATTCAGAATGCTTCTTAATAAAGTCAAGGGTTTTTTCCAGCCCCATTACCATGCATGCAGTTGCCACAGCGTCAGCCGCCGTACAGTCATCCGTTATTATTGTGGCACTCAGCAGCCTGTGTCTGACCGGGTATCCTGTAGACGGATCTATGGTATGGGAGTATTTGATATTGTCTTCCACAAAAAACTTTCTGTAGTTTCCTGATGTGGCCAGGGACCGGTCTTTAAGACTGATGATTGCCTGAAGATTGGTACCCGGTACTACATTATAGTCCACCGGTCTGTCGATACCTATTCTCCACCTGGAACTTCCCCTTTCACCTTTTACCCTTACTTCCCCTCCTATCTCCACAAGATAGCTGTCGATATTAAGCTTATCAAGATGCCGGCAGACTATGTCAACTGAAAATCCCTGAGCAACAGCGTTAAAATCCAGCGTAATTCCCGGATCTTTTTTTGAGATTATTCCATTTTTAAGCTCAACCTTATCCATTCCTACAAGGTGCATAAGGCTATCATGCATTGACTCAGAGAATCTTTTTACGGCATCCGGCCCGAAACCCCAGGCTTTGACAAGGGGACCTACTGTAATGTCAAATGCCCCTCCCGTCAGTTCATATAACTCCTTTGACCTTTCAAAAGCTTCTGTGAAAAATGCATCAGCCACAACTTTCTCATTCCTGTTTATTCTGGACAGGATCGAAGAGTCCTGATAAAGCGACAGTGACATATCAAAATTATGTAACAGGGCCTCAACCTCCTCTCTCAGCACAAATGGATCCAGTTTCTGGTTATTCTGGAAAATAATGCTATACGTCGTACCCTGTACAAAGCCGTTGAAGCTGTTGTAAACGGGTTTGTCCTGAACGCATGAGACGAGACAGGCCTGGATTAAAACCACCGAGAAAAAGTTAACCATTGCTTTCATCATAACAGGTTGTTTGCTAAATGCCGAAATCGTCAAAAGAAATGTTTTCTGCAGGAACGCCAAGATCGTCAAGCATCCTTACAACCGCATTGTTCATAACCGGAGGGCCACAGAAATAATACTCAATATCTTCAGGCTCATCATGAGTGCTCAGGTAATTATCCAAAAGAACCTGATGTACGAATCCGGTAAGACCGGTCCATTTGTCTTCAGGAAGAGGTTCCGAAAGAGCCAGATGAAAACTGAAGTTTGGAAAATCCTTTTCAATCGCCCTGAACTCATCCTCATAGAATACCTCTCTGAGCGATCTGGCCCCATACCAATATGAAACTTTCCTTTCTGTTTTGAGAGTATGAAACAGATGGAATATATGTGATCTTAGCGGGGCCATCCCTGCTCCGCCTCCAATGTAGACCATTTCACTGCCTGTATCCTTTATGTGGAATTCACCATAAGGACCTGATATGGTGACTTTATCACCTTGTTTCAGCGAAAAAACATAACTCGAGCAGATCCCGGGTGGAACATTCATGAACTGCTTTCGCAGGTTGTCCCATGGTGGTGTGGCTATCCTGATATTCAGCTTGATCAGGTTCTTTTCAGCGGGAAAGTTTGCCATCGAGTAGGCCCTGAATGCCTCTTCAGTGTTTTTAATATGGAGATCCCACATTCCGTATTTATCCCAGTCATCCCTGAACTCTTCTTCAATTGCAAAAACGCTGTAACTGACTTCATATTTAGGTACATCAATCTGTATATATCCTCCCGGCTCAAAATCCAGCGCCTCACCATCGGGAAGTTTTACAACAAATTCCTTTATGAATGTAGCCACATTTCTGTTCGACACTACTTCACACTCCCATTTCTTAATGCCCAGAACTGACTCAGGAAGCTTTATGGTCAGGTCTTCCTTTACCTTGACCTGGCATCCCAGCCGCCAGTGATCAAGTTGTTCCTTCCTGGTAAAGAATCCTGTCTCTGTGGGAAGAATTGATCCTCCGCCTTCAGTAATCTGGCACCGGCACATGCCGCAGGTTCCTCCCCCCCCACAGGCTGACGGCAGAAATATTTCGTTTGATGAAAGTGTAGTCAGAAGGTTGGATCCCGGTGATACAGCAATGTCACGGTCGTTGACATGCAGTGTAACATTTCCCTTTGGAGTCAGCTTATCTCTGGCAAAAAGTAAAACCGCCACAAGTATCAGGATAATAAAAAGAAATACTATAATGCTGTATAACAATGTCCCCAGTGTAGTCACGGCTAAAACCATAATATCTTGATTTCATTAAAGATTGATACCCATGAAGCCCATAAAGGCAATTGCCATCAGGCCTGTAATGATAAAAGTAATGCCCAGGCCTTTCAAAGGATCAGGTACTTTGCTGTACCGCAGTTTCTCCCTGATTGCTGCAATGCCTACAATAGCCAGCAGCCATCCCACACCCGATCCCACTCCGAAAACTGTTGCCTCAAGTACATTGGCATACTCCCTTTCCTGCATGAAAAGGGATGCTCCAAGTATCGCGCAGTTAACCGCAATAAGTGGAAGAAAGATTCCAAGTGAATTGTATAATGCAGGGCTGAATTTTTCTATTACCATTTCAACAAGCTGCACCATGGCAGCGATGACTGCAATGAATACCATAAAGGTCAGGAAACTGAGATCGACATCAGCAAATCCTTCACCAAGCCATACCAGGGCTCCCTTCTTTAAAAGATATTTTTCAATAAGGAAATCAACAGGTACGGTTATGAACAGCACAAAGACCACCGCGATCCCCAGTCCGACAGATGTTTTCACAGTTTTTGAGACAGCCAGGTAAGAACACATACCAAGGAAGTAGGCAAAAACCATGTTGTCGACGAAGATCGACTTTACGAATATATTAAGCAGGTTTTCCATAACTCAATGTCTATTTGTTCTCGATAAGGCTTTTGTCCCGGCTCCTTTGTACCCAAATTATAATTCCCACCACAATCAGCGCCATTGGGGGCAGTATCATCATGCCGTTATTTTCGTATCCTGTTGAATAGGCTCCGGTAATCTGCACAAGCGGGTAATCCAATACTGTGCCTGAACCAAGCAGTTCCCTGAAAAAAGCTACTATTACAAGAATAATTCCATAGCCGGCTCCGTTACCCAGTCCGTCGATAAAAGAGGGCCACGGCTTGTTTGCCATTGCAAACGCCTCGAGTCGTCCCATAATTATGCAATTAGTAATAATAAGCCCCACAAATACTGAAAGCTGTTTGCTTACTTCAAAAGCAAATGCTTTCAGAAACTGATCAACAAGAATGACAAGTGTGGCAATAACAACAAGCTGAACAATTATTCTTATCCGTTCAGGGATGTATTTCCTCAGGGAAGCTATCACAACATTGGAAATTGATATTACCGCAATCACTGACAGAGCCATAACCAGAGCAGGCTTAAGCTTAACAGTGATTGCGAGCGCCGAGCATATTCCGAGTACCTGTACGGTAATCGGATTGTTTTTTCCCAGCGGACCGGTAAGAAGCTTTAAATTTTTGGCCGAGAATAACGGCTCCTTTTCCTGTTTGTCCATATGTTAGTTTCTGTTTTTTATCAGATAAGCATTGTACTTTTCAAGGCAATCGCGAAGCATATTCTGCAGCCCGTTGCTTGTTATTGTTCCGCCGGAAATAGCATCCACACCGTGAACATCGCCATCTTCAGCTCCTCCTTTATGTACCATTACCGAAACAAAATCCCCGTTATCGAATAATTTCTTTCCTCTGAACATCCCTTCGAAGTCCGAAGTATTGATCTCAGCACCAAGCCCGGGTGTTTCTCCTTTATGATCAAAGGTCACCCCGAAAATGGTATTCAAGTCAGATTCGAGTGACACATACCCCCAGATGGGACCCCAAAGGCCTTTGCCTTCAACCGGCAGTATAATTACGTCCTTTCCGTCTTCAGATGAAGCCGTAAAAACCGGGAGATATTGTTCTCCGGCAGGCTTTCTTTGTTCATTTTTCAAAACAACGCCGAAAGCGTCCACTCCGTCAATTGTGTTTCCATGAATGTCTGTCACGAAACCCTCTTTGATATATCTGGAGTACAGGTCCACAGCATTTGAACGCGTTGCAGTTATCCTGATCGATTCAAGCATACTCCTTTTCTTTTCTATTTCGAGGTTCTTTTCCTGGGCAGGCCTGAGGAGCGTGGCTGCAAGAGAAAGCAATGTTGCCACGGCTATTACCATAACAGACGAAAAGACAAAAATATATCTGTTGCTGAAATGTTTCATCTTGAATTTATATTTAAAGCTACTTTTGACCTTCTGAGCCTTCTTTTAATATTTGCCTGTATGACATAGTGGTCGATAAGCGGTGCAAAAACGTTCATGAGGAGTATTGCCAGCATTACCCCTTCAGGGTAAGCGGGATTCAATACCCTGAAAAGGATTGAAAAAAGCCCAATGAGAAATCCGTATATCCATTTACCACTCTCTGTCTGTGCTGCTGTAACAGGATCTGTCGCCATAAAAACTGCTCCGAAGGCAAAACCGCCCATGACAAAATGGTAATAGAAAGGAAGCTCCATATATGGATTAACTGACAGGACGTTCAGAACAATACCCATTGTCAGGCCGCCTGCAAATACGCTCACGATGATTTTCCAGCTCCCGATACCTGTTGCAATAAGTATTAGAGCGCCTGCCAGAATTGCAACAACCGAAGTTTCTCCTACTGATCCCGGAATGGTACCGATGAACATCTGCATGAATGAAGGCAGGTCAGCAGTCTCTCCGGCCGAACGAAGTGCCATTGGTGTTGCCCCCGAGTATCCGTCTATAATATTCTGCCCCTTAGCAAGGCCTTCTGTCCAGACTTTATCACCAGTCATCCATCCCGGATAACTGAAAAAAAGAAAAGCACGTGCCAGAAGTGCAGGATTGAAAATGTTCATCCCCGTTCCTCCAAAAACTTCCTTTCCAAGAATTACTGCAAAAGCAGTTGCCAGGGCGAGCATCCATAAAGGTATGTCAACGGGCATTACCAGGGGTATCAACAGTCCCGATACAAGAAATCCTTCGTTTATCTCATGACCTCTTATCTGTGCTGCAATAAATTCAATTCCCAGCCCAACCAGATAACTTACTATAATCAGAGGAAGTATCTTCAGAAAGCCGTACCAGAATGCCTGCAGAATGGTCGGATCAATACCCACTGAACTGAAGTGCTGCAGGCCGGTATTATATGCACCAAAGAGAAGAGCCGGTACGAGGGCAATGACCACAATGATCATTGTCCGCTTAAGATCAATTGCGTCTCTTATGTGTGATCCTTTAAAAGTTACTTTGTCGGGAACAAAGAGGAATGATTCAAACCCTTCAAACACCGACTGCAATTTTTCAAATCTGCCCCCTTTAATGAAATGAGGCTTTAGTTTATCCAGTTTCTTTCGTAAAGAATCCATTATAATAACTATCTCATATTAGACTAACTCATTTCCTTTATCATCAGATCAATACCCTGTCTGATAACCGACTGAATCTCAGTCTTTGACGGACAGATATACTCACAAAGCGCAAAATCCTCCTCAGCAACTTCATAAATGCCAAGATTTTCCATTGCGTCTATATCCCCGGCCATGATCGCTTTAAAAAGATGCATCGGGTAAATATCCATCGGGAGCACTTTCTCATACTGCCCCGTAATCACAAAAGCTCTCTCACCTCCGTTAAGATTGGTGTCGAGCCTGTAATGCTTCTTCGGGAAAAGGCTTGAGGCAAATACTCTGAAAAAGCTGAACTTGTTGAATCCCGGAGAAGCCCATCCGAAAAAATCGGAATGGTCGCCTTCCGGGATCACGGTGATTTGTGAATCGTAGTATCCAAGAAAGCCGTCAGCCGGAATTTTTACCCCTGCAAGGACATTTCCGCTTATGTACCTGTTGTTGCCTGTTTTTACATTATTTTCTGCCAGTGGGGTTATGGCGCCTCCTGACAACATTTTGCAGTAACCGGTATTTATGACTTCCGAACCGGTTATGGCCACAATTCTCTCCGGCCTGTAAATACCTTCACTGAAAAGACGGCCTATAGCAGCAACGTCCTGAAGATTAATATGCCACACAACTTCACCCTTATTCACCGGATCGATATGATGTATCTGAACTCCGACATTGCCTGCAGGATGGGGGCCTGACACATACGTTATTTCTGCCTCCGGGATATCTTCCAGGATTGTCTTGTCATTGCGTCTGCCATCAAGCACCATATTTATCTTCCCCTCTGTCAGCTTTTTTATTGCTGTAAGTCCCAACCTTAAATCTGCAGCGGAGGTGTTCTCAACTATGAAATAAAAATCGGGTGCCAGCGGAGCTGTATCAAATCCCGAAATAAAAACAGACTTCGGCGTGTCAGCCGGATTCGCAACAATGTTATAAGGACGCTGCCTTACCGATGGCCATAACCCTGAGGCAAGCATCCTTTCTTTGATCTGTTCCCTGGTAAGCATTCCGGGATCAGCCTTTCCAAAATCGATATACTCTTCGCCGCTCTTTTCAACAACAACCCCGAGAATTTTTCGCTTGGTGCCCCTGTCAACAGCCGTTACCATTCCGCTTACGGGAGAGGTGAACAATACCTCCGGACGAATCTTGTCATGGAACAAAGAGCTGCCTGCTTTCACCTTATCACCCGGTCTGACATCGAGCTTTGGAATAAGACCCGGGAAATCTGGTGGTTTAACCCCATATAAAAGCGGAGTAACCTGCCCTGTAAGTTTTTTTTCGGCTCTTCCGGACAACCTGATGTCAAAACCTCTTTTTAACTTTATCAATCTGGACATTATTTAGCTTAAATTTTAGACCTGACAACTAATGCATCCATTACCTGATGGTCTTTTGTTTCTATTCCTTCACGACCTGAAATAGCTTCCATAATTCTATGCAGAGCCGGGTAAACCGGGTATGTCAATGATTAACACCTGCCTGTCAATAATACAAATTATCGAATGGGTCAGCAGATATTCTCTGTTATTAAATTAACAATGTCAAAATTGCAAATATACCGGAACATAGTTAACAAAAAGTGTTAAAAGTGATATAAAATTTTTAAACTATTTTTGTCAGCATGATAATAAATTTCTTACGGATGAAATTTCCGGCTGCCATCAGCTTTTTCCTGTCATGCCTGATATTAACATCATTCTCAGGAGAGATGAATCCTGTTCAGTACACAGATCATGTTTCAGATGAAAGAATAAAGACTGTAAAGCTGTTTAAAGAAGGATGGGATCTTTCATACCCGGTCATTAAATCAGGGAGTGGTGAAAAACTCATACTTCAATTCGACCTGCTCGGTACTAATATCGAGACATTTTACTACACATTCATACATTGTAACAAGGACTGGAAAAGATCAGACATATTTCCCAATGAATATCTGGATGGATTTCCCGAGAACCCGATCGAAGATTATAATTACTCATTCAACACCACCGTTGATTATATCCATTACCACCTGTCATTCCCAAATGACCGGGTCAGCCTGAAATTATCAGGTAACTACATAATTTCGGTTTACCAGGTTGACGAGCCTGATAAGCCGGTGATCACAAAAAGGTTTATAATAACGGAAGATGCAGCTGCGGTCGAGATAAACATGCACAGGCCAAGGATGACCAGAGATACTGAAACACATCAGCAGATTGATTTCAGAGTGAACATATCGGGTCTGAACATACGTGATCCACACGGTGACATTTATGCAACCATACTGCAAAACGGAAGATGGAATGTCTCAAGAGCCAACCTCAAACCTGATTTTTTCAGTGACAGAGAACTCAGATTCAGCTCACTGTCGGAAAACAATATTTTCCCCGGCGGAAATGAATTCAGGTATTTTGATATCAGAAGCATAAGGTATCTCTCGGAGTTCGTCAAAGCGATAGATTACCTTGCCCCTTATTATCATGTTTATCTTCATCCATCAGAAAGCAGGGAATTCAAACCATATTTTTACTGGCAGGACTTTAACGGCAAGTATATTATTGCAGTGCAGGAGGGTCAGAATCATGATACTGATGCAGATTACGTCCATGTATATTTCACACTTCCTTCAGCCCAGGCTTTGCCAGGAGGAAAAATGTATGTATCAGGATCATTTAATAACTGGTCCCTGGATGCCGGCAACCAGATGTTTTATAATCCCGGTTCAGGTTCATACGAGTGTATTATTATATTGAAACAGGGTTGGTACAACTATGAGTACGTATTCAGGAAGGATGATCCGCCGGGTGAATTTTCGTCAAAATTTGAAGGGACTCACATTGAGACTGAGAATGATTATACGGTGATAGTCTATTACCGTAATCCGCGCGACAGGTATGACAGGATATTAGCTGCCATAACAGCAAACACACTCAACAGGATCACAGATTAATGTCGCCCATGTGTCTCCAGCCCGTATTGCATCATTATCGTATGCCTGAGGGTTATGATTATCTCATGCATATATTCCTCAACTGCTTTCACTGATCCCGGAAGTGTATATATGAGCGATTTTCCGGCAATGCCTGCCACCGACCTGCTCAACAGGGCATTGGGATTTTCCATGGCATATTTTACTCTGATGAATTCCATTATTCCCGGTATCTGTTTCGAAAGCATTGGAATGACAGTATCAACCGTTATGTCACGGGGACCAATTCCGGTGCCACCTGTGGTAAAAATCAGCTCATATTCATTACCCGCCTCTGAGATCAGGCTCCTGAGCACTGAGGCATCATCGGGTATCAATGACATAATGATATCATACTGCCAGTTAACCGTGTTGAAAAAATCCGATATCAATTCCCTTACACGCGGACCGCTGAGGTCTTTATATTCTCCTTTGAAAGCTCTGTCGCTCAACGTTATTATCAACACTTTAAATCTGTCCGGAAGTTCCATTTTTCCAATATTCCATATTTATTTTTCCGGCTGACGGGCCGGCACCATATATTCTCAGATTGTCAACTTGCCTTCTAAATTCTGCGGATCTTGACAGGTTCTCCTTTACCCACATTCATCTTTCCGACCGGCACTGATATTATCCCGTCGGCATCAGGTAATGCTGAGATATGTCCCGATCCATGGTATTCAACCGGTTCGGCCGTACCTTCTCCTGTGATTATGACAGGGAGCCAGGCCATACGTTCGGCCACCCTTCGCGAATAGTCTGACCCCAAAGGCAGGGTTACTATCTCCGGTTGCCACGATGATTGCATCATTTTAGCAATAAGAGGCCTGACCATCAGCTCAAAAATTATGAAAGATGACACAGGGTTTCCCGGAAGGCCAAATACGAGAGCTTTCTCATGGATGCCAAAAGTTGTAGGTTTTCCAGGCTGCACTGCAACACGTGAAAAAAGGATCCTGACACCCGATCTCTCAAGGACCGAAGGAATAAAGTCAAATTTACCCATCGAAACGCCGCCCGAAATAAGTACAAGATCATTTTCGCTCAGGGCTTTCTTCAAAATCAAAAAAGTCACATTCACATTGTCGCCTGCAATTCCGTAGTAAGCAGCTGAAGCTCCTGCCCTGACAACCTGAGCCACAAGCTGACTTCCGTTGCTGTTCCTTATTTGTGAGATATCCGGGACATATCCGGGTTCCACCAGTTCATCCCCTGAACTTATTACTGCCACCTTCGGTCTTTTGCTCACCAGCACTGAAACGTGTCCGACAGTAGCCATAACTGCGATATCCTGGGGCTTTATCTCCCTTAATGCTCTGAGTACAACATCTCCTTTCCTGATGTCTTCACCTTTATATGCTATATTTTCCTTAACAAATGAACCCTTAAATCTGATTATGTCCGGGGAAATCATTTCAACATCTTCAACCGGTATGACACAATCTGTTCCCCGGGGAATCATTGCTCCTGTCATTATAGCTGAGCACTCATTCACGGAGGGTGTTTTGACGGGCACCCCGCCAGCCTGAATAGTTTCAATAACTTTAAGAGAATGTTCAAGGTCTGACCTTCGGCAGGCATAGCCATCCATTGTTGCCTTATCAAACGGAGGCATATCAAGATCACTCTTCACATCTTCGGCAAGAACACGTCCGAGCGAATCTTCGAACGGAACAGTTTCTGAACCCGTCCTGAAACAAGAGTTCATCACTATATCAAAAGCTTTTTCAAAAGGTATCATATGTAACGCGGTATAATCTTATTCTCCGTTCAGAGGGGCAGTCAGGCATGAAGTATCAGCTACTGATAATCTTTTACCACGTCTATTACTTCCGGAAGGTCCATGCCGATTTTCCTGAGGAATTCAATGGTCGGAATTCCATTGTTATTCCATCCTCTCCTCCTGTATACTGCATCAATAAGCTTTTCATACTGTTCCTCCCTGTAATTTCTGAGTATTTTTATTTTTTCCTCTGTTGACTTTCCCAGAGGGTCCACACCTGTCTTTTCGATAAGCTGTTTGTCATAGCGTTCAGAACGTGATTCATATTCTTCTATGGTTACCGGGCCAGCAGCCCTGTAAGGCTGCCTGTCATGTTTTCTTGTTCCAAAGCCACGCCGGAGATTAAATACCCGCTGAAAATTATATACTCTTTCAGAATCCCCGACAAGCCGGTGTTTGTCGAACTCGCGACCTGTGACAGACTTGTATATTGTAACATAGTTATCAACATGTTCCGGTACCTTCGCCGGTTCATCGGTCTGTGCATTATTTTCAGGTTCCACATCATTCCAGGGAAGTTTGCAAAGACCTACCAGTCCGAACCATGTGCGGAACATCGGGAAGTAATGCAGGGCTTCTGCCTTATCTTCGAACGTTGGTATCTGGTTGTTGACCATATCCATGAATATCAGCCAGGCCTCATCATGCTGAGGACCTTTGTTTGTCATTGCAAAGCCACCCTGTTGCGCAAGGGATTCTTTTGAAACATACTGGGAGTATTCCAGTCCCTTGTTCTCCATGGCTATATCATTAAGAAAAGATGCTTCACCCCATTTATTCTTAATAAAGAGCTCTTTCATCTTTCTTACACCCAGACCGGCTGTTTTACCGAATCCTTCTCCCCCTGCTACAAGATGCAACAACTCCAGAGCGGCATCCTTATTGCCAAAATGAAGGTCAAGGCCACCCGTCCTTTCGGCATTGAGTATCCCGTTTTCGTAACATTCCATGATAAAGGCTGAGACGGTACTCCACGTTATCGTGCATATTCCATAAGTATCGCAATAAAAATTCGCTTCAATAATATATTCGGGGTCAAATATTCCACAGTTTGATCCAAGGCCGGCCGCATTTTCATATTCCGGACCGTCAACAATCACAATATTACCTTTATAAGGTCCTGTTTTTATTTCGTAATCATCCACTGCTTTGCTGCACGACATATTACATCCGATCCAGCAGCCATCAGGAATATTCTGGGTGAATTTTTGCTTCCATATCGATGAATCAATTTTGTAAGCTTCCGGATGACTTCCGAATTTGTAATTATTGACAGGAAGCAGGTCATGGTCATTCATTATTTCCATAAGATGCGCTGTCCCAACCTGTTTCATCTGGCACTGTTTATCGTCAAGTTCCCGCATCTCCCTGTTGAATCTTCTCCCTCTTTCAACTATAGCATCAAGATCCGCCACATTGTTAAGATTCCCTTTCACCCCTGGAATTTTAACAACAAGGGCTTTTATCCGTTTATGACGGAAAACTGTTCCAATACCACCCCGACCGGCCTGTTTCATCCTTACTTTCTTCCTTTTGGGGTCATAGAATGTGAAATTCAACATTCCAAAAAGCGAATGCTCTGCTGCAGATCCGGATGATACCACCCCAATGTTTTTCTTTTCATTTTCATTATCCGCAAACACTTCAGTAAGCTCATCCGCGGTAACATGACTGTCACTTGTTGCCGAAGGTGCTTCAAAGATCTCAACCCTGTGATTTATGCCGTCGATGTAAATGATTATTTCCCTGTCGGCTATTCCCTGGAGCTCAAGTGCATCAAAGCCTGAAAATTTCAGGAACGGGCCGAAAAAACCTCCGACATTACTGTCCATCACGGAGTCAGTCTGTGGGGAAATACTTACAACAAGAGATTTTCCGGTGCCTGAATACTGGGTTATCCCTCCTATCGGACCAGATGAAATTATTATTTCATTTTCCGGATCATTCCATTTTGTGTCCGGACGTGTGGCCTCCCAGAGAAGTTTCAATCCATACCCCTTCCCTCCTATGAACTTCTCTTTCATAAGTTGTGGAACATCCTTTGAAGTAATTTTTTTTGTTCCAGCATTAATATAGAGGACTTTGTCCGTATACCCCCTGCTGAGAGGAGTCCATTCGTACTCCCACTGACTTATCAGGTGGTATTTTTTATTTACCGGTGTATTATCCATTTATGAGTCAGTTGTCTTGGTTTTTTTCAAATGCATAACATTATCAAAGATACTATAAAAATAGTAGCAGTTTGTATGACAATAATCACTATGTGAAGTAATTCCGGATGTTCAATTAAAACCGGAATCACAAAGGATCTGCAGTTCGGCTTATGTATGAACAACTGTCTGGCCTATTGTTGAAATCTCAGTCCCCCGGCAGAGATATTTGTTTTTATCTTTACTGTTCAAAACAGGTTTTCAGATGAAACTCATTGACATTGAAAATCATCTGCAACAATTCAGGGTTGGCATTGCAGGCGCGGGCGGCCTGGGTTCGAATTGTGCTGCGGCTCTGGTGAGAAGCGGTATAGGGGAACTGGTTATAGCTGATAATGATATTGTTGAAAGATCCAATCTTTCCAGACAATTCTATTTTGCAGAACAGGTAGGTATGAGCAAATGCGATGCACTGAAAAATAATTTACTGAAAATCAATGATAATATTATAATTTATACACACCAGATAAAATTAAACAATGATAACATTCCGGTAATTTTCAGAGGATGCAAGGTAATAGTCGAAGCATTTGACTCCGCAGAAATGAAGGAGATGTTGATTGAAACCGTGCTGACTGCCTTGCCTGAAACTGCACTTGTAGTAGGCACGGGCATGGCCGGATGGGGAAATAACGAACTGATCCGATACAGAAAGATAGATGATACCCTTCATGCTTGCGGGGATGAATCGACTGAAGCATCTGAAGAGCTGCCCCCAATGGCTCCAAGAGTGGGGATTGTTGCAAATATGCAGGCCAATGTGGTCGTTGAAATCCTGATGAAGACAAGAATTAATGCCTGAAAAATGAAGATATTTCTGAACAACAGGGAAGAGGTATTCAGCAAAGATTCAATCACCGTAAATGAAATGCTTGAGGAAAAAAGATTTACCTACCGGATGAGAATCGTGAAGATCAACGGGACCCTTATACCGAAAGACAAATATGGTTCAACGGTGATCAAAGACGGGGATAATGTACAGATGCTTTATCTTATGAGTGGCGGATGAAAAAAAATTGTAGGTTTGTATTATGATTGTCAGATTTAAAATCTTTGATAAACTACCTCCATTTCTCAGGGACAAATATATCCTGACTCTGATCATTTTTCTTCTCTGGCTGATATTACTGGATTCAAATAATCTGATCAACAGATACAAAGAGGTCCGGAACCTAAAAAAACTAAAAGCAGACAGGGAGTATTACACAATAAGGATAGAAGAGGACAAAAACAAACTCCGTGAACTTAAGACCGACAATAAGAATCTTGAAAAG
>Ga0334882_1003165_pt1 | contig 15452 bp, 17 predicted proteins | sample GraSluR1_MG_5_FD_207226 | JGI IMG/M metagenome (GOLD analysis project Ga0334882, IMG submission 207226) | Sludge microbial communities from methane-producing bioreactor in Wageningen University, Netherlands - Granular Sludge_15_04-R1 | ecosystem: Engineered > Bioreactor > Anaerobic >... | reverse complement strand
TATACAGAAATCAAAATAACTCTGACGCTTTTGAAGAAACTGTTGATTTTTACCTGGGCAAGCTTGAAGCTGGCAAAGATGATGAAAGGGCAAAACAGGCAACTGCTCTTGCTATTGAATATTTCAGGGCTGCAGGATCCCAGGCAAACCAGGCAAATGACCTTGACGAAGCCCTAGTTCTTCTGAAGAAAGCGGAAAAGTATGGTGAGGACAAGGATCTTTTCTATTATTTTGCCGATGTTTACAACAAACAGGAGAATTTTGACAACGGTGCTGAATATGCCCTGAAGGGTCTGGAGCTTGAAACCGGTGATGCTGAAGCAAAAGCAAAGTTTTATTTCCAGCTGGGCATGGCACAGGCTGGTAAAAAACAGATCCAGGAAGCCTGTACTTCTTTCAAAAATTCAATGTATGGAGCATTTGCAGAAGCTTCAAAAGCTCAAAGAACGAATCTTAAATGTGAATAAAGCAGGATAATCAGGGAAATATTATCGGGATGCGGGGGTCAGTATCTTACTTTTAAGACAATGTTGCCCAGATCTTTCAAATAATCAGCTTTTACAAATAAGGCTCTTCCGTTTTTTGAGATCACTTCCCAGGCAATTATGCCTGTTATATCGTCAACGACTCCACGGAATGTAACATCCTGTACCAGGTCAAATGAAAGTTCATCTTTCATTCTTACAGCCTGGAAATAATCATAGCTGGTTATCAGCAAATCTCCCCGGCCCTCTTTTGCAGCACGGTATATTTCCTTTAGATCGGTAATGACTTTACCTTGTGAAACGGCTTCTTTTATTTCACGTATTGCTTCCAGTCTCCGGTCATATTGAATTTCCTTTACAATTTCCCACGCCTGGGCTGAAATGAAGTGATTTGCGGTATTATTGTAGTTTATGTTTGCATGCCCGGGGTAAAGCTCATTCCTGTCGGCCACCTGCATCAGGCGGTTGTAATTGTCTGCAGTGCAGATAACTATACATTGCAGCCCGGTTTGATTATGTATTTTCACAACAGCCTTGTCCACTTTGTTTAGAAACTCCCTGACCATGTTATCAACTGCCCTGGGATCGCTTTTTCTTTGCGGATCGGTGTGAAAATGAACATTTTCGCTGAACGGGAAACTCTCGTTAGTAATTTCTTCAGTTATGATATCATTAATAGCTGAAAACAGCTTAACTCCGCTTTGAGAAAGAAGCAGAATTAAATATTCGTCAGTTCTGTTAAGTGCAAATATAAGCGGACGAATTGCAAATCTGTTGGAGATATGTACCATGTCTGCCTGAGCAGGCCACGTTGATTTAATGATCTCTTTAGTTTCATTGGAAAGAAATATATGCAGGCTGTCAAGATTCAGGCTCATATCTATTTCTTCCGTTACCTTTTCCAGCTTACTCAGTAATTTTGATACCGGTCTTTTGCCAAACTCAGCTATTATCCTTTTTTTCGCTTCATTGCACAAATTCTTTAACAGGACAGAATCTTTCCTGTTATCAGGTTTTGTTCTGTGCGTGTTCAATGTAATAGTCACACAGGGATCGCTCTTTTCCGAAGCAAGTCTTTCTATGGTTTCTCTGTTCATGACATATATTCTTACAAGTTATTATCCCGGCCTAAATGATAAGACCTATAAAGTTATTGATTCATTGTTAAATAACAATCATTATGGATTAAACAATCATGCCAGTAAGGTAATTGGCATTGTCTGAGGGGAACAAGCAAATGAATGCCGGCATACAAAATCTATGCTGGCATAGTATTCACTATAAAAACCGGCTTGTAATAATCCGGCATCCTTTTGTAATTAACTCTTCCCTGATTGTTTTAAAATTTTGGGCATCTATTGCCTGTGTGGCGTCTTCTATGAGTGTAACATTAAATCCCTCAAAAAGAGCGTCCTCAATTGAATATTTGACGCAAAAATCCGCTGCAAGTCCGCAGAAATATAATTCTGTTGCATTTCGTTCACGCAGATATCCTGCCAGTCCGGTATTTTTTCTGTGATTGTTGTCATAAAATGTACTGTAGCTGTCAATATCCCATTCCATACCTTTTCTGATAACAGCTTCGACGTTATCCATTTTAAGGCCCGGGTGGAATTCAGCACCGTGTGAGTTAAAAACACAGTGATCAGGCCAGAGGATCTGCTCGATGCCATACCATTCAATTTTATCATAAGGTTTCCTGCCATTGTGGTTCGATGCAAAGCTTATGTGATTTTCAGGATGCCAGTCCTGTGTGGCTACAACCAGATTGAATTTATCCAGAATATTGTTTATTACCGGAATAATAATATCTCCATCAGGCACTTCCAGGGCACCCCCGGGCAAAAAATCGTTCTGGACGTCAGTTATTATAAGTGTTTTCATGGCAGATCTTTAATCTGTTTCTTGTTTGCTGTTATTTATCTTCCTTCCACTCATCGATAAGTTTCTCCCTTGCTGATTTAAGCTTTTCGCTTATTCCTATCTTGTATATATGCGGATTATCAAATCTCTTAAATTCCGGTGGTAAACATTCTTGTCTGTAAAAGCTGTAAGCTGCAATCTCTTCGACAGACTTTTTTTCTGTTTTTCGGATGCCATCCTTCACAGCAGGTTCAAGCAGAGGCTCCCTTTGATACATATCAACATTCATAGATTTACCTTGTTCAAACGGATCGTATATTTTTCCGATCTCCTTTTCATCAAATAATGTCACCGCGTCCGCGCCAATCCAGTTACCCTCATTGTCTTTTAATCTGTATACCTGTTTTTTGTGTGGCAGGGTGATCTTGACGATGGTTTCAGATAATTTGATACTGGGCTTTCCGTTTGACAAGGCCAGCTTATAGACACCGTCAAAGGAAGCATCGGGGCTGCCTGTTACCAGGTTTGTACCCACACCAAAAATATCTATAGGGGCTTTTTGCTCTATCAGGCTCCTGATAACATATTCATCCAGTTGATTTGAGGCAGTGATCCTGACATCATTTAGACCTGCGTTATCAAGGAGCTTACGGCTTTCTTTGGCAAGATATGCCAGATCTCCGCTGTCGAGGCGTATTCCCAGTAGCTTTTGTCCCCGCTTCAGCATTTCCTTACCGACGATAATGGCATTTGGAACACCGCTTTTAAGGGTATTATAGGTGTCAACCAGCAGGATACAATTATCGGGCTGTATTTCCGCATAATCTCTGAAAGCAGTCAGTTCATGATCATAGCTTTGTATAAAACTGTGAGCCATTGTACCTGCAACCGGTATGTTAAAATCAAAACCTGCCCGTACATTACTTGTTCCGTTAAAACCTCCGATAACGGCAGCACGGCTTGAATAATACCCTCCGGGTCCGGGGGCCCTGCGAAGACCAAAATCAATCAGTTTCCTTTTACCGGCTGCAGAGCGCATACGGCTGGCTTTTGTAGCAATCAGCGACTGGAAATTCAGGATATTGAGTAATATAGTCTCAATGATCTGCGCTTCTGTAATTCTGGCTTCAACCTGAAGGACAGGGCGGGTGGGGAAAATTATATCGCCTTCCTTTGTGCTGTAAATATTTCCGTTAAAACGAAATCCTTTCAGATATCTGATGAATTTGTTGTCAAATCCCATCCGTTTTAAATATTCCAGCTCATTCTCTTTAAATTTCAGCTTTTCAAGAACATCCAGCAATGTTTCCAGCCCTGCAAATACCGCGTAACCACCATTGAAAGGTAGTTTCCTGAAAAAGTAATCGAAAACGGTTTGCTCATCTTTCCGTCCCTGCAGGAAATAAACTTCAGCCATTGTAAGCTGATACAGATCGGTATATGCTGCACTATAGTCAATCATCAGATATCAGTCATAAAATGCCATATAATGAGGTTATGCACGGTGTGCCGGAACAGATAAAGGTAGGAAAAAATTTTACAGGGACTACGGTTGATGCATCATTTGTGACAGGGACAAATATTCCTGTATAAAAATATTGAGGCGGGATGATCAACGAAATTTAAAGATACCGGTCGCAATAAAAAGCCATCTGAATAATCTTTAAATATGAAAAATGCATCCAGGTTAAATATAATTCATAGTTCAGGCCTGATCATTTTTCCTGATCTTCAGCCACACAATAAAACCGGAAATAAGTATAAAGAGGACTATAATACCGGTCAGAGGGACAATCAGCACATACAGATCACCCATAAGCGGCTGGTATATTCTTCCTGTATGGATCTCAAGTGCGACATTCCACAATGACATAGGGGTGCTGCCTATGGTTTTTTCAGGCATTGGTGTAAAATTTCCGGAGCAGTTTATTGCAACAGCTCCTTTGTTGTAGTCAAAGTATATCTCATGGTCAGCATAATCGGCGGTATATCCAGAAACCAGATATTCACCTATCGGCTGACCTTTTTTTGAAGTGGGGACATATTTCTGCTTTTTCACATAGTCAAATACTTCCCCGGTTTGCGGGTTCCATGTGAAAAGGCCTTCGAAAGAACCCACCAGATATTCGGCTGCAGATATTTTCCGTAAAACATTTACTCCCATGATGCTGGCCGGAGGCTGGTTTTCAAATTTTATCAGAAAGGTTTTAAAATTGTCATCAGAATAAAAGAATCCTTCAGATGTCGCTATAACGAACCTGTCATTATCCTGATCATAGTAAATCCTTCGCAGCTTGTCAAACCATGGATTTTCGGTTGCCAGCACGGTAAAAGGTATTTTTCCGACCCTTGAATTACCGATAAAAGCCAGAAGGGGTGGCCGGAGAAACATTCCGGTGACAGTATTCAGAACAAGGATGATCAGAGTGATCCATCCGAGCTTGTTATGCCATTTTAAGTTCCATCGGTTAGAGCTTTTCAGCCTTGCTCTTTTAACTATACGGACATTGTCCTTCCTGAGGATGATCTTGTTAATGAAGACTATAAGCCCGGTTATTGTCAGGAATGCAAACACAAGACCTGCGAAATCGATTATTAATTTACCTGTCAGGCCATATATTTCTCCGCTGTGAATGGTCCATATGGTCTTGAAAAGGTCTGTCTTGTTATCATAATTTTCAGGTGGCGGAAGCTGATTAACAATAAAGCTCCTGAGGTCAGTTGTTTTCAATAAGTGTGAACGAGATAACAGAAAGATTGTATCCTGTTTTTGAATTATATCCAAAATCCTCTTGTCTTTGACCGGCAGATTAACGGGAATCCATTTCTGAGCCCTGTGGCTGAATGAATAAAGCCCCGAGAAGGTACCGGCCAGAAGATCATTGCCTGTGGTCTTTTCCATATGATAGATCTTGCGGTTGTCAATACCTTTTGGAAATCCCTTGTTGAAACAGGTGAATCGGGAAAAATTACGATCGGTCAGCCAGATGCCGATATTGCCGTATAACATTATGCTGTCGGGAGAGATTTTGAGGGTGGCTTTAACTGCTGCATTGTTCCAGTTTGTGTATCTGTAAATGCCGGGAAGCACTTTCCTGCTTATGTCGATTCCCGACAGAGTGTTGCGATGATTCAGTATTATTCCTGAGAAGACATAACTTAAAATTATCAAGGCATAAATTATACCCAGCCATTTATGATATTTACGAAAGAACTTTATCATCTCATCAGAAGCTTGAGAATTTTTTTCCTGATGTCAGTATACGGAGGATATCTTACCGGAATATCGACAAGGTTCGATTTTTCCATTACAGATCTCATGTTTGAGAATGTCTCGAATGACTTTTTCCCGTGATAACGGCCAATTCCGCTCGGGCCAATTCCGCCGAAAGGCAGGTATGGTGAAGCGACCTGCATAACTGTATCGTTAACTGCCACTGAACCGCTTTGTGTTTTTAGAAGGAATTCCCTGACAAGTTTCCTGCTGCCGGTGAAAATATATGCCGCCAGAGGTTTGGGATTTCTGCTGATAACAGAATAGATCTCGTTAAAATCAGAAAAAGTGATCACCGGCAGAACAGGGCCGAATATCTCCTCCTGCATTACAGGGTCTTCAGGGTTAACGCCGGTTATTATAGTAGGAGCTACATAACGTTTACCGATATCGACGGTGCCGCCTGTGATGATTTCGCCTTTACTAATGAATGATTCCATTCGCAAAGTTTTATCGGAGTTTATCATTCGGCAATAATCAGGACTGCTTTCGGGGTCGTTGCCATAGAATGATTTCAATTCATTTGCAATAAGTTCAAGAAGACGTTCCTTAACCTTTTCATCGACAAGCAGGTAGTCGGGGGCCACGCATGTCTGGCCGGCATTAATGAATTTTCCGGAGACTATTCTTTTTGCCGCATAGTCAAGCCTTGCATCGGAAGCTACAATGCAAGGACTTTTACCTCCCATTTCGAGTGTAACAGGTATCAATTTTTCTGCAGCTTTTATCATTATTTTTTTACCGACCGCTGTGCTTCCTGTGAAAAAGATATAATCAAAATTGTAATTCAGCAGATGATCACCAACAGAATGTTCTCCGCTTATCATTACAATCAGTTCTTTTGGGAAATAACTGAGTATCTTTGAAATGACCTTCCCTGCATTATGGGCTTTCCTGGAAACTTTCAGCGTAACACAATTTCCTGCCGCCATGGCGCTCATTGCAGGCAGCAGGGACAGCTGGGCAGGATAGTTCCATGGTGACAGGACCAGTACCTGTCCATAGGGCTGAGGAACGATATAACTTCTGCCAATGAAATTAACCAGTGAAGTTCTGATTCTTTGCCTGCCTGACCACTTCCTCAGGTTGCGTAACGTCAGATTGATCTCAGCAATTACAATTCTCGACTCTGTTCCGAGAACCTCAAAACAGGGCTTATTAAGATCGCTGCGAAGCGCATCGCAAAGTTCTTCTTCATGGCTGATAATGAGTGATCTCAGTTTTTTAAGGTTTTCAAGCCTGTAGTTTATGTCAAGAGTTTTTCCGGATGCAAAATATCTTCTCTGGCTTTCCAGAATCAGTTCAATATGTTCTTTGTTCATGCCATTACCTGTTACATAAATTTTTGAAGGTGCAAATATAATAAGTAAACAAATCAATACAGATTTAGAAAAACTTTCCCTTGACACATAAAAACATGAATAAACTGACCAACTGAGTCTGTTAATCCTTTGTCCGGTGAAAAAAAATAACAGCTTCTAACTCCGTACTGATTGAATAATTGCGATTTTTCATCAGACTGAGCAGGATTCTGTAATTCATCATGCTGCCACTTATAACTTTATCATGTTTGATTAAAACCCCGGATCCGTATGTAAGTATTAACATGGTAGGCGCTTTTTCCTGATTGAAAAAAGATGTAATACTCACATTTTCAAAGATTCTGTTCAAAGTATCTGTATTTGAATTTCAGGGCCACATTTACAAGCAATATCAGAACAGGTACCTCGACCAACGGTCCTATAACTGTTGCAAATGCTGCCTGTGAATTAATTCCAAATACCGCTACAGCTACAGCAATTGCAAGTTCAAAATCATTGCTTCCGGCAGTGAATGCCATGGTGGTAGATTTTTCATAGCCATTCCCCATCCATTTGGCAATGAAGAACGTTGAGAAAAACATTACAGTAAAATAAATTGTGTAAGGAACAGCGACCCTGAGGACATCCATAGGTAACATTATAATGTTTTCACCTTTAAGCGAGAACATTACGAAAATCGTAAATAAAAGTGCAATCGGAGTTAACCAGGATACTTTTGGAATAAATTTGCTGTAATACCATTCATCACTTTTAGTCCTCCTTAAAACCGTGTTGGTTATTAATCCTGTAAAGAAAGGTATGCCAAGGTAGATAAGAACTGTTAATGCAATCTCGGATATTGACACTTCAACGACAGAACCTCTCAATCCGAAAAATGGCGGCAGGATTGTTATGAAAATGTAAGCATAGACTGAGTAAAGGAAAACCTGGAACAAGGCATTAAAAGCAACCAGACCTGCAGCAAGTTCCGTATCACCTTTTGCAAGGTCATTCCATACAAGTACCATTGCAATGCACCTGGCAAGTCCGACAAGGATGACACCAACCATCAAACCCGGATGATTATGCAGGAACAAAATTGCAAGAAGAAACATTACGATTGGCCCGATGATCCAGTTCATTGACAATGACAGACCTAACAATTTGAGGTTTTTAAATACCAAAGGGAGCTTCTCGTACCTTACTTTTGCAAGAGGCGGGAACATCATAAGAATCAGACCTATTGCGATCGGAATATTTGTTGTTCCGGAACTCAGTGAATTCCAGAATCCTGAGATCCCCGGCCAGAAATAGCCTGCCAAAACTCCCGCAAACATTACGAGGAATATCCACAGTGTCAGATATCTGTCAAAAAAAGATAGTTGCTTTGTCGTTCCCATTTTATGGAGTAATTAAGAGTTAGCATATACCACCACGACTACAACCCGAAGGTCTTTCAGCAGTTACTGTAATGCTGTATATGCCTCTTTCACGGGGATGAAATGAATTAATCTCAAAATCATCATAATACTCTGATAGTATTGATTCCGGTAAAGCGATTTCCTTCTGCTTATGCACTTTTACATTCCTGAATCCGGAATTTTCAATAATACCCAGGTATTCTGATATTTCACTTGCCCCCGATACGCATCCAACATACATCTCAGCATCTTTCTGAAGTTTTTCCGGAAGATTACCTTTAATGACAACATCTGAAATACAGAAATGGGCGCCCGGTTTAAGCACCCTGAATATTTCCTTAAAAGCTTGTGATTTATCAGGAACAAGGTTTAAAACACAATTGGAGATAACAACATCAAATAATTTATCTCCAAGCGGCATTGTTTCAATATCTCCCATTATAAATTCAACATTGCTGTAATTCAGCTTTGTGCAGTTTTCCCTGGCTTTTACCACCATCTGTTCTGTCAGGTCGAGACCTGTCACTTTTCCGGTTTCACCAACTATTGCCCTTGTAACAAAACAGTCATTTCCTGCACCGCTTCCGAGATCAAGAACATGGTCTCCTGGTTGTATCCCGGCATAATCGGTGGGAATGCCACAGCCAAGGCTCAGATCAGCTTCGGGATTGTAACCTTCCCTGTTTTCATAACTGTCACTGAATGTGGTTAAATCAGGCCCGGAACCGCAACAGGATGTACCGCAGCAGGCTGATTTTCCCCCATTATTTTGTTCTGCTATCTTTCCATATTTCTCCTTCACCAACTCTTTTGCATCTTTCATCATAAAATAATTTTGATTTTAAAGATATGATGCCTGCCTGTCGGCAGACAGGGAACCGTACATGATTGAAAATTATATTCATTAAGTTTTTGTGTTGAAATCAATCATGTGGGGTTCATGAAGTCAAAAATTCATTTCTTAATATTCGTTCTGTAAAACTTCTCAAATTCTGTTCTGATTTCATCTCTCACCCGGCGGAATTCACTCATTATGTATTCTTCCGAACCGGTAGTATTTGACGGATCCTCAAAACCTATATGCAATCTGTGTTTCACCCTACCCGTGAACAGAGGGCATGTTTCATTGGCATGATCACAGACAGTTATTACATAATCCCATTCTTCACCCAGGTATTGGTCAACAAGCTTAGGGGTGTGATGACTGATATCAATACCTGCTTCCTTCATCACCAATACTGCCCTTTGATTTATTTGTAAGGCCGGTTCTGTACCAGCTGAACGCACGGTGATTTTATCGTCGAAACTCTGCAGGAAACCGTGAGCTATCTGGCTGCGGCAGCTGTTGCCTGTACAAAGGATAAGGATTTTCATCAGATTAAGTATAAGTTTATTACTTACTGGGGTTATACTTTATACATACTTGTAATTCCAATTTCTGGCCTACATGTTGTTCTTTTTGTTTTCTGTCAGCCCATTTCATTACTTCTGGAACAGGAGGTTCGGGAGAAAAAGTGAAAGGAGGACATTTAATTTCGAGTATTTCTGATTCATGTTTATGCTCTTTAGCATCCTGAACCACATAATTTATTAATGTTTTCACAACATTCATATTATACTCAAAAGGCATAAAAAATAAATTTTGTCGCAAATATAAAAACATTACGTATATTTGCGAAACACCAAAATAAAAAAATTTATTATAATGTCAGGCAAATTGGAATTTACTAATGATGTACAGGAAATAGCCAGATTTTCAAAGGCTTTGAGTCATCCTGTAAGGGTGTACATCCTTCAGAAATTATCGAAAATGAACTCCTGTTGCTACAGCGGGGATCTGGTCGAAGAGCTCCCTGTTGGCAGATCTACCCTATCACAACATCTTAAGGAGCTGAAATACGCGGGTCTAATACAGGGAGAGATCAATCCACCCTATATTAAGTATTGTATCAACAGGAAGAACTGGGAAGACGCAAAACAACTTTTTTCTTCATTTCTTAATGACACAAAAATTGAGGAAGTAAGCTGTGAAATACAAAAAAATTACTGAACATAAATAACAAAACAATTCTATTTTAAAATTAGTTATGGAAATAAAGATTTTAGGGACAGGCTGTCCAAAATGCTTTACTCTCGAAAAGGTAACCCGTGAAGCTGTTGCAGAAACAGGTATCAATGCAATAATCGAAAAGGTGGATGATATAGTTAAAATAATGGAATACAGGATCATGCATACGCCCGGACTGGTTATTAACGGGAAAGTAGTCCTTTCTGGCCAGGTGCCAACAGTGAATAAGGTAAAAGAAATTCTCATTAAAAACCAATAATTCAGAAACTATGAAGAAATTCAGATTTATTATTGCAATCCTCATGCTTGTACCGTTTATTGCGTGCAACTCGCAGCAGTCAAATAAACAGGCAGAATATTCAGACAGCAGCTCCGAAAAAATTGAAGCTTATTATTTTCATTTTACGGCCCGGTGTGTGACGTGTAACACGATTGAGTTAAAAGCAAAGGAGAATCTTCAGACATTATATCCTGACCAGTTTAATCAGGGATTGATAACATTTCAGTCTCTGAACCTTGAAGAATCAGCTAACAAGTCTTTTGCGGACCGACTTGGTGTTTCAGGGCAGACTCTTCTTATAGTAAAGGGAGATAAGAAGGTCAATCTCACCAACGAAGGTTTCCTGTATGCGGTTGCCAAACCAGAAAAATTCAGGGAGATAATCAACGAGAAGGTTGATGGTCTCATGGCCCGTTGACCACATGGAATTTCTGACAAATTTACTGGATAACAGCACAATACCGTGGCTGACGGCATTCCTGCTGGGTCTCATGACTGCCATAAGCCCCTGTCCGCTGGCCACAAACATCACTGCTATCGGATTTATAGGTAAAGACATTGAAAACCGCAACAGGGTATTCATCAATGGCCTGGTCTATACTCTTGGCAGGGCAATCACTTATACTGCAATCGCATTAATAATATTCCTCGGGGCTGACCAGATGAAATTTGGCGGATTTTTTCAACGTTATGGTGAAAAGATTGTTGGTCCGCTACTGATTTTAATAGGGTTATTCATGTTCGATATAATCAAAATTGAATTTCCGGGATTTAAAAGACTGACATCAGGGATGCAGGATAAAAAGAAATGGAGGTATTTTGATGCATTACTGCTGGGTTTACTTTTTGCCCTTGCATTCTGCCCATACAGCGGAGTATTATATTTCGGGATGCTTGTTCCTCTTACTGTTTCAAGTGCCTCCGGACTTTACCTCCCGGTCATTTTTGCAGTGGCGACGGGAATCCCGGTAATAGTTATAGCCTGGGTACTTGCTTATACAGTTTCCGGGATTGGTAACGTCTATAACAAGATCAAAACATTTGAACTCTGGTTCAGGCGGATAATAGCTGTTTTGTTTCTTACTGTCGGGATTTATTATGTAATAAGAGTTTATCTGTAATTTTTTTATTTGAACGTTTCGTCATTTCGCTAAATAGCATCCTAAATAACAATTTTCAAACTAATATGGAACTAAAAAAAGAATTAAAAATACTGTTCTGGATAACAGCTGTTTTTGCATTCGCATTTTTTCTGCCTGTCGAAAGTGACAGGTTTAATACAGCCATAGCAGCTACACTTGATCTGGTAAAATGGTATGCTCAGGAACACGTTATTCTATGTCTCCTTCCTGCGTTTTTTATTGCAGGTGTAATTTCTGTTTTCGTTAGTCAGGCTTCGGTATTAAAGTATTTTGGCGCCCAGGCAAAAAAGTGGGTGGCATATTCCGTGGCCTCTGTGTCAGGAACAATACTTGCCGTATGCTCATGTACCATTCTGCCGCTTTTTTCAAGTATCCATAAAAGAGGTGCAGGTCTTGGTCCGGCGATCGCCTTTCTGTATTCGGGACCTGCAATCAATATACTTGCAATTATTCTTACGGCACGAATACTTGGTTTTGAACTTGGAGTGGCCAGGGTCCTCGGTGCCGTTGCATTCAGTATAATAATCGGGGTTGGAATGTCATTGATATATAGAAAGGAGGAGAAAACCAAAAGAGAAGAGCAAATGAACATTGTTCCCCCGCCCGAGAAGCGTCCGATGTGGCAGACATCGCTCCATTTCTTTACTCTCATTCTGATCCTTGTCTTTGCCAACTGGGGAAAACCTGGTGATGGAGATACCACAAGTACATGGTACTATTTATGGCATTACAAATGGTGGATCACAGGCTTCTTCAGTATTTTTCTTGGCTATTCACTTATAAAAATCTTAAAAATCAAATGGCAGTGGGTCCTTGGTGCTTTCCTTGTAACAGTAGCATCAGTTATTCTGTCAAATAATCTTATCGACAGCGATAAGCTAAGGCCTCTCGTACCGATGCTGGTCGGAATAATTGTACTCAGTGTTATTACCATTCTGGATAAAATGGATGAGGAAAACAGAGCCTGGACCCTGGCAACCTGGGATTTTGCAAAACAGATCCTGCCACTTCTTGCGATTGGTGTGGTAACTGCCGGTTTTTTGCTTGGTTCTACCCATGATGGTGTTGCAATAGCCGGAATTATACCAAATGAGTGGATATCGGCCCTCGTAGGTGGCAATTCAGTATTTTCAAACTTTGTTGCATCAATTGTCGGTGCCTTCATGTATTTTGCAACGCTGACAGAAGTCCCTATACTTCAGGGTCTGATCGCATCGGGAATGGGTAAAGGGCCCGCACTGGCCCTGCTTCTGGCCGGACCCTCCCTCTCTTTGCCCAATATGCTGGTAATAAGAGACGTCATCGGTACTCAGAAGACATTGGTTTACATAAGTCTTGTAGTAGTGATGGCCACAATTACAGGATTGATATATGGTTCAATCTTTTAATCCATTATAACTTGTGGAACAATTTAAATATCTTGATAGAAAGACGATTGAGCTTTCAGGAATTGCAGCATCAATTGCCGGAGGATGCCGCCCATGCCTCGATTACCATTTCAAAAAAGCGCTTGACGTTGGCTGTACTATTGAACAGGCTAAAGAAGCAATAGAATTGGGTAAAATGATAAAGCAAAGGCCGGTCAAAGATATTTACGGGCAGGCTGAAAAACTCATTGCTAATCATAAAAAATGATAATATGGAAAATCTAAAGAGAATTCAGGTTATGGTTTTGATTCACTTTTTGCTTATCACATTCTCGTGTAATTCTCATCCAAAATCTACAGCAGCTAATCCAGCTACTGAAAATAAAGAGATTAAATATAAAGTAACATTCGTTGAACTTGGTTCGGTTCGTTGTATTCCATGCCAGCAGATGCAGCCGATCATGAAATCCGTGGAGGAAAAATACGGAACCCAGGTTAAGGTTGTATTTCACGATGTCTGGACAGAGGCCGGAACGCCATATGCTCAGAAATATGGGATCCAGGCAATCCCCACCCAGGTTTTTCTTGATGAAAACGGACAGGAATATTTCAGACATGTCGGATTCTTCCCGGAAGAAGAGCTTGTTAAGGTGCTTCAGCAGAAAGGAGTAAAATGATTCCATTCGTATAACCTTCAATATGTACAGGAGTTGTACATTATTAATAATGTTCCTGTCTTTAATTCAAGCAACCTGCGGACAGGATAATTCAGGTTTCAGATTTGACATGTCGGTCCGCCACCGTTTTGAATCATGGAACGGAATGAACGCAAAGAATTATGGTGATGATGGTACGGATGCTATCGGTTCCCTTAATGATTTTATCATTTTACAAAGAGTTGTTCCCGGTGTTACCTATACAGGCAAAAAGATTTCTGCATCATTCCATCTTCAGGATTCAAGGGCATTCGGATGGTCATTGCAGAATAAGCATTACCCTGATCTTTTTAAAATCAGGAAACCCGGGACAGATTCTCCGTATTATAAAATGAATCCCCAGGAAGAATTTCTTGAGATCTACGATCTCTTTATTGAATACAGAGAGCTCCTTAAAAATATAACAGTTAAGGCAGGACGTCAAAAAATCTTTTACGGCGACAACAGGATCTTTGGTCCGGGCGACTGGGGCAACACAGGTCGCTGGACATGGGACGTCGTTAAAATATCTTACACAAAAGAAGGAAATTTCATTGATATCTTTGGTGGCGGGACTAAGATTCACGATCCTGATAAGCTTTCTGTTCCTTTCACAAAAACAGAATATCGGGGTGGTGGTTTATATTCGCATTTCCGGGTTACCGGCTGGTTGAATATTGAACCCTTTTATGCACATAAGAGCCAGGGATCGGCCGATTATATCAGTACCCTCGCCATAAACAGAAATTTAGCAGGACTCAGACTTGCCAGCCCCGGAAGTCAGGATTTAATCTATGATTTGCTCTATACGCGGGAATTCGGAAAGGAGAACGGAAAGCAAATAAAGGCTTATGGTTATTTTCTTAAAGCGGGTTACAGGTTCAGTTCTGTTCCGGCAAACCCTGTTCTTAGCCTTAGATACACTTATGCATCTGGCGGAAGGAAAGATGATGAGGTAATACGGACATTCGACCCGGCTTTCGGGGCCAGCGATAAATATTACGGTTGGATGAATATTGTGCAATGGTCGAATCTCAGCAACCCGGAGATAGTTCTTGAACTTAATCCTTTTAAGAACAAAATGTGGGTAGAGTTAAAATATAACCGTTTTAGTATTCCGGTACCTGATGATGTTACAATTCTTAATACACTAAAGATAAAGCCGGGGAAACATCATCTGGGTGATGAAACTGACCTGTTTATTCGATATCAGCCGTTTAAAAAATGGCGGTTTACAGGAGCAACCGGATGTTTTATTCCCGGCGATATTGAGCAGATTAATTTTAAAAATCCTGGTAATGCCCTTTGGTTTGCTTTTCAGATCATGGTTTCATTTTAGTGGCAATTTTACTACTGACCAGGATAAGCAACAGGCTGTGAAAGGATAACTCTCTGATTTGGCATTAGTTTCAGCACTTCATGGGCTTTCGCCTTGTCAACCTGTCCGAGCACTATTGTGGCAAGCCCCTCAGAAGCACAACAGAGGTAAACATTCTGAGAGATATAACCTACATCAACTGCCGAGTAGAATATTCTGATTTCATCAGTGGTGCCGG
>Ga0334882_1003163_pt1 | contig 15464 bp, 12 predicted proteins | sample GraSluR1_MG_5_FD_207226 | JGI IMG/M metagenome (GOLD analysis project Ga0334882, IMG submission 207226) | Sludge microbial communities from methane-producing bioreactor in Wageningen University, Netherlands - Granular Sludge_15_04-R1 | ecosystem: Engineered > Bioreactor > Anaerobic >... | reverse complement strand
CTGGGTGGGTTATCCGCCAATGAAGCCTTTGGTGGTATTTTGATATGAGTACCACTCAGTACAGATTTTCATAGGTCAGGTGTCATTTAACTTGTCAGGTCGGGGCTTTTAAGCTTTTAAGCTTTTAAGCTTTTGGGCTTTTGGGCTTTTGGGCTTCGGCGCTTTCGTCAGCTGATCGTGAGGATGGTTATCGGACGGCTAAGCGGTGGTGTATTTTTGAATATCCGCAAGGGCATTGTTAAGGTGATCCCGCATACCCTGGGCGGCTCTCTCGGGGTCACCAGCCCTGAGGGCATCAAGGACAGCCCCATGCTCCACCACAGTCCGCTCCAGCCGACCGGGAGTATTGAGACTGGTTATCCACCCCTCGTTGAGGGTACCGGCCATGGTTTTCATTAACACGCTCAGGGTGCGGTTACAGCTGTATTTGGCTATGAGAAGATGAAACTCGCTGTCGCAGGTGATGGCCGAAGCGATGTTGTGAACAGCCAGAGCTTCTTTGAAGCGGTTATACACCTCTGAAAGCTCTTCAAGCTCTTTATCTCCGGCTTTACGGGCAGCCAGGGCGGCGGCATGGGGTTCCATCAGCAGTCGCACTTCAAAATGTTCCTTGAGCAGTTCGGTGTTATCAACCACCCATCCCCGAATATGAATATCATCATCCGGCGGCTCGGCAATAAAAATACCCTTGCCCTGGTGAACTTTAACCATACCGGTAACTTCAAGCATTCTTACCGCTTCCCTGACGGAGGAGCGGCTTACTTCAAGCCTCTCCATCAGTTGATGCTCACTATAAAATCGATCACCGGGTTTGAAGCTTTCAGTCTCGATTATTTCCAGGATAGCATCGGTAACCAGCTTGGAGAGCCGCTCTTTTTTTAAAGAAACCATGCCGCAGTCTACCACAGCCACCATTCAACAGCAAGATGGGCATCCCTCGGAGATATGCTGGTACCTGCCCTTTTAACCGGACGACAGAGTCTCAATCTCTTCAATCCGGAGGGGTATCATCCCGGCGGGGGCCTTACAGACACAGATATTGCCCTGAGCCTCCCCTATGAGGGCGGCCCCCACGGGGGTAAAGATCGAACAGTTTTCCTCCGCCTTTTCCACATCCGCGGGAAATACGAGCCGTACTGTATGTTCGGACAAATTATCCAGATTGGTATACCGAACCCTGGTATTCATGGTTACGTGCCCGGAAGAGAAATCGTCCCGCTCCATGATTACCGCATCCCCCACTTCTTCGTATAGGCTGAGGAGGTGAGGCTGATTGAGCCGGTGGCCGGCTTTCATGGAATTTAAAATCTGGGACAGCTGCCGGTATTCCTGCTTTGTTAAAACGATCCGTTTTTTAACCATGGTAAAGGCCTCCTCAATGCCGGTCACTATAGCTCAGGGCTTGGCTGGAGGAAACAGCCAATTAGCAGGCATTAGATATACAGGTTTTCTACAGGTCAGATTGATTAAAGATTCCATAGTGTTTCGCACCGTGGATAAAAAAGGAAGCTAACTCCCTATCAAGCAAACACATAAGACGGCAAAGCAAGGGATTTTCGTTTTAACGGCGAGGCATAGCCCCGACGCCACACCAATTCCTGATGAAGGTTCAGTCTCAGATGGCTGTGGAAAAACCGCCATGTGGTAAACTTCTTCAGTAAGGGCCCATAGAGTTCCCTGGGGATTCCCGCCGCATCGGCGTGGGTTCTGTACTCCGATTTACCCGGATTGATCCGGTAGGCCTTGAAAAAGTTGTGGATGGTACTATACACACACATCCTTTCCACACTGTCGCCTGCCTCTCTGGCATGACAGATTGTTTCCCTGTGATGCTCTGCCAAATCTTTCCGGCACTCACGATCGATATAGTTCACCGAAAAAAGATCGTTCGAAACAGTCCGCGGATCATGGGAGCTTGTTGTGTGATGGCGGAATCCAAACCCCTGTTCCCTGAGTTCCGGTGGAAGGTAGACCGGCTCGGTACAGCGCCGGTACTCGGCCTTTTCATCGGTGAAAAAATCAAGCTCCTTCAGCCCCGAAGTCTGCGCTGCCAGTTTCATGGCGTGGCTCACCACTTCGACAAACTTAATAACCTGGTTGTTTTTCGGTAAAGGCCACCTTTCTTTCAGCTTTTTTGCCACTATTCGCTGCCTTGCCGTCATTTTCCCCTTCCTGTGGAGCTGTACATAGTTGAAATAAAAGATGTACTGGGAGTCTTTTCCCATCAGGAAGTTGAAGTTGTTGGGGAAGTATTGGCTGACCACAAAAGATTCAAAGCCATCGGCTACCAGTGATTCGGACAATTGAACCTCCTGATCCAAGATAGAATTGATGGCCACCGACTGCCTGGCCAGAAGGCGGATCTTCCGGATAACAGTGGTCGGAGCGACATGATAGAATCTGGCCATGGCTCTGATGCTCATTCCGGAAGAGAGGCTGAGGGAGAGCTTATTCAGGTTGAGATTCTTTTTGCTGAAGTAATTGATGCTGAAGGTTTGACGGCTGAACTTTTTTCCACAGGTTTTGCACAGGTACCGCCTTACCGGCTCACTGGCTGTGGCAGGTTGATAAAACCCTGTTTTGTAGTACCAAGGATGGCGGGGGCTATGATTCTTTTGAGGAAAATGGTTGGGACAGTGAAGATTGGGACAGAAGGGAGGGTTGGTCATGACAGACTCCTTGAATAATCAGGTTCTGCTATGACTTACCCACTTTCTGACGCGATGCTTCAAGGTTTTATCCACGGTTAGAAACACTGTCTAAAGATTCAACAGATACTGGTGCAGGGTTTGACCTGTCCCGGTGAGGCCGATTTTTTTTCGAATGGTACAGCGGTGACGCTCCACGGTCTCCGGAGAAATGTTTAGAAGACCGGCTATCGATTTGGTATCCATCCCCGACTGAATAAACCCGCAAATCTCCCGTTCCCGGGGACTCAGCAGAGAGAGGCCTCCAAAGGATGGCCTGGGGTCGGCCCCCACCATCTCTCTCATACCGGACTTTAAAATATCCAGGGATGAAGCCATTTCCCGGGGAAGAACGGTACGAAAACGCTCCAGGGCGGGAAAGATCCGGGCATTCAGAGTTTTTTCCATATCTCTGGTTCGTTCGTGCTTGGCCTCGCTGAGCTGCTCTATCAGCTCACCCAGGGCATGATTTTTCGCCAGGATTTTTTTTTCAAGACGCATCCGATTGATGTTTCCCGTGAGCAACTCCAGGGCGGAACGAAGGAGGCTCACTTCCCTCTCCTGGGTTCTTTCCTGGGGAGAGGAAAACCGAATTTTCAAAACCAGGGTCTCCCGGTTGTTTATGGGCCGGGAAAAAACAGAGGCCCATGGCCCGCCCTGGTCTGCGGCGATTTCCAGGGATATTTCGCATCCTTCGGGGTTGGTCATGGCCGCCTTCAGAAGCGGTGCAGCCCTTTTTAAAAGTTGAGCTTCATCACCCTGAAATTCCACAAGAAGATGAGACAGCTGATAGAGGCAGTCAAGCTCTTTTTCCCGTTCGGCAAGGTCATCCATATCATGGACAAATATACCATAATCGGGATAATAAAAAAGCACCCCGTCAATCAGTGAAGAAGGAGTCCCCATGCGTACCTATCTTGAATGCTTCAGTTGTTTTCTCGACCACGGGCTGGATATCGCCCGCCGATCCGGTCTTACCGAAGAGGATCAGCGGCTTGTACTTAACCGGGTGGCGCGGATGCTGCCGGAATTTGACCTGTCCAGCAAACCACCGGAAATGAGCCTGGAGATCAACAAAGCCATCCGGGAGCTCACCCATGTCCGGGATCCTTTCGCAGAAGAGAAGCGCCTCAGCAACAGACTGGCTCTGGAGCAGGCAGACCTGGTTCGTTCCCGGATTACCCGGTCCCAGGATCCGCTGAAGACCGCCCTGGAGTACGCCATAGCCGGCAACAGCATTGATTTCGGCGCCTTTCAGGGTCTCGACATTGCCGGGGCCATCGATGCCCTGGTGGCCGGGGAAGACAGGGTCATAGCCCGGGAGGGCAGCGGGTTTTTCCAGCTGGAAAAGTTTCACCGGAATCTTGATGAGGCGAAAACCCTCCTCTACATCACCGACAACTCCGGGGAAATCGTCTTCGACATGATCTTGATGGAAACCATGATGGCCTCCCACCCCGGTCTTGCCATCACAGCCGCTGTCCGTAATTCCCCCATCATCAACGATGCCACCCTCGACGACGCCCGTGTCATTGGGCTGGACCGGTTGGTTACAGTGATCAGCAGCGGCAGCAACGCCCCCGGTACCCCCCTGGCATCAGTGACCGAAGAGTTTTTGACCCGTTTTCACGGAGCCGACATGGTCATTGCCAAGGGGCAGGGCAACTACGAAACCCTCAGCGGAGCACCCCGCCCGGTATATCTTCTCTTCAAGGTCAAATGCCCCGTGGTAGCCCGCCACAGCGGCGGCGCTTTGGGGAATATCATGCTGATCCCCTCTTCTTCCTAAAAAAACTCTCCCTGATAATGGCAAGTACGATTTGATTTAATTACAATGGTGATTAGTTCCCCAGGGCATTCCCGCCAAACCCGGGCCATTAAAGAGAGTTTTAAACAAATGAAAAGTAAAATCCTGGATTTCATTGATTTTGAGCGTCTCAACACCCTGCTTGAGGGGTTCAACCGTTCCACAGGATTTGTCACAGCCATTTTGGATCTGGAAGGAAACATCCTGTCCCATTCGGGGTGGCGAAAGATTTGCACCGATTTCCACAGGGTCCATCCTGAATCAGCCATGAACTGTTCAAAAAGCGACACCGAACTGGCCAACAGAATGGGGCAGGACCAAAAATATTACCATTACCAGTGCCTGAACGGTTTGATCGATGTGGCGGTACCGATTGTCCTGGAGGGAGACCATGTGGCTAATCTTTTCACCGGCCAGTTTTTTTTCGAACCTCCCGATATCCCTTTCTTCAAAAAGCAGGCCCGCATTTACGGATTCGATGAAGAAGCCTACCTCAGGGCACTGGAGGAAGTCCCCGTGGTTTCCCGGGAGAAAGTGGAAACCTTGATGGGATTCCTTCTGGACATGACTCAGCTTGTCTCTGAATTGACGTTTCAGAAGATGGAAAAGGACAAGCTTATTGAAACCACCCGAACCAGCAAGGCCGCCCTGGAAGAGAGGGAAAACAGAATCAGCAGCATTTTCCGCAGCGCCCCGGTAGGAATAGGACTGGTTTCCCACCGGATACTGCAGTCGGTGAACAAACGGCTCTGCGAGATGACCGGATTTGAGGAAACCGAACTGATTGGCCAAAGCGCCCGGATCCTCTATCCCGGTGATGAAGATTTTGAGTATGTGGGCCGGGAAAAATATGCCCAGATCAAGGATCACGGCACCGGCACGGTGGAAACCCGGTGGCAGAAAAAAGACGGAACCATAATCGACGTGCTCCTCAGTTCCACCCCTCTGGATCTGACAAACTGGTCCAAAGGAGTAACCTTTACGGCCCTGGACATCAGTGCTCAGAAGAGGATGCAGCAGGCCATAGAAAAACGGATCCTGGCCTTGACCCGGCCCCTGGGCAGTATCACGGATATTTCCTTCGATGAACTCTTTGACATAAACACCATCCAGCGGATTCAGGATGAGTTTGCCGAGGCCACCAACGTGGCTTCCATCATAACCCATACGGACGGAACACCCATCACGGAGCCCAGCAACTTTACCTGCCTTTGTCATGATATCATCCGTAAAACAGAAAAAGGCTGCGCCAATTGCTTCAAATCCGATGCAGTCCTGGGGCGTGTTCATCCTGACGGACCGGTGATTCAACACTGCCTGGGGGCGGGACTCTGGGATGCCGGGGTCAGCATCATTGTGGGAGATCAGCATATCGCCAACTGGCTGATTGGCCAGGTGAGGGATGAAGATCAAACAGAAGAAGCCATGCGGGCCTACGCCAGGGAAATCGGCGCCGATGAATCGGCCTTCATCGAAGCCTTTCATCAGGTCCCCATGGTACCGCAGGACCGTTTTGGCAAGATCGCCCAGGCTTTGTTTACCCTGGCCAACCAGCTTTCCACCGCCGCCTACCTCAACCTTCAGCAGGCCCGCTTTATCGCCGAAGAGAGGAAAACCAGGGACGCCCTGACACGCCTCTCCACCGCCATCGAGCAGTCTCCTGAAATGGTGGTCATCACCGACACCGACGGGGTCATCCAGTATGTGAATCCGGGGTTTGAAAAGATCACCGGCTATGAAGCCTCCGAGGTTCTGGGACAAAACCCGCGGCTCTTTCGCAGCGGCCGGCAGGATGAGGCGTTCTACAAAACCCTCTGGCAGACCATCTCCGCCGGAAAAACCTGGAAAGGCCGGCTGGTCAATAAACGAAAAGACGGCAGTCATTATACGGAAGAATCCACCATCTCCCCGGTCCTGGGCAACACAGGCCGGATCATTAATTATGTGGCGGTGAAGCGCGACATCTCGGAGCAGGAGGCCCTGGCGGAACAGCTCGTACAGGCCCAGAAAATGGAATCCGTGGGCCGGCTCGCCGGCGGGGTGGCCCACGACTTTAACAACATGCTGGGGGTCATCATGGGCTACACCGAACTGGCCCTGACCGGACTTTCCCCAGAAGATAAGCTGCGCACCCATTTAACCGAAGTTCAGAAGGCCGCCGACCGGTCCGCCGGGCTGACCCGCCAGCTCCTGGCCTTTGCCCGAAAGCAGACCGTCTCACCCCGGGTCATTGACCTGAACGAAACGGTGGAGGGGATGCTTAACATGCTGCGCCGTATTATCGGGGAGGATATAGAACTAATCTGGCGGCCGGGGAAAAACCTGGCCCCCGTCAGGATCGACCCGTCCCAGGTTGACCAGATCCTTGCCAATCTCTGCGTCAATGCCAAAGATGCCATCAGCGGGGGGGGCAGACTGACCATCGAAACCGCCAATATATCCCTTGACAGCCGGTACTGTACCGACCATTCGGGATACCATCCCGGCGATTACGTTCTTTTGACAGTCAGCGATGACGGCTGCGGCATGGAACGGGAAATTATCAAGAACATTTTTGAGCCCTTCTTTACCACCAAAGAGCTGGGTAAAGGAACCGGCCTCGGCCTGGCCACGGTTTACGGCATGGTGAAGCAAAACAGCGGGTTCATCAACGTCTACAGCGAGCCGGGTCAGGGAACGACCTTCAAAATCTTTCTGCCCCGGCATAGTGCTCAGGCAAGCCCTCCTTCGGGAACCCGGACTGAGGAACCGGCTCAACGGGGCCACGAAACGATTCTGCTGGTGGAGGATGAACCTACCATCCGCGTTATGACCGCCTTGATGCTCAGGGATTTCGGCTACACCGTACTGGAAGCTTCCGGCCCCGGCGAGGCCATCCGCCTGGCCCAGGAGCATTCCGGGGTGATCCACCTTCTCATGACCGACGTGGTGATGCCCGAGATGAACGGAAGAGACCTGGCACGAAATATCCTTTCCATTTACCCGGATATCAAGCGGCTCTTCATGTCGGGCTACACCGCCGACGTGATTGCCCATCACGGCGTCATCGACGAAGGGGTCAACTTTATTCAGAAACCGTTCTCGATTCTGGAGCTGAGCACAAAGGTGCGGGGGATCCTGGACGGGGACACTTGAGGCCAGAGCCCAGGTGTAAACAAAGAGCCGCCTGGCCTCGGTGGAAGCTTGTTACAGCAGTCTCAATAATCCCTCCGCGAAGGTTGCCGGATCTGTGAAGAGACACTCGTGATCTCCGGAAATTTCTTCAACCGGATTATTCTCACCCAGGGCCTTAAACATTCCCAGGAAGGCTCCGGGGGGAACAGAAATATCATTTTTACAGTACAGGAGAGAAACAGGAAACCCGGCTTCAATAAATGGCTGAGCCGTGATTCTTTCTGTCATAAGGGCCAGCGGCTGGGGAACCAGGAGCTTGAGAAGTTCATCCTGCAGGGCTTCGGTGGCTTCATTGGCAAGAATCCCCCTGAGAAAACGTTCATCCATCGGTATCGTACGATCCTCCCTGGATTCCGCCGCCGCAATCATCCCGCCGGTTACATTTGGGTCTATCAGGTCAAACTGGCTCTTTCCATCCGGAAGAATCCAGGCATTGTTAAAAATAATTCGGGATATTTTATCCTTGACCCTGGGAGCGGCGGATTGGATCACCTGTCCGGCGCTGGAATGGCCAATCAACATGACCCTTTCTTCCTTTTCCACCGCTTTTACAAGGCTTGCGGCAATATCATCGAAACTTACCGGCTTTACAGCCTGGGGACCGTTTCCGGCCAGGGTTACCGCCCCGGTTTTGTACCCTCTTTGTTCCAGAAGGTTCCTTACCTTGTCCCAGGCATATTCATTATGCCAGGCTCCGTGAACAAAAAACAGTTTTTCCATGAGAGTTCTCCTTTTCCTAGATGAGTGTATCCTTGACAAAAAAACATCCCGAACCGAGACGTTCCGCGTAAACCGTGACTTCAGCTGTGTCTGTTTTCAGCGCTTCGGCGGCGGCCTGGGCGAGAGTTTTAAGAAGGCGCGCGGTTAAATCAAGATTGTGTCTTTCCGAAAGGACAACCTTGACAACAGGAGACCAGGGAGCCTTCCGGATTTGCCCCCCCTTAATGATGATGAAATCACCCTGATTGATGGTTTCCTGCCGGAGAATGAAAGTTCCCATCTCTTGGGCGAAATCCTTTTGCAGCCTTGCGGCAATAATACCCAGGGCTTCGTGCCTTGACTCATCGTCTATTGATTCTGTGCACACCAGTGTTATCATTGGCATCGGGTTTTCTTCCTTGATCACATCAAAGCAATAACCGTGCCTGAACTTTCATAAAAAACGAAGGAAATAATTTCTTTACCTGAAAGGATTTAAGATATTTTTAGCAGCGGCCGCAGAATATCTGTCCAAATATTGGACATTGGGACCGAATGACGTGTCAAATATTTTTATTAATTTTATTGTAAAGGGTTTGGCGGCTGACTCCCAGGCGGTCTGCAGCCCTGGCGATGTTTCCTTTTTCCTGCTCAAGGATCGCCTGAATAACCAAATCCTGGATGGTCTTGAGAATACCGCTGTTTCCCTTCAGAATCTCGCCAAGGCGGAAAAACCCCGCCGGCAGAGGGGACACTGTGGTATCTCTTCGGTTGGGAATAACACGGGAGTCGGCGGTGCCGTCTACCGCAAAAATCACGCTCCTTTCTATAATATTTTTTAGTTCCCTTACATTTCCCGGCCAGTCATGAAACATCAGAGCTGATAAAAACTCCGGGGCCGGCGGCTGGACGGGGATGCCGTATTTAGTGGAGAAGTCCTCCATATATCTGGTCGCTATAAGGGCTATATCCCCGGACCGCTCTCTTAAGGGCGGGATGGTGAGGTCAATGACATTCAACCGGTAATACAGATCCTCCCGGAAATTACCCTTGATAACCTCTTCAAAGAGGTTTTTCTTGGAAGCGGCGATTATTCTCAAATCCACGGGGACAGGATTTAGAGCCCCGATCCTTTTCACCCGGGATGTGGATAACACCCTTAAAAGCCGTACCTGGGCTTCCTGGGTCATACTCTCAATCTCATCGAGAAAGAGGGTGCCCCCCGTAGAATGTTCAATTAATCCGGATTTTCCATCCCGGTTTGCTCCGGTAAAGGATCCCTTTTCGTATCCGAATAATTCGCTTTCCAGAAGTCCGACGGGGATGGCGCCGCAGTTTATCGCCACAAACCGTTCGTTTCTTCTTCGGCTGTGGTTGTGAAGGGCGGAGGCGAATAATTCTTTCCCGACTCCGCTTTCTCCATAAATGATGACCGGAGTATCGGTCAGGGCGATTTTCTGGGACAATTCAATCAATTTGTGCATTTTGGAATCTGCACAAAGAATATCATCAAAAGTCCAGGGAGCTCTTTCTTTGTCTCTTCTTTGATTCTGCCCCGTATTTGTATAAGTCTCTCTGCCGTTTTCCAGATTTTCGTAGATCCGGGCCAGGCTGTAAAGAAGATGGATCGTTTCTTTGGTCTGGTTAAGGTCTGTCCGGGAATAATTGACCGCGCCGGCAATCTCGCCGTGGGAATCAATAATCGGAGCAGCGGTACAGCTGCATTCCCGGAAAATAAGCTTGTAATGATCCGAGCCTAAAACCTGATAAGGCCGGCCCTGATACAGGGCCAGGGCCACGGAATTCGTACCGATTCGGGCCTCCGAGGCGTCCCGAAAATACCCTCTGGCTTTTTTCCAGTCTTCTTCATACGAAGAAGGATGGTTGAAGATCTGCTTCAACCTGGCTTGTCTGTCGTATACAGAAATGGTAATTCCCAGGTCTTTACAGACCTGGGAAAAATTCGAGTACGGAGATCCCTCCAAGTCAGCAAGGTATTCCTGTACTTCCCCGGGAGAGACCAGATTATCGTGCTCAAAGGTGTCTACCGGTACCCTTTGAGCCCTGCAGCGCCGCCAGGACTCAAGGATGTCTTCTTTAATGGTTTCCGGGTAGCTGTTTTCATAAGTTCCCATGCGGGTCCCATTATTTCAGCATTCACCCAAAGGCGCAAGCTCCATGGTGAAATGCCGCAGGATCGGCGCTTCCCGAAGAAGGGCAAAGCCCCGGGTTATTTCATCTCTTCTTTCCCAGACATTCCTGAGACCCGCGGCGGTGTAATCCATATGATTACAGGTATACACCTGACGGGGTACCGCCAGGCGCAAAAACTCAAGGGCCGGATACCGGTTCTCTCTGGTTTCCGGATCCCGGTCTGCCAGGAGGGTTCCTATTTCCACACCCCGCACCCCCGCCTCGATGTACAATTCCACCGCCAGGGTTTGGGCCGGAAATTCTTCCCGGGGTACTTTGGGGAGAAACTTCAAGGCATCCACAAAAACAGCGTGCCCGCCGATGGGCCTTTGGCAGGGGATGCCGCAGTCAAGGAGTTTTTCACCCAGATACTGAACCTGGGAAATCCTGGCATGGAGGGTCTCAAATTCCGTTCCCTCCTCCAGGCCCTGGGCCAGGGCGCCCATGTCTCTGCCGCTTAACCCTCCATAGGTAAGGTATCCTTCATAAATGATGGTGAAGGGAGCACATCTTTCGAAATCCTCCCGATCCCTGAGGGCCAAGAAACCTCCCATATTCACAAGAGCGTCTTTTTTGCTGCTCATGGTCATTCCGCTGCCGAAAGAGAACATCTCCCGAACAATCTCCTTTATGGTTTTATCCCCGTAACCCTGTTCACGCTGTTTTATGTAGTAGGCGTTCTCGGCAAATCTTGCCCCGTCGAAGAAGAGGGGGATCCCGTTCTTTCGGCATAACTCAGATACTTCCCTGATGTTTGCCATCGATACAGGCTGGCCGCCCGAGGAATTGCAGGTCACTGTCAAAAGGCACAGAGGAATTCTGCCCTTGGGAGTACCGTCAATCACTTTTTTCAGCTTACTGATATCCACATTTCCTTTAAAGGGATGTTCGAGGTCCGTGATAAAGGCTTCGTCTATCGTACAATCCACCGCCTTGGCTTTCCGGAATTCGATATGCCCCTTGGTGGTGTCAAAGTGGGAATTCCCGGGAACCAGATCTCCTTCTTTCAGGAAGGCAGAAAAAAGCACATTTTCGGCGGCCCGCCCCTGATGGGTGGGCAGCACGTGTGAGAATCCCGTGATACGCGACACCGCGTCCTGCATTTTGTCAAACGAGGCAGACCCGGCATAACTTTCGTCTCCCACCATGACCTCTGCCCATTGACGGTCGCTCATGGCCCCCGTTCCGGAATCTGTGAGCAGGTCAATAAAAACGTTTCTGCTTTTAATTTTAAATAAATTGTATTTCGCTTCCTTGATACAGGAGACTCTTTCTTCCCGGGTGAGATTCCTGATCCTTTCTATGGTCTTGATTTTATACGGCTCCGCATAGGGTAACGGCATTTTAAGTTCTCCTTCTTTGAGTATGGTTGTGATTCAGTGTTTTTGAAGAAATGAAAAGAAGGATCAGGAAAGAGGGGCGTGAATTTTAATCTTCACATCATAATAAGGAGCGGGTAGTTTAAAAAGGTTTAAGTGATGGGTTTTCATTCTTTTTCCTTTTTGAGGATACCGCCGATCCCCGGAGTAATATATGAGTCCCTTACTTTAATAACACAGGTTGGAGGATATCGCAATGGTTAATTATTATTTTTGGCAGGGAGGCAGGGGTGACATAAATAATCATTGCCAAGATCCTTCATCTGTGGGCACAATAGATCATCTTTCAAAAACAGGATGGAACCATGACTCTGATTATTCTTGCCGCCCTGGCAGCCCTGGTGCTGCTCTTCTTTGTGGGAGCCTACAACGGCTTTGTGAAACTCCGCAACCAGTGCGAAGAAGCCTTCGCCACCATGGATGCGTATCTGAAAAAACGGTGGGACCTGATTCCCAACCTGGTGGAAACTGTCAAGGGTTACGCTTCCCACGAAAAGGAAACCCTGGAGAGGGTCATCCAGGCCCGGAACAGCGCCATGGGATCCGGTTCCATGGGTGAACTTCAGAAGAACGAAAACGCCCTGGCGGCGGGACTGAAGAGCCTTTTCGCCCTCAGCGAAGCATACCCCGACCTGAAGGCCAACGAGGGTTTTGTGAACCTGCAGAACCAGCTCCAGACCCTGGAGACCGACATCCTGCAATCCCGGAAGTACTACAACGCGGTGATAAAAACCTTCAACACCAAGAGGGAGATCTTCCCTCATTCCCTGGTGGCTTCCCTGATGAAGCTGGAAAAGAAGGAGTATTTTGAAGTGGAAGACTCCCAGCGCGGCAGCGTCAGCGTCTCCTTTTAAGGCAGGATGTGATGAAAAAACTCTACCCTCTCATTATTCTGATTCTGTTCTTCGTCTCTCCGGCCTTCGCCCAGGAGGCCTTCGATATCGATTTCTACCATATAGACATGGAGGTCCGGGAAAACAACTCCTACCTCATCACCGAAAACATCATTCTCACCTTTTTTGAGGAGCGCCGGGGCATCGTCAGGAAGATCCCCCTGACCTTCGATAAAAGCCCGGTGAAGGTCCAATCGGTTACGGTTCAGGGCCACGATTACAAGATCAGCCGGGACCGGGAAAACATCAGCATCCGTATCGGGAATCCCGATGTCTATTTATCGGGCCAGGTGGAGTACGTCATCAGTTACGTCTACGATGTGGGGGCGGACCGGCTCAAAGACATGGACGAGTTCAACCATAATGTAATCGGTCTTGAATGGGACACCGTAATCAAAGACGCGGGTTTTACCATCCGCATGCCCCGGCCCTTCAATCCCGACCATGTCAACTGCACCGCCGGCGCCTACGGATCCACCGACAATACCGGGGTGGAATGGACCGTGGAGGGACTCACCATCACCGGCCGGCTGACCCGGGCTTTGGGAAACTACGAAGGCCTCACCGTGGCCCTGCCCCTGCCCGAGGGGTACTGGGTGGGAGCCCGGCGCCACCTGCCCCCCCTGAAAACCCTTCTTTCCGGCTACCCCCTCTATGCTCTGCTGCTTCTCTTGTCCTGGCTCGTCTGGTACCGCCGGGGACGGGACAACAGGATCATTCCCGTCATCGAGTTCGAACCTCCCGAGGGATACAACCCCGCGGAAATCGGATACATCGTGGACGGGATGTGTGATCCCGAGGACATTACCGCCCTGATTGTCTCCTGGGCCCACCAGGGCTGCCTGACCATCGAGGAAGTACCGGCGGACCGGGGCGGAAAAACCGAACTGGTCCTGACCAGGGTGAAGGATCTGGACGCCTCGGCCCGGCCCTGGGAAAAGACCCTGTTTCGGAAGCTTTTTGCCCTGGGCAAGGACGGCCGGGTCACCCGGGAAGACCTGACCTTCCAATTTTATCTGCCCCTGGGGGAGGCCCAGACGGCGGTACCCAGGTTTTTCTCGGAGAACCCGGACCGGGCCATCTTCCGGTCGGGAAGTGACAATGGCAAAGCCGGGTGTCTGAACCTCTCTTCGGGGTTCATCGCCGGAATTTCCGCCTTCATTCCCCTGTTTCTCGTCTCCCTGGAAGTCCTGAAGGGTCTGGACCTGAACCTTTTATTCCGGTCCCTCATCGGCTTTTTTATCCCTATTTTTGTCATCGGCCCTTTTGCGACCCTGGGTAAACAGCTCAGCCTCAAGGGGGTGGCCAAAAAGAAAGTGATCATCATCACCTCAATCATCGGCCTCTATATCTCGGCGGCCCTGGGATTCGCCGCCGTGTATTTCGGCGGATTCCCCCTGGTCCAGTACATTGCCGCCGTGGTCACCACCATGATCTGCAGTTTCTTCATCTCCCTCATGTCGAAAAGAACCGCCTACGGCGATCAGATCCTGGCCCGGGTCCTGGGCTTCCGGGAGTTTATCGAAAAGGCCGAAAAGGATAAACTGGAGAAGATGTTCGCCTCCGATCCTCAGTACTATTACCACATTCTCCCCTACGCCATCGTCCTGCGGCTCAGTTCCCAGTGGTCATCCCATTTCGAAGGCATGGCCCTGGAGCCCCCGAACTGGTACCGGGGTTACCGGTATGACCGCTTCAACACCCGGGACTTTGACCGCCACTTCAACAGGAGTTTTTCCACCTTAAACAGCACCCTGCGCTCGGCCCCTTCCTCTTCGGGAAGCAGCTCGGGAAGCAGCGGCAGCTCTTCCTCCGGAGGGTTCTCCGGCGGAGGCTCCGGAGGGGGCGGCGGCCACAGCTGGTAACAAAAATGAGGCGCATCAGCATCCGGTTCAGATTGATGATTCCCATGCTCCTGCTGACGACCCTGCCGGTGATTCTTATCACCCGGCAGGCCACCCTCACCATGCGCCAGTCGGTGGAACGGGAAATGACAGGTGCCAATGAATCACGGATGCTCTGGGCCGACCAGTACCTGTCGGAACTGATCCAGCAGATAGACATTCTCTTTTACACCCTGCAGATTAACGAAAGGCTCATGGAGGGGCTGGAAGAGATCGAGAGCCCCGACCCGGAGGTGCAGTTCCGGGCGGCGGAGTTCATCCGAGAGACCCTGACCCGCTCCTTCTACGCCAATTCTCACAAGGTGGATGAACTGACCCTGTATTTTCACGCCGCCCGCCGGGCGGTCAGCGTGAGCTACACCAGCAGCGGGTTGACCCGGTATCAGGACATCCGTGATGGGCCCTGGCAACGCATGCTGGAAGGGCCGGTCAACCTCTACTTCAAGGAAGAAAACGAAACAGTATCGGCCTATCACAGCATCAACCGCTTTCGTGACCGGCAGCTCCTGGGCGGGTTCTCGGTTAAAATCAACAAAAAGGTGTGGCAGGAAGTGGGCACCATCCTGCGGTCCCACGGGGAGGGTTCGGTTTACATCTTCAACGATGAGGGGGAGATGCTCTCAGGTTCAAACCCCGTTACCGATTACCGCGGCATTCCCGCCCTGGCCGAATCGGCGGATCCGGAGCAGCGGGACCTCCGGTTCATCAGGGACGGAGAAAACTGGATT
>Ga0334882_1003162_pt1 | contig 15467 bp, 20 predicted proteins | sample GraSluR1_MG_5_FD_207226 | JGI IMG/M metagenome (GOLD analysis project Ga0334882, IMG submission 207226) | Sludge microbial communities from methane-producing bioreactor in Wageningen University, Netherlands - Granular Sludge_15_04-R1 | ecosystem: Engineered > Bioreactor > Anaerobic >... | reverse complement strand
TAGGTCGGGCCTATAGTTCCAATATATCTTATAAATATAAATTCTATCCATAAGCTTTATTTTATCAATTATGAAAATCTAAGAATAAGTGAGTATATTAAAGAAAATCAAAGATTATAGAGGGAGGTAATAATATGAGTGAAAAACACTGTCCTTCTTGTGGAAGTCAACAGGAAAAGGAAAAGAAAGAAAATAATTCTGGAACTAAACATAGTAAAAAAGTAAATAAAAAAGATTGATATTAATTTATTTAATAAAAGGGCGCAATTCTCTGATGGTCAATAGATTGGAAGAGAATAGCCCTTATTATTTTACATAAAAAGAGTAATTATATAGAACAGCAAATTATTAAGAATTAGAAGTAATTTATAAATGAGGTAAAGGTAATTTATTATGATATTTAAGCATTTTGGAGATAAAAATAAACCAGTAATAATATTAATTCATGGCGGGGAATTGTCCTATTGGATGTGGAAGCCTCAGATAGAAATATTTAAGAATAAATATTATATTGTGACTCCAATTCTTGATGGAAATGGAGAGTGTTCAGATAGAAACTTTGAAAGTATAAAAGACTGTGCAGCAAAAATTATAGATTATGTTAATAATAATTTTAATGGGAAAGTACTTGCTATTTGTGGATTATCCCTAGGAGCTCAGATAACAGTGGAAATTTTATCACAATCAAATAATATTGCTGAAAAGTCTATTATTGAAAGTGCCATGGTTATTCCTATAAAATTCTATGAAATATTTATGAGATTATTTATTAATAGCACCTATTTTTTTAGTAAAAGAAGATGGTTTGTAAAACTGCAAGCAAAGAAAGTATGTATACCTAAAGATATGTTTGAAGATTATTATAGAGATAATAAAAAAATATCTAAGAAATCTTTAATTAATATGGTTATTAATAATGCTAGATATACTCTGCCTATGAGTTTTAAAAATAATAAATGTAAAATTCTTGTTGTATATGGAGAAAAGGAATATAGTGTTATAAAAAAATCAGCACAGCTAATTCATAAAAGTGCTTATGATAGTAATTTGATAACAATTCCAGGTTGTGGTCATGGGGCAAGTATAAAACTTCCTAATGATATTATAAATATTATGAGAAAGCTATTTGAAGTTGATAGATAATGCTGGTTTTAATACATTTGAGGTTCTAAATAAGTAAAAGATATAGATGTCTTAAAGAAAATGACAGACATGTACATAGATGGAGGGAGAATAAAAATGCAATTTGAATTGAGAAAATGGAGAGATAGTGATGCTGAATGCATTGCAAAATATGCAAATAACTCTAAAATAGCAAATAATCGTAAAGAAAAGATTGCTTGTTATTAGTTTTAGAGTCAGGATACTAATATGAAAGATGAAAATATTAATAAATATATTGTGCCATATTTTCTATTTGTAATTTATTTAACCATTATGGCTATAGGTATAAACATATGGGGAATTCTTTCTATAAAAAGACAGCTTCATAAATTTTAACAGATATTCTTTAAATAATAAATATAATTAAAGTTTTTTAAATTCACAAATTTTCATACATTGGAATAATAAATTAAAGAAGATGATTTAATGATTTTGTCAAATAAAGATTTTCAGATTGAAATAACTAAAGATACTCAATATACATTGTTTTCCACAGATAATAAATTTTATAATCATATTATTCAGATGGAAAAATACAATAGAAATGATTTTGTTTGTGTCTATTGTATTTTTGTCCACAGTTTAACGGCTGATTACAGCGTTGCTATTATTGGAAGAGCCTATGGAAACGTTAAAAATTGTGCAGTTTTAGAAAATAATATTATAATTATTTTAATAGATAATTATGTGGTTTTCTTTGATTTAATTGATGAGAAATTAGAAAAGAAAATAAGAGTATTAGATTTTGGAACTGGTATTGAAATATATCCATTTGATGATGGTTACATTGTCAACGGAGAAATTGATATCATTAAAGTAGATAAATCAGGAAGTAAGATTTGGAATTTCAGTGGAAGAGATATTTGGGTAAGACCTAATGGAGAATCATCCATCAATATTTTAAGAGATAGATTATTATTAACAGATTTTGAAGGCTACACTTATCATTTGAATAAATTAGGCAAGCTAATATGAAAATAAGGATTACTAAGATTATGGCAATTAATGTTGAGCTGTGTTATTTTTTGCAGTGTAATAATTGTGAGATATTGTAAAATAAAGATGTTTATATTTTGTGAATATGGAGGGAATCTTAATGCATTATTTACCTGAAGAATATATGTATAGGATTGAGCGGATTTTTGATAGATGTAGCGAAACCATGATATGGTCCTGTTTGCAGGGATATATGGGGAAGGGCTGGGTTGATAATGTTCAAAATCCAAAATCGGCACAGATTCTAATAGGTGATTTTTGCTTTTTCGCTGGCGTTCCAAATTTAGATCTGGTAAAAAACATTCCTCATTATTATACTACACCGTATATTTTAATGGTGCCTGGAAGTGATAAATGGGGAACTATGATTGAGCAGAAATATAAAGGCAACTTCCAAAAATTTATGCGTTATGCATTTAAAAAGGAATCTGAAATATTTAATACGGAAAAATTACAGTCATATATTAAGAAACTTTCGGAAGAATATACAATAAAAAATATAGATGAAGAAATATTTAATAATGTTAAAAGTGAACCATGGTCAAAGGATTTATGTTCTCAATTTTCAAGTTATGATGAATATGAAAAATTGGGACTTGGCTTTGTTATAACACATAATACTGATATTGTTTGTGGTGCATCCTCTTATACGGTATATAATGATGGAATAGAAATTGAAATAGATACAAAAGAGAAATATCGTAGAAAAGGTCTTGCACTTGCATGTGCTTCAAAACTAATTCTTGAATGTGTGGACAGAGATATTTATCCCAGCTGGGATGCTGCAAATAGAGAATCGGCATCTTTGGCTGAAAAATTAGGCTATCATTTTGACAGTGAATATGTAACATATGCTATAACTAATTTTAGGTAAGATTATGGGTGTTGAGTTAGATAGTGCTATTATTATAGGATGATTTAAAGAAATTCTAATATAAATGTAATCGAAATAATAAGTATATAATTGGAGCTAATAGTATTTAAATATATTTAAATTGATATAATATTGACATTATAATTATGCTTCTGATAAAATTTATACATAGTAATATGATTTTGAAGGGTGGAATGCTATCCGGATCACTTGATGTTAAAAAATCGAATAACATAAGTTGAACGTGGAGATGTAAGATAGAATCATTAATTGAATAGGTAGAAAAACTGTTAATTATAACAGCTTTTTTTGTTATGCCTAGTTATCAATTATGACTTTATTCTGCTCTCTTGGCGGTAGTGTTCAATTATATCAGAGCCATGGAGTTATAATCTGTGGCTCTTTTTATTTTTCACCTGACTAACTTGGCGTAAGTCTCCAACGCACTCTGTACAGTCCTCACACAAAATCAAAAAGAAGATTTTGGTTCTATGCTTGCACGCTGTACAGCGATTCACACCAAATACAAAATAAATTTTGTTTTGTCTGCTTTTCTTCAAGTTGGAGTTCGACGCCAAGCAAGCCATGCGTTTGCAGTTCTAAAATTCAGATGGGTAAAAGAATCCCCACCTGAATTAAGAACTTGCTTCAGAAATCATATTGCTACATAAATTATTATGTTATTTTCTATAAAATACATATTTATTGAGAAGGGGAATGGGGTTATGTTGAATAAAATATTTGAGTATTTAAAAAGGCCAAAATTATATGAAGAAAGTAGTGCTAAATTTTGGGATGATGAGCACATATCCAAGGGGATGATTAAGGCACATTTAAATCCAAACTTGGAAGCAGCAAGTAGAAGACATGATTTTATTGATAGTTCTGTAGATTGGATCAATAAAATAGCACCATGTGGAAGTTATAAAAAGATTTTAGATTTGGGCTGTGGGCCAGGACTTTATACACAAAGATTAGCTGAAAGAGGCTATTTAGTGACTGGTATAGATTTTTCAAGAAGATCAATAGAATATGCAAAACAAAAAGCTGAGGAAAAACATATTGATATAGAATATATTTGTAAGAATTATCTTGAAATAGATTATGAAGATGAATTTCATTTAGTTACATTAATTTATTGTGATTTTGCGGCACTTTCACATAAACAGCGAGAAATATTGCTGGATAAGATATACCACGCTATGAAAAAGGGTGCCAAGTTTATATTTGATGTGTTTACTCCTAAAAATTATGAAGGAAAGACTGAAAGCAATACGTGGCATTTGAATGATGGAAGTGGGTTTTGGAAAGATGATACTTATCTTTGTATAGAGTCTTATTATATTTATGAAAATAAAATAATGTTGAACCAATATGTAGTAATTGATAAACAAGAAAATGTAGAGGTTTATAGAATATGGAATCATTGTTATACAAAGGATACAATTATATACGAACTAAAAAAAGCGGGATTCGAAAAATTTGAAATATATTCAGATGTATCAGGAAAGCTTTATGATGAAGAATCTAAAACTATGTGTATTATAGCTGAAAAATGAGAATAATGTAACATTCTCAATTACAAATTATATATTGTTACTATACACGTAACACTATTGAGAAAAAATAAAATAATATATATTTTAGGTATCTGGTGCTACGTATAATTATGAATCATAATTTAACCAAAATATGTTGAAGTTTTAGGGAATGTTATGGGGCTAATTCAGAATAGTATTTTATTGGATGATGATTGTAATTTAAACGATCTGAATTTTTTAGGTATAATAGCCTGTACTGTAAGGCAGGGATTTAAAGAAGAACTTGAAAAAGCATTAATTAAGCATAGAGATAAAAAGAATATAAATTCAAAAGCTTATGTACCCTCGGGATGTGCCTGCAAACTGGATTTTAGCAGTATATGGGAAGCAAAAAATATAGATGATTTTCCGGATGTAGTGGCTGCCAATGATTTCAAGGATGAATTTAAAAAAGAATTTATAAGTAATCTTGCAAATAGGGGGTACTTTAAAGCTACTGCAGATAATAATATAAATAGAGAGTTCTTAGATGCAGGTTGTGTTGATCCTAAAGCTGTATATACTGTGTATGCTGTTTCTCCTACTGTAATGCTTGTAGATAAAAATAAATTGGGGGATCTTCCAATGCCTAGAACTTGGGGTGATTTATTAAATCCCATTTACAAAAATAATATAATCCTTGGAGGAACATTAGGAGAGTTAAGTGATTCAACTATATATTATATTTATAAGGAATATGGTGAAGATTTAAATGGCTGGGGTGGAATTATATAAGAGAAAATAATATGGAATATATAAAAAATATAACAGATGGTATATTTATAAAAGAGTGGAATAGTAGAATAAAAAAGCTGTAAATTTTCTTACAGCTTTTTTATTCGTGTGCCCATCATGGACGACAACTCGGTAGCGGAATTCTGCTGTAGAATTGATAGTTGGAACCACTAGTCAAATGTATTATTTTATTTTTTACTAGGATAATAAAATTAATATAAAATGATGAAGTTACCATAAAAATTGTATATAATATAGTTAATAGGATGCTATATCAATTATACAAGTGGAAGGAAAAAACATGAGTAATGAATCTAAGGATAATACAAGGAAACATATATTTGATGAGACAATAAAGGCTCTAGAGAAAAAAGATGCCAAAAATTTAGCTACAATAGGAATGCCTGAAATAGAGAATGCAGAAGAATTGAACTTAGAGTTTAGTGAACTATCAATGTCAGATATGAAGAGAGCAGACTATGTGGCAAAGGTTGAAATGAATGATGAAAGATTCATACTTCATATGGAATTTGAATCAAATTATAAAAGCAACAGGGCAATGAATAAAAGAATGCTCAGATATCTCAGCAATATAAACTGGTATGACAATTTACCCATATATCAGGTGTTAATAATATTGAAACAGCCAAAAACAATAAAAAGTATTAACAATAAAATTGAAATGATTGTTCAAGATGAAAAAGTATTAGAATACAGTTACAAAGTGGTAAAAGTGTATGAAATAGATAAATATGAAGTGTTAAATAATGATAGACTGGTACTGTATCCACTAAGAGTATTTATGCAGCATGAGAATGAAAGTGATGAAGAGCACATTAAAGAATGTCTTAAGGTTGTAGAAGAACTTGAAGATAAAGATTATTATTATCTGACAGTGGAATTAAGTAAACGACTGTATAAATGTGAATTTGTGGAAAATTATATAAAGGAGGAGATATATATGGCATCTGTACTTTATAAAGAACCTTATGAGAAAGGTAAAGAAGAAGGTATAAAGGAAGGCATAAAAGAAGGCATAAAAGAGGGTATAGAAAAAGGAAAATCTGAAATAATTCTTAAGTTATTGATAAAGAAATTTAAGAAATTACCAGAAGGATATATTGAAAAAATAAAAAATCTTCCTAATGATACCTTAGAAGTTATTGCTATAGATATATTTGATATAAATAGTGCAGAAGAACTGGAGAAGTATTTTTAGAATTATCAGAATGGAAGAGTAGAATGAAAAAAGCTGTAAATTTCCTTACAGCTTTTTTATTCGTGAAATGGACTTGGGATAAGGAGGAATTTGAAGGTATTGTTTAAGTAAAAAGATTATTATCATTGAAAGAACACAAAGCATGATATAAGATAAAATTAAGAGGTGATTTTTTTATGAGATCTTTAAAAAAACTTTCAGTGGATGAATCAATTTTCATTGCAAGTGCACTAAAATGGACTTTCTTATCTATATTAATAGGATTATTAGTAGGATCTTTTACAACCGTATTTATAAAAATTATAGTAATTGGTGTTGATTTTACATCAAAGTTTAAATTTTATTATTTATTTCTTCCCATAGCACTTTTTTTAAGCAGCTTTATAATACATAAGTTTGCTCCTGATGCAAAAGGTCATGGTACAGAAAAAGCTATTGAAAGCGTAAATAAAAATAATGGTAACATGAAAATAGCTGTAGTACCTGTAAAATTATTAACTACATTTATAACCATAATTTTCGGTGGCTCAGTGGGACTTGAAGGGCCAGCAACTCAAATAGGTGGGGCAATTTCATCTTTTATAGGCAGTATAACAAAAATGAATGCAATGGACAAGCGCCGTCTTGTGGTATGTGGAATAAGCGCTGGATTTGTCTCTGTATTTAATGCTCCAGTTGGTGCCGCAATATTTGCTTGTGAAGTTTTATACATAGGGAAGCTTTCTTACATAGCTCTTCTTCCTTCTCTTATATCTTCCTTTGTAAGTTATTATATTGGACTGTATATGGGAAATAAACCTTTGATTTTTAATATAAAATATATACCAAATAATAATATAACTGCATTTTTGGAAGTATTTGTCTTTGGCATAGCAATTGGATTTTTAGCTATAATATTTATAAAATTAATTAAATATGCTGAAAAGGGATTTAAAAAGATTAAAATATATACTCCATTAAGAGGAATTATAGGCGGCATTTTAATAATAATTATAATTCATATCTTTAATTCCTTTGAAGCACTTGGAATAGGCGATAAAACTATAAATGAAATTGTTTCAGGTGGAAACTTTAGTAACTTTTTATTTGTAAATAAATCTTTAGCAACAGCTCTCACATTAGGTTCTGGTGGAAGTGGTGGAATTCTTACGCCTATGCTTTTCATTGGAGCTTCTTTTGGAAATGCTTGGGCTCAAATTACAGATTCAAATATAGCTTTTTATTCTGCAATAGGTATGGTAACATTTTTAGCATCTTGTTCTAATGTCCCTATTTCTTCTATTATAATTGCTATGGAGCTTTTCGGAAATCAAGTTGGAATATATGCAGCTATAGCTATTGGAATAAGTTATATAATAGTTGGACATGAAAGTATTTATCCAACTCAAATTGTTGTATATTCTAAGACACCTTCACTTTCAATTGATGAAAATGTTGAAGTAAATGATATAAAAGAACAAAAAATATCTCAAAAGGAACATATGATAAAAAGATTTTTTCTAAGAAAATAGAGTAAGATAGGTTGAACTTAGATCTGACTGTATAAATATAAATTTGTGGAAAATTATATAAGGAGCAGATATACATGGCATCTGTACTTTATAAAGAACCTTATGACAAAGGTAAAGAAGAAGGTATAAAAGAGGGTATAGAAAAAGGAAAATCTGAAATAATTCTTAAGTTATTGATAAAGGAATTCAAGAAATTACCAGAAGGGCATATCGAAAAAATAAAAAATCTTTCTAATAATGCCTTAGAAGTTATTGCTATAGATATATTTGATATAAATAGTGTAGAAGAATTGGAAAAGTATTTTTAGAATTATCAAAAATTATTATGGCTGGTAGTTATGGAATAAAATCAGGATAAGATAATAAAAAGAGAGAATCGTCATTACGGTGGCGATTCTTTATGGTAAAACTATTGTATTACAGTTGTATTAAGCCTTTACGTGAATTGCAGCCATGTGAGTACGTATACAGGGGGATGCAGAGTATGATTAAATAAAAACCGATTTTAAATCTATTATAAGATCTTCAAAAATACTTATTTTTATTTTATCAATTTCCGTATATATTTCAGGTCTGCCATACCGTTTATTTCCTTGTAATATAAATACACTTAGGAACTTACCTTCAGGTTCTATTATCCAATATTCCTTTACTCCGGCTTTTTCATATTTATTAAATTTTAGAACTTTATCATTTCTTATAGTAGATGGTGAACACACTTCAATAATTAATTCTGGAACGCCGAAGTATCCTGTACCTTTTAATCCGCTTTTATTACATATAACTAAAAGATCTGGCTGTACCACATTTTGTGAGTTATCTTCTTTAACCCCATTTTCTGGTATTATTAAGTCAAAGGGTGCTGTAAAGGCTCTGCAGGATTTATCTATTAAGTAATTTCCAAATTGTCTGGCTAATTCAAAAATAATTGCTTGGTGCTGCCAGGAAGGTGCTGCTTGCATATAGGGAACTCCTTCAATTAACTCCCATCTTTCATTTTCTGGGTAATTCAGATAATCTGAATAGTTGTATTTTCTATCTTCATGTGGTAATGGCATAGAACTCACCTCTTTTTAATATTGATATGATATATTTATTATATATCATAGACAAGTTTTCGTGAACTATACATTGCTTAGGTATATAAAAATAAATATAGAAATATTGCTTAATGGAAGATATAATTGTTACATAAAAAAGTATTAATAGGAGTGGTATACATGTTATGCTGTTTAATAATCAATTTAAATGTATTTCTCTGTACAAGGTTTAATAGATGGACGATGCCTGTACAGAGTATAAATAATCGTCCTCATTAGGTTTTGTACTCTATAGTTTGAAAATATAACTATTAAGGCACATTCAAATAAATAACTAGTCAGTATGCTAGTCTATTTTGAATCCTACTACGTCAACAGAACCCTCAGATATCCCACTATCATCAGAACCTGTTTCCTTGTATGATTCAAAATATTCGTCGCATCTTTGACTTACTATTTATTTTTATATGCCTAAGGAGAAAACCTATGAAAATTAAAAAGTTAAAGGATTATATATTATTTTGGATTAGCCAATCAATTTCACAACTGGGAAGTTCTATGACAAGCTTTGCGCTGATTATTTGGGCATATACTCAAACAAAATCAGCTATGACTGTATCTCTCTTAATCTTTTTTACTTATCTGCCTTATATACTTATAAGTGCATTTGTAGGTACATTTGTTGATACTCATAGAAAGAAATCAATTATGCTTTGGACAGATTCAGTTTCATGTATTTGTTGTATAGTTGTGTTGATTTTGTTTGTCCTAGGAAGATTAGAAATATGGTCTATTTACATTGTAAACGGAATTATAGGTACCATGAATGCCTTCCAATCACCAACTTTAGCTGTAGTAGTTGGAATATTGGTACCAAAGCAAAATTATGAAAAAATTAGTGGATTAAATTCTTTTTCAAATTCACTCATTACAGGTGTAACTCCCATGTTAGCAGCGTCTATTAGTTCAATTTTTGGTCTAAAAGGTGTATTGTTTATAGATCTGATTTCTTTTATTATAGGATTTATTACATTACTCTTTTTTATTAATATTCATGAGTCTGAAATAAATAGAGAAACATTAGAAAATAAAAATATTTTCAATGGTTGTAAGGATGGTTTTTTATTTTTGTTTCAGCATAAAGGCTTGCTATATATTATACTTAGCATCGCACTGATGAACTTTTTCTCAAGATTAACCTATGAAAATATTCTGTCACCAATGATTTTAACAAGAAGCAGCGGAAATACTGCAATTCTGGGAATTGTAAGTGGAATTATAGGGCTTGGAGGTATTATTGGAGGCGTTATTATTTCTTTAATACAAATATCAAAGAATAAAATAAAGCTGCTTTATTATTCTGCCGCATTTTCATTTATATTTGGTGATTTTCTTATGGGAATAGGTGAAAATGTATATTTATGGTCAATAGCTGCTTTAGCTGCAAGTATACCAATTCCATTTATAATTGCATCACAAAACGTTATTTTGTACAACTCTGTGCCAAGCAAAATGCAGGGCCGTATATTTGCAGTAAGAAATTCTATTCAATATTTTACAATACCTATTGGGACATTGTTAGGGGGAGCACTCGCTGACTATGTATTTGAACCTTATATGAAAAGTACAACTATATTTGCTTTGATTTTACAAAGAATAGTGGGAACAGGAGATGGAAGCGGGATGGCTGTTATGTTTCTGTGTACTGGTATCTTAGGCTCTGTAACAAGTATGATATGGTGCTGTAATAAGCAAATAAGAAAATTACAAAAATAAGTTTTATAGAAGAGGTATGTGGAGCAAAGTGGGCAACCCAAAGTTTTATATTTTATCTTTGATAAAAGTAGATAAATTTACGAACATATTTACATATATTGAAGATTTATTTAAAATACTTTAATGATATTAGTTAATATAGGTGAGAGTAGAAGTTCTCTCGCCTATATTGGTTAAAAAATAGTGTTTAGCATAAAACTATAATTTTATAGGGGGTAGTCTGAGCTGGGATACTTCTAGTAGTGGGACCATAAATAACTATAAGATTTCGATTTGCTGGGTTTTTGGTAAAGGGCTGACCATTTCTAAGCAATATCTGGGTATAGGGGGCAATATTTAGTTTTAATGTATTGTCACTACTAACTAGCTCATTGTTAAAATGAGCCACTTTTACATTTGCAAAGTTGCTATCTTTAGCTATGACAATTGCTCTAAATTGTGGAGGAAAAATAAGTGGAACAGGAGCATCAGCATCATAAAAACCAGTTACCATATCTCCAGCCGTAACTATTTCCTGATTTACAAAGTAAGTGCAAGGTTCTACAACGAAATTTACCAAAGAACCATTTCCATCCTCTACAGATATTAACTTATAGCATCCATCTTTTCCTGCAGTTTGATCTATTAAAAAGTCCTCAATCATAGTAACAATGCCGTAAAAAGATTGAAAGTTTGTCATTGTATTTCTCCTATATTATTTTTATTCTATTCTTATAGTTTATGTAGTTTTAAGATTTATGTTACCTGTTATATTGAGCATTAACACTGATGTATCAAATTCATAGATGTTATTGTATATTTTCTATTTTTCAAGTTGAATTAGCATTATAAATAGTATACTATTTATCTATAATCCAATTATAAATAATTTAACTGCAATGGTGCCCTAAAAATGGGATTTGATTTAATAGCAATAAGTAATGAATTATTTGTTACTTTTAACCTGATTAACTTGGCGTTGAACTCCTACTTTTCAAGTAGGAGTTCAACGCCAAGTAAGACATGCATTTGCAGTTCTAAAATTCAGATGGGATAAAAGAATCCCCACCTGAATTAAGAACTTGCTTCAATCTAGACTTAGTTTACCAGTCAACTGGAGACTAAAACTATATTCTGAAATTAGAATATAGTTTTAGTCTTTTCATTTATAAGAACTATTTGAATGTTTTATTTAGAAGGTTAAGTCTAGTCTAATAATTTTTTATATTCATTTTAAATCAATTATAGATAAGCAATATAGCTGAAATGGGGGAATTAAAAGTGAAGCAGAATAAATATGATGATAGCATATTTTTTGATAAGTACAGCAATATGGAACGTTCAAAAAAAGGTCTTGAAGGTGCGGGGGAGTGGCATGAACTAAAAAAAATGCTGCCTGAGTTTAAAGATAAAAGAGTTTTAGATTTAGGATGCGGCTTTGGGTGGCATTGCCGATTTGCCATAGAGAATGGTGCAAAGTCAGTTGTGGGAGTTGATATTTCACAAAAGATGTTAAAGGAAGCAAAAAACAAAACAAAATCTGAAGATATCCAGTATATCTGCATGCCAATTGAAGATATTAATTTTCCAGATAATTCTTTTGATATGGTTATCAGTTCTTTGGCTTTTCATTATATTGAATCTTTTCAGGATATTTTAAACAGAATCAACAAATGCCTTTCAAGTGGCGGTGACTTTGTGTTTTCTGTGGAACATCCAGTTTTTACAGCACAGGGAACACAGGACTGGTATTATGATAATCAAGGTAATCCACTGCATTGGCCAGTTGATAAATATTTTACCGAGGGTACCCGTAAGGCTGTTTTTTTGGGAGAGGAAGTTATAAAGTATCATAAAACATTGACAACCTACTTAAATGATCTCATAAAAGCTGGATTTGAAATAACAGGTCTTGTTGAACCAAAGCCAGCAGAAGATTTGCTTTACACTGTTCCTGGAATGCTGGATGAACTACGCAGGCCAATGATGCTGCTTGTATCATCAAGAAAGAAGTAATTTAAAAGCCTGTTATAAAGCTTACAAAGTTGCTATTATCAGTGATATATTTATGTTTTAAGAAATAGTAACAATAAATATAATGGATATATTTATATAACATTCTAATTATTAGTTGATAATTTATAAGGGCTAGTATACTATTTATATATAAGAAGTTTGGACTATTGATGATTTAGATTAGTTGCGTATTACAATAAAAATATTATTGACTGAGGGGAGAAGTTACATGGCAATGAACTATTTTACGATTATAATTACCATTTTTAATTTCATGGTATTATTTGCAATTATAATAGCTATATATAAGGCAATAAAAGCTTTTAGAAATTTTATTAGCAGAAATAAAGAGATAGATAGAAAGTTAGATGTAGTTTTAAATAAATTAGAGAATGAAGAAGATAGATGATTATTACACTTCTATTGAAAACAATTTTGGAGGAAATAAATGAAATTAAAAATAAAGAGGGAAATAATCAGCTATTTAATATGTATAGTAGTAGCTATAGTTCTTACAATGGTAGTTAATAAATTAATATTATTTAAGATTAAGGTCCCTACTCCATCAATGTATCCCACAATTAAAGTTAATGATCAAATCTTTGTAACCAGAATACATAATAAAAGTAATTTAAAACGAGGAGATATAATAGTTTTTCACTCAAAGGAATTAAAAGAGGAATTAGTGAAAAGACTTATAGGGCTTCCCAATGATACTGTAGAAATTACAGATGAAGGTTTAGTTTATGTTAATGGAAATAAATTGGACGAGCATTATATAGTTGATAATGGGGGGAAATCAGGTATCTACAAAGTACCAGCAGGACATTATTTTTTCTTAGGCGATAATAGAACAAATTCTTTAGACTCTAGGTATTGGAACAATCCATATATTGATAGTTCAGATATAGAGGGAAAAGCTCAAATTACAGTATATCCTTTCAATAGATTTGGAGTTTTAAAATAATATGCAATATATACAGGAGGATATTTTTATGAAAAAATATGAATACAAGTGTGTATTTATATGGGGATTAGGTGAAAGAACCACAAGACTAATGAATGAATATGGGCAACAGGGCTGGGAATTAGTATCTGTACAATGGTGCTGGCATTATTTTAAGAGAGCGATAGAAAATTAAATTGATTTATTAAATAAAATAAAAATAGCTAAAGGAGAGGAAATCTATGCCTGAAAATAAATTAGACTATAAAAAGGAATTCAAAGATCTATATATGCCTAAAAATAAGCCAACTCTTATAGAAGTACCCCCTATAAACTTTATCATGGTAGATGGTAAAGGAAATCCTAATGAAATAGATGGAGAATATCAATCAGCTTTAGAACTTTTATATGCTCTTTCGTTTACAATTAAAATGAGTAAAATGGGAGATTTTAAACCAGAAGGATATTTTGAATATGTAGTTCCTCCTCTTGAGGGATTATGGTGGATGAATGATTGTAAAATAGATTTATCTAATAAAGACAAATTTATATGGACATCAATGATTAGGCAGCCTGAGTTTGTTACAGATAAAGTATTTCAATGGGCATGCTCTGAAGTTGCTAAAAAGAAAAGCCATTTAGATATCTCAAAAGCAAGACTAAGTATATATAATGAAGGGTTATGTGTACAAATGATGCATATTGGTCCCTATGATGATGAACCTAGAACAATTGCACAAATTGAATCCTATATTGAAGATAATAACTTAAAAGATGATATTTCATCTGTTCAGCCAGATGGGACTATAAGAAGACATCATGAAATTTACATATCTGACCCAAGAAAGACAAAACCAGAAAAATTAAAAACTGTTTTGAGACATCCTGTTAGGTGTAATTGAATATGTAGTTATCATGTGAATCAACTCAGTATTGTAAAAAAATAGAATTAGACATTATTTATATAATGATCTGTTAATAAGGAGGGAATTTATTTATGGAAAAACATCTTTACTCATTGATTGCAGTATTTCCTACGCCGAATATCGAAGAAACTGCTAAGTATTATAATGAAATTATGGGATTTAGAATTGTTAAGTATTTGGACGCAAAAGAACCCCATATATGTCTTTACCGTGACAGTACAGAAGTAGTACTGACTCAGGCAAATAATAAAAAAGTCTTCCCGAATAGAGAACTTTATGGTTATGGGGAAGACGCTTATTTTATCACGGATAATCAAGAAGAGTTACAAAATGAGTTTATAAGTAAAGGTGCTAAAATTATTCGCCCACTCCATAAAACAGATTATAATAATTTGGAATTTGTGTTAGAAGATATAGACGGACGATGGATTGCGTTTGGAATGAAGCAAAAATAACAATTCCAAAAATAAGCATAATCAGAAGTTGTTTTACTTCATATTGTTCTTATAAGACGCAACAAGTAAAAAAATTAGAAGTAAAGGTTATTATTATAATCTGTGGACAAATAGTAATTTAAAAAGGAGCATTCCTGTAATGAAAAAATTTAAGAGTGGATAAAAAAAGTACCTCCTGATAGAATACAGGGTATAAGGCTTTGCAAAGCTTATCCCTAATTAATTAAGACTATCATTGGAGGTACCTAAA
>Ga0334882_1003161_pt1 | contig 15471 bp, 15 predicted proteins | sample GraSluR1_MG_5_FD_207226 | JGI IMG/M metagenome (GOLD analysis project Ga0334882, IMG submission 207226) | Sludge microbial communities from methane-producing bioreactor in Wageningen University, Netherlands - Granular Sludge_15_04-R1 | ecosystem: Engineered > Bioreactor > Anaerobic >... | reverse complement strand
AACTCGCCGGAACGTTCCTGATCGGCTCCCCCCCGTCCAGCAGAACCTCAAGTCTCTCCCCGACGCCGATCTTCTCCAGTTCGAGTTTCGCCTTGACAAAGTTCAGCGGGCACGAGACGCCGCGAAGATCGACCCGGTGAACCTCACGCGCACCGCCGCCCTCACCGCCCGCCGGCGCACCGACCGGCTCCGCCCGGAACTTCAGCCCCGCGTCCAGCGATTTGAACAGCACTTCGATCCGATCTATCAGCCCGTCAACCAGCGGCAGAATATCCCCCAAAGAATCCGCGTCGCCCATGCGGTAATCGACCGCCCTGTCCAGCAAACCTTTCGTTTCCGGCACGACCCAGCCCGGCTCGATCATGTGCCTGGCGAACGCCGCGAATATCTCGCGGTCCTTCTTGGGCTCTTCGCCGAACGTCACCAACAGAGCCCGCGCCGCGCTCACCACCGCCCGGTAGATCGCCTCGTCCCGATCCCTGCCCGCCGGCGTCCGCCTCGCCTCGACCGCCGCACTCTTTGCCTCGTCAAGATCCAGCACGATCACGTCAATCACGCCCGCCCCGCACTCGCCGGGTCCGCGCCCGGCCAATGAGAACGGCTCGTCCGACCCGAAATCCTTAAAGTACTCCTCGCCGAACTCCCGCGAAAAATCGCCGTACTCCTCGACAAGTCTCTCTAAAAGCTCCAAATCCACCGAGCCGCCCCGCGCCGCCCGCGCCAGCATCTCCGGCACGCACCTGGCCGGAACCGTGCCGATATGCCCGGCAAGCTTCGCCTCCCCCATGCGGATATCCCCCCCGCCAACGACGTCGTAGCACGGCATGAGCCGCCCGCCGACACGCTTGGCCCTGCCCTGAAACCCGACAGACGCCACGCAATGATGACCGCAGGAGTTGGGACATCCGCTGATGCGAATCGTCGTACCCGCGCCGTCCGCAAGAGAGTCCTTCACCGCCTCTCCGATAGCACTCGCCAGCCCGCGCGACAGGCACAGACCCAGCTTGCACGTCGCCGCACCGGTGCACGCAACAATCTGCGGATTATGCGCGGCAAGACTCTTCACGCAACGCTTGATCTCGCTCACTGCCGCTGCGGTGTCCTCGCCCGCCACACCGCTGATCAGCAGATTCTGAAGCTGTGTCGTCCGCACAAGCCCCAGGCCGTACTTTTCCGCAACCTCCGCAACCCCTGACATATCCTCCGCCGAAATATCGCCAAGGCTCAGCGGAATCGAAACCGTATAAAGCCCCGGCGTCTTCTCCGCCAGCACCCCGTTTGGCAGCGGATCGAGAATCGAAGGACTTGCGCCCGCCTCCTTGCCAAAACGCGCAAAGATATCGCCAACGCAAGTCGCGGCGACATTCCCCTCTTCGATGAGTGCCTGCTTGTGCCGCCGGTACAACTCCACGAACTCCTTCTCACCCAGCCGCTTCAGCACGTACCTCAGCCGCGCCTTGTGCCTGTTGGCGCGATCGCCCTCCGCGTCGAATAGCCGCTTGACCGCCTCCGCCGTCAGGTAAACCTCCCCACCATCAATAAACTCCTCAATCTTAACACCCGCCGCCGGATTCGGACCTAAGCCGCCGCCCGCATACACGCAGAAGCCCTTGCGCCCGTCCCGTTCGACCGCGAAGAACCCCACGTCCGCCACCGAAGCCAGCGCGCAGTCCCGCCCGCACCCCGAAAATGCAATCTTGTACTTGCGAGGCAGATTGAACGAAGTACTGTCGTCCAGCAGCGACTCCGCGCAGGCGATTGCATAAGGCGCAACCTCGAAACATTCGTTCGCGCAGAAACCCGAACCGGGACACGCCGAAACGTTGCGAACCGTATTGCCGCCGCCCCCGCGCGCCGCCAGACCGCCTTCCAGAAGTCCCTCCAGCACTTCGGGCGTGCTCTCGATCTTAACCTCATGTATCTGGATGTCCTGCCGCGTCGTTATGTGCAGCACCCCGTTGCCGTATCGCCTGCTCAGCCCGGCTATCGTGCGCAACTGCCCCGCCGTCGCCAGACCCGCACCGATCCGAACCCGAACCATAAAAAGCCCGTTCGTCCGCTGCTCGTATATGCCCATCGGCACGCGATACCCGCGAAACGCCACCGGACTGATCTGGCCCGCCATAAATCTTCCGACCTGCCCGCGATATGCAAGCACGTCCCGCCGCACGCTTTCCGGAATACGAAGTATAGGTTCACCCGCCGAAACGCTCATGCCTGTCCTCTCACGATGCTCAATGGTATCTCGGTAACACGGCCTTCCTCGATCTCAAACGCGCGGGCGTAAGGCTCCTCCGGCCGCTCCAACGACAGAATCACCCACGCCACCCCCGGCTGAAGCGCAAGCCGTATATCCTCCTCCGATGGCCGCGCCGGCGTCGCAGGATGGCTGTGGTAAACGGCGATCATCTTCAGGCCCGCCGCCCGGATAAGCTTCACCACGCTGAACTGCTCCGCCGGGTTCATCATGAAATGATCGCTGCTGTCGTCCACGTTGGTCATCTCGTACAGCCGCCAAACGCGCCCCTCCCTGCCAGCCAATATCCCGCAAGCCTCCACCGGTGCAAGCGCACGCGCCTGGTCGACCATCTGGTCGAACACAAATCTCGGCAGTTCGATTCCGCTCATGACCTCCCTTTCAAATCACATGCCGGCGGCAGTTCGTCCTTCAATTCCGTAATAGCGGCGTCCTGGCCGCACAGGCAGCACTCCACGTTGCGATTCAGCTTCACCGCGCGAAACTCCATCTTCAGTGCATCGTATGTCAGCAGCCGGTTCGTCAGCAGTTCGCCGATCCCCAACAGGTACTTGATCGCCTCCGTAGCCTGTAAAGACCCTATCACGCCCGCCAGCACGCCCAACACGCCCGCCTGCGAACACGACGGAACCGCGTCCGGCGGCGGCGGCTCGTGAAAGATGCACCGGTAGCACGCCGACTCGCCCGGCAGAACCGTCATCAGTTGCCCGTAAAAACGCAGGATGCCCGCATGAGAATAAGGCTTCTTCTCGAACCAGCACGCGTCGTTGATCAGAAACTTCGAACCGAAGTTGTCCGTCCCGTCGATCACGAAATCGTACTCGCCAATAATCTCCCCGATATTCGCCGCCGTCGCCCGAAACGCATATGTCTCCACCCGAACATCCGGATTTATCGACGCGATCTTCGCCCGTGCCGAGTCCACCTTCGGCCTGCCCACGTCCGGCGTATGATGAATCACCTGCCGCTGCAAATTCGTCAGGTCCACGTTGTCGTCGTCGACCAGCCCCAACGTCCCGACGCCCGCCGCCGCAAGATAAAGCGCAGCCGGAGCGCCAAGCCCCCCCGTGCCCACGATCAGCACCTTCGACGACAGCAGCCTCTCCTGCCCCGTCCCGCCGACCTGATCCAGGATGATATGCCGGCTGTAACGTTCGATCTGCTGTTCACTCAGCCCCACCGCCGCCTCCCATGAAATAAAGAAATTCCACCTTGTCACCTTCGTTCAACTGTGTCGTCTCGTAAACGTGCCGCCGGATAATCTGCCCGTTCAGTTCCACCGACACCATCTCCGGCATCTTCACGTCATGCTCCACAAGGAGCTCATTCACGTTCAAACCGTCCCTCGTCGCAACCTCTTCACCGTTGATTATAAGTTTCATCGCTTAACCTCAAAACTCTTTTCCAATGCCTGTTCGAAATCCGCCGTGATATCGTCGATATGCTCCAGACCCGCCGATACCCGCACCATGTCCTCGCCTGCGCCCATCGCCGCCTTTGTCTCGCTGTCGAATTCATGAAAGATCGTCGACGCCGGGTGAATCACCAGCGTCCGTGTATCCCCGATATTCGCCGCATTCTTCGCCAGTCGCAGCGAATCGATAAACCGAAAAGCGCTGTCCCGTCCGCCCAAACCAAATGTCAGCAGTCCCCCGCCAAGCCCGCCGAACTGCGCCTTCACCCGCCCGATAAACGGACTCCCCGCCAGACCCGGATAATTCACCCAACGCACGCCCTCACGTCCCCCCAGCCACTCCGCCAGACGCCGCGCATTATCGCAATGAACCGCCATGCGAACCGCCAGAGTCTCAAGCCCCTGCAGCATAAGAAACGAACTCATCGGCGCCGCGCACCCCCCCAAATCACGACTGATCAAATTCCGCAGATACGCCGTAAAAGCCATCGGCCCGGCCCGCTCGCTCCACCGCCGCACCTCCTCGAACGACCCGCGCGACCAGTCGAACCGCCCTGTATCCACGATGCACCCCCCAATCGCCGTCCCGTGCCCGTTGATAAACTTCGACGTCGAATGAATCACGATATCCGCCCCATGTCCCCCGCAACGCACCAGCGCCGGCGTCGTCGCGGTGCTGTCCACCACAAACGGTATCCCAGCCGACCCCGCAATCGCCGCAATCCCCTCCAGATCAGGTACGTCCATCCGAGGATTGCCGATCGTCTCCACAAAAATCAGCCGTGTCCTCTCCGACACCGCCCCCGCAAACTTCTCCGTACGCGCCGCATCCGCCCAACGCGTCACAATGCCAAACCGCCCTAAAGTCTTCTCCAACAGCGAAACCGTCCCCCCGAATATCCCCTTCGCCGCCACAATCTCATCCCCCGCCTTCAGCAGCCCAACCGCCACCGCCGTAATAGCCGCCATCCCGCTCGACGTCGCAACCGCCCCCACCCCCTCCTCAAGATCCGCCATCCGACGCTCCAGAGCAGCCGTCGTGGGGTTCCCAACACGCGAATAAATATAACCCGGCGACTTGCCCGCAAACACGTCCGCCAATCCCTGCGCAGTCGCACACGCATAAGCAGTCGTCTGGTAAATCGGCGCCGCCGTCGAACCCAGCGCCTCAGCCCGCTCGAACGCACCATGTATCGCCCGTGTCTGTCCCTTCATGACCGCCGCCTTCCTACAGGTAATACTCCACAAGATACTTCTGCTGCACCAACAGATCCTTGATCGCCTTGATCGCCGCCGCATGGTCCCGCGCGTCGTCCACCTGCAAATCCACCCGCGCATGCGTAAACCGGTTCGGCCCCACGTTAATCACCCGGCAGTCGTTCGGCCGGTTCAGCGTGTCGATCATCTCAAGCTCATAGTCATCCAGATCGCTGATCGTCGTAATCAAAATCAGCCCCGCATCCGTAAACAAATGCGACATCTCCCCCAACCGCCGCAGATACTCGTCCCGCTCGCCGCCCTCGTCAATATTCGCGTCCACGCCTAAGCGGCTGTTCACCAGCCCTAAGTAATAAACGCTCCGCCCGCTGCCAAACAAATCCTCCTCCAATGCCTTCGCTAACCGCTGCTTGCCCATCCCCGCCGGCCCGCAGATCAGCACCAGCGTCGACCGCTGCTTGTAGCGATCCGCCCGCATCGACGGCGTGATCGTGCTCCGTTCCCAGTTCTGCTCCCGCCTCCGCACCCGCTCTATCGTCCGGTTCGTCTTCGCTCGCATATTCGCCAGCACCACACCCCCGCCGGCAATCTCATAATTATCGATAATCACGAACCGACCCGTTGCCGCAACGTCCTGCGTCAGATCGAACGCCATCGGCTTAAGCGTCTCCAGCACGCACTCCGCCACGTCATGCCGGTCGATCTGCTGCTTGCTCGCGTCCGTCGTCAGGTCCGACGCGTCCAGCACCGTAACCACCTCCCGCAGCCACGCCGGCATCCGAGCCGCACCCAACTTGATCTTGTACCGCTTGCCCCTGATCATCGGCTGCCGACCCATCCAGAAAATATTCACCTTCAGGTGCGTCCCCACCAGCGCCGCCGGCTCATCCGCCCTGCACATCAGTTCCCCCGGCCGAATATACACCTGCTCCTCCAAAGTAAACCCCGTCGACTCACCCGCCTCCGCACGACTCCGCGCCGGCTCATTAAACCCCTCTATCCCCGCAATCCGCGACCGCTTGCCCGACGGCAGAAACAACACCTCGTCCCCCACCGATACCGTCCCTGTCTCGATCCGACCCGCAATGATCCGCCGGTCGTCCCCAGCCTCCGTAAACTTGTATATATCCTGCAACGGAAACCGAAGCGGCTTGTCCGTCCGCGACGGCTCCTTCACGAATCCGTCAACCACCTCCAGCACCGACGCACCCTCGAACCAACCCATCGCCGCCGACCGCTCGCATATATTCTCACCCTCGCGCGCACTGATCGGAACCACCGCCGCCGGCACTATCCCCACCCGCGACAAAAACTCGCAATACTCCGCGCGGATCGACTCGAAAACCTCCCGCGAGTAATTCACAAGGTCCATCTTGTTCACGCAAACCGCTGCCTGCCGAATCCCCAACATGCTCAGCAGATACCCGTGCCGACGCGAATTCTCCCGAACGCCCTCCTTCGCGTCGATCACAAGCAGCGCCGCCTCCGCGCGTGCCGCACCCGATATCATGTTCTTCAAAAACTCGATATGCCCCGGCGCATCGATTATGATATACTCCCGCTTCCCCGACCGAAAAAAGCACCGCGCCGAATCGATCGTAATACCCTGAGCCTGCTCGTCCTTCAAGGCATCCAGCAAAAACGCATACTCGAACGGCCGAGCGTTATACGCGCAATTCGCGCGAACCGCCTCTAACTTCCCCTCCGGCAGACAACCCGTATCAGCAAGCAGACGCCCGATCACCGTGCTCTTGCCGTGATCAACGTGACCGATGACAACGATGTTCATCTGCTCCATCGCCGCCCGAACCTCACAATCCTGTCGCAATTCACTGCCCATACCAGTCAGCCGCCCTCATACAACACGTTACATGTACCCTTCGCGACGAAGCGTCTCCAGTCCGCTGCCGTCTTCCTTGTCCTGCTCGCGCCCCGACCGCTCCGCGATATTCGCAAACCGTCCGCTGCGAAGCTCCTCGATAATCTCACCCACGTCCTTGGCCGTCGACTCCACCGGCGACGTGCAAGGATAACACCCTAAGGATCGATACCGCCTCCCCTCCCCTCGGTCGAAGTAAAGATCGATAATCGGTATCCCCTCCCGCTCGATGTACTCCCAGATGTTCAGCTCCGTCCAGTCCAGAAGTGGATGAATCCGAACGTGCGTCCCCGGAGCAAAATCCGTCTTGAACTGGTTCCAGAGCTCCGGCGGCTGATCCCCAACGTCCCAGTCGCTGTGCTCGTCCCGAGGAGAAAAGTACCGCTCCTTGCTCCGCGAACCCTCCTCGTCCGCGCGAGCCCCAACGATCACACCCGTAAAAGGCCCCCCGCCCTCCTGACGAACGTACTCACCCGTCCCATGATCCAGCACCCAACGCGGCCACTCCCCGCTGAGAGTATGCTTCAATGCCTCGCTCTTCAGACTCGCGCAGCACTCCAAACGCGTCGCACGACCCTCCGGAAAAGTCTCCCCCGCCGCAAGCGCACGCTCGTTCCTGCCAACGATCATGTTAAGCCGCCACTGACGTGCAAAACGGTCCCGGTACTCGATCATCTCCGGCACCTTGTAGCTCGTGTCGATATGCATCAAAGGAAACGGAACGTGCCCGAAAAACGCCTTCCGCGCCAGCCACAAAAGAACCGTGCTGTCCTTGCCTATCGACCACAGCATCACCAGGTTCTTGAAGCTGCGGTACGCCTCACGCAATATGAATATGCTCTGTGATTCGATCGTCGCAAGCTGATCCATCACTCGCCGCCTCCCTTCTCGCCCGCCGCGCGCCGGTGCAGACCGCATTCCTTGTGCTCAGGCGCCTCCCACCACCATCGACCCGCGCGTATATCCTCGCCGTCCTTAACCGCCCGCGTGCACGGCTCGCACCCGATGCTCGGATAACCCGCGTCATGCAGCTTGTTGTACGGAACCTTGTGCCGACGTATGTACTCCCACACCGCCTCCGTCGTCCAGTCCGCAAGAGGGCATATCTTCACCAGCCCGAACGTCTCGTCCCAATCCAACCGCTTGAGCCCCCCCCGAGTCGGCGACTGCTCCGACCGCAGCCCGCACACCCACGCCTCCAGACCCGCCAAACGACGCCGCAAAGGCTCGATCTTCCGAACACGGCAGCACAGCCGGCGATTCTCGATACTCTCGTAAAAAAGGTTGCACCCGTACTCACGCACCATCCCCTCGACCTGATCCCGATCCGGAAACAGCGCCGCAATCCGAACCCCGTACAGATTCCGTGTCCGCTCCATCACCTCGTATGTCTCCTCCGGCAGCCGACCCGTGTCCAAAGTGAAAACCCCCATCCGGGGCGACAGCCGGCATACCATATCCGTCAAGACCTGGTCCTCCGCCCCGAAGCTCGTCGCAAGCGACATCCGCCCGTCAAAAACCCGCAGCGCATACGCCAACAGTTCCTCCACAGAATAATCCCGCGTCTCAGCCTGCATCTCTTCAATCTGCTTCATATTCATATTTCCTCCCGCTTCATCCTGCCCGCGTCAAATCTGATAATCAGGCGGATGTCTCCGCCCGAACTTGATCATGCTCCAAAGCCGTTCGTGCCCATAAAAAACCGCCAACTTGATTACCGGCTCCGCGAGGCCTATCTGCACGGCCAATTCCAGCTTCCGCGTCACAATCAGCGCCAAGAAAAACGTCACAACAGTGCCCGTGATTCGATAGCTGACCGCCTTGGCAATGCTCCGCAAATGAGACTCCACGTCCAGCCGTCCCTTAAAAGAAGTATTCCTATTATTTTACAAGGATTTCAAGCCAAAAAAAACACCCTGGCCCGCTATATCACATAATTAAGCGCCGCCTGACGCTCTTTCTGCCGCGCCGACTCCACCAGATCCGCAAAAGTCCGCCCGTCGCAAACCTCTCGAATAGCCTCATCGATATCCCTCCACAGGTCCTCGAACGCCTCATCGCCCGCCACACCGCCGCCGTTGCCTCGCCTCTCCTCACCCGCTACCGCGATAGGCCCCTGCGCCGAACGAATCACCTCCCCCACGGTAATCTCCCCCGCCGGCCGAGCCAGCAGGTAACCCCCCTCGCTGCCCCTCCGCGACTCCAGCAGACCCGAATGACGAAGCTCATTCAGAATAACCTCCAGGAATCGCGCCGATATACCCTGGGCCCTGCCTATATCCTGAATCTTCGCCGGACCGCCCTCTTGGCGACGCGCCAGCTCGAAAACCGCCTTCAACGCATATTGACACTTCTTTGATAATCTCATCGGACCACCATCTTCATTAAACCAATCGGAATGATAATATAACCCATCTCGCAAACCCTGTCAACCCCCTGCAAAAAAAAATACACACGTACCACAAAACCCGTCACACACAAAGTAGCGAGGGCATCCTGCCCTTGTAACGTGCCAAGGCCATCCTGCCCTTGTAACGTAGCGAGGCCATCCTGCCCCTGTAAAGTAGCGAGGGCATCCTGCCCTTGTAAAGTAGCCAGGCCATCTTGCCCTTGTAAAGTAGCGAGGGCATCTTGCCCTTGTAACGTGCCAAGGCCATCTTGCCCTTGTAACGCCGTCCAATACCGCCCGCACCCAACCGCCAGCAGCATCTTTGCCCTGTTCCCTCACACTCTCCGCTTGAAAACACACACGGATCAGCTATACTTGCCCCGGCCAAAACCCGCCAACGCAACTGAACGCAATTTTAAGGAGACGGAACATGAAGTTAAAGATGGGAGTCAGTTCATTACTCTGGACCGAACGTTTCGGCGCCGCCGACGTCGCCCTCTTCGAAAAAGTCAAAAAAGCCGGCTTCGACGTCTTCGAAATCTGCGTCGCAGACCCCTTCGACTTCCCCGTCGAACAGGTCCGAAAAGCCGCCGAAAACGCCGGCATCGGCCTGACAACCATCAGCGTCGCCGTCAACGATCGCAACCCCGTCAGCCCGGACCCCGCCTGCAGAGCCAAAGCCGTCGACTTCCTCAAACAGATGATCGACATCAACATGGGCATCGGCTCCCCAATCGTCGGCGGACCAAACTACGCCGCATGGGGCTACATCACCGGAAAAGGCCGAACCGAAGACGAATGGAAATGGGCAACCGAAACCATCCGCAAGGCCGCCGAACACGCCAGACAAAACGGCAGCGTCCGCATAGCCCTTGAGCCCATCAACCGCTTCGAAACCTACTTCATCAACATCGCGCAGGACGCCTTCGCACTCGCCGAAGCAACCGGAATGGACAACGTCGGCGTACACCTCGACACGTTCCACATGATCCGCGAAGAAACAAGCATCTCCCAGGCCGTCCAGGACTGCCGAGACCGCCTCTTCTACTGCCACGTCTGCGAGAACACACGAGGCATACCCGGTTCCGGACTCATCCCCTGGGCTGAATTCTTCACCGCCATAAAGAAAGCGGGCTACACCGGCCCCCTCACGATCGAATCATTCGACCCCAACTTCGAGGAGATCAACCGAACCTGTGCCATCTGGCGAAAGTTCGCCGATGATGGAGAACAGCTCGCCACCGAAGGCATGAAAAACCTCCAGGCTATCGCCGCACCCTTGTAAGAGCCGCACACCTGTAAGAAATGTATGGGCATCCTGCCCGCCGAACGTGGCGAGGGCATCTTGCCCTTGTTCCGACCCGCGCTCCGTGTAGTGGGCATCGCGCCCGGTTCCTCCCCATGCCTCACTCCACCCGGGAGAGTGCATTTGCCCTGACAGCAAAAGCCCGCCGCTTGCAATCCGCCCGCGGCCGTGCTATAGTAGCGCCGGTAGAGTGCCAGCACCAAACAGGACCGGATTAGGAAGGAGAACAGTCTTGAACCGCGCACACATCAAATGCCACCGCCGTCTCTCACGCCGACAATTCCTCAGCGCCTCGGCAGGCGTTTTCACCGGCGCATGGCTCGCCCCTGCGTTCACCGGCAGTTGCACCGCCGCCGATCAGCCCGCCCAAACCGAGGCCCACAAGCGCATCATCATCGTAACCGGCATCGACTACCCCGGCCACAAATGGAAGCTCACCACCCCCGTCCTCAAGGAAGCCATCGCCAAAGACAAACGCCTCGCCGTCGACGTAACCGAAGACCCCAAATTCCTCGCCTCCCCCGAACTCAACAAATACGATGCCGTCGTCCTGCACTTCATGAACTGGGAACAGCCCGACCCCGGCGAAAACGCCCGAGCCAACCTCAAAGCCTTCGTCGAAAACGGCAAAGGCCTCGTACTCGTCCACTTCGCCTGCGGCGCATTCCAGGACTGGCCCGAGTTCAAAAACCTCGCCGGCCGCGCCTGGGACCCCAAACTCCGCGCCCACGACCCCTTCGGCAAGTACACCGTCAACATCGTCGACCCCAAACACCCCGTCACCAAAGGCATGAAGGATTTCGAGACCACCGACGAACTCTACACCTGCCTGGCCGGCGACCGCAAGGTCCGCATGTTGGCCACCGCCAAGTCCGTCGTCGACGGCAAGGACTACCCCATGGCCTTCACCTTCCGATACGGCAAAGGCCGCGTCTTCCACTCGCCGTTAGGCCACGACGCCCCCGCACTCGCCAACCCCCCAGTAGCAAAACTCTTCCGCCGAGCAGCAGCCTGGACCGCAAGACTACAACCCGCAAAGGACTAACCCATGCCCAACAAAAAACCACACGCCCCCACCCCTCATCCCCGCCCACTGTGTCATTCCCTCGCTCTGTGTCATTCCCGCGCAGGCGGGAATCCAGCACAAGCAAACCGGCCCGCCAAAAACACCAACCAACCAAAGCCAACCAACCCAGGCGGCTCCCAGCGCGCCGTCGCTGCCCGCAGGCGGCAATCAACACATGCACCAGGAAAGGATTCAATATGAAAATCGGCTTTCACACGGACGCATTCAACTCCGCCTACTTCAGCTTCGAGGCCTGCCTCAAATGGGCCAAAGACAACAACGTCGGCTACATCGAGTGCGGCCTCATCGACGGCGTAAGCTGGATCCACGGCCTCGGCTACCAGCCGCACGTCGCCCTGTATGAAGATCCCATGCTCCTCCAGCGCAAGATGTACAGTTACGGCGTGCAATTCTCCCAGGTCGACGCCGCCTACCCCCTCAGCGGCAAGGACGGCCCCCTGCGAGGCGTGCCCTACGTCCTCAAAGCCATCCAGTGGGCCCACCTCATCGGCTGCCCCTGCGTCGACACCACCGACGGCATGCACAAGCCCGAAGGCCTCGACGACGAAGAGGCGATGGCCATGATGAAGCGCAGCTACGAACAGATCGTCGAAGTCGCCGAGGCACATGAGATCATCGTCAACATCGAACCCCACGGCTATTTCACCACCCGACCCGAAATGATGGACCGTATGCTCAACTTCTGCGACAGCGCCTCCCTCCGCCTCAACATGGACACCGGCAACACCTACATCGCCGGCCAGGACCCCGTCGCCTTCCTCGAACGCTTCATCGACCGCGTCGCACACGTACACGTCAAAGACGTCTCCGAATCACTTGCCGCCAAAGTCCGCGGCGGCCAGACCGGAATCGCCGTCAGCCACTGCGCACTCGGAGACGGCGTCAACGCCGACAACATAAAAAAGTGCCTCGCCATACTCCGCGATAGCGGATACAACGGCGTACTCAGCATGGAGTGCGAAGGACAAGCCGGACCCATGATCGAAAAATCGCTCAATTGGATGAGACAAACCCTGACCGAACTCAATATAACAATCGAAGATTAAAAGGGTCCTCCTTGACCTCTTGCGCAGCCCCGGTTTGCCAACTGAATGCCGAAAAACGCGCAAAAATATGAAAAAACGCGCGCAAATTTTGAGAAACAGACAACCCTGAGAGCACAAATTCGCAAAAAAACGCAAAACACACAGCCAAATCCGCAAAAAAAACAGCACAGTCGCACAAAAAAACCCCATTTTCAGCAAAAAATGTTGCCCAAAACCGCCGAATCGCTACAATATTCGCAGCCCGGCCCAGGTGGCGGAATTGGCAGACGCGCTAGCTTGAGGGGCTAGTGGGACATAGTCCCGTGCTGGTTCAAATCCAGTCCTGGGCATTCAAATCGACCAAAGTCCCCCATTTCCCCGCCAAAAACCAGCATTTCCCAGCCCCCGCTCACCAGGCCCAACGCAGAATATGTAACACAAATTAAAACGAACCGCCGAAAGTATTTCCAAGTAGTTCCTAAATAATACAAATTACGAAAAGGAACCGGCCCCAGTGAGCTCAAACACAGATATAACCCGCCGAATCGACCATTTCGCCCGGATTTGCCGCGAAAACGGCATGAAACTCACCCATCAGAGGCTCGAAATCTTCCGCGAATTGGCCACAGCTTCAAACCACCCAGACGCCGAATCCGTCTACAAAACCGTCCGCGAACGAATGCCAACCATCTCGCGGGACACCGTTTACCGCACACTGGCCACCCTCGAAACCGCCGGCCTCATTCACAAGGTCCAACCCCTCGTCGAAAGCGCCCGCTACGATGCCAACATGCGGCAGCACCACCATTTCATCTGCACCCAATGCGGACGAATAAGCGACTTCTACAGCACCGCGCTAAACGACCTGCCCATTCCAGAGTCCCTCCACGAATTGGGCATCATCGCCTCAGCCCACGTGGAAGTCAGGGGAACGTGCTCCGCCTGCGCAGCCAAAAACACACAGGCACATCGCAATGTGCCTGAAGAATCGCCACAACAATAAAAAAGAAAGGAGATTTTCAATGGCAGAACGCACGAAAAAGCTCACAACCGCCTCAGGCATGCCGGTCGACAACGACCAGCAGACACTCACCGCCGGCCCGCGAGGCCCCGCGCTCATGCAGGACGTCCACCTGATGGAAAAACTCGCCCACTTCAACCGCGAACGAATCCCCGAACGCGTCGTCCACGCCAAAGGCGCCGGCGCATACGGCGCCTTCGAATGCACCGCAGACATGTCAAAGTACACCCGCGCCAAGTTCCTGTCCCAGGCAGGCAAAAAGACCGAGGTCTTCGCTCGCTTCTCCACGGTAGGCGGCGAGAAAGGCTCCGCCGACGCCGCGCGCGATCCCCGCGGGTTCGCCGTCAAGTTCTACACCGAAGAAGGCAACTACGACATGACAGGAAACAACACGCCAGTCTTCTTCATCCGCGACCCGCTCAAGTTCCCCGACTTCATACACACCCAAAAACGCAACCCCGCCACCAACGCACCCGATCCCGACATGTTCTGGGACTTCCTTTCACTGACCCCGGAATCGATACACCAGGTGACGATCCTGTTCTCAGACCGCGGCACACCCAAAACCTACCGACACATGAACGGCTACAGCAGCCACACATTCAAGTGGTATAACGCCAAAGGCGAGGTCTTCTGGGTGCAGTACCACTTCAAAACCCTCCAAGGCGTTCAGAACCTCACCCGACAGGAAGCCACCCGACTGGCCGGCGAAGATCCCAACCACGCCACGACCGACCTGTTCAACGCCATCGAGAAGGGCGAGTTCCCCGCATGGCAGGTCTGCGTGCAGATCATGCCCGAAAAGGACGCGAAAACCTACCGCTGGAACATATTCGACATAACAAAGGTCTGGCCCCACAAGGACTACCCGCTCATCGAGATCGGCCGCATGACACTCAACCGCAACCCCGCCAACTACTTCGCAGAAGTGGAGCAGTCCGCCTTCAGTCCCGGCAACTTCGTACCCGGTATCGGACCCTCCCACGACAAGATGCTCCAGGCCCGCATCATTTCCTACCATGACGCACACCTCTACCGCCTCGGACCAAACTACCAGCTCCTCCCCGTAAACGCACCCAAGGCATGCAGCGCCGCCAACTACCAGCGAGACGGATACATGCGACTCGATGAAAACGGCCGCCGAGGACCGAACTACTGGCCCAACTCCATGGGTGGACCCGAACCCGATCCCACGTTTGCCGAGCCGCCCATCCAATTGGAAGGCCACGCCGCGCGGCACCCGCAGGAACTAACCGACGACGATTTCTTCCAGCCCGGCGAACTTTACCGCCGCGTAATGAACGACACCGATCGCGAACACCTCATCGGAAACATTGTAACGCATCTATGCAATGCACATAAACGCTTGCAGCTTCGCCAGGCCGCCATCTTCTTCAAGGCCGACCCCGACTACGGCCGCCGCGTCGCCGAAGGATTAAAGCTTGACATCAAACAGGTCGAAAAACTGGCCGCCATGTCACAGGCTGAACGCGTCAAGGCAACAGGATGAACGTCTGCCGCGCCTTCGGCATGCTCCAGCGAAATATAATGTGACAGCCGGAAACAGCCGGCACGCCGTATTATGAGTCCTCCCACGGCGTGCCGCGTTTCTGCGTTCCCCGCCAAGCAGCACGCCTGGTTCACAGGCAGCGCATGTAGGACGTCAGCGCCTTCTTCTCTTCCTCGGTCAGCTTCAACTGAAGCACTACGTTGAAGAACTCGACGGTATCTTCGAGCGTCAGCAGCCTGCCGTCATGGTGGTACGGCGGCGAATCCTTAACCCGCATTTCTCACCGATGAATTGAAAAAGACTGCTCTTTTTGGTATAACGTCGTTTGTACAAGGAGGTTATCCCAAAGACAAGGAGCAGTCTTA
>Ga0334882_1003156_pt1 | contig 15480 bp, 16 predicted proteins | sample GraSluR1_MG_5_FD_207226 | JGI IMG/M metagenome (GOLD analysis project Ga0334882, IMG submission 207226) | Sludge microbial communities from methane-producing bioreactor in Wageningen University, Netherlands - Granular Sludge_15_04-R1 | ecosystem: Engineered > Bioreactor > Anaerobic >... | reverse complement strand
CTGATCGTCTGGGTTGGCGATCAGATCGGCGTCGGTTCCCAGCTCTCGACCGGTGTGGTGGTCGTGCTGAGCATCCGCATCTTCACCAATGCCGCCGCCATCCGACGGGTCATCTTCCATGCCTGACGAGGAGATCGAGGAATCGGCCGAGGACGCGGTCGCGGCCACGGAGCCGGACGAGGCGGTCGACGACCCGGAGGTCTCCGAAAGCCCGTCCGAGAACGACGGCACCACGGGCACCGACACCGGTGCGGCAGATCCGGCCATGGACTCCGCACCCGCGGACCACACTCCTGACGACCCCACCCCCGAGGATCCGGCGGACCCGACGGACACCGAGCCGGAGGACCCCGAACCCGGGCACGACCCCGATTCTGGTCCGGTCGAGCCGCCGGCTGTCGAGGAACCCGACGCCGCGTCGGGGACCGCCGAGCCGGACAGCGCCGAGCCGGAGACCCACGAGCCGGCAGCGGCGGACGACGAGGAGTCCCCGGCGGCCGGGCCGGCACCGTCCATCTGGTCGCGGGACCACCGGCCGGTCGCGGCCGAGCCGGCGCAGGTCGAGGAGGCCGAGGAAGGCGTCCCCGAATCGCCCGCCGAGGCGTCCCTCGAGACCTCCCACGAACCCGCCACCGACGAACCCGCCGCGGACCACCACGACGTCCCGGACCACGGCGACGCCGCGGGCCGACCGGAGCCCTCCGGGGCACCGTCCCCGGAGGAACGGGAGACGGTGCCCACGGCGGACGGGGCGGACGCTGCTGTCTCCGGCCCGGCCGCCGCCGAACCGGTCCCTGAGCCGGCCGGCACCGCGCCGCCGCGGCCGACCCTGCGCGACTGGCTGCGGCCGGAGCGCACCCAGGTGGTCGTGGCGATCGTGCTGGCGGTCGTGGCCTTCGGCATCGTCACCCAGATCCGCACCCGTGGTCAGGTCGATTCGTACAGTTCGCTGCGCCAGTCGGACCTGGTCGGGATGCTCGACGGGCTCAACCAGGAGTCCCAGCGGCTGCAGAGCGAGCTGGAATCCCTGCAGACCGCCCGCGACCAGCTCCAGTCGGGCCAGGACAACGAGGCCCTGGCCCGCGCCCAGGCCGAGGACCGGTTGACCGCACTGGGCATCCTCGCCGGCACCATCCCCGCCCACGGGCCGGGGATCACCATCACCATCACTGACCCTCAAGGAAAGGTGAAGCCGGCGATGATCCTCGACGCCCTGGAGGAGATGCGCGATGCCGGCGGCGAGGTGATGCAGATCAACGGCCGGATCAGGGTGGTGGCCAGCACCTGGGTCGGCAGCGGCGCCTCGGGCATCGTGGTCGACGGCCAGGCGGTGTCGACGCCGATCACCCTGGAGGTCATCGGCGACGCGCACGCCCTGGAGGAGGCAGCCCGGTTCCGGGGCGGCCTGGTCAGCCAGATCACCGATCCACGGGTCGGCGGACAGGTCACCATCGTCCAGTCGGACAACCTGTCGATCACGTCCCTGCACACCGTGCGGTCCCCACAGTTCGCCCGTACGGACCAGAGCGCCGGGACAGGGACGGGCAAGGGCAACTGATCGACCGACCGCCGGCGTGTCCGGAGCCTCATCGCCGGGCGGGCGTCCCGCATCTCTCGGCATTAGGCTAAGGTTCAGTGTTCAGCGACGATGGTCACCCAGACCCAGGAGGACGGATGGAGCTCCCCGAGGACCTCAAGTACAGCGAGGAACACCTGTGGGTCCGGTCAGGAAACGGGCGATCGGTCCGGGTCGGCTTCACCGAGTACGCCGCCGACCAGCTCCGGGAAGTCGTCTCCATCGAGCTGCCGACCGTGGACGACGAGGTGGCCGTCGGTGACGTCGTCGGCGAGGTGGAATCGGTGAAGAGCAACGGTGACATCATCTGTCCGGTCGCCGGCGTGGTCACCCACATCAATCTCGACCTCGACGCGAACACCGAGCTGGTGAACGACGACCCGTACGGCGATGGCTGGCTGTTCGAGGTCGACCTCAGCGACGGCGACGTCGATGACCTGCTCGACGCCGATGCGTACGCCGACCTGATCGAGTCCTGAAAGCTCACCCCCGAGACCAAGGAACTGACTGACATGTTGTGCCCCTCCTGCGGCCACCTGAACACCGAAGGCAGCAAGTTCTGCTCGCAATGCGGCGAGCCGTTGGTCACGGTGTCCGAAACCACCAAGGTCATCCCCGCATTCACCGAGGACAACGACCTCGACGAGCTCAACTCCGACGAGAAGACGGCGGTCACCGCGCTGCCGACGGGCTCCTCACTGCTCGTCGTGCGGCGTGGACCGAACGCCGGCGCCCGCTTCCTGCTGGATCGCGACGAGATCACCGCCGGCCGTCACCCGCGGTCCGACATCTTCCTCGATGACATCACGGTGTCGCGGCACCACGTGACCTTCCTGCGCCGTCCGGAGGGCATCGTGCTGCGAGACGTCGGCAGTCTCAACGGGACCTACGTCAACCGGACGCTGGTCGACGGTGACGTCGTCCTCAAGGACGGGGACGAGGTGCAGATCGGCAAGTTCCGGATGATCTACTTCACCGGCGGACGCGGCTCCCGCTGATGACGGAGGCCCGACACTCGATCGGGTGGGTGGTCAAGGAACTCACGCCCGAGTTCCCCGATCTGTCGATCTCCAAGATCCGTTACCTGGAGACCGAAGGACTGCTGAGCCCCGAGAGAGCTCCCTCCGGGTACCGCAAGTACTCGGAGGGGGATGTCAAGCGCCTGCACTACATCCTCACCATGCAGCGGACGCATTATCTGCCGCTGAAGGTCATCCGCGAACATCTCGACCAGATCGACCGGGGACTCACCCCGCCGAGGATCGATACCCCCAGCCCTGGTGTCCCCGACCCGCCCCCCGAACCGGTGGCCGCACCGTCCCGGCGCCCGGCGAACGGCGTCGACCCGCGCGGTGCGGGCGACTCTCGCGGCGGTGTCGACCCGCGCGGGGGCGGCGATCCGCGCGGGGGCGGCGATCCGCCGGCCCGACAGCAGGAGCCCCGCAAGCGGCGCCCGGTCCGGCTCAGCCGCGCGGAGCTGATCGAGAAGTCCGGCCTGGCGGAGCCGGTGCTGGCAGAGCTGGAGCGCCTTCTGGTGATCACCCCACGGCGCGGCACCCACTACTACGACCAGGACGCCTTCGCCGTGGCGGTGGCGGCCAAGCAACTCGCGAGTTTCGGCATCGACCCGCGGCACCTGCGCCAGATCAAGATCGCGGCCGACAAGGAGGTCGGGCTGATCAACCAGGCCACCGCCGCGCATACCCGGCGGGGCAGTTCCCGCCAGACGATCGAGGAACTCACCCGGCTGATCAACGTGACACACCTCGCGATGGTGCGCTCCGGGGTGCAGCGCGAGCTCGGCTGACCGCGCCGGACCGTTCCCGATCCGACCGGACGACCCGTCCGGACCGAGGGCTGGCGCGGGTGACACCCGCGGGTAGTGTGGGGCCATGCGCGAGATGGACGTGGTCGGAGTTCGTGCCCAGATGCCGAACAACGAACCCATCGTGTTGTTGCGGGAGGTCGGTGGTCACCGGATGATCCCGATCTGGATCGGTTGGAACGAGGCGAACGCCATCGCCGAGGCCCTCGAGGGGCTGCGGCCACCGCGTCCGCTGACCCACGACCTGATGATCGACACTCTCGCCGGACTGGGCCACACCCTCAAGGAAGTGCACATCACCGAGCTCGAGGGTGGCACCTTCTACGCCGTCCTGCTGGTCGACGGCGTGGAGATCAGCGCCCGTCCCTCCGATGCCATCGCACTCGCCCTACGGTGCCAGGCGCCGGTCTACTGTGCCGAGGACGTCCTCGAAGCGGCGGGCTTCGAGGAGGAGGAAGAGGCCGAGGAAGAGGTCGAGAAGTTCCGCGAGTTCCTCGACCACGTCAGCGCCGACGACTTCAGCGATGAGGAGGGGAACGGCGGGGAGGCCACCCCGCCGGGGGAGGAGGACTCGCCGGGGGATGCCGACGACGACGGGCCGGCGTAGAGTCTGTCCTGAACCCTCGACCCCTCCCTCAGCTTGAGGTGCCGGATGAGCGTGTCGCCGCTCGGCGACCGTCCCCGCCCGGGCCTCCTGGCTAATGTCAACGTCGTCAGCTCGACAGGCGAGCAAGTCATCGGAAGGCGGAGATCATGAGCAGCACGGGCACCCCGACTCCCCGGAACGAGCCTCCGGTGGCCCAGGGCACGCTCTTCGACGGCGATTTCGCCCCGGTCCCGGAAGACGTGGGTTTCCGCGGCCCGGTCGCCGCCAAGGCAGCCGACATCACCTACCGCCAGCTCGACTACTGGGCCCGCATCGGTCTGGTCACCCCCGGCGTACGCGGCGCGACCGGGTCGGGCAGCGCCCGGCTCTACAGCTTCCGCGACATCCTGCTGCTGAAGGTCATCAAGCGGCTGCTCAGCGCCGGCGTCTCCCTGCAGCAGATCCGTACCGCGATCGACTATCTGCGTGACCGCGGGGTGGAGGACCTCACCGAGGTGACGCTGATCAGTGACGGCGCGTCGGTGTACGAGTGCACCCGCGACGACGAGGTGATCGACCTGCTCAAGGGCGGCCAGGGCATGTTCGGCATCGCCATCGGGTCGGTGTGGCGCGACGTCGAGGGCTCCCTCGCCGAGCTGCCCGCCGAGCGCAACGCCGAGGAGTCCCCGACCGTCGTGCCCGGCGACGAGCTCGCCGCCCGACGACGCCGTCGTCAGGCCAGCTGACCCACCGACGACCGTCCTCAGGCCCGGAGAACGCGGCGATGACCAGGCTGCAGGAGCTGCTGGCCCGGGCGAAACGGATCCCGTGGATCGCCCACCTGCTGCGGATGCAGGACCGGTACGGCACCCGACTCGGCGACCAGTTCGCCGGCGCGATCACCTACTTCTCGGTGCTGGCACTCGTGCCGCTGCTGATGATCACCTTCGCCGGCATCGGCTTCACCCTCACCGTCGTACGCCCCGATCTGCTGGTCCTCGTCGAGGAGGCGATCACCCGCCAGCTGTCCGGCATCGGAGCTGAGCTGCAGCAGACGATCTCCGGGGTCGTCCGCAGCTTCCTGCTGAACTGGGGGGCGATCGGCCTGGTCGGCCTGCTGTCCGGCATCTACTCCGCCTCGGGCTGGGCCGGCAACCTCAAGAGCGCCATCCGTGCCCAGACGCGCCCGCAGTTCGACCTGGCCGAGCGGAAACGCGGCATCGTCCTGGAGACCCTGATCAATGTCGGACTGATGCTGGGTCTGCTCGTGCTCGTCCCGCTCACCGTCGCGCTGGCAAACGCCTCGACCACGCTGACCGATCAGCTGCTGCACCTCCTCGGTGCGGACGCGATCCCCGGCGTCGGGGTGGCGCTGCGACTCCTCGGGATCGTCGCCTCCGGCGCGTCCGGCTGGGTGCTCTTCCTCTACCTGCTGACCGTGTTCCCGGAGGAGACCTTCGCCTTCGGAGTGATGGGGCGGGCCGCGCTGGTCGGTTCGGTCGGGTTGGGCCTGCTGGAGTACCTGACCAGCTTCCTCATCGGCAGCTTCACCAGCAACCCGGCCGCCGCACTGTTCGGCCCGGTCATCGTGCTGATGCTGTTCCTCAACCTGTTCGCCCGGCTGATCCTCTACGTCGCGGCATGGATGGCGACCGCCGTCCAGCAGGCCAATCCGCTCCGTCTCCAGGACATCGACGCCCCGCTGGCCGAGGTCACCGCCAGCACGGTCACCGCCGCCCGGGTGGCCGATGCCGACGAGGACCGGTTCGCCGCGGCGCTCACCCCGCCGGCCGGCACCCCCCAGGTCAGCCGCGGGACGGCGGTACGGAACGCCCGGATGGCACTGCACACCGGGTGGCTCACCGGGGCGGCGGCCGGGATGGGACTGGGGGCATTGTTGGCCGCCCTGACACGTCTCGGGGCGCGTCGACGCTGAGCGCCGCCCGGGGCACCGGACAGGGCGCCGACCGGACCGGTGGGCGCCGACGGGCCTGGACCCCCACCACTCGGGCGTCCCCGGAGACGGCTGTAGGGACGACCGCCGAGGCGGCCGCCCCCACGAGCGGAAGAGCGGAATTCAGCCGGGCCCGGATCAGTCCTCGAGCGGCCTGGTGGACTTCGGCATCGGCTGGCCGATCTGGCGCAGCATCTCGGTGAACCACTCGGCGGTCAGGTCGAACGGCTTGCCGCCCTTGATCCGCTCGAACTCGATGGCGCGCAGCTGGTCGCCACGCTCCTCGTCGTTGCCGATCACACCGGGCACCTTCTCCAGCGCCGACTCCACCGCGAGGTCGCACATCGAGGAGATCAGGTCGACGTCCCACTCCACCGGTGCAGCGGACCGGGAGTAGTAGCCGGACTTCTGGACCAGCACCTTCTCCGCGCCGATCCGCTCGGCGAACTGGCTGGCGAACCAGGTGCCCGGGTTGATCTTGTCGAGCTTGACGTGCCCGAAGGCGTCCCGCGGCACCTCCTCGCCGGCCTCCTCCAGCTCCTGCACGATGCCCTCGACACCGGCGCCCTCGGACAGGAAGATCGTCACGTTGCCGACCCGGTCCATGATCTCCTTGAGCCGGGCCGCTTCGTCGTCGATGCTGAACTCGTCCTCGGGGACGTACACCGCGTGGACCTCCCAGGCCTCCCGGCTGAGCCCGATCTCGGGCAGCCAGGCGCGGGTGTCCAGCCAGTTGCGGTATTCCCGGGCGGTGGCGGCGGTCAGCCAGCCGCAGTGGCGCCCCATCACCTCGTGGACGATGAGTTCGCGGCCGACGGAGTTGTGCTCGGCGACGATGTTGCGGGCGAAGATCGCGCCCATCTCGGCGGCCGTCTGGGCACCGAGCGACTGGCGGATCGGGACGATGTCGTTGTCGATGGTCTTCGGCAGGCCGACGACGGTGAGCTCGTAGTCGTGGTCGCGCAGGTAGGCGGCCAGGTCGGCGGCGGTCGTGTTGGTGTCGTCCCCGCCGATGGTGTGCAGGATCTCGACGCCGTCCGTGATCAGACGGTCGGCCGCGACCTTGAGGGCGTTCTCGCCGGGCTGGATCAGGCCGCGCTCGAGCAGGTCCTTCTCGTTGGTGAGCTTGACGCGCGAGTTGCCGATCGGCGACCCGCCGTAGGTGTGGAGCAGACCGGCGCTCTCGCGGACGGCCGGCGTCACGGTGAGGTAGTCACCCTGCAGGAGACCTTGGTATCCGTGCTTGTACGCGATGATCTCGCGCTCGGGGGCGATCTCCGTGTAGCGCTGGATGAGACCGCCGATGGCGGAGGACAGACAGGGGGCGAAGCCACCGGCCGTCAGCAGAGCTACCTTGCCCGGCATGTGAATACCTTTCGTTCGTGAACTGGACGCGACAAGCCTAAAGCGCTTCCACCGGGGTCGACGGGGCGGGGTGGCCGTGGCCGCCACCTGGCGAACCGCCGGCGTGTCATCATGCCCGTGGCCGTACGTGGGCGACACCGCGGCGGGGGAGAGCAGGGGGAGCCGATGACGACGTACGTGGCGCGCAGTGGACCGGCTCGATCGGTGCGGCGACGTGACCAGCGGGGGCACGCCCTGTCGGTGATGGTGCTGGTGGTCACCGCCGCGCTGGGGCTGATGGCCGGCCTGGTGGTCGACGGCGGCCGGCAGGTGACCGCCACGAGACGGGCCACCGCGGTCGCCGAGCAGGCCGCCCGAGCCGCCTCCGATGCCGCAGCGGCATCGGCGTTGGAGGGCAGCCCCGATCCGCAGGCAGCCACCGCCGCGGCGCGCGCGGTGCTGGCGGCCGAGCCGGAGGTCACCGGGACAGTGACGGTCCGGCCCGGCCTGCGGATCCGCGTCGATACCCAGGCCGAACGGCCCACGGTGTTCCTCTCGGCGATCGGCATCGGAAGCGTCCACGCCAGCGCCTCGGCCACCGCGGATCTGGTCCGGGTCCGCTGACGTCGGGGCCCGCTGAGCGGCCGGGCGCGTCGCCGCCGAGCCGGGACGGTCAGTCCAGACTGGCGGCCATCCGGGAGACCGCCTCGGTGAGGATCTCCGGGGAGGTGGCCAGGTTGAGGCGTACGTGCCCCCGGCCGACCGAGCCGAAGGCCGGGCCCGGATTGAGGGCGACCCGGGCGGCATCCCGGAAGTGCCGGTAGGGGTCCTGGAGTCCGAGGGCGGTGCAGTCCAGCCAGGCCAGATAGGTCGCGTTGCCGGGCAGCTGGGTCACCGCCGGCAGCTTCTCGGCCAGCAGCCGGTCCACCAGCGTCCGGTTCGCGGCGATCTCGCTGCGCAGCTGGGCCAGCCACGGTCGGCCCTCGTCGAGCGCGACGGTGTGGCTGAGCACTGCCAGGTGGCTGGCCGCCCCGCGGGCGGCGTCGTACGGGACGGCGGCCAGGTCCTTCGTCGCGGCCGGACCGGCGACCATCACCGCGGCCTTCAGCCCGGCGAGGTTCCACGCCTTCGAGGCGCTGAACAGGACCAGCGCGTCCTCCGAGCCCGGCATCGACAGGTACGGCACGTAGTCGACGCCCGGATCGGTCAACGGGGCGTGGATCGCGTCGACGATGACCCGGATCCGGTACTCGTGGGCGAGGCGTGCCACCGTCGCCAGGTCCTCCGCCGTGTGAGCCCGGCTGGTCGGATTGTGCGGGCTGGCGAGCAGGTAGGCGGTCGGCCGTACGCCGAGACGCCCGGAGAACGCCGCTTCGAGAGCGGCCAGGTCGAGACGACCGTCGGCGGCCATCGGCACCTCGAGGAGCCGGCGGTCGGTCCCGGTGACGGCGGCGAAGAACGGCGGATAGACCGGCGGGTCGACCACCACGTGGTCGCCGGGGTGGGTGGTGACCTGGAGGGCATTGCGGATGCCGCCCATCACGTCGGGCATCAGGCCGATCCGGGCCGGGTCGAGGTCCAGTCCCCACTGGTCGGCGGCGAACCGGGCGACCGCCTGCTCGTAGACCGGGCCGGACGGGTAGCCGGTGTCGCCGCGATCGATCGCGGCGTGCAGAGCGGCGGCCACCGGCGGAGCGATCCGGCAGTCCATCTCCGCGACCCACAGCGGCAGGACGTCCGGCGGGTAGCGGCGCCACTTCATCGAGGTGCGCATCCGCAACTCGGCCAGGGGGACGGTGAGGATCTCGTAGGTCACGCCTGCAGACTAGTGTGCTGGCACCCGCGCCGGCGACGGCGGCGGTAGGCTGAGCGGTCATGGCGAAGTATTTCGACGTCCACCCGGTCAACCCGCAGTCCCGGTCCATCCAGCAGGCGGTCGAGATCCTGCGTGCCGGTGGACTCGTGGCCTACCCGACCGACTCCTGCTATGCGCTCGGGTGCCGGCTGGGCAACAAGGAGGGTCTCGACCGGATCCGGCAGATCCGCAAGCTCGACGACAAGCACCACTTCACCCTGGTGTGCTCGAACTTCGCCCAGTTGGGCCAGTACGTCCAGATGGACAATGCCGTCTTCCGGGCGGTGAAGGCCGCCACCCCCGGCCCGTACACCTTCATCCTGCCGGCGACCCGGGAAGTGCCGAAGGCGATGGTGCACCCGAAGAAGCGTACGGTCGGCGTCCGGGTGCCCCGGCACGTGACCGCACTGGCCCTGCTCGATGCGCTGGGGGAGCCGTTGGTGTCGAGCACACTGCTGTTGCCGGGCTTCGACGAGCCGCTGACCGACGGCTGGCAGATCAAGGAGGAGCTCGACCATCAGGTGGATGCGGTGATCGACTCCGGCGACTGCGGCGTCGAGCCGACCACCGTGGTGAACTTCACCGGCGACGAGGTCACCGTCGACCGGGTCGGCGCCGGGGATCCGACCCCGTTCCTGTGATCCTCCCGCTGCTCCGTCGCGGCGCTCCGGTCAGTGCCGGAGCTGCTCGATGTAGCGCAGCGAGTTGGGCTCGCACTTCGCCTCGGTCGCGATCCGCATCGGGGCGATCCGGCCGCGGTCGCGCAGCTCGTACAGCCGGGGAACGACCCGGTCGCGGACGGTGGTGGGGGACAGGGTGTTGAGGTAGATCTTCGTCCCGCCCTCGAAACCGGCCAGGTTCGACACCCGCCACTTGAGCATGATCCGCCACGGCATCGGCTCCAGTACGTCGATCGGGCGGTGGTACCACTCCTCGTTGCTGGGCACGTCGACACCGGTGGCGGCGTGGCAGGCGTGCAGCAGGTCCGACATCGCCCGGACCTCCTCGTCGGTGGCCTTCCACGGCACCGCCGCGGCGCTCTTGGAGTAGACCTCCAGGGTGGGATAGCGGTGTCCGAACCCGGCGAAGGCGACCGCGTGGTCGTTCTCGGCGACGACGAGGTTGTGGTAGCCGGCGTAGTTCACCGCGGCCTCGTTGTAGAGGTTCGGGTTGGCCCGGATCCGCTCGATCTCCAGCTCGTTGTTGACCCCGCGCTCGTCGATCGCGACCAGCTGTTTGTGCAGGTGGTCGAAGGAGGCACCGGCTGGCTTGAGCCAGTTCTGGAAGGCTGCCACGTAGCGCACGTAGCGGTTCGCCGCGTAGAGCCGCTTCATCGCGTCGACGGTGAAGGTCATGTACCGGTAGTGCTCCTCCGGGGTGAGGGTTCCCGAGGAGGCGAGGCCGGTGTCGTCGTACGCCCCGTCGGCGAAGTGCCGCCGGGCGACGATCACGTCGTGGCCGCCGCCGAAGAAACCTGCCGCCTGGGCCCGCCGCTCGTCCTCGGTGAGTGCCGCCCAGTCGCTGTTGTTGAGCCCAGCGGCCCGCATCCGGGTCTGGACGATCCGCAGGACGTGGTCGCGGCCGACCGTGGTGGCCAGGTAGTCGTCCATCCGGCGCTGCAGGTCGGCGGGCATCTGGTAGCCGTAGTTGCGGGACCAGTAGTCGTACGACACGATCTCGAACAGGTTCGGGATCCGGCGGAACTCGGCGACGGTGTCGTGGAGATGGTCGGCGCCCACCCCGTCGAGCTGCCACCAGTGGTCGCCCTCGCGGACCAGCCGGGACTTCTCCGGCGGCGTCTCGAGGTAGCGCTGTTCACAGAACGCGCACCACCGGCCCTGGTCGTCGGTCCGCAGCGGCTGGGGGTCGGGGTGGCTGATGCCCAGCGGTCGGTGCCCTCGACCCGGCACGGTCCACACCTCGGTGCCGCTGAACGGGTTGACCTGCTTGATCGTGCCGTCGGCCATCTCCTGCATGAGCTGCGCGGATGGAATGAGCACTGCTGAGGACATCGTGATCCCCTCCTGTTTCCCTGCCTGCTGCCAGGCGTCAGCCTAGCGACGGGGACGGGGACAGCGCGGGGAAGCCGCCGATCGGGAACCGCCGATCGGCACGTGCCGACTGTGGCGCCGCCGACCGGCACGGGGCCGATCGGAGCCGGGCCGGGCCGTGGCCGACGACCCGGTCACTACAGCTAACCGGTGGCCAGACCGGGGACCCGGCGCCCGCGGATCCTGCGCAGCTCGTGGGCATGCCCGGCCAGCGCCTGGTCCTCCGCCGAGACGGGCGACCACTGCGGGATGTCGGCCAGCCGACCGTCGTGGTCGCGGACCCCGTAGGTGATGGCGCAGTGGGTGGTGAGCTCGCGCCGGTCGGTGCGGGGATCGCCGGAGCGTACGTGCACCGAGATGTCCATCGTCTTGCGGTTGGTCCGCAGCAGCCGGGCTTCCAGCTCGACGACGTGGCCGATCTGGATGGGCCGGTAGAACCGGACGCCACCGGAGTAGACGACGGTCGGCGTCATCCCGGACCATTGGCTGGCGCAGAGCCAGGCCGCCTGGTCGATCCACTCCATCGCGGTGCCGCCGTGGACCTTGCCGCCCCAGTTGACGTCGGTCGGCTGGGCCAGGAAGCGGGTGACGACCTTCGGGGCGGTGCCGGCGTCGGTGTAGGCCTGGCGGGCCATCTCCTCCTCGATCTCCTTGCGGACCTCGGCCCGCCCCACTGCGCCCTTCGCGTGGGCCCGCTCCTTGGCGGTGATCGGGTCGAACTCAGGGACCGGCACCGAGTGCCCCTGGCCGTCGGTGGCGACGAAGATCACCAGACAGTTGGTCGCCTCGGCCCAGCGCAGGGTCTTCGGGTCGGAGTGGCGCACGGTGCACTGGATGTGCATCGAGGAGCGTCCGGTGTAGACGATCCGCGCCTCCACCTCCACCAGGTGCCCCGACGGGATGCCGTGGCGGAAGGAGACGTGCCCGACGTACGCGGTGACGCAGTAGCGGCCGCTCCAGCTTGCGGCGACGGCGTACGCGGCCTTGTCGATCCACTCCAGGATCCGTCCTCCGTTGACGATGTCCTCACCGTCGAACAGGACGTCGGTGGGGGCGGCGAGGAACCGCAGGGTCTCCACGGGGGATCGGGTGGGCACAGGACTGCTCCGTTCTGCTGGGTCCGGCCCACTATGTCAGGCGGTGGAGCGGCCCGGGGGCGGATCGTGCCGCCGCGGGAAACACGCCCAGCCCGCCGGCGCCGGCCCCGGGTCAGTCCCGCCCGGCCGTCCGCAGCCGCCGGCGGGACAGGTGGATCCCGACCAGGCCGATCAGGTAGATCGGCGCCTGCGTGGCCAGCGCCAGGGTGTAGGCGTGCCGAGCATCGTGGCCTCCGACGGCCGCGGCATCCAGGGTGATGCCGATCACCAGAATGCTGACCAGACAGGCGATGAAACCGCCCATGATCACCACGCCGGTGCCGGTCCCGACCCGCTGGGGCGGCTGGGAGGTGCGGATGTAGTCGAAACCGATGTTGGAGCCGGGCCCGCCCAGAGCCAGGGCGATGATCAGCACGACCAATAGCCCCACCGGTGGGATGCCGGGCCAGCAGAGGGTGACGGCCCAGCTGAGCACCTGGACCCAGACCAGGAGCAGGGCCACATCCGAGCGGCGACGCGGATGCCGGGCGGTGATCCGGCCCACCACCGGGCCGGCCGGGATCGCCACCAGGACGAAGAAGGACAACAGGGTGCTCGCCAGGGCGGGGGAGTAGCCCAGCCCGGCGGTCAGGTAGGGAAATCCCCACATCAGCGGGAACACCATCGTGGAGAAACAGGTCGCGAAGTGGACCCAGAACCCCGCCATGGTGGACGGCGTGGCGAGGACCGCCCGCAGGCTGCCCAGCAGTGCGGCGGGCGACCCGGAGGTGTCGGGCCGCCACCGGCCCGGCGGGGCGTTGCGGCCGAAGACCCCCATCAGCACCGCGGCGACCACCGACGCCCCGGCGGCGCTGAGGAAGGCCGCCTGCCACCCCACGTTCTCGAGGATGGCGCGGAAGGGGACCGCCGACAGGATCTGGCCGACCTGGCCGACGATACCGGTGAGCTGGGTGAGGATCGGCACCTGGTGAGGTGCGAACCACGCCGGGACGAGACGGATGACCGAGTTGAACGTCATTGCGTCGCCCAGACCGACCAGGATGCGCCCGATGATCGCGACGGTGACCGAGCCGGTGACCCCGACCAGGAGTTGTCCGACGGCCATCAGGACAGCACCCACGGCGACGACCCGGCGGGAGCCGAGCCGGTCGAGGGCCAGTCCGACCGGCACCTGGGCCGCGGCGTACACGGCCAGCTGGAGCACCACGAACACCGATACCAGCCCGGCTCCGGCGCCGAAGTGGTGGGACGCCTCGACACCGGCCACCCCCAGGGTCGACCGCTGCATCACAGCGATCGCGTACACGGCGACCCCGATCACCCACACCGACCACGCTTGACGACCACTCACACGCTCCATCGTCGCATCCGTCGCCGACGCTGCGGCATCCGGTCCGGCGGGGCGCTGCGGCCAGCAGCGGCCGCCGGCCGGCACACCGCCGATCCTCGAGGCGTCGCCGCCCGTCAGTAGCTCCCGTCAGTAGCTGATGACGAAGCCGTCGTAACGGGCCGTGGGAGTACGGATCTCCCGGTCGAGGTGCTCGACGGCGCCGGGCGTCATCGGCGACTTGAGCCTGCGCAGCAGCGCGACCACCTGGTCGTGGGTGCCCTGGGCCAGGATCTCGACGGTGCCGTCCGGCCGGTTGGCGACCCACCCGACCAGTCCGAGCCGGGCCGCCTGGCGCTCGGTCCAGAACCGGAACCCGACGCCCTGCACATGGCCGTGCACCACCGCGTGCAGCTCCTCCAGCGGCGTTTCAGTCATGCCACGAGCCTAGAGCGTGTCTCCCGGAGTGGGCTGCCGTCCTCGCGACGTCCGCGAGGCGGCCCGGGGCGTCACTGGAGCAGGCCGATGGTGGCCGGGTAGCGGTAGAGCTCCCCGCGGTTGGCGAGGATCGCGCCGCGGATGTGGCACCACAGGGTCATGATGCCGGCGACGATCCACAGCACCACCGCGACCGGGGCGAGGACGATGGTGAACAGCATGATCCAGGCGACCACGTTCATCACCCAGGCCCAGACGTTGAAGTTGAACGCTCCGGCGGCGGCGTTGCGGACGAAGTCGCTGCGGTCCTTGTAGACGAACCAGACGATCAGCGGGCCGACGAAGCTGAGCCAGCCGACGCTGACGATCATCGCGATGATCGCCGACAGGTGGGCGAGGGTGGCGACCGTACGCTCCTCACCGGTCGTCATCGTGGGGGAGTGCCCGATGGTGGGATCGTACGGGCGGGCGGAGTAGGGCGGGGTGGCGGACGGGCCGGTGCCGTACGGGTTGGTCTGCATGCGTCCATGGTGACCCGCCGAGGTGTCGAACCGGTCACTGCCGGGGGTGGATTCCGGGCGCGGTCGGGGTCAGGCCCGGGCGGTCCTGCGCCGCGCGGTGCCCCACGATGTCTGCTGTGCCGACCGGAGGATCCGGCCCGTGGCGGGGACTACAGTGAGGAAGCCGGGGCGTACGCCCGGGAGACGGGTCGTACGTCCGGTCGAGGAGTGGCGACGATGGACGCAAGCACACGGTCCAGGACGTCCAAGGTCGAGGGCGTGCACCGGCTCACCGCGGACGCCGCCCTGCGCACGTTCGGGCCCGGCGAGGAGGGACTCACGTCGTCGCAGGCCGCCGAACTGTTGGCCCGGCACGGCCCCAACCTGATCCGCGAACAGGCGCGCCGGCCGATGGTGCTCGTCTTCGCCGCCGAGTTCACCAGCCCGATGGCCCTCCTGCTGTGGGCCGGGGGACTGGTGGCGCTGGTGGCCGGGATCGTCGAGCTCGGGATCGCCATCTTCGTGGTGAACGTCGTCAACGGGGTCTTCGGGTTCTGGCAGGAGTACCGCGCGGAGCGGGCCACCGAGGAACTCAAGAAGATGCTGTCCACCCATGCCACGGTGGTCCGCGACGGCGAGCTGCAGGAGGTGCCGACCCAGGACCTGGTGCCCGGCGACCTGCTGGCCATTGCGGAGGGCGACCGGATCGGGGCGGACGCCCGGTTGGTCGAGGCCAGTGAGCTGCAGGTGGACCAGTCCACCCTCAGCGGCGAATCCCGCCCCGTGCACAAGAACGCCGGGCCGATCGCCGAGGATCTGCCGGCGGCCCAGCTGCACAACATGGTCTTCGCCGGGACGAGCGTGATCAACGGCGACGGCCGGGCGGTGGTGACCGCCACCGGGATGGACACCGAGTTCGGCCGGATC
>Ga0334882_1003155_pt1 | contig 15484 bp, 13 predicted proteins | sample GraSluR1_MG_5_FD_207226 | JGI IMG/M metagenome (GOLD analysis project Ga0334882, IMG submission 207226) | Sludge microbial communities from methane-producing bioreactor in Wageningen University, Netherlands - Granular Sludge_15_04-R1 | ecosystem: Engineered > Bioreactor > Anaerobic >... | reverse complement strand
CTGATGCTTGTTAACCGTCATACTCATCCCGTTTCCCGTTCCACAAATTGAAATACCAAGTTCATAACCACCTTCAGCAACGGCGTTTGCAAGAGGATGTCCAAAATCAGGATAGTCAACAGCTTCTGCTGAACAGCAGCCAAGATCTTTTATTTCAATGTTCTCCCCTGAAATAAATTTTATAATCTTTTCCTTCATTAAATAACCGGCATGATCTGATGCTATGACAATTTTCCTTTTTTTCACCTTGCTTGGATGTTTATTTTATCTGTCTCTGCAAAATAATATATTAGAACATAAAAAAGAAAAATATATTCTTTTATCTTATTTACAGGTTATCCACCGGGTAATTATTAGACATATACACAATTACACATTTCTTATATGATACCTGTTATTTCAGGAACTTACTTTAATTTCAAAACCGATGTTAATTAAGATTTATAAAACTTAATAATATCATAATAATGCATTTTTATAATAACAGTCACAGCTTTTTATTACCATTTATCCCGAAAGAAAATCAATATGTTAACCCGAAATAAACATTAATTCTTATACTTTTGTTTAACATCTCCCATGGGAAACCTTATATTAACAGTTGTTTATTTTTATGTTAAAAAGCTGATTTTCAAAAATGGTATATTTTTTGAATTGTTGAAAAGATGTTCGCTTTATTATAATTATGAAATTTAAAAGATTTGTTTCATTTAAATTTTAACACAATTAACAGCATAACATAACAATAAAAAGAAAATTTAAATTTAATTCTTAAAATATTATGCTGTTGATAAGTCCTGGATTAATCAAAAATCAGGAAATAGTAAATAAGGGAAAGAAACATGTTAAAAACGACAAATAGTTTAGTTAAGAAAATTGAGAAACTTAAATTCCAAAAGAATGCAATAATTCTGGCACATTATTATCAGACCTCAGATATTCAGGATATTGCAGATTTTGTAGGGGACAGTCTTGCTCTGTCTCAGAAAGCTGCGTCTAACAGTGCTGATATAATAGTTTTCGCCGGAGTGAAATTCATGGCTGAAACAGCAAAAATTCTTTCTCCGGAAAAAAAAGTACTTTTGCCTGACATGAATGCCGGCTGCTCCCTGGCAGATTCATGCAGTGATGAAGATTTCAAAGAATTTATTAAGTCTAATCCGGGAAGAACAGTAATTACTTACATAAATACAAACACCGGAATTAAAGTTTTGTCAGATATAGTATGTACGTCGTCAAATGCAGTTAAAATAGTTGAATCTCTTCCGGAGGAAGAGAAAATAATATTTGCACCGGACAGAAATCTTGGAAATTACATTATTAATCAGACAGGAAGAGATATTGTCGTATGGGATGGGGCGTGCCACGTACATGAAGAATTCTCTCTTGAAGCAATTATGGAACTCAAGAAGGAACATCCCGGGAGTAAGATAATAGTGCATCCGGAATGTGAAATGCCGGTAAGAATGATAGCTGATTTCATAGGTTCAACATCTGCTTTACTTAATTATTCAATGAATGACAGCTCAGGTATTTATATAGTGGCTACAGAGCCGGGAATAATACATCAGATGAAATCTTCAAGTCCGGGAAAAAACTTTATTCCGGCTCCTCCTAAAGATTCAACATGCGGATGCAGCGAATGCTCATTTATGAAGTTGATCACTTTGGATAAGATTTACGAATGTCTTAAGAATGAAAAGCCTGAAATCGCTATTGATAAGGAAACAATTGAAAAAGCAAGAAAGCCTATCCAGAGAATGATGGAAATATCCGAAAAAGCAGGTCTTTGAATTATGAAAACACTTAATGTTATTGTCGGTTGTTTAATGATTATGAATTTTTCTGGCACGATAAAAGCCCAGGATCTCAAGGATGGATATCACGTTTTTAAATATCCAAACGGAAATATTTCAAGTGAGGGATTTATAAAGGACGGAAAGCCTGAAGGGTACTGGAAGAGCTATTATGTGACAGGAGTTACTAAATCGGAAGGAAAAAGATCAAACTTTCTCCTGGACAGCATATGGATATTTTATGATCAGGCAGGGGATACTACTGAAAAAATCAATTATTTGTTTGGTAAGAAAAACGGTTATTACTATAAGTACGGCAAAGATCCGATTAAAGGAGTTTATGTTTTATCAAAAGAATTATACGCAGGCGACAGGAAGGAAGGAACAGCATATTTATATTATCCGGAAGGAAGTATAAGGCAAACAACAATATATTCAGGAGGTAAAAAAGAAGATTTGTCAAGGGAATATGACCGCAACGGAAACATAATAACTCTCTATGAATATAACAATGATTTTCTCATAAGCAGGGAGAGGATAAACAGGACAGATAATAATGGATTGAAACAGGGTAACTGGAAAGAGTTTTATCCTGACGGAAAAATCAAAACGGAAAAAACTTACAGAGATGATCAGCTTCACGGTTATTATAAAGAATATGATAACAGAGGAATGCTTGTTTTGACAATGCTGTATGACAATGGCTCTATTGTAAAATCTAGAATAGAAGATGAAACGGATATTGAGATCGTTAACAGGTATGACCAGGAGGGAAAACTTACTTACAGCGGTCCTTTCAGAAATGGAATTCCTGTTGGAATTCACCGGGAGTATTCATCAGAAGGGAAAATAACGAACGCATTTATATATAATGATGTTGGATTATTATTGTCAGAGGGTATAGTTGATGAATCCGGTAACAGAAACGGCAAATGGAAGGATATTTCACCGGAAGGAAATATCATTGCGGAAGGACAATATACTGACAACAGGCGGACCGGGGTATGGAAATTTTATAACCGGAATGAAAAGCTGGAGCAGACGGGTGCTTATAATAATGGAAGACCGGACGGATTATGGAAGTGGTATTATGAAAGCGGTTCCATTTTAAGAGAAGAGGAGTATTTCCAGGGCAGGCGCGATGGTGAATTCACAGAATATTCACCTACTGGTGAAATTATTTCACAAGGACAGTATATTGACGGAGAGGCGAATGGAGAATGGAAATACAAATCGGGCGATAACATAGAAGAAGGAAAGTACATTATAGGATTGAGAGATGGTGCATGGAAATCGTATTATCCTGACGGAAAATTGAGATTCAGGGGTAATTATGTGCAGGGTACTCCTGATGGAGCGCAGACATACTATCATGAAAACGGGAAAATAAAGGAGGAACAGTTTTATACAATGGGCATTCGTCAGAGATCATGGAAAAAATATGATGAAGAAGGATTCGCGGTACTTACAATAACTTATAAGGATGACGTTGAAACAAGCATAAACGGAGTAAAAATAAACATGCCCCCGGGCGACGTAAGACTTATAAAATAACAAGCTTGTTTTATGGACGATAACTTTAATATCAGAAAAGATAATATCACATTGACTGATAAAGAGTTTGAAAAACAACTCCGGCCAAACGTATTTGCAGATTTCAAAGGACAGAAGCAAATAATAGATAATCTTGCAGTTTTTGTAGCGGCAGCGAAACAAAGAGGGGAATCACTGGATCATGTTCTTTTACACGGTCCGCCCGGACTGGGAAAAACAACTCTGGCTGCAATAATTTCAAATGAGCTTGATGTTAATATGAGGGTAACGACAGGACCGGTTCTTGATAAGCCCGGAGATCTGGCTGGCCTGCTGACAAATCTTCAGGAAGGCGATGTGCTTTTCATTGATGAAATTCACAGACTTACACCTGTTGTTGAGGAATATCTCTATTCTGCAATGGAAGATTTTCAAATCGATATAATGATTGATAAAGGACCAAGCGCAAGATCGGTTCAACTCACACTTAATCCATTCACACTCATCGGGGCCACAACAAGATCCGGATTGCTTACAAGCCCTCTGAGAGACAGATTTGGAATAAAATTTCATCTTGAATACTACGACCATGATATATTGACCGGAATAGTAAAACGATCTGCAGGAATATTAAAAGTGAAAATTGAAAATGATGCAGCAATTGAAATTGCAAAAAGAAGCCGGGGTACTCCAAGAATTTCAAATGCTTTGCTGAGGAGGATAAGAGATTTTGCACAGGTACGCGGCACTGGAATAATAAACATGGAAATTACAAAATATGGTCTGGAAGCACTTAATATTGATCAGCACGGACTGGACGAGATGGACAACAGGATCCTGTCGGTGATAATTGATAAGTTCAGCGGCGGACCAGTTGGCTTGAACACTATATCCACAGCTGTTGGTGAAGAGAGCGGAACACTCGAAGAAGTATATGAACCATTCCTGATAAAAGAAGGATATCTGAAAAGAACTCCGAGAGGGCGAGAAGCAACGGAACATGCATATATTCACCTTGGCAGGCACTACAAAAAGAATTTTTCGGGCACATTGTTCTGACCAGGAAAAAAAAGAAATTCAGGATCAAAGATCAGTTAAAAACATTGCTGATCTTTTCTAATTTACCGGGATTGAGTATTTTAATTTTCCTTCCGTTAAGTTCGACAAGCTTGTCAGCTTTAAATTCTGAAAGCAACCTTATTACCGATTCTGTGGCTGTACCAACAATGTTTGCAAGCTCTTCACGCGTCAGAGAAATCTTAAGATATTGATTATCATCCAAACCGAAATCGTTTAAAAGAACGAGAAGAATCTCAGCAAGGCGCTCACGTACAGTCTTTTGGGCAATATCTGTTATAAAGGAGTTTGCTTCACCCAATTCATGGCAGGTGAGTTTTAAAAGCTCCAGAGAGTAAACAGGATTTGTTTTAATAAACAAAGTAAGAATTTCAGCAGGAATAAAGCAGACCTTGCAGTCTTCAATGACTTTGGCTGAAGTACAGGCCGGTTCATTACTGAGAACACTCCTGTAAGCTATTATATCACCGGGTTTGGCGAATCTGATTATCTGTTCTTTTCCATCAAAGCCGGTCTTGTATACTTTTATTATTCCCTGATTGATACAATAAAAACCACTGATCCTGTTTCCCTCGTGGTATAATATTTCTCCCCTTCTGTATTGCCTGAAATCTTTCTCAAAATTGAGCTTTTCAATCTCCTCCGGTTTCAGATGCCTGAATATCGAACCTGTTTCAGGTGCACAATGGCCACAAAGAGGAATATTAATATCATGTGTTTTCATATGAATCAATTGGATTTATTGAAATTAGTTTCAGGATAACACATAAAAAAAAAGGATTAAAAAGCAGATTTAAACTGAGATAGGAACCTCAGATCATTTTCAAAGTAAAGTCGTAAATCATTTACCTGGTACTTTAGCATGGCAGCCCTCTCTATACCCATCCCAAAGGCAAATCCGGTGTATTTTCTGCTGTCAATTTTGCAGGCTTCCAATACATTGGGATGAACCATGCCGCAGCCAAGGACCTCAAGCCATCCGGTATATTTGCATACATTACAACCCTTACCGCTGCAGATTTTACAGCTGACATCCATTTCAGCCGACGGTTCTGTAAATGGAAAGTATGAAGGGCGAAACCTTATTAATGTTTCCTTACCGTACAATTCCCTGGCAAAAAAGAACAAAGTCTGACGAAGGTCAGCAAATGAAACATTTTCATCAATATATAAACCTTCTATCTGATGAAAAATGCAATGTGCTCTGGCTGAAATAGCCTCGTTTCTGAATACCCTTCCGGGAGAAATGGTCCTGATCGGAGGCTTCTGGCTCTCCATGACTCTGACCTGAACGGAAGAAGTATGTGTGCGCAAAAGAATATCACGGGGATCAGAGTCTTCATGTGAGATCCTGGAAATATAAAAAGTATCCTGCATGTCCCGGGCAGGATGTTCAGGCGCGAAGTTAAGCTTGGTAAAAACATGATCATCATCTTCAATTTCAGGCCCCTCCGACACAGTAAAACCTATCCTTGAAAAGATATCTATAATCTCTTTTCTGACAATTGATATTGGATGACGTGATCCTGAAGGATAAGGAAATGCTGGTTTGGAGAGATCACCGGAGCCGGAAATATCATGGGAGGTCCCAAGATTATTGATCAGTTCAGTATATTTTTCATTGGCGGCTTGTTTAAGCTGATTGAGTTTACGGCCGAGTTCTTTCTTTTCATTTGATGAAATATTTCTGAATTCATCAAATAGACCGGATATTATTCCTTTTTTGCTTAAAAATCTAAGACGGAATGATTCTACATCTTCAGGTGTTGTGTATAGACTGGAAGAAATTTCAATATAAAGGTTATTGATTTTATCTATCATTGCAGAAAAGAATAAAAATTTAATTTAAGATCTTCATTTTGACAATTTTTATCTCAGAAAGAGGCTTATCACCGTAGCCAGTTTCGGATGATGCGATTTTATCTACTGTATCAAGCCCTTCTGTAACTTCACCAAATACGGTATATGTACCATCAAGAAATGGTGTGCCCCCGATTGATTTATAGACATCTGACTGTTCAGCTGAAAACCTGAAATCTCCAACAGTTGAAAGATATTCGAACATTTTAGTAGAGACAATATCCTGAATAACAGCATCAGGCGTAGCTGTTTCTGATTGCCTGACACTGTCAGAAACTTCTTTCAGTAAAAGGTTAAACATGCTTTGTTTAATAGCGGAATCAACTTTCTTTTCTATTGCAGACAGATCTTCATCAGTGTATTTTTTGCCTTGAACTATATAAAACTGAGTTCCTGAGGAACGCATAAAAGGATTGGTATTGTTGCCTTCCCGGGCAGCGGCCAAAGCACCTTTTTTATGATAAAGGTCTTTGTGAAATTCCGAAGGTATGGTATAACGACTTAGTGTATCAGCCTGATAATTTGTCAGTACGCTGTTCGTTGAAGGATCACCGGCCTGTATCATAAACTCATTAATGACCCGGTGGAAAATTACACCATTATAAACACCCGATTTTACAAGATTTATAAAGTTATCCCTGTGCAAAGGAGTCTCATTGTACAACCTGACCTTGATATCACCAGCTGTAGTATTTATTAGTATGACTGTATCATTATTAAAACCTGTTGCCCTGCATGAAGTAAGAATGAGATGGAGCAGGAAATAAACAAAGAGTCTGACAGCAATGTTCATGAAAAAGGATTTTTGGTTAATAATGTTTATAATTACCGAGTGCAAAGATATTTAACTTTGGGCGATACACATAATGTTTATTAAATAATGCATTTACGGTAGAATGGGACCGGCTCAATATCAGTCTTATCTAATAGAATTATATTTGTCACAAACTTTATAAATGAAGGAAGTCAGAAAACTGGCCGGACAAACGCTGATCTATGGATTGGGAACTATAATTCCCAGGTTTCTGCACTATGCAGTAATGACTCCATTCTATACAAGAATATTTTATGACAAACCAGGAGATTATGGAATTATTACGGAACTATATGCCTGGATGGTATTTCTGCTTGTGATACTGACTTATGGAATGGAAACAGGATTCTTCAGATTTTCTCAAAAAAGCAGCGACAGGGACAAGGTATTCAGCACAGTAATTATCAGCATTTTTATTACATCAGCACTGTTTTTATTATTGGTTAATGTTTTAATTAATCCAGTGGCAAAAATAATGAATTACAGCCAAAATCACGATTATATAAGGATGTTTGCGGGGATCGTGGCTGTCGATGCATTCTCAGCAATTCCATTTGCTAAACTAAGAATGGAAAAAAGGGCAGCATATTTCAGTTTGGTAAAAATTATAAATGTACTCATTACTATCGGACTGGTGATTTTTCTTCTGAAAATTGCCCCGGGTATCTGGACGAAAAGTGCCGGATGGTTCAGGGAGGTTTATAACCCGGACTACAAAGTAGGATATGTGTTTGTTGCGAACCTTGCTGCAAGTATAGTATCACTGATGATGTTAATTCCTGTTATAAAGGGAATAAAACTGAGTTTTGACAAAATATTGTGGTCAAAAATGATCAGATATTCTTTTCCATTGTTGCTGGCTGGATTAAGCGGAACAATTAACGATGCACTTGACAAAATTATATTGAGAAGGATGATAGGTGAGGAAGAAGGCCTCGCGATTGTAGGAAAGTATGGAGCAGGATATAAGATCGGAGTATTGATGGCACTTTTCATACAGATGTACAGGTTTGCAGCAGAGCCATACTTTTTTGAACGCGCCAGAACTTCCGGTGCAAGGGAGAGCTATTCGTATATTATGAAGTATTTCATAATAATCATGCTGATAGTATTTTTATTTATTAACCTCTACATATCAGGCTTACAGTATATTATAGCTTATACGTACAGGGAAGCTGTAATTGTGGTACCTATAATAAGTATGGCATATCTGTTGTATGGAATATATGTAAATCACAGTATATGGTATAAACTGAATGACTTAACATTCTATGCTGTATATATTACCGTAACGGGTGCAATAATAACAGTCATAATTAATATAATATTCATCCCTGTTTACGGATACATGGCATCAGCATGGGCACATGTTGCTTCATATGGAACAATGATAATATTGTCGTTTGTTTTAGCGGAAAAACATTATAGGATCAATTATAATATGAAGCAATATATTCCATATTTTACCATTGCTCTGGGAATGGTAATATTCGGAAGATATTATAAATACAGCAATATCATAGAAGAAGTGATAATTAACACGTTGATGATAATAAGCTTTATCGCTTATGCTCAGTATAAGGATAACATAATTGGAGTATTCATGAAAAGAGAAAAAAGTGAAGCTAATAGTAAATGATAAATCAAGGAATTAATTACCGGACAATACAAGAATACAATCAACTGAAATGCTTATTAGAGGAAATAGGCAATAATATATTATGATTGTTGAATTATTGAAAAAAAAATATTTGGAAGATGATTATCTAAAGAATCCAAAAAGAGGATATAAAAAAGACAGGAAACACAAGTAATATCAGAATTAACAGAAGCATCAGGGTGTTGAAATGTAATAAAGCTGTTAACCCTTATTCCTGAGGTCAGATCTGAACAAGTATTATAGATCTGTCGGATAAAATAACTATAACCAGGGACAAAGGGATGGTAGGTTAAATGATAAAAAAATAAGAATAAGGCTGTGGGATAGTCAGAAGTTTATGAATTTATTAATAAGAAGAATATGAAGGGGATTTGGACATGATGGCAAAGGAAAGGGTGAATAGTAATTCTGTGCTTTACATATTTATGGCTGGAGTAATTTTCCTGTCATCATGCGGGCGACAAATAGTTCCGGGACTGGAAAAGCAAAAACAGGGAAAGGAATTTGATGAAGCAGCGTATAATTATGTTTTTGCGGAAGCTGTGCGGCAAAAACTTCTTGGAAAAGATGCTGACGCAATAGAATGCTTTCAGAAAAGCATTGAACTAAACCCATTAAGTGACGCTGCATACTATCAGATTGCACAAATTGTATTCAATGATGGTGACATTGAAAATGCTGTCAGACACCTTAAAAAGGCGATTGAGATTCAAACGGATAATTACTGGTATAATCTTATGCTGGCAGGAATATATTATCAGGAACAGAAGCGGGACAGTGCTATTTTATACTATGAAAAAACGGTGAAACTATATCCTGAAAAGCCTAATCTGCAGCTTGTATTGGCTAATCTTTACATAGAAAATGACCAGACAGAAAGAGGTATCATTATATTGGAAAATATGGAATCTAAATATGGGATAAATGAAGACACAACAGTCCCATTAATTGAAAGTCTGATAAAGAGAAATGAGTTTGATAAAGCATTGATAAAGCTTGAAGAGCTTCTTAGGACAGATCCTGACAATTTGACTTACAATGAGCTTCTGTCGGGAATTTACAGAAAAACTGGTAAAAATGACGAGGCAGTGAATATATATAACCGCCTTATTGAAAGAAATCCTGAAAATAAAGAAATATTAATATCACTTGTCTATTTTCTGAATGAAGAAAAAAATTTTGAAGAGATGTTCATTCTGACAGAGAAAGTAATATTAAGCAATGAAATAACAAGAGAAGATAAAATCAGATTATTTGGTACACTAAGTGAAAACAGGGACTTGATAAAAAATTACAGTTCAAGACTGGAATTAAACCTTATGTTGTTGGAGGCAAACTATCCTGGAGATGACATCATTTCATTGATAAGACCAGGACTTTTGGTGAATTCGGGAAAAAAAGAAGAAGCGGCATCGCTGCTGGAAAAAGTAATAGAAGATAGGCCTGCGAATTATTTTGCATGGGAAAAGCTGCTTTTGGTTTATTATGAACTAAGGGATTTTGAAAAACTAATGAAATGGGGACAAGAATGTGCAACAAAATTTAACAGATCATTTCTTGCGAAGCTTCTTTATGCAACTGCTGCTGTTGAAAAGGAAAATTATCAAACAGCATTGGAGGAGTTAAGAAAAGCAGAAATTCTTGCAGGAGAGGAAAAGACAATGAAGATTCAGGTTTTGATGATGAAGGCGGATATTTACTACAGAAATAAGGATTATGAAAAAGCTTATGAAGCTTTTGAAGAGGGGCTGAAATTGGATCCGAATGATATAACAATATTGAATAATTATGCATACTATCTTGCGGAACAAAATACGAGATTAAAGGAAGCAGAAAAAATGGTTACTAAAGTAATTGTAAAAGAGCCTGATAACAATACTTTTCTCGACACATATGCATGGGTTCTTTACAAAAGAGGAAGAGTAAAGGAAGCTGCAAGAATAATGGAGAAGATTATAACATCAGAAGAGGAAGAAGACGCTGAATGGTTTGAACATTATGGATACATATTAAAGAAAATCGGGCGATGCAGGGAAGCTGGAGAGAAATGGCGACATGCTATTGAGCTTGATGGAAAAAAGACATATCTGTTAAAAGAAATAGAAAATTGCAAAGGGAAATAAAGATAATTATTGTGTTGATACTGATCACTGCCGGTTGCTCTGTACAAAGGAAAGTCGGGACAGAGAAGGATGGTATAAGCGGAACTTATTCAGCTGAGGAATTTTATCGCAGGATAAGAGAGAATAACATTACAAACAGAAGTTTTTATATCAGGAAAGCTGAGGTAGAAATATCAACAGAGAAAATCAGGCATAACCTGATTATGACCGTAAAGTTTATAAATATTGACTCATCTGCAATTAATATACGTACGAAAACGGGTTTTGAGATCGGCAGGGTTTTTATAGGAAGAGACACAATCACATTAATTGACAGAATTAACAAGCAGCAGTTAATAATGAGTTCGGATTATTTAAGGAGGCGATATGGACTGGAAGGAGATTTATTGTATATGATATTTGGTGATTTGCTCATTTTTCCTGATAAAATAAAAGGAAAGATTAGCTGTATCAGTGGAAGATCAGAGAACGGATACAGTTGCGATGAACAGGTTTATAAAGCATTGGTTGATTGCAGAATAATGAAGATTGAAGAGATAAGTATCCAGAGTAATAGAATGGATAAAACCATTAATATGTATTTTTCAGAATTCAGGAAAGAACAGGGAGTTATATTGCCGGGAAGCAGCCGAATTATTATTCAGGAAGATAATATTCAATTGGTTATAAGACCAGAACGGATTGAAGTCGGATGGAATGGAAATGCAGGCTTTTCCGGCTTAAAAGGATATAGAACAAAGATATTGAAATGAAGTGTCTGACTTATATAATTTGCATTTGTTTTTTATATAGTTATTCGTTGCACGGCCAGACCAGAAAGGAACTGGAAGAACAAAGGAAATTGGCCCTGGAAGAAATCTCGTACGTAAATAATCTGCTTAAAGAAACCGCAAAAGAGAAGAAGGAAACTTTGAATGAGCTGAAAATGATTGGAAGTAAGCTGACATTGCGGGAAAGAATATTACGCGGTATGCGTGAGGAAATGAATTTGCTTAACGAACGAATAGAATTGAACAATCTCGCAATAAGCATGATGGAAAATGATTTGATAACATTGAAAAAGGATTACGAAAAGGCGGTTGTAAGTTCTTATAAAACATCAAAAGGAAATTCAAGAATAGCATATGTGCTGTCAGCAAGAGATTTTAATCAGGGATATAAAAGACTTAAATATTTTGAACAAATAGCAAAATTCAGAAGGAGAGATACTGAAATTATAAATGACCTTAGAAACTATCTTGAGACATCAAGGAAAAAATTGGAAAAAGATCTTCAGAGAATATCAGAGCTGAAGGACAGTGAAGAACAACAAAGGGAACTTTTGAGAACAGAACAGGGAAGAAGGCAGAAAATTGTGAATACACTTAGTAAAAGGGAAAAACAGTTGCAACAGGAACTGAAGGAAAAAAGAAGAATCGCGAAAAGAATAGAAGATGAAATAGCAAGATTAATTGAAGAGGAAAGCAGAATAAGGGATGGAGCAGGCCTGACGCCTGAGCAAAAACTTGTGAGTGAAGACTTTGCCGGTAATAAAGGTAGATTGCCGTGGCCTGTGGAAAGAGGAGTGATTACAAGCCGGTTCGGATTGCAGAATCACCCGGTACTGAAATATGTAACAGAGGATAATATAGATATAGAAATTACCAGTTATGGTATAACACCTGTAAGAAGTGTGTTTAAAGGTGAAGTAGTAAAGGTGTTTTCAATACCCGGAGCAAATATGGCTGTTATCATCCGTCACGGTAAATATTTAACGGTATATCAAAACCTTGTAAATGTAGTTGTCAAGGTGGGAGATAAGATAGATATAAAGCAAAGAATTGGAACAGTATTTTCAGATGGGGATAAAGGAAATAGTTCGGTGCTTAAATTTATGGTGTTTGAAGAAATGTCAAAATTGGATCCGGAATTGTGGATCTCAAAAAAAAATTAGAAATTGCATCGATAAAAGAGAAAACAAATTAGAACAATATGGATAAAATTTGTAAAAATCTCATAATTGAATCAAAGTTAAGCAATCTTAGAGTCATTGAAAATGCCATAGATGAAATTACAGGAAATATTGGTATAAACCAGGACAACTACGGAAAAATTCTTGTTGCAACGCTGGAAGCAGTTAACAATGCGATAACACATGGTAATAAAGGGGAAGTTGATAAGAAGGTAGGAGTGGAAATTAAATATGAAAACAAGAATATAATAATACAGGTAACAGATGAAGGAGAAGGCTTTAAACCTGATGAAATACCGGACCCGACGAAGCCTGAGAATATTGAGGAATTGAGTGGAAGAGGAGTATTCCTGATGAAAAAACTGGCAGACAATATTGAGTTTAATGAAAAAGGAAACAGCGTTACAATGATATTCAGGGAGGTAAAAGTTTGAATATAAATATTTTTTATGACAATGTAAGATACAGGCTGAAAGATAAAAAGCGGGTCATTACTTTTATAGAAAAGGTCATCAGGAATAAAAGAAGAATTCCGGGTGACCTTTTTTTTATATTTACAAATGACCGGAAAATACGCGGCATTAATAAGGAATTTCTGAAACATGATTATCCGACAGATATTATAACATTTGATAATAGTGAAGGGAAGAATATCAGTGGTGAAATATACATCAGCATCGATACGGTAAAATTGAATGCAATTAAATATGAAGTCACTATTGAAGACGAAGTATTAAGGATTATTGTTCATGGGATTCTGCATCTTTGCGGATATGACGACAAGAGTGAGAAGGATAAAAGTGAAATGACTAAGGAGGAAAATACTAACATGTTGCTTTATTGAAAAAATGGATTTTAAGTATGAGGTAATAGTTGTAGGGGGAGGGCATGCAGGATGTGAAGCTGCTTTTGCTGCTGCCAGGATGGGGGCAAAAACTTTGCTGATTACGATGGATATGACAAAACTGGCACAAATGTCATGTAATCCGGCAATGGGAGGAATAGCAAAGGGACAGATTATCAGGGAAATAGATGCACTGGGTGGCATGAGTGCATTAATAACAGACAGAACATCAATACAATTCAGAATGCTTAACAGGTCAAAAGGACCTGCGATGTGGAGTCCGAGAGCGCAGTGTGACAGGCAAAGATTCAGCATCGAATGGAGAAAGGTGATAGAGCAGACAAAAAATCTGTATATATGGCAGGAAGAAGCTGTAAGAATAATTCTCAAGAATGATGAAGTTAAAGGAGTTGAAACATCATTTGGCACTCGTTTTCTCGCAGGAGCTGTTATTCTGACAAATGGCACTTTTCTAAATGCACTTATGCATGTAGGTTTTAAGAAGATAAGTGGAGGAAGAGCAGGAGAAAAGTCTTCAGGAGGGATAAGTGATCAGTTGCGGGAATTGGGTTTTGTTGTGGAGAGATTAAAAACAGGTACAAGCGCAAGATTAGACGGAAGAAGTATTGATTTTGCAGCGATGACTGAACAGAAGAGTGATGAAGACGAAAAGTGTTTTTCTTATATGAATGTTCAAAACACTATCCAGGACAGAAGGAGTTGCTATATTACACACACTAATGAAGAAGTACACAAAGAGCTTAAAAAAGGACTGAAGTACAGCCCGCTTTTTACCGGTAAGATCAAAGGAAGAGGACCAAGGTATTGTCCAAGCATTGAGGATAAAATTGTAACTTTTAAGGAAAAGTTAGCTCATCAATTATTCATTGAGCCGGAAGGCAGGGATACTATAGAATATTATATAAATGGTTTTGCAAGCAGCCTGCCTCTGGAGGTACAGCTGAAAGCGCTGAGAAAAGTGAGGGGACTTGAGAAAGTGGAAATATTCAGGCCTGGATACGCAATAGAGTATGACTTTTTTCAGCCGACACAACTTAAGCATACTCTGGAAACAAAGATTGTAAGGAATCTATATTTTGCCGGGCAGATCAATGGTACCACCGGGTACGAGGAAGCAGGTGCACAGGGATTGATGGCAGGTATAAATGCAGTATTGAAAATACGTAAACAGAATGGATTTATATTGGGAAGAGATGAATCATATATAGGAGTACTTATTGATGACCTTGTAACAAAGGGCATAGATGAACCTTACAGAATGTTTACCGCAAGAGCTGAATACAGAATACTTTTAAGACAGGACAATGCTGATGAGCGACTGACTGAAAAAGGATACAAGATCGGACTTGCAGAAAAGGACAGAATTAATGTGTTGTTGGAGAAAAGAGAAATGACAACAGAGTTAATTAATTTCCTGGCGAAAAAAAGCCTGAAGCCAGAGGAGATAAATAATGACCTGCGTAAGGCAGGGACTGCTGAAATAAATCAGGCTGTAAAGGCGATTTCAATTGCTGCCAGACCACAGATCGAATTCATGGAATTTTTAAAAAGTATTAAAGGTGTTGAAAAACTTAAAATGATGTCGGATGACAGGATGAGAGAAATAGCCGAACAGGCGGAAATAAAGATAAGATATGAGGGGTACATTCAAAGGGAAAAGATGGTTGCAGAAAAGATAAAAAGGCTGGAGGAACTTAAAATACCGGAAGATATAAATTATGGTGAATTATTATCAATATCAACAGAGGGAAGGCAGAAATTAACAAAGATAAGACCGGCAAACATTGGCCATGCCGGGAGGATTA
>Ga0334882_1003152_pt1 | contig 15503 bp, 16 predicted proteins | sample GraSluR1_MG_5_FD_207226 | JGI IMG/M metagenome (GOLD analysis project Ga0334882, IMG submission 207226) | Sludge microbial communities from methane-producing bioreactor in Wageningen University, Netherlands - Granular Sludge_15_04-R1 | ecosystem: Engineered > Bioreactor > Anaerobic >... | reverse complement strand
CCTCGCGGTCTACGGCGGCGTCTGGGGGCTTGCCTTTGGCGCTCTCATGAATCTATGGTTCTGGCCCTTTGCAACGGGACCGGCGGAGCAACATTGGCAGATCGGGATCTCTGTCTGGGAGGGCGTGCAGCGTTTCCTGGCCTTCTACGTCGCCACCTCGCTCCTCTGGGATCTGGCACGCGTGGCGGGCACGGCAGCGATGATGCTGCTCTTTGGGGCCCCGACGCTGCGGACCCTGCGCCGCTTTGCGCGGCGATTCTACTTTGAGGTCCGGCAGTGCGCCTCCTCGCTCTCCCAGGGAGAGCTGTCCGCTTGATGCATCCGTTGGCCTGGTTGGTTTGGCTTGGCGCCTCCGCGGTGGCGACGTTAGCGATGCGCAATCCCCTCTACCTACTGCTGCTTTTCGCCGTGATCTATGTCGTGACCGATGTGATCCGCGGCGCCGAATCGGGTAGGGGAGGGGCAACGACGGCGTCGACGGACGCCGTCACAGAACCGATGATGCTGCCGGTCTCACCGATCCGGTTTGCGCTTTTCGCGATGGGGGTCGGCGCCCTGATCAACGGCTTGATCAGTCACTTCGGCGAGACGGAGCTGCTGCGCCTGCCCGAGGTTATCCCACTTCTGGGAGGACCGATCACAGCAGAGGCTGTCGTCTATGGCGCCATCAACGGCATGGTCCTCGCTACGCTGTTCGCTACCTTTGCGGTGCTCAATGTGGCCGTGCCGACGCGCGATCTGATCGGCTATTTGCCGCGAGCCTTCTATCCGGTGGCGGTCGTCTCCGCGATTGCCATCACCTTCGTGCCGAACACACTCTATCAGCTGCGCCAGGTGCGTGAGGCTCAGGCCATCCGTGGGCATCGGATGCGTGGGCTGCGCGACTGGCTGCCCCTCTTTCTGCCGGTGCTCATTGGCGGACTGGAGCGGGCGCTACAATTGGCCGAGGCGATGACCGCCCGCGGCTTCGCAGCTAAGGGTGCCGCAGCACCCGCGGCGCACACGGCGGACATCGCGCGCTTTGCCTCCATCGGCGGTCTCGCGGCGGTGCTTGTCGGCGGCGTGCTGCGGCTGGTGCCCGGTGCGGGCCGTTGGTCCCCTGTCTTGGTCGTGGGTGGGACGCTCTTGGTGGCCTGGGCCATCTGGCGCTCAGGACGCCAAGTCAACATCACGCGTTACCGGCGAGCCCGTTGGACGATGGGAGACGGTGTCATGGTCGTCGGCGCCCTCCTCGCACTGGTCCCCCTTTTCCTCTGGCCCGCCACTCGCGACTATTCCCCCTATCCCCGACTCCTATGGCCAAGCTTTGACACGCGTGTGGGCCTGGCGTTGCTGGGCTTCCTCGCTCCTGCTCTGGTGCTGCACTTGGCTCGACCTCCGGCGCAGGGGGAGCGCCAATGACGGACGTCATCGCTTTCGACCACGTCGCCTTTCGCTATCCGGAGGCCGAATCCCGCCACGGGTCGGTCTCCCCTTGGGCAATCGCCGATGTGACCTTGACTATCCCTGCGGGTGCGATGGTGCTCGTCGTCGGCCCATCGGGAGCAGGTAAGTCTACCCTATTGCGCTGTATCAATGGCCTGGTGCCCCATTTCACGGGCGGGACCTTCGTCGGGCGTCTCGAGGTGATGGGCCTTGATCCTATCGCGGCAGGGCCCGAGACGATGTGCCGGCACGTCGGCTTCGTCTTTCAGGATCCCGAGGCGCAGTTCGTGATGGACCGGGTGGAGGACGAGATTGCCTTTGCGCTGGAGAACGCCGCGATGCCTCCTCCGGAGATGCACGCGCGCGTGGAGGAGGTGTTGGCGCGTCTGGACTTGGTGAGCTTGAGACACCGCCCGCTGGTTACCCTGTCCGGTGGGGAGAAACAACGTGTCGCGATTGCGGCGGCCCTGGCGTTGCGACCGCGCATCCTGGTGCTGGACGAGCCGACGTCGCAGCTTGATCCTCAGGCTGCTGAGGAGTTGCTGGGCTTTCTCGCGCGGCTCGGTGAGACTTCAGGTCTGACCTTGGTGTTGGCCGAACACCGACTTGAGCGCGTGCTCGACTTTGCTGACCTACTGGTCTATGTGTCGGGGGGAGCTGCGCCGGTGATCTTCGGGGATCCAGCCTCCGTGCTGTCGCAGGTTGACCTGGCCCCGCCGGTTGCGCGGGTGGGCAAGGCGCTGGGGTGGTCACCCCTGCCGGTCACGCTCGCGCAGGGCGCCCGCTTTGCCGTGGACGCCATGGCGGGGCGTAAGGTTGACGACGCCCTGCTCCGGCGCGATCGCGGGGACGAGGGTGCGGATCAGCAGGCCGCAGCCCGTCCCCCGATCCTGGAGGCTGCGGCGCTCCAGGTCGCCTATGGCGATGTTCCTGTCCTGCGGGGTGTAACCCTCTCGCTCTATGCCGGGGAGGTCACGGTTCTGATGGGACGCAACGGGGCGGGTAAGAGCACGCTGCTCAAGAGCCTCATCGGCTTGGTGCGGCCGCAGCAGGGGCACGTTTGGCTGGTCGGGCGCGACACAGCGGGGGTGGCCGTTGCGGTAATCTGCCGAGAGGTCGCCTACTTGCCCCAGGACCCCAATGCGTTGCTCTTTGCCGACACCGTGCGTGAGGAGTTGAACATCACCCTGCGCAACCACAGCCTTGAGCCGTCGCAGGTGCCTGTAGCTCCCGATGCGTTGCTGGCTGAGTTGGGGCTGGCGGACAAACGTGAGGCCTATCCGCGCGATCTCAGCGTCGGTGAGCGTCAGCGTGTGGCGCTGGCAGCCATCACCGTGACGCATCCGAAGGTCATCCTCTTGGACGAGCCGACACGCGGGCTCGACTACGCGGCGAAGGCGGGTCTGATCGAGTTGATCCGCCGCTGGCGCGCGGCAGGCCTGGCGTTGCTGCTGGTGACCCACGACGTGGAGCTGGCAGCTGACGTAGCCGATCGCGTGCTGCTGATGGTCGAGGGCCGCATCGTTGCCGACGGATCCCCTTGGGACGTGATGGGCCACTCTGACCTCCTCGCACCGCAGATAGCCCGGCTCTTCCCCGATGCCGGCTGGCTGACGGCTGAGGAAGCCGCAGCAGCTCTGACGAACGCCGGCGACGGTACGACGTGACGCCGACGAAGGCCACGACGAACCCGACGGCTTAGGAAGGGGGCGTGCCGTCCCTCGCTGTGCCCGGGCGAATCACTAGGGCTCGGTGTGGCGCACGGCAGCCTGCGCAGCCTGGTAGACCTCTTGGAGCGGGACGCCGTGGGCGGCTGCGAGGCGGCGGCAATCCTCGTATTCCGGCGCGCTCTTCACCTTACCCTCGCCCAGCTCCGCGACCTTGACGTGCACACTGCCGTAGGGCGTCTCGACGTGGCTTATGCTGCGTGGTAGGGCGTGGCGTTCCACCCGCTGCTCGCGAACGCCCAGCGTGCTTGTCTCCGCGAAGAGGATCTCCGTCATGGTCTTCACGTCGTCGGGCTTGCAGAGCACGCGCAAGAGCGTGGCGGGCCGGTTCTTCTTCATCTGGATGGGCGAAAGGTAGACATCGAGCGCCCCCGCAGCAAAGAGGCGCTCCATTACATAGTCATAGATCTCCGGATTGAGGTCGTCGATGTTCGTCTCCAGGACCGCGAGTCGAGCTACGTCCAAGCAGGAGTGCTGGTGGTGGGGACCGACAGCCGGCGGATGGGCGCCGGCACGCGCGTGTGTGGGGTGGGGCGAGGCTTCCTGTTCCTCGTGATGGTGATGGGCATGGTCGTGATCGTGACTATGCCCATGGTCATGATCGTGGTCGTGAGGGTGATGATGACCGTGATCATGCCCGTGGTCGTGGTGCTCTTGATCCGCGGTCTGAGCTCTGCGCCCCTGCTCCTTTACGGATTCCCCCAGCAACAAACGCAGGACGTTGGGTATGGCCATATCCCGGTTGCCGGCACCGTAACCGATGGCCTCAAGCGTCATCGGCGGGATGGGACCGAAGGCGTCACCTAGCGAGGCGAGCAGCGCGGCCCCGGTCGGCGTGACCGTCTCGACATCGAGCGGGCTGCCGACGACCGGCACGCCCTTGAGCAGGGCGATCGTGGCGGGAGCAGGGAGCGGAATCTGACCGTGAGCGCCGCGGATGAAACCACGGCCCAACGGCACGGGAGAGACGACAACGTGCTCGATGCCCAGGGCGTCCAGCCCCACAAGGGCGCCGACGACGTCGACGATTGTATCCACCCCACCCAGTTCGTGCAGGTGGACCTCGTCCAACGAGGTGCCGTGAATGCCGGCCTCGGCTGTGCCGATCTTCTTGAAGATCTCCATGGCTTTTGCCTTGATCGCCGGTGCCAGGTCGCTCTCCTCGACGATCGCCAGAATGTCACCCAGGTGGCGTTCCGGCACGCTATCGGCCACGATCACGTCCACCTTGGTGGCGGTGAAGGCGTTCTTGGCTACGCGTCGTTCTCGAAGTTCAAAGTCGGGCAGATGCAGGGCATCGAGGCGTGCCTGCAGTGTCGCCAGGGGCAAACCGGCGTCAACGAGGGCCCCCAGGATCATGTCACCGCTCGCACCGGCGATGCAGTCGAAGTAGGCGATTTTCATGGATTCGTTTTCTCCTTGATCTGGCGCAGGACGAGATGGGCAAAGACGGCGGCGCCGTAGCCGTTATCGATGTTGACGACGGTGACTCCCGAGGCGCAGGAGTTGAGCATAGTTAGCAGGGGGGCCACCCCGGCGAAGTTGACGCCGTAGCCGACGCTGGTCGGCACGCCGATCACCGGCGCCGGTGCCAGACCGGCGACGACGCTGGTCAGTGCGCCCTCCATTCCGGCGATGGAGATGATCACGCTCGCCGCCATCAGGCGGTCGAGCTCACCAAGGATGCGGTGAAGACCGGCGACCCCGACGTCGTAGGCACGCTCGACGCGATGTCCGAGGAACTCCAGGACCTGTGCGGCTTCCTCGGCCACGGGCAGATCGGAGGTGCCGCCACAGACGACCATCGCGAAGGGCGCATCGGCTCCGGGCGTCGGGAGCTCCGTACGTGTGAGTGAGATCAGCCTGGATGTGGCGTCGTAGATGGCCTCGGGAATCTGCGTTTGGATGACCTCCGCCATCTCGGGTGGGACGCGGCTGCCCAAGACACGGTCGTGGTGGGTCCATAGACGGTTGAGGATTGCTGCCGCCTGTGCCGGTGTCTTGCTCTCGCAGAAGACGACCTCGGGCATACCGTTGCGTAGCTCGCGATGGATGTCGAGCCGGGCGAAGTCGTCCAGGTCGTCGAAGGGCAGCGTGCGCAGCCGTGTGAGGGCTGCGTCGATGTCGAGTTGGCCGTCTCTCACGGCCTGGAGCAAGGCGGTTAGCTTGTCGGTGTCCATATCAGTTGATGACCTCATTCATGCTGCCGGAGCGGAAGCCGCTCAGGTCCAGGGTGACGTAGGTGTAGCCAAGGGCGCGGAAGCGACCCACGATCTGATCCCGGTGCCGCATCACGCGCTCAAAGTCCTCTGTGGGGACCTCGATGCGGGCGAGGGTATCGTGGTGGCGAACGCGGAGTTGGCCCAATCCCAGCGCTTTGAGCAGCTGCTCCGCCTCGCCGATGCGCTTCAGGGCCTCTGCCGTGATCAGCGTGCCGTAGGGAATGCGGGAGGCCAGGCAGGCGGCGGAGGGTTTGTCCCAGGTAGGCAGTGAGAGCTCTCGCGAGAGGGTCCGGATGTCGGCTTTGGTGAAGCCGAGGTCCTGAAGCGGGCTTAGCATACCGCACTCGCGGGCGGCTCGTTGGCCCGGGCGGTAGTCGCCGAGGTCATCGACGTTGGAGCCGTCGGCGATGGCGCGGAAGCCGTGGGCAGCGGCATAGGCCCTCAGGCGGGCACAGATGCCGGCTTTGCAGACATAGCAGCGGTCAGGCGTATTGGCGAGGATGTCGGGGCTGAGGTCGGGTTGGTTGAGGACCTCGACCCGCGCACCGATGGCGGCTGCGATGTCGAGCGCCTCTTGCTGCTCGTGGACCGAGGCGAGGGGAGAGGCGATGAAGACGCCGAGCGCGTCGGCGCCGAGAGCGTCGTGAGCCGCCTTGAGCAGGAAGGCGCTGTCCACACCGCCGGAATAGGCGACGAGGACGCGCCCCATCTGCGCGAGCGCCTCTTTGAGTCTTTCATATTGATCCCACATTATCTAGATCCCTTTACTGTGAAGTGAGCGTCAGCGCCTCATTATGACACAAAGGCGGCGTTATCCAACAGGGCAAAGCTGATGGCGGTCAGGGCCAGGATGACGAGGGTGATGCATAGCCCCGGCGGCAGGGCCCACCACACCCATTGATCGGTGATGAAGGTCGTGGGGAAGCGGAAGGCGTTGGAGAGCAGGAGACCCCAGCTCCTGATGGTGGGGTCTCCCAAGCCCAGGAAGCTGAGACCGGACTCGGCGAGGATGACGTGCTGGACCTCCATGACGGCGAAGACGGTCAGGATGGGTAATGTGCCGGGCAGCAGGTGGCGGACGATGATGCGCGTGTGGCTCGCCCCCAGGGCCTTTGCGGCACCGATGTAGGCACGGTGCCGTTCGCTGAGGACCTGGGCGCGGACCATACGCGCGGCGCGGGGCCAGCCGAAGATAACGAAGAAGAGGACGAGGGTCGGCAGACCGGGCCGCAGGAAGGCAGCCATCAGGATGATGAGGGGGAAGCGGGGGATGGCGAGAAAGATGTCGGCGACGCGCAGCAGCACGAACCCCAGGCGATCGAAGACCCCGGCGATGAGCCCCACGAGAAGACCCAACAACGAGGAGAGGAGGGTGGAGAGGGCGGCGATGAAGAGGGAGGTACGCGCGCCATAGAGGAGTTGGGTGAGGACGTCGCGTCCGATGTCGTCAGTGCCCAGGCGGTGCGCGCTGCCGGGTGGCTGCAAGGGCGCCGATAGCGTGTTCGGGGCGGTGGGTGCGAGGAACGGCGCCAGCAAGGCCAACAGGCCGAAGGTGCTCATCACGATCAGCCCGGCGAGAGACACTCGCGAGACACCGGTGTGGATGCCGGTGCGGTGGGCTGCCGATATGGTCACGGGTCGGACGTTCATAGGGTTGCTCTCACGCGCGGGTCCAGCCGGGTGTAGAGCAGGTCGGCGAGAAGGTTGAAGCCCACGATCAGGAGCATAATGATGAGGAAGATCCCTTGGAGCAACGGGTAATCGCGTGCGATGCCGGCGGTGGTGATGAGCGCGCCCATGCCGGGATAAGCGAAGACGACTTCCACCGTCACGCTGCCGGCGACAAGAAAGCCCAAGCGCATGGCGATCATAGTGACCAGAGGCAGCATCGCGTTGGGTAGCACGTGCTTGATCAGGACGCGCCGTTGTCTCAGTCCCTTTGCCTTGGCTGCCCTGACGAAATCGTGTCCCAGCAGTCCCATCGTGCTGTTGTGCACCAACAGCACGATGCCCGGAAGGTTGCCGAGGACCAGGGTGGCGCAGGGCAGCGCTCCATGGTGAATGACGTCGACCAGGCTCCAGAGCACACCGGAGCGTGCGGAGAGTGTGCTGGTGGCGCCCCCGATGGGAAAGAGGCCCAACTTGAGGCTCAGGAAGACGATGAACAGCATCCCGAGGAAGTAAGAGGGCCATGAGCCCAGGAAGAAGACCGATCCCAGGATGGCGGGACCGGCAGGTGTCGTTGAATGCCACGCAGCGACGGCGCCCAACACGATGCCGAGCGGGACGTAGATGGCGGCGGCGCAGCCGCCCAGCAGCAGCGACCACCTAAGCCGTCCGAGGATGACCTGTGCGACGGGGGCGTTCTGGCTGATTGACCAACCCAGCTCGCCGCGCAACAGGTTGCTTAGGTAGCGCTGGAATTGCTCGCCCAGGGGTCGATCGAGCTCGTAGTAGCGGAGGAGATTCTGACGCATCTCCTCAGTCATAAGCAACGGCGCATCGGCGCCGGGATCGCCGACGAGATAGGAGATCGGATCGCCCGGCATCATCCGTGGCAGGAAGAAGTTCAGCGTCAGAAGGACGATGATGATGAAGAGATACTGGGCGATCCGATAGCTCATGGGACTCCGTGGGTCTCTGTCGAGGCGATCAGTCGATGAAGCTCAGCTTGTTCATCGCCAATGGAATGCCGAATCCGACACCCTCCGGGGTGTAGAACCAAGTGTCCAGCTTGGCCGACCGATAGACGGTCCACATCTTCGGGTGCCACAGGGTAAGGACCGGCAGGTCCGAGGCGATCATCTCCTGAAGCTGCCACACGAGCGGACGGCGCGCGTCGTCGTCACTAAGTTGTGCTTGGGCCTCGTAGATCAGGCGGTAGACCTCGTTCTGATAGACCATGGCGGGCCACGTCGGGGACTCCAGGATCGCGGGATTCGCCAGGCCGCCGTGTCCATTGATCGCCACGTCAAAGTTGCCCTCACGCAGCAGGCCGTCGAGCGTGCCGGTGTCCCCAACCTGCACCGTGATTGGGAAGCCGATCTCGGCGAGGTCGGCCTGGATCAGCTCCGCCTCCCGGGCGTACTCCGCCGTGGCGATCAGGGTGAGGGGGAGCAGCTTCGCTGCCTCGGTCGCTTGGGAGAGCAGGCGGCGTGCTTCGTCCGGGTTGTGATCATAGGTCGGAAGGTCGGGATGATGCCAGTCGGTCTCCGGCGAGAGGACACCTAGCTCGGCGACGACGGCGCCGTCGAGCGTGACCTGGGTCACGATCCGCCGGCGGTCGATGGCGTGGGCGACAGCTCGTCGCAACACAACATCATCAAACGGCGGTCTCGATGTATTGAAGATGAGCTGCAGGACCCAATAGCCAGGGCCCTCGATGATCTCGAACTCGGGATCGTCCGCGAACTGCTTAGCCGCCTCGATGGCCTTGCCGGAGAAGGCGGCGTAGTCGGTCGTGCCCGACTTCAGCGCGAGCGCCTCATTTTCCACCTTGATGAACACGAGCGAGCTCACGCGCGGACCCCCCTTGAAGTAGCCGGGATGGGCCATGTAGACGTAGCGCTCTTCCTCTTTGCTGTACTCGGCGAGCGTGAAGGGCCCGGACCCGATGACGACCTCCTCCCCCAATGCTTTGAGCGGATCATCGATGCCCTCCCAGATGTGTTGGGGTAGGATCGGCAGCGAGCCGAACAGCACGTCGTGGGCGCCGGCAACCGGCTCGGTCAGGGTGATCCGGACCGTCTCTTCATCCACCGCTTCGGCGGTGTCGATCCTGTCCAGCGGCCACGACCAGGTGACCAACGAGCGCTGGGCCTTGAAGTACGTGTAGGTGAAGGCGACGTCTTTTGCCGTCAGGCGGTTGCCATCGTGCCAGGTGACGTCGGGGTGGAGCTTGAAGGTCCAGACGGTGCCGTCCTCTGAGGTTGTCCAATCATCGGCTAACCAGGGGATGAGACCCTCTGCATCTTTCCAGGTCAGCGTGTCGAAGAGCAACGACATACGGACGTATCCCGGGCCGCGTGCGTAGAAGGCGAAGGGTGAGGGATAGCCCCAGTCGTCGCCGGGCAGGGTGAGGGCAGGAAGCGTCGGCTGTCCTACGGTTTCGCGCCCCGAGTCGCCCGGCAGTCCCGCGACGCCGCACCCGGCGAGGACGCCGAGCGATACGATCAGGCAGAACAGGCGGCGGATAGCGCGCGGGATGTGTCTCATAGTGCGCTCCTAGATGTGGCGATCGCGCGCCTCGAAGCAGGGGATACAGTAAGGGACACCTCCGAGCAGTCGTGCCCGCGTCTCCATAACCTTCTCTCCGCAGCCCGTACAGATCATCGAGCCGTGGATCCTCGCCTTCTCCGGGATCACGGGGTCGACGTCCTGGATGTCGAAGAGCACCTCCAGCGGCATTGCCAGCACATCGTCCACCTGCTGGGCTCGCAAGATCGCGGAGCGTGCCTGTTCCTCCTCCGTCGCGGTCCCCACAAGCACCTTGCGGAATAGCTGCTCGCGCTCCTCATCGGGTGTGCCGAGGGCATCGGGGCGCAGCGCGATGCGGATCGCCTTACCGTCGGAGCGACGGATAAAGGTGTAGGCGTTCTTGCCATAATCTCGATAGATCAGATTGCCCTTGCCGAAGGTGCAGCCCGTAAGGTACTGGATGGCGTCGACGCTGCAGTTGTCGGTCTCTACGATCGCGACGACTTCCTCGTCGGCGGCGTGGGGGCCGATCTCGCGCAGTGCGAGCTCCGCCGCGCGAATGCCGATGGTCAGGCCCGGGCAGCTGTGCCCGTGAAACTTCCTCACCCCTTCAATGTCGAGGTTCATAGGTATCCTTTCGTGTGGGATGGTGGTTGGTCTCTCCTGCGGTCCCGTTGCACGCAAAACGGGCCACGAAAGTGGGCATAGCTGACGCCACACCCAGGCCTTCATGGCCCGCCTGATCATCACTGATTGAGAATGACAAACACGACTGCCGGATCGCCGCGCTCGGCCTTCAGACCGAGGGGTAGCAGATTAAGCCGACCCGGCGTGCCGGCTTCATGCCGGCGCGTTCAGCACTATACCATGGCTGCGGTAGTCGTCAATCTCGACAGGGTTGCCTATCCCTTGCGCCTCGCTCCTGCGTCGATCTCGCGGATCGCCGCAGCGATCTGCTGCGCCAACGGCTTGGGCGCAATCCCGACGATCTCAAAGTGGGGCTGGTTGATGGGGATCAGCAGCTTGCGGCCCGGCGCCGAGGCGATGGCTTCAGCGATCGCCGGCGTGATCTCCCCCATCATAGCTTGGGGTACGATCACGCCGATCGGCGCCATAATGATGTCGGCCTTGGGCGCCGAGACGCAGATGGCGTTCTCGCCGCTGGCGCCGCGATCCGCGCCGGATTGTATCATGCGCTGGGTCGCAATGGCGTTGACGCCCAGCGCCCAAATCTCGACCTCCGGTCGCTCCTCCCGAAGCTGGACCACGATTTGCGCGCCCATCCCGCCGCCCATCCCGTCGATGACTGCGATGATCATTGGTCGACGCTCGGGCTACCAGCGCACCGGCTTCTTGCGCTGGGCCTGCTGGTGCCTCACGGCCTGTGTCGCACCGCGGAAGCGGTCAGGGTCCGGGATCTGCCGGCGCGCCGGCTTTTCGAGCTCGGGCCTGATCAGGCGCCGCAACTTGTCGATATCAATTTGCTGGAGGGGTTGGGGGCGCAGCGCCAGACCGAGGGCGTAGTTGGAAGCTCCCAGTGCCCAATCCCACTCACGGCGCAGCTCGTCGGCGCGGAGGTCGTAGGCGCGCTTGTCCCACGCCTTGGCCGACTTCTCGGCATCTTCGTAAATGCTCAACAGGGCTGTCCCCGCCACAGAAAGCAGGTCGCGCGCGAGATCCGGGTCGTCCTCCAGGTGCTCGGGTAGGTGTACGGTCAGAATCTCCGCGATCACGCGGAGGTGTTGGTTACGCTCTTTGATCGCCACGTTAGGGTTTCCTTCGCTGCTTCAAGGTCAGGGCAGGCGTGAGCGAATCGCTTCCTTGGCTTGATCTCCGAGGCGCGCGAGTTGCTGCTCGATCTGCTCCACCAGTCCAATGCTCTCACCACGTTCAACGTAATAGGCGACCCCGATCGATCCCGGTCCGGCGTGGACGCCGAGCTCGACGGGCACGCGGGTCAGGTAGCTTTCCACACAGTTGATGCGCGCCTTGATCGCCTCCAGCAGGCTGCGCCCCTCCTCCTCATCCTCGGCAAAGTGCACCGTGAGATGGGTGGGGTCGTCCTGCACCTCATCGACGGTTCGCTCGATCAGGGACATGAGTCCCTGGCTCCGCCGCCTTGCCTGTCCCATTAGACTGACCTTGTTGGAGCTAACGCGCACCAAAGGCTGGATTTTCAGCAGGCTGCCCACCTTACCGGCGGCACTGGAGAGCCGCCCCCCTTTGAGCGCATAGTTGATGTTCTCCAGGAGAGCGAAGACCCCGGCATGGGGAACGGCGGACTTGGCCGCTACCACAACTTCCTCAAGGGACCCTCCTGCTGCGGCCCGGCGCGCGGCCTCCAAGACGACAAAGCCCTCCGCCATCGCTGTGGTCTCGGTGTCCACAACCACGACCGGCACGGACGCCTCCCGCGCGCCGATTTGTGCCGTGTTGAACGTCCCGCTTTGTTTGCTTGTGATGTGGATTGAGACGATGCCCTTGGCCCACGTCGCGAGGCTGTGGTAGAGCTCGGCGAACTTGGCGACGGCTGGAACGCCGGTGTGTGCTTCCAGCTCCGGTGAGGCCCTCAGCCTACGGAATAACTCGGGCGGGTCCATCGTCACGCCGGAGATAAAGGACTCGTTGCCCATGTGGACCCAGAAGGGAATGACGTGGATATTGTAGCGGTGAATGAGATCGTCCGGAATACCGGCTGCGGAATCGGTGACAACAGCGATCGTGGGTGTAGACGACATAGCTCCTCCTGATGCCCGGGTCTCTCCAGGGCCCCCTGTTGGTTGATCTTCGTCTGAGTTCTGGTACGATAGCTTCGTGCAGATTTCACCCTTTAGGCGGCTACGGACGCCTTCCCAGACGACGATGCCGATCCGGCAAGGGAGAGTGTACACGGTTGACTACAGGTTGCAAGCGAGACTCTAGATGGAGGATGGGACGATGGCACGCACGGCAGTTTTTGCTGGGCTTGTCGTAGATGAGCGAGACCGACCCGTAGCGGTGACCCGCGTCGGACAAGAGGCCTTCTACGTGGTCGACGAGGATGGGTTCCTACGCCACGTGCCTTCGGAGTCTGTCGATTGTCACGTCCTGACGGCGCTGCAGGAGACCGTGTTGGTTAACCGCGAGGCGGTCGTCCAAGGTATGCTGGACTACCTCGGTCAGGATGACCTCTTCACCAAAGCCGCGGTCGAGAGCTCCATCGGGCAGATGGGCGAGCAGATGAAGCAGCTGCTGGAGGTGGGCTTACCGGAGGAGGCGCGGCAGTGGTTGGGCCTGATGGGCTTTCGTGTGGTGATTGATGTGCACGGTGACGTGGTCGAGCTGGAGATGCCGGGCATGGTCGAGGACGAGGATGACTGATGCGCGGTCGTGGGCCATTTTGTAGGCGTGAGGCATAGGCGACGATGGATTGGGGCACGTGGTTCTCTGCCTTTGGCTTGATCTTCATCGCCGAACTCGGCGACAAGACGCAGTTAGCCGTCGTGACGCAGACGTGCAAGTACCGGCGTCCATGGCCCGTCTTTGTCGGAGGTAGTCTGGCGCTGACCGCGGTCACGGCCCTAGGCGCGGTGGGTGGCCGGGCCCTCAGTGCCTTCATCCCCCAGGATGTGATCCGGATGGCCGCGGCGGCGGCCTTTGTGGTGATGGGCGTGTTGATCTGGCGCGAGGCTGTAAGAGCCGAAGCCCGGGAAGCCTGTGACCTCATCGAGGCCGGAGACTGCGCTGCGGAGCCGGGGGGCTGGGACTGGCGGGCCTTCGGTGCCACCTTCAGCCTGCTCTTTCTGGCCGAACTGGGCGACAAGACGCAGTTGGCTGTCTTGGCGTTGGCGGGCAAACAGCCCGAGGCTTGGATCATCTTTTCGGGTGGCGCGGCGGCCCTGATCGGCGTCACCGCCATCGCCGTGTTGGGCGGTGAGAAGCTCTGTCAGTGGATTCCCGAACGGGTGCTGCTGCGCATCTCGGCGTTGGCGTTTGTGGTCATGGGCGCGCTGATGGGCTTCGGCGTGCTTTGAGATTCAGGTGAACATCGGCACAGGAGGGGGGCAGCGATGCAGATTGTGACGGACAGTGGAGCTGATTACCGGATGGCGCTGGAGGACGAAGAGGATCTGGATGTGCACGTGGTGCCGCTCGTCGTGACGCTGGATGGGGTTTCCTATCGCGAGGGTCTTGATATCGAGCCGGGGGCCTTCTACGACCTGCTTGAGGCCTCGGGCAACCTGCCGACGACCTCGCAGCCGTCGGCAGGGGACTTCGCCGAAGTCTACCGTCGGCTGGCGGCGACCGATCCCGATATCCTGTCGATTCATATATCCTCGGGACTCAGCGGGACCCTCAACTCCGCGCTAGCGGCGGCCGAGATGGTCCCCGAGGCCAACATCACCCATGTCGACACCAAGACCCTCTCCGCAGCAAGCGGGTGGCAGGTCTTGGCAGCGGCCCGTGCCGTGAGGGCCGGCTGGCCTCTCGATCGCATCCTCGCTCTGCTGAAGCGGGTCAGCGATGGAACCGACAGCGTCTACACGCTCAACGAGCTCAAGTACCTGATCCACGGCGGGCGCATCAGCCATATGAAGGGCCTGATTGCCTCAGTACTGAACATCAAGCCCGTGATCGGGGTCGAGAAGGTCGGGGGGACCTACGTGCAGCGTGGGCAGGCGCGGGCCTTCAAGGGGGCGGTGGAGAAGATTGTCAAACAGCTGACGGAACAGTATCCTGCCGGCAGCGAGCTGCGGGCACAGGTGCTCCATTCCTTCAACCCGGAGGGCGGGGAGATGCTGCGCGAGCGGGTCGACCAGACCTTTGATTGCACATGGCTGCCGATGGGACCGATCTCGCTGGTGTTGGGCGCACACACCGGCCCCAGCATGGTGGGGGTGGCCTACGCGCCGCTTTCGGCCTGGGCCGACGTGCCGAAATGAAAGAGGGGCCGCACTGCGGCCCCTCTTTTTGTCAGTTCCCCGATCAGAACGTCACCCTTGTACCCGATCTTGATGGTCCTCTGATCGTGACGTTAGCTGAAGCTGCTTACCGCCGGTAAGAACCCCAAGAAGGTTCGATCACCGTCCCCTTCACGGTGATCTACGGGGCCGACTTTCGTGTTCCTGAGCATCTTATGGAACCAAATATCCTTGATCCTCGTCTGTCTTTCTAGATCGGGTTGAGAGCGATTGCTCTCGGATCCGACGAGACCTGAACGGCAAATCTATAGCGTGGGAAGGGATAGAAAGATGAAGGGCAAGTGGATTCTGACGGTCGTGGCAGGGTTGTTGTTGGTGGGACTTGTCGCCGGTGCGGGATTGGCGCTGGCGAATCCGAAGCCGCTTGAGGGTCGAGCGCGCTGGGAGGCTCAGGGCATTCGTGACTACCGGTTTGTCCTGGAGCGTGTCTGCTTCTGTCTGGCCCGTGGCCCGGTCGTCATTGAGGTGCGTGACGGGCAGGTCGTGTCGATCGTCGACGCCGTCACGGGCGAAGCTGAGAGTGATGGGTTTGCATTGGCTGAGATTTACGGCGAAGTGAGCACCATCGACGCGCTCTTCGACGTCATCGACGGCGCAGAGGACGCCGAGGTGGTGACCGTCTCCTACGACGCCGAGTTGGGCTATCCGACCGAGATCTACATCGACGAGTCATTCCTGATGGCCGACGAGGAAATGCGGTATCTGGTGAGCGACTTCGCGCTGCTGGACTGATCTGAAAGTGCAGAAAAGCCGGCATCGTTCGGAAGCCGACGCGCCCACCGACAGAGGATACAAAGAAAGCGCCCCACTGAATCGTCATTCAGTGGGGCGCTTAGCTCCTCGGCCTGGACTCGAACCAGGAACCAACCGGTTAACAGCCGGTCGCTCTGCCAATTGAGCTACCGAGGACCATTGGCCACGCGCCGCATTATACCCACAACTGCGATTTCCGTCAAGTGCGGTTTGCAGGA
>Ga0334882_1003151_pt1 | contig 15505 bp, 16 predicted proteins | sample GraSluR1_MG_5_FD_207226 | JGI IMG/M metagenome (GOLD analysis project Ga0334882, IMG submission 207226) | Sludge microbial communities from methane-producing bioreactor in Wageningen University, Netherlands - Granular Sludge_15_04-R1 | ecosystem: Engineered > Bioreactor > Anaerobic >... | reverse complement strand
AAAGCTTCTGCGGCTGCCTGGGCGATGGGGAGAACAGTGGTGGAACCGTTTACGACTATCTGTCCGGCCAGAGCCTGGCCTGAAAATACTCCGAGAAGAAGGACTGCTGCCAGAAGAACTCCTGTACGCTTCATCTTTTGTATTCCTCCCTGAAATTTGATCCCGGACCAGGATCCCGGGTCTTCTGGAAGAAAGTATAAAGATGGGATGTAACGCTATCTCATCGCGAATGTAACAACATTGTAACAAAAATGCTGATGGCAAGATGAAGATTTAGAGAAATAAAGGCGTGAGAAGTTAGATGTTAGAGGTGAGAGGGAAAATCAAAACCCATATCTTCCACCGCAGACGCAGTACCTCATTGAACCGCTCCCCTCGTTAAAGCACCTCGGGATCTTGTCTGCGGTGAAAAGGGTTTTTAAGTGGGTTCCCCCAATTAACGCTTTTGTCTCTCTCTGCGGCCCTCTGTGTCCTCTGCGGTGAAATGGTTTGGAATTTGATCTTCCTGTCGCCTTGTTTCAGGTTTTCCGTTCGTGTTGACCGTTCACAAGGTGCCCCAAGCGCATAGTCCCGAGTAGATTCTCGAGGGGCAGCGACAGGGTACGCAATTGACCTGTCATCCCGAATCCGCCAGCCGGGGGATGAGGGATCTGGTTTTGAATTTTCGAGTTACGAGTTACGGTCTTTTCCACCGCAGGGGACGCAGAGGGCACAGAGGAAGGCAAAAGAGACGAAGTGCCACGACCAAAGGGATGGGGTAGGGAAACCGTAGATCTTTTTTGGGGAGTTTTATTAAAACCAGTTACGAGTTACGGTCTTTTCCACCACCGATGCGTTAAAAAACCAGGCGGATCACTTCGGACTGCGACTGGAAGGCTTCAATCCCAGGACAATGCGCAGGGCATCCTCTATCCGCTGCATCTGCCGATCATCGATCCTGCCTAAACGTCTGGCGAGCCGATCTTTGGATATCGTAAGGATCTGTTCGCATTTACACCATGAATTCTCCGAAAGACCGTTCGATCCTTCCGGTGTCAACGGAACATGGAAAGGAACGTCCTTCCCCTTTGTGCTGATAGCCGCAACAATGACGTTGGGATACCCGGGGTTCTGGTTGGCAGCGTCGGTCTGCACGACAAGAGCCGGACGCATGCCCGACTGCTCCGATCCTCGTGACGGGCTCCAGTCCACAAGCCATATATCCCCCCGAAAAGGATCGTTATTACTCATCCTCGAGCACTTCCTTCTGTGCCTTATGGGCGAAGGATACATCCGATCCTGAGGCGACTCTTCCGAAAGCCTCGTAGAGAACCTTCCGCTCCGCGGAATCGAGCATCGCCGTAAGGCTTTCCAGAAAAAGCTCATTCATGCTTACCTTGCGATCTTTCGCCGCCTTCCTGCACCTGTCGTGCAGCTCATCGGGCATTCTCACCGTCACGGTCCGCTTCATGACTAGCAGTCTCCTTTCAACAGCATTATCTGCTTGCATTATATCATGGCAAATAAGGCTGTCGGGACGCCTTGTAACTCGGGAACCAAAACCCACGCTGCAGGAGGCAGGAAAACCTTAAACCCCGTGAGACGTCAGACGGGAGACGAGAAATCAAGGCATTGCTTGTCATTCCGAGAAACGAAGCGACGAGGAATCTGGTTCCAACGCAAAACCCATATCTTTCACCGCAGACAAGGTGACCTAGCTGGCGTAACGCCAGCGTAGGTTAGGACGCAGACGAAGTACCCCGAACGTGGTGAAGGGGTAGGGAAAACCTGGGGCATGAGATGTTATAAAACACCTGGACTGGCGATTTAATGTACATAATTGAGAAATGATTTATTATTCTTCGAAGAAATTGTCCTTTCCGCCGAACATAGGAAATCAACCTTCTAACCCTTACTGGCAAAAAGAAAAGGAAAATTCTGGAATACCAAAGAGATTGGCTTGATAAGAATCAGATTTGGAAAAATGTCAAAATTTCCTGGTGGGGATACCACATCTAAAATGACGCTTGATATTGTTAGGATCATTATATCCATCGTATTATTCATAATAATCAAGCTTTGACCTGGCTCTAATCTTGTCTTTCACAACCCTATTCTTTTTATGGGATTTATTATTGGAGGTTGTAAAGAGATGACGAAAAGCTTTATTGCTCATGTCAAACAGAACGATAAAGGGGAATGGATTACCCAGGATCTTTCTGATCATCTCGAAGGGACTGCCATAAGAGCGGCCAAATTTGCCGATGACTTTGGTAATTCCGATTGGGGATATTTTATAGGTCTTTTGCATGACCTTGGCAAATTCCATCCCAATTGGCAAAGATATATTCGAGTAAAATCGGGTTACGATCCGGAGGCTCATATTGAAAGTGCGCCCGGGAAGATTAACCACAGCACAGCCGGGGCTGTACATGTTTTCGATATCCTCTCCAAAGCTCATCCAATAGCTCGTATTTTCGGTTACCCAATTGCAGGGCATCACGCAGGACTTACAGACTGGTATCCCGATGATGCGGGGGGTGATTTACAGAACAGAATTTATGACTCACTAAATGGGACTCTTCGAACCGATGAGCTGGGCGAAATCAAAAAGAATCCTGAAACCCTCAAGTTCCTCTCAGCCTCCTTCCCCAAATCAACCCCTGTTTTTAAGAAAAAAGGCGAAGGCAACAAGAAAGACGAAAATCAGCATATCTGGGTTAGAATGCTTTTCTCTTGCCTGGTGGATGCAGACTATCTTGACACAGAAGAATTCATGGATCCTGCAAAATCTGAAGAACGCCAAGGCTACCCTACTCTATCTGAACTGAAAGCGAGATTCGATTCCTTCATGGATATGAAGGTTTCCCAGTCAAACAAATCACCTATCAACCTGAAAAGAGAAGAGGTTCTTGATCTCTGTCGTGAAAAATCCTCGCTTCCTCCCGGCTTTTTTTCTCTGACAGTCCCCACAGGTGGAGGTAAGACCCTTTCTTCCATGGCTTTTGCTTTGGAACATGCCCTTTCGCAAGGGAAAAAGCGTGTAATTATGGCAATACCATTCACAAGCATCATAGAGCAGACGGCAAAAGTGTTGAAATATGGTACAGATATGGATGAATCAATTCTGAGCATGAGGAAAGATGAACATCTTTTCGGAGAAGGGGCTGTCATCGAGCATCATAGCAACCTTGATCCAGAAAATGAAACGGCCAAGAATCGCCTCGCTTCAGAAAACTGGGATGCTCCGATAATCGTAACAACAAATGTTCAACTCTTTGAATCGCTTTTTGCCAGCCAACCCTCCTCCTGTCGAAAGCTTCATAATCTGGTTAACAGCGTAGTAATCCTTGACGAAGCCCAGATGCTGCCGCCGGAGTACCTTAAGCCCATTCTTTCAGTACTCAAGGTCTTGGTAGAGGATTATGGTGTGACGGTTTTATTCTGTACTGCGACTCAACCTGCCTTTTCAGGAACCGTTGGTTCCAGCCAGACAAAATTCGAGGGGATTCCAGAATGCATTGAAATCATTGATGATCCAGAATCTCTTTACAAAGATCTGAAGCGCGTAGAGATAAAACTTCCCGAACCGGACATGGTATCAACCTGGAAAGAAATCTCAGAAGAACTCAACAGCTACGAACAAGTTCTCTGTATTGTCAACACCAGAAGAGATTGCCGGGATCTTCACAAATTAATGCCAGAAGGGACCGTTCACCTTTCAGCTCTCATGTGCGGTGAAGAACGAAGTGAAGTTATCTCTGATATTAAGAAAAAACTTTCCGATAGTGTGCCAATAAAAGTGATAAGCACCCAGCTTGTAGAGGCCGGAGTAGATATTGATTTTCCGGTCGTATACAGAGCTATGAGCGGAATGGATTCTATCGCTCAGGCTGCTGGAAGGTGTAACCGTGAAGGCAAACTTTGCTACAAGGGGGAAATGGGTCAGGTTGTTGTTTTTTCACCTTCTAAACCCGCTCCCCCAGGTTTGTTAAGAAAAGGAGAAGATGCAGCAAGGACGCTCATTAGAAACAAATCTGTTAATGAACTAAGCCCGGAACTTTTTAGGGATTATTTCAGAAATTATTTTGCTTCTATCAATGATCTGGACAAGCCCGATTTCGAAAGGAGATTAAAAAAGGAAGCGGATGAGTTCAAGTTTCAGTTCAGAACCTTTTCACGTGATTTCAACCTTATCGACAACACGAAACAGAAACCGGTCATAATCTGGTATAAAGGCAGAACGCGCGATAGCCGCGAGATCATAGAAGAACTGAAAAAATTTGGACCAAACAAATCCCGGTTGCGTAAACTACAGCGTTTTACAGTAAACATTCCTTATCCCCTCTGGCAGAAGCTTATTGGTCTGGGTTATATCGAGGAGGTTCACGGTTTCAGCATCCAGGCTGGCGACGGGCTTTACAAACCAGGATTAGGTCTCATCTGGGAGGAGGGTGAATGGATGAAAGACGTTCACGTTTGTTGAATCATTAAGAGAAAGGAGGTTTTGTTTTGGAAGAGTTTTTTGACAAAACATTCTGTATCGAGGTCAAAGGTGATTACGCATGCTTTACGCGACCGGAAATGAAGGTTGAGCGGGTCAGTTACGATGTGATCACACCCTCAGCAGCGAGAGGGATCTTCGAGGCAATTTTCTGGAAACCTGCTATTCAGTGGAAAATCAGAAAAATTGAAGTTCTTAATCCCATTCGGTGGATTTCTGTAAGAAGGAACGAGGTTGGTACTATCATTAGCCCTCGTTCAGAGGGGATTTTTATCGAAGATAACAGGCAACAAAGAGCAGGTCTTTTCCTCCGTGATGTCCGATACAGACTGCATGCTGATCTTGTGTTTGTCCCGCCCGATCGTCGGAAAAGAGTATCAACAGAAGTGCTCGATGATCTGGTCTCTGAAGAAGAGAGACAGGATCTGAAAAAGAACGAGAACCCGGGTAAATACAACGCCATGTTCGAACGTAGAGTCCGAAAGGGTCAGTGTTTTAACCAGCCCTATCTTGGATGTCGAGAATTCAGTTGCGGTTTTCGTTTTGTGGAAACACCCGAGGAAGAACCTGCACCTATAGCAGAAACCAGGGAACTGGGTTTTATGCTTTACGACGTCGATTTCACTAACGAAATGGACCCCCAACCAGCCTTTTTCAGGGCAAAGCTTGAATCCGGAGTGATTCATGTTCCCGATTGGGATGGAGGGGAGGTGTTTCGATGATCCTTCAGGCGCTCTGCGAATACTATGACAGAAAGGCTGCTAATTCAGATGAGAGCCTTGCTCCTCAGGGTTGGGAATGGAAAGAGATCCCTTTTTTGATTGTGCTGAGTGAACAAGGAGAATTTCAGGCCATCGAAGACACAAGAGAAGGGGAAGGTAAAAAACTTAGGGCGAAGCGGTTTCTGGTGCCCCAGGGCGAGAAAAGAACAGTGGGTATAAAAGCTTACTTCCTATGGGATAACTTGGAATATGCGCTTGGTGCCAACCCCAGAGGAAGAGAAGATATTGAAATAAGGCATAGTGAATTCAAAGATAGGATTCAAAAAGAGCTTGGTGCCGACTCTTTGGCTAAAATTAAATCCTTAAGAGTTCTTAAGGACTTTTTAGACAACGATCCTGTTAAACAAATTGAATCCAAAAAGGAATATCTTCCAATTTGGGAAGAAGCACTTCAGTCTAATGCCTTTGTTGCTTTCAAAATTGAGGGATCTGAAGATGCTACGATCTGTGATTCGGTTAGAGAAGTTTTTCAAAAGAGAAAGAAAAACGAAGGTAGCAAGGAATATGAAAAAGCTTGCTTGGTCACAGGGGAAAGATCACCAATAGCTCAACTTCATCCCTCAATCAAAGGTGTTAGAGGAACAAATACCCAAGGTGCATCGATAGTTTCGTTTAATCTCAATTCATTCAGATCATTTGGTAAAGAACAAGGTTTAAATGCCCCGATCGGGGAAAAGGCAACTTTCTGCTATACAACCGCCCTAAATCATTTGCTGGGCAAGGATTCACATAACAAGACTACTGTTGGAGACGCCACAATTGTCTTTTGGAGCCAGAAAAGAGACAGCCCTAAGTACGACTTAGAGAGCGAATTTCAGTGGTTTTTGGAAGACCCCCCTAAGGATGATCCCGACAGGGGAGTTCAAGCTGTAAAAGGGCTCTTTGAGGCCATAAGATCAGGCAACATGGGCTTGCCGGATGACAACCGTTTTTATGTACTTGGGTTAGCTCCTAATGCCGCTCGGATTTCTGTCCGTTTTTGGAAAACAGGTACAACTAGAATTTTTGCAGAAAAGATAGCAAGACATTTCGAAGACATTCAAATCGTTCATGGACCAAATGAACCCGAACATTTGTCTTTGAACAGGATGGTTCGTTCGACAGCCCTGGAATACAAAATGGACAATGTCCCCCCTAATCTTTCCTCTCATCTTGTTACTAGCATTCTTGATGGGACCCCTTACCCGATAACCCTTGTGCAACAATGCATAAGACGGATAAGGGCGGAGAGGCATGTAACCAGGGCACGCGCCGGTATCCTCAAGGCCTGGATAAACAGATCCCCTAAATATTCAGAAAGAGAGGTGATACAAGTGGCTTTGGACAGAGATAACAAGAATGAGGGTTATCGCCTGGGCCGACTTTTCGCAGTGCTTGAAAAAGTTCAGGAGGAGGCGAACCCTGGAATAAGCGCGACGATCAGGGACAGGTATTACGGAGCAGCCTCCTCTAGCCCCGTGACGGTTTTTTCTCAACTCCTCAAACTGAAAAACCATCACCTATCAAAACTTGAAAGAACTGGTAGAAAGGTTTACTTCGAGAAAGAAATTGGAGAAATAGTTAGTGAAATCGACAAGTTCCCTAAACACTTGACGCTTGAGGAACAGGCTTTCTTCGGTATCGGTTATTACCACCAACGCCAGGAATTCTTCAAAAAGAATGTTAAAGAAGATGTTGCAACCATCAACAGTGAGGAGGTTCATCATGAGCAAGATCAATAGCAGATACGATTTTGTTTTCCTTTTCGATGTACAGGACGGGAACCCAAATGGCGATCCGGATGCAGGAAATCTTCCCAGGATCGATGCGGAGACGGGCATGGGGCTAGTAACAGACGTTTGTTTGAAAAGAAAAGTCAGGAATCTTGTTCAGATTACCAGGAAGGGTATAGATGGTTTCGATATTTTCATCAAGGAAAAAGGAATCTTGAACCAGTTTATTGATGAAGCTCATGAACAAGATGAAGTCAAAAATAAGGAGAAGGGAGAGAAAACGGAAGCTGCCAGGAAATGGATGTCTAGAAAATACTATGACATTAGAACTTTTGGTGCCGTTATGAGCACTGGAAAGAACGCTGGCCAGGTCCGCGGCCCAGTTCAAATGACCTTTGCCCGTTCTGTTGAACCGATTGTTGCTCTAGAACACAGTATCACCCGTATGGCTGTAGCTACAGAAGCAGAAGCAGAAAAACAGAGCGGCGACAATCGGACCATGGGTCGCAAGTTTACGGTCCCCTATGGGCTTTACAGATCACATGGATTTGTCTCGGCGCATCTTGCCGACCAGACAGGCTTCTCCCAGGAAGATCTCGATTTATTCTGGGAAGCCCTACAAAATATGTTTGAACACGACAGATCAGCAGCCCGGGGGTTGATGAGCACCCGTGGAGTGATTGTTTTCGAACACGATACAGCACTAGGCAACAAATCTGCCCAAGAATTATTTGCTCGGGTAACCTGTGAACGAACAACTGGGGGGCCTGCTCGTAGTTTTTCCGATTACCGGATATTGCTGGACGGGCAACCAGTAAAAGAAACCTTCAAAGTAATAAAGGTCTCCGGCTGATAGTAGGGGCAAAAAATGTACAAAGAAGACGAACTTCTGCCCATTTCAGCCCTACAGCACCTGTCTTTCTGCAAACGTCAGTGTGCGCTGATTCACATTGAGCAGGCGTGGGCAGAAAACCGATACACGGCAGAAGGTCGCCTTCTTCACGAAAAGGCCCACGACGGTAAGACCGAGATGCGGGAGGGAGTGAGAATAACGCGCTCCCTCCCCTTGCGGTCCTTGACGCTTGGCCTTTCCGGTATTGCCGATATTGTGGAATTTCACCAGGAAGAACCGGGGCAAGGTATCAAACTGCCAGGGGTAAAGGGAACCTGGCGCCCTTTTCCAGTTGAATACAAGCGAGGTCGCCAGAAGACGGGTTCATGTGATGAAATTCAGCTCTGCGCGCAGGCTATCTGTCTGGAGGAAATGCTCGGTTTGTCAATCCCGGAAGGGGCGCTGTTCTACGGCCTTCCAAGACGCAGAACAATAGTTCCATTTTGTGGTGAGATCAGGAAACTTACAACAGATACGGCGAATGAACTCCATTCGCTAATAGGCAAAGGACAAACCCCTCCTCCGGAACTTGGCTCGAAGTGTGAACGATGCTCCATGAAGGACCTCTGCCTCCCTGAAGTGAACTGCTCAAAGCGGAAGTTGTCCTCGTATATGAATAATTTCTTCAGAGAGGACGAGGAATGATGAGAAAACTACTAAACACTCTATTTGTGACAACACAAGGGGCGTATCTGTCAAAAAAGGACGAAACGGTTCTGGTACGTGTGGAAGATGAGACAAAGCTCCGGTTGCCTATCCATACACTTGAAGGGATAGTCTGCTTTGGACAGGTCTCCTGCAGCCCCTTCCTGATGGGTTTTTGCTGCGAGAGGGGTGTTGGCCTTTCTTTTTGTACCGAGCACGGAAAATTTCTTGCAAGGGCTACAGGGAGGGTTTCAGGGAATATTCTTCTCCGGAAATCTCAATATCGAACAAGTGAAGATCAGTACGCTTCTGCGGGAATTGCACAGAATATTATTGTTGCGAAGATAGCCAACTGCAGGCAGGTGGTTCAAAGGGGATTGAGAGAGGATCATATACCGGCAAACGATAATCTATCTAATACAGCTCAAATGTTGAACCGGATTCTCGAAGAATTGCGATCCCCCCTTGATCTTGATTGCCTGCGAGGAAAAGAGGGAGAAGCCGCCCGGTGTTATTTTTCTTCCTTCGGAGCACTGATTACAGCGGAAAGAGATTCTTTCCACTTCAATGGTCGGAATCGCAGGCCCCCTCTCGATAGGGTAAATGCCCTGCTTTCGTTTGTTTACACCCTCTTGTGTCACGATGTTGTAAGCGCACTTGAATCAGTCGGCCTGGATCCTCAGGCTGGCTTCCTACACCGGGATAGACCAGGAAGGCCAAGCCTGGCACTCGATATCATGGAAGAACTCCGACCGGTTCTGGCTGATAGGCTGGTTTTGACCCTTATCAATCGCAGGCAGATAAACTCCGCCGGTTTTTTGATAACGGAAAGCGGTGGAGTGGTAATGGACGACGAAACCCGTAAGACAGTCATCGTCTCCTATCAGCAGAGAAAGCAGGATGAAATAACACATCCTTTTATTGAAGAAAAAATTCCTTTGGGACTTATTCCTTACACACAAGCCCTTCTACTAGCACGGCATTTGAGAGGAGACATTGGCGGATATCCGCCCTTCCGATGGAGGTAGATATAACGAGGTGATGAACGATGATGGTTCTTGTGGCCTACGATGTAAATACTGAAACCCTTGAAGGAAAAAGGAGACTCCGCAAGGTTTCAAAAGCCTGTGAGAACTACGGACAGAGAGTCCAGAATTCGGTCTTTGAATGCTTGGTTGATCCATCCCAATGGGTTACTTTAAAGAACCAACTGGAGTTGATCTTTGACCCCGAGAAAGACAGCCTGCGCTACTACTATCTGGGGAAGAACTGGAAAAACAGGGTTGAACACCAGGGTTCAAAACCGGGATATGATCCGGAGGGTTCCCTTGTTGTTTAGTGTTCTGCGAACCCCTAGCAGCAGAGCAATATCCGGGAGATTCGCGCGACCAGTAAGACCTTGATAGTCTAAGATGTTTTTTGTGTTTATATTTTCCAAGGTTCGATAGGGGAGAATAAACTCATGGTTTCGCGAATGGCGTTTAGAAAAAGCCCAAGAAATCAGCTAGGAAGTTAACACAGTCGCCCCCCATGCGGGGGCGTGGATTGAAACATCGATCTTTTTGGCGACCTCCTGGGTCCAGAGAGTCGCCCCCCATGCGGGGGCGTGGATTGAAACTTGTATCAGTCAATAGGTACTGAACAACATAAGGGTCGCCCCCCATGCGGGGGCGTGGATTGAAACAGGAGATCGACCCCGACATGTCCTTACAATTGCGGTCGCCCCCCATGCGGGGGCGTGGATTGAAACAGGCACCGATTGAACATGATCCTTACGCTGTCTTGTCGCCCCCCATGCGGGGGCGTGGATTGAAACATGGACTGGATCCAAAGATATCTGCCGGCGATGGCGTCGCCCCCCATGCGGGGGCGTGGATTGAAACCCATCAGGACCATTCTTGACGACAAGGGCAACCCGTCGCCCCCCATGCGGGGGCGTGGATTGAAACTTAAACGCTGTCTGTCGCTCCTGGAAAAGGGGGAGGTCGCCCCCCATGCGGGGGCGTGGATTGAAACGTGGATCATCCCCGTGTCCGGGGTTACTAGCAACGTCGCCCCCCATGCGGGGGCGTGGATTGAAACGCCTGTGCCTCCATTGCCGCACCCTGTGCCTGACGTCGCCCCCCATGCGGGGGCGTGGATTGAAACGGAGTCATGACCTCTCCCCCCTTTCAACTGCTCAGGTCGCCCCCCATGCGGGGGCGTGGATTGAAACCACAACCTCACGCGCCGTTACATCCCTGCCGCGCGTCGCCCCCCATGCGGGGGCGTGGATTGAAACATCAACGCCTCATTCTCGTATTGAGCCATCCGCCGGTCGCCCCCCATGCGGGGGCGTGGATTGAAACATTTAATTTCCCTCCCGAAAATTAAAGTGCGTAAGTCGCCCCCCATGCGGGGGCGTGGATTGAAACCCTCTTGTTTAATCATTACAAGAATGGAACGGACGTCGCCCCCCATGCGGGGGCGTGGATTGAAACATGGTGTTTTTTTGTAACAGACTCATTTGCGGGGGGTCGCCCCCCATGCGGGGGCGTGGATTGAAACAACGTTTTCCAGGCGAATCTCAATGTTCTCAAGGGTCGCCCCCCATGCGGGGGCGTGGATTGAAACGTGAGCTTGATCGGATCATCGAGCTGGGCAAGTCGTCGCCCCCCATGCGGGGGCGTGGATTGAAACTGGAACAAGCTGGCGCCTGTTTGGAAGACTCTTGTCGCCCCCCATGCGGGGGCGTGGATTGAAACGTGAATCATTCCCAGACCCTTGTTACGCCGAAGGGGCGTCGCCCCCCATGCGGGGGCGTGGATTGAAACTGATTATGGCTGGTGGCTGGATATTGATGCTATGTCGCCCCCCATGCGGGGGCGTGGATTGAAACACTTTGGCGCTCATCCTGGCGATGGGTCTGATTATGTCGCCCCCCATGCGGGGGCGTGGATTGAAACAGTTTATCCCGCAAAGCGACTATGGCATCAACTCGTCGCCCCCCATGCGGGGGCGTGGATTGAAACCCTGTTGCGCCTGTAGGGTCGTAAATGCCTATCGTCGCCCCCCATGCGGGGGCGTGGATTGAAACCTCTGCTGTCGCCCCGGTAGTAACCTGGTACTTTTGTCGCCCCCCATGCGGGGGCGTGGATTGAAACTTGCCTGTTGGGTTTTCCTCGCTCATCCTGGCAAGTCGCCCCCCATGCGGGGGCGTGGATTGAAACCAACGGGAAACAATGCTCTCTGTGCCGGGTGAGGGTCGCCCCCCATGCGGGGGCGTGGATTGAAACCCCTTGCTGTCATCGCCAAACTTATCTCCCAGGGTCGTCGCCCCCCATGCGGGGGCGTGGATTGAAACATGCAGGCTTTTGTGGACTATGGGCGCGAAGATAGTCGCCCCCCATGCGGGGGCGTGGATTGAAACAATGTCTTCGATTGTTTCGTATTCTTCGCCGTAGGTCGCCCCCCATGCGGGGGCGTGGATTGAAACAAGCCTGTACCAGCGCATAAGAAAGGGGCTACCCCGTCGCCCCCCATGCGGGGGCGTGGATTGAAACACTTTGTAGTGCATTATACGATTTTGACAAGGGTCGTCGCCCCCCATGCGGGGGCGTGGATTGAAACTTGACCCATTTGTGGGAAGCGGAACAACGGCAAGTCGCCCCCCATGCGGGGGCGTGGATTGAAACAGTTAACTCCCACCAGGGCCGGCCACTCCGGTAGGTCGCCCCCCATGCGGGGGCGTGGATTGAAACAGGAAAACTACGGCGACGAATACCAGACGATGGAGGTCGCCCCCCATGCGGGGGCGTGGATTGAAACTGCCACCTTGCTAATTTTACTTTGTAGTGCATTATAGTCGCCCCCCATGCGGGGGCGTGGATTGAAACATGTGTGACCCTCCCCTGATGGAAAAGGCCCCGGATGTCGCCCCCCATGCGGGGGCGTGGATTGAAACCCTTCGCCGGGCGAACCGTGAAGTGTCGTAGACCGTCGCCCCCCATGCGGGGGCGTGGATTGAAACATCGTCATATCCTCCCCTCAGCGATCGCCCGGATGTCGCCCCCCATGCGGGGGCGTGGATTGAAACAAGTTGACCGCAGAGGATCACGTGGACACGTGGCACGTCGCCCCCCATGCGGGGGCGTGGATTGAAACCCATCTAACTCACCTCCACAAAAGCGGGGCGCGCGTCGCCCCCCATGCGGGGGCGTGGATTGAAACTTTATTGGGGAGGGAGGCACGATATGGCGAAGATGTCGCCCCCCATGCGGGGGCGTGGATTGAAACAACCCCTCCTTGTATTTGATCTTGCTGAGTATATGTCGCCCCCCATGCGGGGGCGTGGATTGAAACACCTTATTCATCTCTAACCCCTCCTTGTGTTTTGTCGCCCCCCATGCGGGGGCGTGGATTGAAACAGGAGGCAGAGACCGTGTCCCTCTGGAATGCGTGGTCGCCCCCCATGCGGGGGCGTGGATTGAAACAGTACCTAATAGTTGATTATAAGATACACCCTAGTCGCCCCCCATGCGGGGGCGTGGATTGAAACATCGTGCCGACAAAGCGGAATGGGTCCGGCTCAAGTCGCCCCCCATGCGGGGGCGTGGATTGAAACATTCACCATTATTAGTGCCTACAATAGGACTTAAGGTCGCCCCCCATGCGGGGGCGTGGATTGAAACCATAACTGCAAGCTCACTACTGCGGTAATATGGTGTCGCCCCCCATGCGGGGGCGTGGATTGAAACAGTACCTAATAGTTGATTATAAGATACACCCTACCGTCGCCCCCCATGCGGGGGCGTGGATTGAAACACAGTCGAATAGGATGCCCGAGAAAAGGAACGGGTGTCGCCCCCCATGCGGGGGCGTGGATTGAAACTACGGCTCTTGCTCCCTGACCTGCCCATTGATCCCGTCGCCCCCCATGCGGGGGCGTGGATTGAAACACTGTCAACCCCTCCCTTGTTGTGGCTCCATGCGTCGCCCCCCATGCGGGGGCGTGGATTGAAACACTTTGGATCTGGTCATCGATACTTACAGGCATGTCGCCCCCCATGCGGGGGCGTGGATTGAAACTTTTCCGTCCACCAGTACCCCTGTAGCCTTGTTGCGTCGCCCCCCATGCGGGGGCGTGGATTGAAACATATCTGTAACCGTTTGACGGTCAGGAGCCAGTGGGTCGCCCCCCATGCGGGGGCGTGGATTGAAACCTTACCCCATCAATCGGGTGGGTTACGCCCGGATGTCGCCCCCCATGCGGGGGCGTGGATTGAAACTTGTGTCAGTTAATAGGTGCTGTAAAACATAAGGTCGCCCCCCATGCGGGGGCGTGGATTGAAACATTGACATCAAGTCCATCGCAAGTTTGGTGGGGAGTCGCCCCCCATGCGGGGGCGTGGATTGAAACCAGATAGACCAAAGCCTCCCTAAAATCCCAGAACGTCGCCCCCCATGCGGGGGCGTGGATTGAAACAGCTAAATAGTACAAGACTGCCCCCGAGAGGGGGGTCGCCCCCCATGCGGGGGCGTGGATTGAAACTGGGAACTTACTACGTGTGAGGAGGAAGAATAATGGTCGCCCCCCATGCGGGGGCGTGGATTGAAACAACTTTCAGGAGGGATAAACATAAGAAAGTAACCCGTCGCCCCCCATGCGGGGGCGTGGATTGAAACCACGAGCGCCACGGGAAATACCCAGCGACGGCCGTGTCGCCCCCCATGCGGGGGCGTGGATTGAAACAAAGCACTGTCGAAAACTGGCAAAAAGCAATATCGTCGCCCCCCATGCGGGGGCGTGGATTGAAACAGGAGATCGACCCCGACATGTCCTTACAATTGCGGTCGCCCCCCATGCGGGGGCGTGGATTGAAACCAGCCGTTTTGGGTTGTGAGAGACGAGAACGGTGAGTCGCCCCCCATGCGGGGGCGTGGATTGAAACACCTTCCCGATCCATTTCTCTGATCTGGGAACTGGTCGCCCCCCATGCGGGGGCGTGGATTGAAACACTCTTAGAAGCGCGCGCTTCGCCCGGGGCACAAGTCGCCCCCCATGCGGGGGCGTGGATTGAAACAGGACGCGTTGTGTCGCGGGGTCGATCCCAGGCGCGTCGCCCCCCATGCGGGGGCGTGGATTGAAACCTCATCATTGCCGTAATTAATTATCTGCTCTCTGGTCGCCCCCCATGCGGGGGCGTGGATTGAAACTAGTTAACTCCCACAAGGAGGTGTGCGGAGGCGAGTCGCCCCCCATGCGGGGGCGTGGATTGAAACTTTATATGCTCGGCAACAGACTTGCCGAAATAGGTCGCCCCCCATGCGGGGGCGTGGATTGAAACCTCAACTCCTGATACTTGATCGCATTCCTCTCAGGTCGCCCCCCATGCGGGGGCGTGGATTGAAACCCTCTGGAATACGCTTCTCCCAACTCAGGATTTCCGTCGCCCCCCATGCGGGGGCGTGGATTGAAACAAGAAGAAATTCGCGCCTGACCCGAACGAAGCACGTCGCCCCCCATGCGGGGGCGTGGATTGAAACTGTGTTGGCTGTAACTATGCCCTTCGTGTCCTCTGTCGCCCCCCATGCGGGGGCGTGGATTGAAACACCCGGTAAAAGCGCCAACAAAAAGCCCCGCAAGGTCGCCCCCCATGCGGGGGCGTGGATTGAAACCGAAGCAACTATCTATAAATAACACACAGGGACGTCGCCCCCCATGCGGGGGCGTGGATTGAAACGCTACTACAACGATTGATCTGGCAGCGGTTGTCTGGTCGCCCCCCATGCGGGGGCGTGGATTGAAACAGTACTGGTGGGGTTTAGTTCACTCCTGCTGGGAGGTCGCCCCCCATGCGGGGGCGTGGATTGAAACGGTTTTCCCACCGATAGCCCGTTTAGTTTTCGGGTCGCCCCCCATGCGGGGGCGTGGATTGAAACAGGAGAGGATAATCAGCCTCAAGGAGTCTCACCCGTCGCCCCCCATGCGGGGGCGTGGATTGAAACAGGA
>Ga0334882_1003146_pt1 | contig 15547 bp, 20 predicted proteins | sample GraSluR1_MG_5_FD_207226 | JGI IMG/M metagenome (GOLD analysis project Ga0334882, IMG submission 207226) | Sludge microbial communities from methane-producing bioreactor in Wageningen University, Netherlands - Granular Sludge_15_04-R1 | ecosystem: Engineered > Bioreactor > Anaerobic >... | reverse complement strand
AAATTTTTTATGTGATTGATATGTTTTCTATTTACAGGACAGATAATTTGACACCTTATACATCCTATTACAGAGTTGTTCCATTTCGGGTTCAACCATTCAGGAAAATCTTTTTCACTTTCATTTTGCAGTGTAATGCAATTTCCCGCATGCACTATAAATCTATTCCTCTCAAGTGCTTCCGTTGTATTTCTTTCATATGCCTAATGGAAATAACTCTTGCTTTAAAACCATAAGATTCGATTTGTTTTATAAAATTACCAACATAATTTTTCATTTATTCCTCTTTTTATTACGGCTAGTATAACTGTTTATTTTGCATAATGTGGTTACATTGTTATAATAAAATAATAGCATGCATCTATGTAACGGTCAATATTATAAATGGGGGTTACAAAAATGGAATTCTTATGTATTGATTTTATTAATAGTCAGTGGTATAAAACGCATAAAATTTTTAAAGAACCTTTAAAGGACAAAAACTGGTTCAAAAATTTTTGCGTAAAGTGAAATTTATCATTTAACTATATAAATTATGAAGAAATAATTGATACATTATTGGAAATTAGAGATTTTTTGAGCAGTGCTGCAAATGATATATGTTCGAGAAACACAATAGATTTTAGAAGATATTAATAAAATAAATGAATATCTTAAAAATTTCTCATTTTGTAAAGTATTAAAAAAGGATAAAAATAAATTGTTTTTAAGAACAATTCCAATTGGTTCTGATTTAGATTTGATTATATTTGAAATTGTTTTTTCTTTTGCTGAGTTAATAACTAAATATGACATAAAAAGAGTTAAATTTTGTAAAAATCTTGAATGCAGATGGATTTTTTATGACGAAAGCAGAAATCATACCCGAAGATGGTGTGACAATACGTGTGCAACACTTATGAAAGTTCGAAGGTTCCGAGAAAATCGGAAATATGGAAAAGGAAAAAATTCAAACGAAACTTAAATTATATTGGGAGTATACACCAGAAAATTTAATTTCCCAATTGAGGGACTATGGAAGTGGCTAAAAGCTGACATAATTAACAATACCTTTAATTAAAATTCTGATGAAATATATAGTATTATATTGATTCTATCCGCAATTATGATATAATAAAATTATCACTTATATAAAAATTATATATACTTTAACTATATCATAAAAGAAAGAAAATGTCAAGCACTCAAAATTAAAATTTTAATGGGGGAAAATAATGTATTTGCCGGAAATTTTTAATTCAATAAGCATGTCTCGATACGACAGGACAAATGAAATTATAAAATTAAACAAACAATTGAAGAAAGAAGGTATTGTACTTACTGTAAAAGATGCAAAAGAAATAATTACAGAAAGAGACAAAACTTTAAAATCTACAGGCAGGATGGAAATCAATATGGATGTTATCCACTCTATTATAAAAGAAGTTGGAAAATCACCCTATGTAAATCAAGAAAATGCTGTGGAAACTGTAAATGATATTTATGAAGTTTTTCACTATTTAAAAAATTCCACATCTGATCTTCTGTCTGATAGTGAAATTCTTGAGAGTATAATGTTTTTTTATAATGAAATTTATAGAGGATCAATTGAACTTGTAATGGGAAAGGGAGTTGAAAAGATAGTATGCAATTTTAAAAATGGCAGAGATCTTATCAACACGAAAGAGGAGGAAGATTAATATTGAAAGAATCCATTTCATTTATTCTTCAGAATTTGATAAAAAGATATACGAAAGGAAAGTGCAGTTCTTTGAAAGAGGATACTGTTTTTCATATGTTAAATTCGATTTATTATACTATTGAAGCAGGAAAGAGAGAAAAGATATATGCTGAAGCTTTATATCCATCACATTTACAAGATGAATTTGATCTCTACAATAGAGGAATTAAAGTTATTGAAAAGACTGTAGATGAATGTAAATTGCTCTATGAGGATATAAAGGAGAACAGGCTTAATGTTCCCGTTCTTATATATAATGACACAATAGATAATGCACTTCCCGAGTTTTTCAAGAATTATGATATAGTTTTTGCAGCCCAGGACACAGTTTCCAGCATGGATTATCCTCTGATCTTTGATGATATGAGTATAAAAGGCATTTTTTATATAAAACAGTATCTTGAAGAGTTGAAACTTGAAACAGATTTCTGCAGACTTTTTGGAGATTGCCTTGTTAAAAAAATACTTTTGAATTATGGGAAAAAGTACAGGGCAGATGTTTTTGAATTACCGGTTAATATATTTCAAGTGGTTTTTGACCAGTGCTTTTTTCTGACTTTATGCGGAAGTTTTGAAAAAAGGACTGCGGTATCCATAGTTGAATTTAATATGTTAGAAAAGATTCTCTCAAGTAAAAATCAAGATAAGCTTCTTAATGCTGCAGATAATGTTTTAAAAAAAATTATAGACAAATATCATATTAAAGATTCATTACTTGTGGATTATCTGAATAAGTATGGAAATTCATTTAGGATAAGATTCTCCAAAACCTGCAGCAGTGGTAATCTTTCCAGTATGGTTATTGTAGAGGAACAGGAAAGCGTAGAGAAAAAATTTATTTTTCAAGATGGAGCGAGGATGAGTAATTATGAATTCAACAAAGTTGTAGATGAAATCTCAAAATCTCAGGATGTAAAAAACAAAGTTGCCATTATACAAGAAAATGTACATTCCCTGGAAGATTATATAGACATTTTGAATTCTGAATGCTTCTTTGGAGATGAATACAGTATTGTCATGCGAAATGCTGATGACATTTATCTTGCCTTGCTTGGTGCAAATGTATTCTATGATGATCTGGAAGATGACGATTTTAAGCTTTCCTTTGAGTACTTGACAAACTACAGGGAAAGTTTTGAAGATGAATGGAAAAATTACTACGTGGATTTTTTGCTGGTACAGAAAGAGGAGAGAATAGAGAATATATCAAAAATTATTATGGATATTCACACATAAAAAGTTAGAAGACTGCATCATTTTATCGACAATATATGGATATAAAGCTAATTTGCGATAAAAATAGGCAGAAGATCAATGAATTCATAAGGAATAACTGGTTTTCAACAGATATGGTAGTTAGAGGAAAAATAATAGATATGACAACGCTGAATGGTTTTGTTATGTATGACAATGAAATAATTGTTGGGCTTGTAACCTATAAAATTGAAAATTGCGAGTGTGAAATAATATTCCTGGACAGTTTAAGAGAAAATCGTGGAATTGGAACTACTCTTTTGAAGAATGCAATTCAAGCAGCAGTGAAACAAAAATGCAGAAAATTGAATTGGAAATAAATCTGCTGGAATAGAAACTATTTTGAATGGAGAATGAAAATATGATTGACTATGGTAAAATTTTAAAAGATGACTGGATGCAAATGATATAGTTGAAAAGGGGAATTGCTGATGGAGATTAATTTTAGTTTGCTTGAAAAGGAAATTTTTAACTTGCTTGATGACAAGAGAGTAATGGTTCTTGCAACGAGTTGCAATGATCTAGTCACAGCTGGAAGCATGAGCTGTGTAATAATTAAAAATAAAATTTACTTTCAAACTGATAAAACATTTTTAAAATATAGGCAGATACTTGAAAATCCCAATGTGGCATTATGTGTAGATAATGTTCAAGTTCAAGGTGTTGCATCCATAAAGCAGCATCCTTTTTTAGGTGAAAACAGAGAATTTATTGATAAATTCAGAGAAAGGTATAGAAGTTCCTATGATAAATATTCACATATGACAAATGAAGTAGTTATAGAAGTTGAACCTACGTTTATAGTTGTTTGGAAATATGAAAATAATCAGCCTTTCAGGGAGTTTTTAGATATTAGAAATCATAAAGCATACAGAAAAAATTATGATATTACTGTTTAAATTTAGAAAAGAAGGTTAAAATTTATGTGGGAAAAATTAAAAATAAAATTATTAGAGAAAAAATTCTGTGTTTGCAGGTTAAATAAAAATGATACTGTCCCTGAATGGACAAGAAATAACGACTTTTGTTCAATAACAAGAACTTCAGAAGAGTTATCTATCGTTTGTATGCAAAATAATGTTCCCGATGATATAAAATGTGAAAAAAATTGGAGAATTTTAAAAATTGAAGGACCACTTGATTTTTCATTGGTAGGTATTTTAGCTTCAATTAGTGAAATATTGTCGCAAAGCAAAATAAGTATATTTGCAATTTCTACATATAATACAGATTATATTCTTGTCAAGGATTCAGAAATATCAAATGCTGTGAATGAACTTTCAAAGTCGGGATATGAAATTATACAGAAATATTGATAAAGGTAATACACAATAACATAAACTAGGGGTTAGTTTGATTTTAAAATTAAAAGATGTTGAAGGGAGATTTTATAAATGAAATACTATGTAGTTGATGCGTTTACCGATCGTGTTTTCAAAGGAAATCCTGCAGGGATATGTGTACTTGATAGAGCAATAGATGAAGAGTTGATGCAGAAAATTGCATATGAAAACAATCTGTCGGAAACAGCATTTGTAGTTAAAAACGGAAACAGCTATGACTTGAGGTGGTTTACACCAAAAGCTGAAATAGATTTATGTGGACATGCAACCCTTGGAACGGCGTATGTTATATCCAATTATGTTGATGTTGGAATAGATGAAATGAAATTCAATACTGTGAGTGGAGTTCTTGGAGTTAAGAGAATAAACGATCTTTATGAGATGGACCTCCATTCAAGGGAACCCAGAAAAGTTGAAATTTCCAGAGTAGAAATTGAAGATGTTTTGAAGACAAAAGTTGAAGGCATATATTTGTCCAGAGATTTATTTGTCCTGCTTCAAAATGAGCAGCAGGTAAAAAATATTTCACCGGATTTTTCTAAAATGATAAAAGTGAAGGAAGGACTTGGGGTTATTGTTACTGCGAGGGGAAATGATGTGGACTTTATATCACGATGCTTTTACCCGAAACTTGGAGTAAATGAAGATCCTGTAACAGGTTCCGCACACAGCAGCTTGATACCATTTTGGTCGAAGAAACTGGGAAAAGAAAAAATGCTGGCACAGCAAATTTCAAAACGCGGTGGAATGCTATATTGTGAAATGGCTGAAAGCAGGGTCAAAGTCAGCGGGAAAGCTGCAATATACATGGAAGGGAATATAAATATCTAGAAGGAAAAAATCCTATGGTATTTATATTTTAAGGAGGAGAGAAATTGAGCAACATAAAAGCATGCGATGGTATCCACAAAGCTGAAATAACAGACTTGGCCCGATTAACAGAAATCTATAACCAGGCAATTTTAACACAGCGCTGTACCTGCGATATACGAACTTTTACAGTGAGAGAACGTCAACTGTGGTTCAGCGAACATCAAACAGGCAGGTTCCCAATTTTTGTTTATGAAATGAAAGGGAAAGTTGTAGGTTATTCATATATTTCTCCATATCGTCCCGGTCGGAAAGCATTATGTGATGTTTGCGAAATAAGTTATTATATCGACTTTGACTACCATAGAAGAGGAATTGGAAGCCGATTGATGGAGTATACTATTCAGAAGGCCGTGGAGAAAGGTTTCGTAAATATGATAGCCATTTTATTGTCATGCAATAGTGGAAGTATTGCCCTCCTGAAAAAATTTGGGTTTTCAGAATGGGGTGCATTGCCTGAAATTGCACAGATGGACAATGCTTTGTATTCGCATCTTTATTATGGTAAGAAACTTAAAAAATAAAGGAGTTATTGAAATGGCCAATAGTAAGTATCATTATTTAGTTCAGTATATGAGAATGCTGATTGGATGTATAATAGTGGCATTGGGGTTCAATTTGTTTTTAAAACCCAATCAGATAGCTGGTGGTGGAATTGTGGGAATATCTTTGCTGACACAAAGATTATTCAATATAGAACCTGCAATTGTACAATGGAGTGGAAATATTCCAATACTTTTTTTGGGACTATTTATAATGGGTAAAAAGTTCACTGCAAGGAGTGTATTTGGATCATTGATTTTGCCGTTATGTATATTTTTTACAAGAAATATGCATTATGTAACCTTGAATCCACTTTTGGGAACTATATTTGGAGGACTGCTTTCTGGAATAGGGCTTGGACTTGTATTTAAAAGCAATGGCTCTACCGGGGGTACTTCCATAATAGCCAGCATTGTCAATAAATATACGGGAATAAGTATGGGAAATTCTCAAGGAATAATAGATGGCATTGTAGTAGTTGCTGCAGGATTTGTATTCGGTGCAGACAGGGCACTATATGCCATAATAGCATTGTTTATAACCAGCAGGTCCATTGATTTGATACAATTGGGATTTACAGCATCAAAAATGGCTTTTGTAGTTTCCGACAGAATAGAAGATATAAGAATTGCAGTATTGAAGAATTTAAATAGAGGAGTTACAAAGATTTCAGGTTTTGGAGGATATACCGAAGAAAAACGTATGATACTAATGGTTGTTATGAGTCAATCAGAATTAAATAAATTTGAGGAATTGATAAAAAGTATTGATCCAGGTGCATTTGTAATAATAAGTAACACCCATGAAGTGCTGGGACAGGGATTTAACATAAGTAGAAAAAGCAGCCCGGAAAATTAAGTTACCTTCATAATATCTCCATATCTTTTTGATAAAATCCTACTGTAATTAATACTTAAAATTGTTGGAGGTTAATAATTATGAATATGACACACTATATGTCACTGCTGATGGACAACCAGCCCTGGAATTTGATTATATTTATGGCTGTGCCTGTAATATGTGCGGAAGCTCTTACTATTACAGAATTTTTCATAATATACAATAGGGTTGAATCAGGTGGAATAAGAACCCTAAATAAAATTGTGGGAATTTTTGATGGTTTCTATTTTACAGGAATATTCATCTATTTATTTATAAATGCAGTTGTACCGCTTACAAGCGGGGGTGGATGGCACACTTGGGTTGATGTGGTTGCAGTAGGATTTTATTTAAGTGGAGTAGTCTTCCTGCTGCCAATAGCACTTATGGAATTGGGTATAATATATAGAAACAGGACCAGTGAAGAAAAACTGAAAATCCATTTTATCCTTGTAGGAGGATTTTTAATAGTTGCACATGTTGCAATGATATTTGGAATGGTAAATCCTGAAATTATAGGTACCATGCCGGGTATGCACTAATATATAGGAAATAAATGAAAAGTTAAAATAAAAGGTCATAAGCAGCTTGAACTGCCAATGGCCTTTTATTTATGTCAAAAACTTTTATTGAGGATGTTGTAGGTGTTATAATAATTATATATTTTTTGTATTTAATCTGATTACACAAGAAGATTTAAAAATGAGAAGATTTAAATGGAAGAGAGAAAAATTATGGAAAAACAATTGACTGTAGTTAATCCCAAGATACTTTTGCTGTTTGGTGTGTTTGGAGTATCATTTTCATCTATATTTATAAAATATTCAGAGGCTCCAAGTCTGGTAATAGCAACCTACCGTCTGGGCTGGACGGTTTTCATCCTGCTTCCGATAGTAGTAACAAAATTTCGAGGTGAAATCTCGAAGTTAGAAAAAAATGATGTGCTTTGGAACATACTGAGTGGATTTTTCCTTGCAATTCATTTTTCGGTATGGTTTGAGTCCCTGAAATTTACATCAGTTGCCAGTTCAACAATATTGGTAAGTACAGAGGTTATTTTTGCTGCTATTGGATTTGTAGTTATATTTAAGGGTAAAATAAATAAAAAGGGAATACTTGCAATGGCAATTACTTTTGCAGGCAGTGTTGTAATTGCCATGAATGATTGCAGCGGCGGTAAAAATGTATTGTATGGAGATTGCCTGGCATTGTTGGGGGCTGTTATGGTTGCAGTGTATACATTGATCGGGAAAAAACAGAGGGATCATATTAGTACAACTGTATATACATTTATAACCTATAGTGCATGTCTTGTGACACTTTTGTTATTCGACTTTTTCACTGATACAGCAATTTATGGATACGGAATCAAGGAAATTATTCTTGGACTTTTGCTTGGAATTTCCTGTACATTATTAGGACATAGTGTATTCAGCTGGTGTCTCAAATATTTAAGCCCTTCTTTTGTATCTTCCACTAAATTATTGGAGCCGGTATTTGCTTCTGCTTTAGCAGTTCTTATTTATGGAGAGGTTCCGGGTGTTTTGCAGATTATAGGAGGTATAGTGGTCATTGGTGGAGTGTATTTGTATTCCCAATATGAGTAAATTCTATTCAAATATTTTTATAACATTTTTCAATTCCCTGCGAATTGATATATTTTGTGGACAATGACTTTCACAGATTCCGCATTCTATACAGTTTGATGCTTTTTCTCGTTGCAAAAGAAATCGATCATAATCTTCTTTTTTGCCGAACATATTATAGTTGTTGTAAAAAGTAAAGCACCTGGGAATACAGACTCCGTTGGGGCATGGCATGCAGTATTCGCAGCCAGTGCAATTTACTTTGATTTTTTTCATAAATATGGTTTTGACTTTATCAACTATATCAAGTTCTTGTTTTGTCAATGAATTTGGACAGGCTTCATTTGCTGAATTTATATTCTCTTTAATTTGATCCATTTCATTCATGCCGCTTAAGACTACTGATACCTCGGGATGATTCCAGACCCATCTCAACGCCCATTCTGCCGGAGTCCTTTTTATATCCGATTTATTAAAAATCATTTTGGCTTTTTCAGGCAGGCTATTGACAAGATTACCTCCCCTTAAAGGTTCCATGATTGTGATTCCAAGTCCCTTTTGAGACGCATACCTTAGGCCTTCCGTCCCGGCCTGGAAATTTTCATCCAGATAATTGTATTGTATCTGACAGAAAGACCAGTTGTAATGATCTATTACTTCTTTGAAGAGATTCAATTTATCATGAAATGAAAATCCTGCATAGCTTATTTTCCCGTCTTTTAATGCTTGATCCAGAAATTCATTAATTCCGGCCTTTTTTAGTGTGGACCACACTTTGCTGTTTATATTGTGTACAAGATAAAAATCTATGTGGTCTGTTTCCAATCTTTCCAGCTGCTCATTTAAATATTTATCCATGTCCTCCCTTGTCTTTATAAGCCAGCTGGGAAGCTTGGTGGCCAGGTTTATTTTTTCCCTATAACCATCCTTTAATACTTTTGCGACGAAAGGCTCACTTTGACCTCCTTTGTTCATACCTGTGCCGTGATAAGGATACGCAGTATCTATATAATTTACTCCATGATCAATTGCATAGCGGATAAGCTCTTTTGATTTTTCTTCATCTATTTTGCTCGGGTTTCCTCCGGACAGTAGAGGAAGCCTCATACATCCAAAGCCTAGAATTGAAACCATTTCATTTGTGTTGCCGAATTTTCTATACAGCATTATATTCCTCCTTTAATTTATTCATCATGTATAATTCTAACCGGTAAATATTGCTTAAGTCAATACTATTGACAGTGTAAAAAAAGTAGTATAAAATCAAGTAAACTAATAGTTTACTTTACAACACTCAAGTAAATCAAGAGAGGTGTATATTATTGGGAATCAATGAGCGCAGGGAGAAAGAAAAGGAGATTCGCAGAAAAGATATTATTGAAGCAGCCGAGAGAATTTTTTTTGCAAAAGGATATGACAATACTACCATGGATGATGTGGCCAAAGAGGCTGAGTTCAGTAAGAGAACAGTGTATGTGTATTTTAATAGCAAAGAGCAGATTTATTTTGAAGTTATGACAAGAGGATATAAGTTATTGATTGATATGCTTCAGAAGAAATTAAAGGAAGGAGAGAAATGTAATGCAATTGGAGAAATTAAAAGGATGGCTCTTATAATATATAAATTTAGTAATGATTATCCAGAATATTTTGATGCAATTATGGAATATGAAAATGGTGAAATGGACTTTCAAAAGGGGATTCCAGACCAATCACGAGAAGAATGTTATGCTCTTGGGGAAAAAATACTGGGATATTTGACAGGAACATTGAAAAAGGGTATTTTGGAAAAATCCATCCTCAGTGATCTGGATGTTGTAAAAACAGCTCTTGTCTTGTGGGCTTGTATGCTGGGGGTATACAATACTGCAAATAAAAAGAAGAACTATATTGAAAATTATCATGGGACAAAACCTGAAGAGTTAATATCATTCGCCTTTGAGCTTATTATGAGGTCAATAAAAACTGCAAATGGAGGAATTGTCAATGGATAGAAAGAAGGTTAAAAAAATGATAACTATTATATTTTCCTGTTTTGGAATAATACTTGTTGGTGCCTTTGCTTCCTTATTTTTGGTAAGTGGAATTTTTGAAAAGCCAAAATACTTGGAGCCGTGGCAAAAGACCTATTCCCAGAAATTTGATGATCCCAGGATACGTCTTGTGGCTCATGGACTGTTATCCTCAAATGGGCATAATATGCAGCCGTGGAAAATCAGGCTGGACAAAAATAACGACAGGATATTTTATTTATATGCTGATAATGAAAGATTGACGAGTGCAGTGGACCCTCTTGCTCGGCAAATGATGATTACACAGGGAACATTCCTGGAGTATGTCAGTGTGGCAGGAGATGAGCTGGGATACAGAACTACAATAGATTTATTCCCTGAAGGCGGTTATGATGAAAAGGAATTATTGAAAAGCATGGCAAACAAACCGGTTGCAAAAATCACATTGACAAAAACAAATCCTATAAATAATTCTTTGTATAAATTCATGTTTTTACCTGATACTAACAGGCTGGCATATTTGTCCGCCAAGTTGTCCCCTGAACAAGTAGATCATTTGGAAAGAATCAATGGCAATAATGAAATGTCGGTAAAAGTTTTTCAAGATAAGAAAAATGTTGAAAAATTAAGTAATTATGTAATGAGGGGAGCAGTCATCGAAGCAGGTGTAACTGATGCAATGAAAGAATCACAAATTATATTTCGTCCCAATGAATACCAGAAAAACAAATATCGCTATGGCTTTTCTGTTGAAGGTCAGGGAACTTCTGGAATTATGAAGCACCTTGTTCAGGGGGTGGTTACTATTTTCCCGGGGATGAATACTGGAAAAGCTGCATCGGATAATTTTATCAAGTCTACCCGTGTATCTGTTGATAATACGCCCGCTTATGCAATGATTATTACAAAAGACAACAGCCGTTTGAGCCAGGTAAAAAGTGGCATGCTTTACAGCAAATTAATACTGGAAGCTCATGGAATTGGACTTGTCATGCAGCCGCTCAGTCAGGTACTAGAGGAATATCCTGAAATGAAAGAGCCATATAAAAGTATTCATCAAAGCTATGCTCCGGATGGATATACCATACAGATGCTTGTGCGCTTGGGTAAACCGTCAAAAGAAGTTCCTCAAAGCATGAGAAGGGATGTGATGGATCTTATTATAGCGAAATAAATTTTACATTGTTTTAACGCATATTGAATTTTTAAATGATACAATGATTTAAAGGGAATTCATTATGTTGGAGGTTAAGATAATGATGGTATTGATGCATGAATTTGATATGTGCATAATGCTTTTTATAAGCAAATATTTAAAAAACAAATATATGGATGTATTTATGCGGATGATGACAAAGCTGGGAAATGCGGGAGCTGTCTGGATTGCCATATCCAGTTATCTATTAATGAACAGGCAGTATAGATATGAGGGAAAAGTTGTACTGATAACCTTGATAATAAGTACAATTATTGGAGAGGGAGTGCTGAAAAATTTGATAAAACGTTCCAGACCTTTTAATGTGTCCAACAATATCAAGTTGATAATTGCAAAACCAATAACCTATTCTTTCCCTTCCGGGCATACTTTATCATCTTTTGCTGCAGCAGGAGTTCTTTCCGAATATTTTGCAGAGTATGGACTGATTTTCATGAGCCTGGCATTTTTTATATCCATTTCAAGAATATACCTATATGTTCATTATCCTACTGATATTATAGGGGGTATTATAATAGGAACGGTAGTATCAAGGGTCATTCTTGCATTCTTGTAGTATCAGGTTTAAAATGATATTACAATATTATTGATTAAGGAGAATTTTATGAAAATTGTGGCAGTGTACGGCACGGAACATCGGGGAAGTACCTATAATATTTCACGACTATTTTTGGAAGAATTAAAACCGGAAACAAGTGAAGTTATAGAATTTTTTCTTCCTAAAGATATGTCTGATTTCTGTTGTGGATGCAGCTCATGTTTCACCATAAGTGAAAAATCATGTCCCCATTACAGTCAGGTTAATCTAATAAGGGAAGCAATTGAAAAATCGGATCTCATGATTTTTGCGAGTCCCGTATATGTTTTTCATGCAAGTGGACAGATGAAAGCACTGCTCGATCATTTTGGCTTTCAATGGATGGTGCACCGTCCCAATAAAACTATGTTTTCCAAAATTGCTCTGGTTGTTTCAACGGCTGCCGGAGGGGGTATAAAATCGACCAATAAAGATATAGTGGATAGTCTGACATTTTGGGGTGTGGGCAGGATATTTACCTATGGTAAAGCAGTTGCAGCTGTAAATTGGCAGGGAGTAAGTGAAAAGAAAAAGGCCGGAATTAAAAAAGATGTAGCAAAGCTGTCTGCCAAAATTCTACGTAAATCCAATAATGTAAAACCGAGTACGAAAGTAAAAATTCTCTTTTATATAATGCGTTTTGTGCAGAAAAAATTTACTATCAATCCTGTTGATAAAGAATACTGGCAAAATCAAGGATGGCTGGGAAATAAACGTCCATGGAAATGATATGGTAAATTGATGAAGTGTTGTTATTATGGTATTATTGATTTATAGTATACAAATACATGTATAAGGTTTGGAGGATGATATTATGGGCTTTTTTTCAAGATCATCGGATAGACGGCGCTATGGAGATTATAAGAAAGGCAGCAATTATTACAAACGAGAAGGATTTTTAAGACGGCTTTTGAGTGGCTTTGCCTCATTTTCTAGGTCCTATTCTGATGATTCCACAAGAAGACGTAGAAGGTACTACAGAAGTTCACGGTCATGATTTCGTTTTTTAAGAAAAAGATATGCCCACCAGGTTCTTTTTATGGTGGGTATGTAATTGTAAAGTTTTTAGGAGAAGGACGGTTTGGAATATGTTATCTGGTTGAATTGAATGGAAGACAGTATGTACTTAAAGAAATAAAACCTAAAATAATGAAAAGGCAAGAGTACAAGATCCTGCTCGAAAAGGAGATACTTGCCTCAATAAATCATCCTTCAATTCCCAAAATATTTGATATAATAAAAAATGGTAGAACCTATGCCTATATTATGGAATATAAGAAGGGAAAAACTCTGGAAGATATGATATTTAATGATATGTATAAGTTTAACCAAAGAGAGATTTATAAAATAGGAATTGAAATAATAAATATAATGCAGTATCTTCACGAAAGGAATATTGTGCACAGGGATATAAGAATACCCAATGTAATTATAGATAAGAATAGAATAAGTCTTGTAGATTTTGGGCTTGCAAGACACGTTGATAATATAAAATATAAATTTTATGATGATTTCTCATATTTTGGGCATTTACTTCTTTATTTATACTATTCTTCTTTTGTAAAAAAGTCGAGAATAAAAAAACCCTGGTATGAAGAATTGGAATTGTCACACCGTCAGATAAATTTCCTGAAAAAATTATTTGATTTGAATGGGGGATACAAAAGTATTTATGGTATAAAGGAAGAATTCTTAAAACTGTACTCAATGAGCTAAAAACAATTATTTATTATAAATCTGTATATATGTGTTATCATTTAATATTATCAATACAGCCTGCAGTCCTCCACAGACGTCTTTGGTGCAATTTTTTATAGAAGATAATTCCACCTCAAATTTATTATCTTTCTTTACCGAATCCACTATAATACTAGTATCGTCTTTATAAAATACAGGATTGTCATAGGATAATAATCTGCTTGATTCGCCCTCTATACTTATGCTTATATTCTTGTCTTTAAAATATTCAAGGTATTGTTCCAGTTTTTTAATTATATTTTCATTCTCAACCAAAATGGTTCCTCCGCAAACATAGACATATTAATTTTATATCTATTATATCATACTTTGAATATTGACTTAAAGTATTTATTTCACTATATTTTAGTATATATTTATATTGTGATTGGGGTAGTAAAATGAAATTATTGATACATGATTTGAAAGTTAATGAGTTTGAAAAAATATTTTTTAAATTATCAGATGAAGTAAAAGTTGTTTCAAATGATGATATGATACATCACTGCATAGGATGTTTTGGATGCTGGGTAAAGACACCAGCAAAGTGTGTGATACGTGATAAGTATAGTGATATGGGAGAATATCTTTCAAAATGTAAAAATTTTATCATTATAAGCAAGTGCTGTTATGGTGGATATAGTCCATTTGTGAAAAATGTGCTGGACCGGAGTATTTCATATCTGCACCCGTATTTTGTGGTGAAGAATGGAGAAATGCATCATAGAAGGCGCTATAACAACCATATGGATATGAAGGTATGGTTTTATGGTGAAGATATAACGGAAAAAGAAAAATGTACCGCACAAAAGCTGGTGAGGGCAAACTCCATTAATCTGGCTTGCAGTGCAAATGAAGTTACATTTATTCATGACATTAATGAAATGAAAGGACAGATATTATGAAAATAGCTCTTATTAATGGAAGTCCCAAAATTGAAAATAGTGCCTCTGGTTGTATATTACAGGATTTGAGGCCACTTTTAGATTGCAGCAACAGTATAATTTCTGAATATCACTTTAACAAAGGACAATTGGCTGTTAAAGAAATGAAAAAATTAGCTGACTGTAATATTCTTGTATTTGTTTTTCCTCTATATGTAGATGGAATTCCATCTCATTTGTTAAGCTGTCTTGTTCAGCTGGAAATGTTCTTTGCATCTATAGGGGAAAAAGAAATTACAGTTTATTGCCTGGTGAATTGTGGATTTTACGAGGGCCATCAAAATAAGCTGGCAATTGAAATAATGGAGAATTGGTGCATGAAATCAGGGCTTAAATGGGGACAGGGGATTGGAATCGGGGCAGGTGGAATGCTTATATCGTTAAAAAATGTCCAAATTGGACATGGACCTAAAAAGAACCTGGAGAAAGCATTTAAGCAGCTTGCAGATAATATATTGAAATGTACTTCAGAAGAAAGTATATTTATTACAGCAAATTTTCCAAGATTTTTGTACAAACTTGCTGCTGAAATGGGGTGGAGAAGGTTAATCAGGGCAAATGGGTTAAGTACACGATATTTGTTCCTGAAAAAATAAAGCTAAATGAGTGGCAGGGGAACTACAAGATATGATACTTCAAAAAATGATTGCAGATAAAGTTGGAAAAAGTTCTTGAGTAGTGAAAAAAGGTTACTGCAGCTATAAATTAAGATTATTGTAATTTTGCTGTAATTTTTCTTGACATGTTTCCCCAAAAATCAATAGTTCTTATTTCATATTTTGATTTTAATGGAGCATTCTTGTATATAAATTCTCCCCAGGGCTGCTTTTTATTGCCGCCGTAGTTTCTTTGGACTGTGGAAGAGT